>Ga0233427_10001380_pt1 | contig 26307 bp, 23 predicted proteins | sample SI_118_April2016_5_FD_179885 | JGI IMG/M metagenome (GOLD analysis project Ga0233427, IMG submission 179885) | Seawater microbial communities from Saanich Inlet, British Columbia, Canada - SI_118_April2016_100_MG | ecosystem: Environmental > Aquatic > Marine > Inlet | place: Canada: British...
CGACTCAATCAGTGTTTGCGTACGAATAGTATTAATACGGGCTGACTGGTGATCTTTCCAAAAGGGCTTATCGTCACTACTCAGCACATTACCTATGTCGTCACTAGAGGCGTGATCAGTAACGGGAGATGAAAACTCAATGGGTAAATCCAATTCGCTAGCACCCGCTTGGATCTGCTCACGCCAATTACTGTGAATCTCGCCCGACAAATACACATTCCAGATCATAACACCCTCTCCCAATATTCATTTTGTAAGCCGCCTAGTACATCGTCAATATCGGCGAAAGTCGCGCATCATAGCAAATTGGCGGGCAATAAAAAAATAGCCTTCGCAGCGCTAAAAGTACACCGTGCTACTGACGAATGCCTTCGATATTAAGAAATATCTCAATCTGCCGAGATTCCGCTGACAACACGCTTTTCATGCCATAATCATCGGTATTAATGGTGGTAAAACCACTAAAGCCATGCCGATAACCACCCCAAGGATCTTTACCTTCACCAATCTCACTGATCTCAATTTGAATCGCCCGAGTACGGCCATGCAGGGTGAACTCACCGTTTAACACCCTCGTGCCGTCGGCCAAAACGCCCAGCCCAGCACCAACAAACTTGGCCGTTTTATAACGCTTTACATGCAGAAAATCATCGCTACGTAAGTGCTTATCTCGTTCGGCATGATTGGAATCAATACTGGCAGGATCGATCCTGACTTCAATCGTGGTGCTTTCCGGTGCCGCTGCATCGTAACTAAACTCGCCTTCAAAGCGATTAAAACGCCCCGTCAGCCAACTATAACCCAAATGCTTTACCCGAAATTGAATCGACGCATGGGCACCTTTGCTATCAATAATATAATCTGCACTCACCGCCATGCGACTAAAACCTGTAGCCACAGCTAAAACCAATGCTGCCAACAGTAACTTTTTCATGCCACTAATTCCCTAATTAATCCGCTGAAATCTCCCAGCACCAAAAAATAAACATTATTAACGACCCAACATTTTCAATAATGTTCGATCTCGATGATAAAAATGATGCCGTAACGCAGCCGTAGTATGCAATAAAGCACAAAACATCAACAACCACGCCAACGCCCAGTGCAGCCAACCAGCAACATCCGCCTGCTGCTCAAAAATGGGCCATATTGCCGGCACCTCAAACAGCCCAAAAAAATCAATACCCGCGTTTTCAGCCGTCGGTATAAGATAGCCCGTCAGCAATAGCGCAAAAACCAACAGATAAAACAACCGGTGCATCCATAATGCTAGCCGACGTTCCCAAACAAGCATATTAGCCTCAGCTGCTGGCAGACAATCAACACAGCGCCAACACAACCGTACCAGCCATAGTGCCGCCAGCAGCAAGCCGATACTTTTATGCAGCGCTGGTGCCCGATGATACCAATCATGATAATAATCAAGGCTCACCATCCACAGCCCTAGCACAAACAGAGCAATAATCAGCAGCGCTGTAGTCCAGTGCAAAAATACACTGACCAAGCCATAACGTGCCAAACTATTTCGAAGCATATCTACCCCATCAACAATCGAGCATTAAAAACACTGACCGCAGCCATTGATTAATGAATAAACTGGTTTTAGCCACTTTAACGCTCAGGCATTGCCAGCAGCAGTCTTTCTAGTGAAAACACCTCGCTATCGTGTACCGATATCTCGCGCAACGCGTCTGCCAACTGCAATACATAGTCCCGATTACTACCACTAGGCCCGGCACAACCTTGAATATGTGCGGCAATTTCAGACAACGGGGCATCACCTAAGTACGCGTCATTGTGTTCGCTCGCAATATAAACAATACCATCGACTGAATCATCGTCATCAAAGTTCATGGTTATGATGACGCGGACATAGCCATTTTTTTCACGAAAATCCAGGTGAGCCAAGACCTCCGGCTCGATCCGATAAGCTACACCATGACAAAGCGCACCCTCCTGTGGACACAGGGTCACCACACGCCCGGGGGCATCAGGCAGGCCTCGATGATCATATGAGCCCTGCCAGAAACGCCGCGTCCAGCCATAAATACTGGCAGGCCGGCGCTCGAGGTAGGGGAAGCCTACCTTGTAAATTAAGGAGCCATATCCAAAGACCCAAGGAGTAGTACCGGCCATCAACGTAATCTACTTTCTTTAATCGTTATTAAAAATCACACTAAATTAAACCACAATACGTTATCCATTTACCTGTCTCAGCCCCTTGGCTGAGAAAAATATTGAGGCCTCGCTTAAACTAAAATCCTTCTCTATTAACCAACAGTCCACCTATGCGGCCAAAACGCGTTAGGCTTAAACACACAATATCCTTTAAAATGACCACCACCATTGGTAGCTACTAATATGATAAATCAGTCAATTGACCTTACTCCATTACCAACAGCAAGAGACACAAAGTAATGAAACTCAGCGCATCCGACCTGCACATTTGGCATATCTCGCTCGATAATCAGACGCTGATAAAACACGCATTGAGCGCTCTTCCCAGCACAGAGGAAACAGCTCGAACAGCGCAACTAACCCACCCCAAACAGCAACAATGTTATGTGAAAACTCGTTGGGCCATGCGCAATATTTTAGGGCATTATTTACGCATAATGCCCGCAGAGGTTCAATTACGGCGCACCAAATTAGGGAAGCCTGAGCTAACCCCCCGCGCCCACGCGCTGGACTTACGTTTCAACCTGAGCCACTCAGGCAATCGTGCTCTGCTTGCTGTCACACGAAAAACCGAGGTGGGTATTGATCTAATGGAGATCAACCAACAACCCCGACCCTTAGCGTTGGCAAAACGCTACTTTACTGAAGAGACCGTCGCTGAACTGAAAAAATTACCCGAAATCGAGCGACAAAATGCCCTACTGCGTCTATGGACTCAATATGAAGCCTATAAAAAAGCTCAGGGTGTGGGACTACGAGGTGGCGACCAATTATTGCCTCTGACTATTGATCTGCCAACAGATAAATTCCAGACACTACCCACTACGGCCAATGACATATCGCCCTGGCTAGTGACCCAGATTAACCCTGCCGTGGGCTATGTTGGTGCAGTGGTCATTGCAAACAACACAGCGCTGCAGATACGCCATATTGATTATGATATCTCAGCAACAAAGCAAGATCGCTTAGGTTCCTTTACTAACAAGTAATTGCTGCTTACTCTCAGCGCTAATAAACTGCAAAGTAGTAGCCTACTAATGATAAAACGCTAACTCAATAAAAATTTATGTCCATGCATATTTAATTTTATCGATGTACTAATTAAATCCAGTACAAATTGCAGACAAAAAAAAGGGGCCATAGGCCCCTTCTTCATTACGTCGTTCACTTTAACCCAATGGCTTTTCAGCCGAGAATTAAGCCAGACCGCGTGGACGCAGTTTTTCTGGATCGTAGAACGGCAATGTTGAAACAGTCGCAGAGCAGTTGATTGCGCCTTGAACTTCAACACTAGCACCCACATCAACGCCAGGATTCAAGTAACACAAAGCAACAGACTTCTTCAGACGGGTAGAGTATAGCGCCGCTGTTACGTAGCCCACTTCTTCACCGTTAGCGAAGATTTTTTCTCCACCGGCAATTGGCTCACCACAGGCAACGTCTGCATCACAAACGATACCAGAGAAGATTTTAGTTTCATTGCCTTTGCGCGCTTCGTTAGCTGCTTTACCAATGTAGTCGCCTTTTTCTTTGCCAACAGACCAGCCCAAACCAGCTTCCCATGCAGACTCATTTTCAGAAACGTCGAATGGGTGGAACAATAGCGCAGATTCAATACGCAGGATATTCAAACCAACAAAAGACAGCGGCTTAACACCCTGACTCGCACCGGCTTCCAGAATCGCATCCCACAGATCGCAAACAACATCAGCAGTGGCGAAAATTTCGTAACCACGCTCACCAGTGAAGCCAGTACGAGAAACGATAGCTGGTTTACCGAAGATAGTAGTTTCCATTTGGTGGAAGAATTTCAGACCTTCGATATCGTCTGGAGAATTAGCATTCAGAAGTTCGTGAGCGATTGGACCCTGCAGAGCGATGATGTGCAGATTATCGTCCTCTTCAACTGTCACGTCCTTACCAGCAATTGCTTTTGCCATAGCAGTGTCAGAATCGCCAGTACCAGAAGCAATCAGGAAGTGATCGTCAGCCAGACGGTAAACGATCACGTCATCGGCAACACCACCTTCCTCAGTCAAAATAGTAGAGTAACCGGATTTACCTGGGTAGATAACTTCCATGTTACGTGGCAACAAATAGTCAACAACTGCCGCAGCGTCTGGGCCTTTAACATGTTCGCGGCGCAGACCAGACAAATCAATCAGGCCAGCAGCGGTACGAGTAGCATCAGCTTCAGTGTCAGGGTCAGTAGCATAAAGCCAAGCTACACCCATGTCATTCCAATCAGCCATAGTTGCGCCAAGTGCTTCATGGCGGCTAGTAAGTGCAGATACGCGATTTCCCATTTAAAATTTCCTCTACGTTTGTGTGGTAGTAATACCGTCTTTAAGTGAGGCGCTAAGTATTGTATTTTACCGTTAGCAGCCTATCGAATGCCCCAAATTGTAATGCCCAGCGAAAAACTGGAGTACGAAGAATAAACGCCCTTTTTGAAGAAATCTACTGTTATCTCCACCTAACGGCCCTTTACACTCTTTACACTCCCACAAATAGACATAAATTGATTTTTATCGCCACCAGACAGTTTAGATCAAGAGCATAAACTTTCTGAGACCTCAACATAACTCAATCACCGAGACAAAATATGATGGTAGGTACCACTAAAGATGCCGCTTACTCTGCTGACGGCATAATGCCATCCACTGATCAATGCTGGCGCCACGATACTTATTTTTATGTAACACAAAATAAAACTGTCGCGAGAAGTCACGGCCTTTAACGGCTAGTGGTACAAGACTGCCACGCTTAAAAGCATCAGCCAGCGTTACCTGTGACAAGCAGCCTATGCCAAGGTTGGCTTGAACCGCCCGTTTTATCGCCTCTGTATGCTGTAACTCGTGGGCCACCACTAAAGAGGGCAACACACCTTGCATAGCGCGATCAAAAGCCTGACGGGTACCAGAACCTTCCTCGCGAAGTATCCACGGTGTTTTTTGCAACTCTTCTTCAGTGATGAGACCCGCCTTTGCCAGTGGATGCTGTGGCGCACAAAAAACCACCAGCTGATCATCACACCATTCGATAATATCCAAGTCAGGGTGCTGAACTTCCCCTTCAATCAGCCCAATATCCAATTCAAAATTCAATACCTGCGCTGTAATTGCTGAGGTATTGGCAACACTCAAATTAACCTCCGTGTCTTTATTTTTCTGCATCATTTGAGCCATGATACCAACCGCCAAATAGTTACCAATGGTCAATGTGGCACCAACTTTTAACGAACTACCGGCACCTTTACCCTCTAGCAAAGCACTCACCTCCTGCGCCTGTTCCAGCAAAGCCTCAACGGCCGGCCGTAACAATCGCCCACGCTCATTAATCTGTAATCGTTTGCCGATACGGTCAAACAACTGCACTTCAAAGCGCTGCTCTAATTCCTTTAAAGCACTACTGGCAGCAGACTGCGACATGGCAAGCTGTTCAGCAGCACGAGTCATATTGCGAAAATGGCAAAGGGCAACAAAAACCTCCATCTGTCGAAGACTGAATTTCATTTTTATTCCAACCACGCCGCTTAGTAATCGATTTAATAAATAATATATACAAGTATTACTCATTTTTTAAATAAATCAACCTTCGCTATGATGCCCCAAATCAATCAACAACGAGCCGAAGCATGAGCAAATCAAATATCGAAACAGTCACCAGCGTTCACCATTGGAACAACAGCCTCTTTAGCTTTAAAACCACCCGTAACCGCGGCTTACGTTTCAAGAATGGCCACTTCACCATGATCGGTTTAGAAATTGACAACCAGCCACTGATGCGCGCCTACAGTATTGCTAGTGCTAACCATGAAGATGAAATGGAGTTTTTTAGCATCAAGGTCATGGATGGGCCACTCACCAAACACCTGCAAAAATTACAGGTGGGCGATCAAGTTCTGGTCGGTAAAAAGCCGGTCGGAACCTTGATTGCTGACCATTTACTGCCGGCAAAAAACCTCTACCTGCTGAGTACGGGCACCGGCCTCGCACCATTTATGAGTATCATTAAGGATCCCGATATTTACCAAAAATATGACAATGTGATTTTAACTCACGGCGTCCGTCATATCAGCGATCTGGCCTATCAGGATTTTATTGCAAACGAATTACCAAAAAACGAGTATTTTGGTAAACAGGTTAAGGCAAAGTTACGCTATTATCCCACCGTCACTCGCGAGCCCTTTCGCAACACTGGCCGCCTGACGACGCTAATAGAAAACGGCAAGCTATTTGCTGACCTTAACCTACCCGCACCCAACCTTAACGATGACCGTTTTATGCTATGTGGCAGCCCCAGCATGCTCAAAGGTCTAACCGACCTACTCAATGCGCGCGGCTTTAAAGAAGCCAAACAGGGTAAAAAAGGGCACTATGTGGTAGAACGAGCCTTTGTTGAAAAATAAGCACACATTATAAACACACCACTAGAGGCATTATGCTAAAAGCTCTTTTTCTGGATATGGATGAAACTCTGTGCGATACGCCAGCCGCCAATGTACACGCAAAACAATTAATGGCTCAAGCACTGCACGCTCAACACGGCAGCACATTTGATGCCGCCGGTTTTGCCGATGCCTATGTCACCGGCATCTACCGTGAATGGAGCAATAGCCAGCAGGCACGCTACATGCCCATTATCGAACAGCACAGCGAACAGGCTTTTCGCGTACAACTGATTGCTGACCTACTGGCCGAGCGTGGCATTGAGGATTCTTGCAACCACAGTGCTCAGGCATTGCAGAGCAAGTTCGACCAAGACCGTATTGATGCCTTTGACTTCTATCCCGGCATCAAAGAGTGGTTAGCCCAAGCGCGTAAAATATTTACCCTCGTGGTAATTACCAACGGGCCAGAATTCTCACAGCTACCTAAGCTCGAACGGGTCAATATGGCTGCGCACGTCGATCATGTCATTGTTGGCGGTCAAGAGGCAGAGGAAAAGCCCTACCCTTCAATCTTTAATAAAGCCCTTAGGCTCGCTTGCTGCGAAGCCCATGAAGTCGTGCATGTGGGTGACAGCCTCGCGGCTGATATCGCTGGCGCACACAATAGCGGCATCACCTCCGTGTGGATTCAGCACCAACGGCCGCTGGATGCAGAGTTGGGCATCAACCCGCACCACTGCATTATGCACCCGAGCGAAATTCCAGCGCTAATCCATCAATTACATGAGAGTTAAAACCGGGGTTAAAGGAGAAAGACTCGTAAACTAGCCTTGCCAGACCTTATCGTTTAAACGTGCCGAATAATTGCTCAACACAGGCCGCATGAAAAATTTCTGCCGCCGCTCCTTCATCAGACCCATTATAGACACCTAACTCACGCAGCAGCATAAAGTAACCCGCACGAGGAATTGCTGGCTTAGTTTGACTAACAACAAGACTAGCAACAGAAGCAGCAATGCCTACCGCATGATCCTCACGAATAATGGCCTCCAACAAACTGGCCAACCGGCCTATCACTCGCGGTTCAGGAATCTCCGCAAGGACTGCCAATTGCCGGTAACTAATCGTTTTGCCCTGCCGAGCCAAGGCCTCAAGGTGGCCTCGAAGGCACTGTTGTAATTCACTGCTCACAATTCTTCCTATTATGGTAAAACATCACAGCATAAACATGCCTACGTGCGAACGCTACCGGCAAAACGTGGCGCTGCAACGACGAAAAAACATCATTTCTCGCCTATAACCCGCACAATCCTGTAAATACTGCCTAAACCTAAACCACCTTACTAGGCGAGTCATAGAGCGTATCCATACGCACAGAGCGACCGTTTTCTAGCACGATACGGGCATGCCCTAAGTTGAGCTTACGCGGTTCTGAAACACCACAGGCGTGGGCGATAACACCCACTTCTTTTTGCATGTTTTTTGCGTATTGGGCTACTCGGACCGCTTTGCTCACTGGGTTCAGTCCCTGTTGAAGTTTTTTATTATGGGTAGTAATGCCGGTAGGACAGGTATTTTTATTGCATTGAAGCGCCTGAATACAACCTAATGCAAACATAAAACCACGGGCAGAATTAACAAAATCTGCCCCAGCACAATAAGCCCAAGCAACCTCTGCAGGGGTAATTAATTTACCGCTGGCACAAACTTTAATACGCTCGCGTAGCTGATGCTTTTCCAGTGTTTGAACAGTCAAAGGTAAGCTTTCCTTAATCGGAATACCCACATTATCAATTAAACTCATCGGCGCAGCGCCTGTGCCGCCATCCGCGCTATCAACAGTAATAAAATCTGGCGCAGTCTCTTTACCTCGTTGATTAATCCGCTCGCAAAGCCCATCAAAGAAAACCTCGCTTCCTACCACCATTTTAAATCCAACGGGTTTACCTGTCGTTTCTCGAACGTAATTAACCATATCAAGCAGGTCATCAATTCTGTTGATCTCAGGGTGACGATTTGGACTAATGGCATCCGCCCCCTTCATGATGCCACGGATACCGGCAATTTCTTCAGTCACTTTAACGCCCGGAAGAATCCCTCCTTTTCCTGGTTTAGCTCCTTGGCTCAGCTTTATTTCAAACATTCTGACCTGCTCGTGACTGGCGACTTCTTTTAATTTAGCTTCATCAAAGCCACCCTGCTCCTTGCGCACTCCAAATTTAGCCGTGCCAATCTGAAAAACAATATCGCACCCCGATTCAAGATGGTAAGGCGACAAACCACCTTCGCCGGTATTCATCCAAATACCTGCTGTTTTCGCACCATGGGACAGCGCCAAGATGGCCGGAGTGGAAATCGCCCCAAAACTCATACCAGAGATGTTATACAACGAAGAAGTAGTATAAGGATTTTGACAATAAGGACCTACCGTAACGGGTGTCGGCGGCACGGAGTCCTCAGTCAAAGTGGGGAACGGGCAATTAGCAAAAAAAAATAGTGCCCGCATGTTTTAAATCTCGCGTAGAACCGAAGGCAACCGTACTATCGACATCCTTAGCTGCGCGATAACACCAAGAGCGTTCAGCTCGATTAAAAGGCATTTCCTCACGGTCTTGAGCGAAAAAATATTGCCGGAAAAACTCACCAAAGTGCTCAAAACTATACCGAAAGCGCGCTAAAAGAGGAAAATTACGACGTAAGGTGCTTTGGGTCTGAAAACGATCAATAAAATAGGCGCAAAGCACCCAAAATACTCCCAAGCCGACAAAGAAAATAAATATATAGGCCAACACTTCAAGGATTCGAAAAACAATCGAAACGTCCATTTATTACTCCTTCCTAACTCATAATCAAACTTATTGGGTACCTAGACATAACGTAACAAACGCAACCAAAGGTTAGCGTGGTTATGCCCACCGGGGGGGGGCAAGATGAATGCCATTTATTAACAGCGGTTGGCCTGAGGCGTTGATGAATCCGAAGCTTGCTGTTAGCACAACGCCCATCCCACACTCTCAAAAACCCAAGAAACGGAAAAGCTGCCAACTACATCTGGTAGGCATCATCACAAAGAAAAAGTTGCAAATTTATTAGAGCAGGCGGTTTACGGTTTAAAAATATCATCTACGGGTGCCTTAGCGACACCAAAGTATTTACCCTCAGCTACACTGCGCCAATGCTTTATTACTTTGATAAAGATGTGGCGGCCTTCGAGGCATCGGTGAAGACCTTCGTTATTCTTTAAATAGGCTGAGTGTTAAAAAGTAATAACACACTTCCGGGTCAACTTTTATTGCCTTTGTTGTTTTTGCTACCCTCCGGCAAGCGCAACAAATAAAACGTCACGCTAGCGGCAATAACAACCAATATAGCGCACAACCAAAGATGTCCCACAAGCCAGCAGGAAACGCTGATACTGAGCCAAAGCATGACGATGGCACGATACTTTATTGAGCGGGAGACCCCCTTGTTGGCCTGAAAGTCCTTGATCAACGGGCCAAAATAGCGATGTCTCATCAACCATTGCAGCAAAGGGTCAGAGGAGCGAGAAAAACAATAGGCCGCCAGCAGAATCAGCGGCACGGTGGGTAGCAGAGGTAAAAACGCACCGATCACGCCAAGCATCAGTGCTAGCACGCCAACAACCAGTAACAGTGAGCGTTTAAAAGTCGTTAGCATGGTCTACAACGCCATGTATGTCATTGGAAATTCGAGCACCGCCAACTAACCAACCCACACCCGCGCATTACGGAACATACGCATCCAAGCGGCATCTTCATTCCACTCACCGGGATACCAAGAGTTCTGTACCGCGCGGAACACCCGCTCTGGATGCGGCATCATCAACGTAACGCGACCATCACGACTGGTTAAACCACCAATGCCCGCTGGCGAGCCATTAGGATTTTGCGGATAACTTTGTGTCACTTTACCGTAGTTGTCTACGTAACGTATTGCTACACCAGCACTGTCGGTGAGGCTTTGAATATCCGCTGCATTGGCAAATTCAGCGCGACCTTCGCCATGGGCAATAGCAATTGGCATCTGCGAGCCGGCCATGCCTTTGAGCAAAATTGACGGCGATTCCTGCACTTCGACCATGGCAACACGGGCTTCAAACTGCTCCGATTCATTACGCACAAAGTGTGGCCAATGCTCGGTACCTGGTATCAGTTCATGTAAATTGGATAGCATCTGACAGCCGTTACAAATACCCAAAGCAAAGGTATCAGTACGCTTAAAAAATGCCTGAAACTGAGCCCGCGCTTGCGCATTAAACAGAATGGATTTAGCCCAACCTTCACCGGCACCCAGCACATCTCCGTAGGAAAAACCACCGCAGGCAACCAAACCTCTGAACGCATCCAAGGTGGTGCGACCGGACAACACATCACTCATGTGTACATCCACGGCACTAAAACCGGCACGATCAAAGGCAGCAGCCATTTCAACCTGACCATTAACCCCCTGCTCACGCAAAATAGCGACCCGCGGGCGTACGCTATCCGTGGTGCCAGCACCGCCGATGAGGTCCGCAGCAACATTATCATTCACATCATAGGTGAGCTTTACATTTAACCCGGGGTTCTCAGCGTCCAGCAGCTGATCAAACTCCTGCTGTGCACACTGTGGATTATCGCGGCGTGCCTGCATACGATAGCTGGTTTCAGTCCACCAACGTTGCGCTTCGATACGGGTCAAATCCAGCACCGTGTCACCGTCGTGTTCAAACACAATTCGGTCATCCTGATTAAGCGCTGCAATAACCTGCGTGCAATCACCCAATCCTGCGGCACTCAATTGTGCCAACACCTGCTCAGTGTCACCTTGGCATACCTGTATTACGGCACCTAGCTCTTCAGCAAACAGCGCGTCCACTAGGTCTTTATGCGTATCAGCCAAAATGTCAGTGGTGGCAGTAATACCTGTGTGCCCAGCAAAGGCCATTTCACACAGGGTGGCAAACAAACCACCATCGGAACGATCATGATAAGCCAATAACAATTTATCCTGGAGAAAGCCTTGAATCACCGAGAAAAAGGCTTTCAGGTCTTCGGCATCATCAACGTCAGCCGGTTGATTACCAATTTGTTTAAACACCTGCGCCAACGCAGAGCCGCCGGTACGGTTTTGACCACGACCCAAATCAATAAGAATTAAATCCGTAGCGCCCTGATCCGTTTGTAATTGTGGCGTCACGGTATTACGCACATCCACCACCGGCGCGAAGGCGCTAATAATGACAGAGAGTGGCGCGGTAACGCTTTTGTCTTCACCCGCGTCTGCCCACTGGGTTCGCATGGACATAGAGTCCTTACCTACCGGCACCGCAATACCTAGCGCGGGACACAACTCCATGCCCACCGCTTTAACGGTTTCGTAAAGATTTTCGTCTTCACCGGGGTGGCCTGCTGCCGCCATCCAGTTAGCCGATAATTTAATCTTGCCAATGTCAGCAATATGGGCACTAGCGATGTTGGTAATGGCCTCACCAATCGCCAAACGACCAGAGGCTGGCGAGTCAATCAATGCCACTGGCGTACGTTCACCCATGGACATGGCTTCACCATGGTAGGTATCGTAGGCGCTAATGGTAACCGCGGCGTTAGCAACCGGCACCTGCCACGGACCAACAAACTGATCCCTTGCCACCATGCCTGTAATAGAGCGATCACCAATGGTGATTAAAAAGCTTTTGCTGGCGACGGCTGGTAGCTTGAGAACACGTTCAGCGGCTTCAGCAAGATCAATGCGACTGGTATCAAACTGTGCTTTTTCAAAGCAAGTACGTTCGATAGTACGGTGCATTTTAGGTGGTTTACCCAGCAATACATGCAGCGACATATCGACGGCTTTATTACCAAAGTAGCTATCTTCCACCACCACTTCCTGTTCGTCCGTAGCAACGCCAATATCGGCATACAGGCAACGCTCACGCTGGCAAATAGCTTCAAAACGATCCCAGTCTTCTGGCTTGACGGCCAGTGAATAACGCTCCTGAGATTCATTACACCAGATTTCCAAAGGCGACATGCCCGGCTCATCATTAGGCACATCTCGCAACTGCAGTCGGCCGCCCTTATCACAATCTGATACCAATTCAGGAAAGGCGTTGGACAAACCACCGGCACCAATATCATGGATAAAGGCAATGGGATTTTCATCCCCTAGCTGCCAGCATTGGTCAATCACTTCCTGACAACGACGTTCCATTTCTGGGTTTTCACGCTGCACCGAGGCAAAATCCAGATCTTCACTGCTGCTGCCTGATGCCATCGAGGATGCCGCACCGCCACCCAAGCCAATCAACATAGCCGGACCGCCTAGCAACACCAAACGTGTGCCCGCCGGAATGGTGCCTTTGAGCACATGGGAATCACGGATATTACCCAAACCACCGGCAATCATAATAGGCTTGTGGTAGCCTCGCATTTCATCGCCAGCAGCGCCCGGCACTTGTTCCTCATAGGTACGGAAATAACCACACAGATTAGGACGGCCAAATTCATTGTTAAATGCCGCACCGCCCAATGGGCCTTCAGTCATAATATCCAGCGCCGATACAATACGATTAGGCTTACCGTAATCACCTTCCCAAGGTTGCTCAAAGCCGGGAATATTAAGGTTGGATACAGAAAATCCCGTCAAGCCTGCTTTGGGTTTAGCGCCTTGGCCAGTGGCCCCTTCATCACGAATTTCACCACCAGAACCTGTCGCAGCACCGGGGAATGGCGCAATCGCGGTTGGGTGATTATGGGTTTCCACCTTCATCAAAATATGGATGTCTTCGTCGTTAGCACTGTATTCTTTGGTTTCTGGGTTAGGGAAAAAACGACCACCACGAGACCCCGCAATCACCGCAGAATTATCGCTATAGGCAGATAGTACGCCCTCACCACTCAGGTTGGTGGTGTTACGAATCATCGCAAACAACGATTTATCCTGCGCTTCACCATCAATGGTCCAGTCGGCATTAAAAATCTTATGGCGACAATGCTCTGAATTAGCCTGCGCGAACATCATCAATTCAATATCGTTGGGGTTACGCCCCATCTCTGTGAAACTTGTCTGCAAATAGTCGATCTCGTCATCCGCTAACGCCAAACCCAAACGCTGGTTGGCTTCGACCAGCGCCGCTCGGCCACCCGTTAATAGCTCAATCGATGTTAGGGGGCGAGGCTCCGCTTGCTGAAATAATTGCTCGGCATCACGCATATCTGCCAATACCGTTTCCGTCATCCGGTCATGTAGTATTTCCGCAACGATTTGACGCGCATCACCATCAAGTGACGGTGCGGTGACATAATAAATAACGCCACGTTCAACGCGATTAATTTTCTGCAAACCACAGTTATGCGCAATGTCTGTCGCTTTACTCGACCAAGGTGAAATGGTACCCAACCGCGGCACCACGATAAACACAGCATCGTGACGCTGATCTGGCGTCAACTGCTGCGTTTGATCGCCATGCGTAGCCCCGTAGGTGAGCAGGCGCTCCAACACCTCCAGCTCAGCGGCCGATAGTTCGCCATCCACCAAGTGAACAAATTCAGCATAAACACCACTAACCTGTGGCAGACGTATTTGCAGCTGCTCAAGTAGTTTTGCTAGACGAAAGGGAGAAAGGGCTGGTGCACCACGCAGTTCGAGCATATTAAACAGAACCTTTGGACAAGAAGGGGATATTTACAAAGGCGTAATGATACTGAAAACAGGGTTTTTCTACCAGTGCAAAGCCCTGTTATATCACTGCGTTATGTCGCAGCGTCAAGTGTTATAAACTTAGCCTTTTCGAGCTGCACGACGAGCGGCAAAAAAATCACTCATTAACGCCGCACAGGACTCAGCCAAAACACCGGAAAGGATCTCAATATGGTGATTAAAGTGCGGCGCTAATAAGCTATTATTATTGCTGCCCACAACGCCCGACTTTGGCTCAGCGGCACCAAATACCAGCCGTTTAATGCGCCCATGAATCAGTGAGCCAGCACACATGGTGCAAGGTTCGATAGTGACGTAAAGCGTACAGTCCGTCAGACGGTAATTTTTTAGGTGGTTAGCCGCATCACGCAGTGCCACCACTTCGGCATGCGCGGTCGGGTCATGGGAGGAAATCGGTTGATTAAAACCTTCGCCAATAATATCGCCGTCTTTAACAATCACCGCACCAACAGGCACCTCACCCAGCGCTTCGCCTTGCTTAGCAAGCAGTAACGCATGGCGCATGTAATGTTCGTCAATTTCCGCTTGGGAATTCATTGGCTTACTATAAGCAGGTTATTCCCACTCAATGGTTGCCGGCGGTTTAGAGGAAATATCGTAAGTCACCCTGGAAATACCTTTAACCTCATTAATAATACGACTCGAGACTTTTTCCAACAGCTCGTAGGGTAGGTGCGCCCAGCGTGCGGTCATAAAATCTATCGTTTCCACGGCGCGAATAGCCACCACGTATTCGTATTGGCGCTGATCACCAACCACTCCCACGGATTTCACTGGCAAGAAGACCGTAAAGGCCTGACTAACGCGGTGATAATAATCAGCGTTATGCAGCTCTTCGATGAAGATAGCGTCAGCTTCACGTAAAATATCCGCATATTCGCGCTTAACTTCACCAAGAATACGCACGCCTAAACCGGGACCAGGAAATGGATGACGGTAGACCATGTCGTAGGGCAGCCCTAATTCAAGACCAATTTTGCGCACTTCATCCTTAAATAGTTCACGCAGCGGCTCAACCAGCCCTAGCTTCATATCTTCAGGCAAGCCACCCACATTATGGTGTGACTTGATGACATGCGCTTTACCCGTTTTTGCGGCGGCAGATTCAATCACGTCAGGGTAAATAGTTCCCTGCGCCAACCACTGTACGTTGTCGATTTTATTAGACTCTTCATCGAACACTTCAATAAAGGTATTACCAATGATTTTGCGCTTCCTTTCGGGATCACTTTCACCCTGCAGGCGCCCCAAAAATAGCTCCTGGGCATCGGCTCGAATGACTCGCAAGCCCATGTTGTCACCAAACATATCCATGACCTGGTCGCCTTCCTGCTTTCGCAACAAGCCGTTATCCACGAATACACAGGTTAACTGATCACCAATGGCACGGTGCAGCAACGCTGCCACCACAGAGGAATCGACGCCACCAGATAATCCTAAGAGCACATGATCACTGCCCACTTTTTTACGTACCGTAGCAATGGCATCTTCAATAATTTGTGCGGGTGTCCACAGGCCTTCACAACCGGCAATCGTTTTAACAAAGTGCTCTAACATCCGCAGACCCTGCAAAGTATGCGTCACCTCCGGATGAAACTGCACACCGTAAAAACCGCGTTTGTCATCACACATACCCGCAATAGGCGCACTATCCGTAGAGGCCATCACCTCAAAACCGGCTGGCAGTTGCGTCACTTTGTCACCATGGCTCATCCACACATCAAGCAAGGCGTTACCTGTATCATCGATGTGATCGGAAATACCGGCTAACAACCGGCTGGCGACATCAACCTTAACCTGCGCATAACCAAACTCACGCTCGTCGGAACCCTCAACCTTACCACCTAACTGCTCGGCCATAGTCTGCATGCCGTAACAAATACCCAACACTGGCACACCCAGTTCAAACACCACTTGCGGCGCCCGCGGCGTAGTCGACTCAGTGACAGATTCGGGGCCTCCGGCCAAGATGATGGCATTAGCATCAAAGGCACGAATATCCTCCTCCGACATATCAAAGGCATGCACTTCACTATAAACACCTATTTCGCGAATACGCCGCGCAATTAATTGTGTGTATTGCGAACCGAAGTCTAGAATCAGGAGTCTTTCAGCATGAATATTCTGTGTCATAGTGGCTGTCTGCGATTGGCGGCTAATGCCTGAAATTTGACGGCAGCCCTAAACAGGCTGCCTTTGAATGGAGTCTAAAAATCTAACCTGAGCGGCTAGCCGATACGGTAGTTCGGCGCTTCTTTAGTAATGGTGACGTCATGCACGTGGCTCTCGCTCATGCCGGCGCTGGTGACACGCACAAACTCAGGCTTGGTACGTAGCTGCTCAACATTACCGCACCCCGTATAGCCCATGGTGGCACGCACGCCGCCCATCAACTGGTGCACAATGGCTGCCATTGGCCCTTTACAGGCCACGCGACCTTCGATGCCCTCTGGCACCAACTTTTCAACGCCGGCATTTTTATCTTGGAAGTAACGATCGCTGGAACCGTTCGACTGCCCCATCGCACCCAATGAGCCCATACCACGATATGCCTTAAAAGCACGCCCTTGGTACAACTCCACTTCACCTGGCGCTTCATCGGTACCGGCCAACAAACTACCAATCATAATGGCTGACGCACCGGCTACCAGGGCTTTGGAGAGATCGCCAGAAAAACGAATACCGCCATCGGCAATCAATGGCACACCCGTGCCTTTCAATGCAGCAGCAACATTCGCCACCGCCGTCACCTGAGGAACACCTATACCCGTCACGATCCGCGTGGTACAAATTGAACCTGGGCCAATACCCACTTTCACACCATCAGCACCGGCCTCAACCAGCGCCTTTGCTGCCGCACCGGTAGCAATATTACCGCCAATGACCTGTACCTGTGGGTAATTATCTTTAACCCAACGTACGCGATCAATCACACCTTTGGAGTGTCCGTGCGCAGTGTCCACCACAATCACGTCAACGCCAGCCTCAACCAGTGCCTTAACACGGTCTGGCGTTTCCGGACCAGTACCTACCGCTGCACCAACACGTAACTGACCAGAACTATCTTTGCAGGCATCAGGAAAAGCCTTCGCTTTAAAAATATCCTGAACACTCATCAATCCAGTCAGCTCGAAATTATCATTAACCACCAGCACCTTTTCGATACGATGCTCATGCAACAACTGCTTAACCGTTTCAGGGGTAGCCCCCTCCTTCACTGTCACCAGCTTACTTTTGGGTGTCATCACTTCAGCAACGGGACGATCAAGGTTGTTTTCAAAACGGAAATCACGCGATGTAACAATACCCACCAGTGCATCGCCATCGACCACAGGCAAACCGGAAATACCATGCTGACGAGTAATGTCCAGCAAGTCGCGTACCGTTGCCTCTCGCGTTACCGTAATCGGATCCTTAACAACACCGGTTTCATATTTCTTGACTGCACGCACTTCACGCGCCTGCTGTTCAATGGAGAAATTCTTGTGAATAATACCCAGACCACCTTCCTGAGCCATAGCAATGGCCAGTTTGCTTTCAGTGACCGTATCCATCGCCGCAGAAACCAACGGGATATTCAGTTCAATATCACGAGTTAAGCGGGTATTTAAGGACACATCTTTAGGCAAAACGTCCGAATAAGCGGGAACAAGTAATACATCATCAAAGGTGAGTGCATCTTCAGCGATACGCAACATGGCGGGTGCAACCTTTCTAGTTCAAAAATTGACCCGCTATTATAGGGGGCAAGGCCTCTCAGTAAAAGGGGTAACGGTAAATTGTGCTGAGCGATCAAACTGGACGTTGGTAGGGCTAATCATTTTAAACCGACAACATGACTTTACCGACACAAGCTACGCTACGCTGCGCTTCATTTATCTATAAACCTACTGATATACTCACGATTACTTTGACGGCTCAACAAAGACCGAATCAACGCCCCTTTACCTATGGACAACAGTGCTAACCCTCAACGTGAAATACTGTCCGTAACGGATTTAAACCGCCGTGCGCGCTCGCTACTGGAAGCCCAATTCAAACAAATTTGGGTGGAAGGCGAGATTTCCAACTTTTCTCGACCGGCCTCTGGCCACTGGTATTTCACCCTTAAGGACAATGGTGCACAGGTACGCTGTGCCATGTTTGCTAACCGCAACCGCGGACTGAGACTGCAGGTACAAAATGGCATGCACGTCATCGTTCGCGCCAAAGTTAGCCTTTATGAAGGCCGCGGCGACTACCAGCTCATTGCTGAAAACCTGATTGATGCTGGCGAAGGGCTATTACAGCGCCAATTTGAAGAGCTCAAACGCAAGTTGACCGAACAGGGCTTGTTTTCAGAACAACGTAAACAAGCGTTACCGGCACTGCCATCACATATCGGCGTTATCACCTCCCCCACCGGGGCTGCCATTAAAGATATTTTGGCCGTCTTGGCACGTCGTTTCCCGAGCATCCCCGTATCGATTCTTCCTGTCGCAGTACAGGGCAAAGAAGCAGCTTCACAGATTGTCGCTGCCATTGAACTCGCGCAGCGCCAACAGGACTCCGAGCAGCCCATTGACGCGCTCATTGTTGGGCGTGGCGGCGGTTCACTGGAAGATCTATGGCCTTTCAACGAAGAATGCGTAGCGCGAGCCATATTTGCCTGCCCAATCCCCATCGTTGCAGCCGTCGGCCATGAGGTGGACTTCACTATTGCTGACTTTGTTGCCGATGTACGCGCTGCGACACCGTCAGCGGCAGCCGAATTGCTCAGTCCTGATCGTGAGGAATGGTTACTTAGTCTAAAAAAACACCAGCACACACTAAGCAGCAGCCTGCAACGCCAACTACTAAACGCCAACCAACAACTCAGCAACCTAAGCAAGCGTCTTCGTCACCCTGGGCAACAGTTACAGGAACAGGCGCAACGTCTTGACGAATTGGAGGCGCGCTTCACACTCGCTATACGCCAGCAGTTAACACTTCAGCATTCGCAGCTTAAAACGCTCTCGGCAACCCTTAACCAGCACAAACCACACCATCAAATCGACCGACTTAGCGTGCAAAACCAGCAGTTAGCACAGCAATTACAACGTGCCATGCATCATCGGCTCGACAGCTACCAACAACGATTAAAGGCCAATTCTCTAGCACTACACACCTTAAGCCCCCTGCAAACTTTGAGCCGTGGTTACGCCATCACTAAGGATCAACAGGGCCATATTATCCGCAGCAGCGATGACGTTCAGGTGGGTGATCAGGTTAGCACCCAACTTGGGTACGGTCAGCTAAACTGCACCGTGGATGCCGTCAACAATGACTAGCTCAACGCTATCGCGCATTATCTTGGCTAATGCAGCATCAATGATTGCTTTCGCCCTAATAATCGCCAGCGCGCCGCTCTTTGCCCAAACTGACATTGGCGTAAGTAAAACCATCCAGCCACCCCTTCACACACCAGTGCCAGGTGGCATTGCCGTACTCAAACTGCCTAATAACCTGACCGCCAGTGAGACGCCGCCAACGGCGTACTACCAAAACACACAGGTTATGTTGCTCCCACCAACCGCCACACAAACAAACCACTGGTTGGCGATTGTCGGTATTCCGCTAACAACGGCCCCAGGCACACACCAGCTCAATATTCGTTCAGGTGAAAAAACGCGGTACTCACTACCCTTCACGATAGTCGACAAAACATATCAGGAACAGCGTATTACCCTAACGAATAAGCGTCAGGTCAATCCTTTAACGAATGATCTGCAACGCATCCGGCGTGAAAAAAATATAATGGTCGCCGCCTTTAAAGATTGGAGCACATCGCTGGGGCCGTCTATGAAACTGACTCAACCGGCCATTGGCCCGATCAGTAGCCCCTTTGGTCTGCGACGTTTTTTTAATGATCAACCCCGCAAGCCTCACAGCGGTTTAGATATTGCCGCGCCCGAAGGTACGCCGATTCAAGCACCCGCTGAGGCGATTGTTATAGCCACTGGCGATTATTTTTTTAATGGCAAAACAGTACTGCTCAATCACGGACATGGGCTGATCACTATGTACTGCCACATGAGCCGCATTGATGTCAGCAAAGGAGCCCTAGTACAACGCAATGACACCCTTGGTTTGATTGGCAAAACAGGGCGTGCGACGGGCCCTCACCTGCACTGGTCGGTCAGCCTAAACAATGCCCGTATAGACCCCAATCTGCTGATGACAAAAACACCACCGCATACGCCGTTAAAACAAAGTATCGATCAGTAACCACTGCTTATCAAAACAATAACCTAGCACGGACAAAAAAAGAGATGCCAGCCCCGCCTTGACTATTAACGACAGTTTGCGGGTCTAAACTCATCCTCCAAATCACCTCCGGCACATGTCCAGTTAATATTTGTAGTTGGTGGCGTACCAGCCACCAGCACCGGATCAGGGGTCAAAATAATTGCCCCGCCACCCGCTGCCGCGGTGTAGGTCACAGTAATCAAACCCGTCGTACCTATAGCGATACTGGCAACACTGGCCTATTCCCGGAGATGATCATTCAAATGACCGCTATTCGTGAAGCTTCAGGCGCATTAGATGAAATGTTAGGTCACGCTGCCCAGCGCTATGAAGAACAAGTAGGTCACGCCGTCGATAACCTAACCACCCTGATGGAACCTGTGATCATGTCGGTCTTAGGTGTTGTTATTGGTGGCTTGATTATCGCCATGTATCTGCCTATATTCAAAATGGGGTCAGTCGTATAAGCTTACAAATAAAACAAACAATTAATATGCTATGCAACTGACAGACTTCCTTACAGCTAATACACCAATAGCCATTACGATTTCGGGTATTTTAGGCCTACTGGTCGGTAGCTTCTTGAATGTTGTTATCTACCGCCTGCCCATCATGATGGAGAGAGAATGGAAATCTCAGTGCAAAAATGTGTCCGATGCCGAGCAATCAACAGCCGCTCACCCTGCAGCAAAGCCTGAGCAGTCAACATTCAATTTAGCAACGCCCCACTCACATTGCCCAAAATGTGACACCCCCATCAAGGCATGGCAAAACATTCCGGTGATCAGCTATTTACTACTGAAAGGACAATGTAAAAGCTGCCAATGCGCTATTCCAAAGCGCTATCCAATCATTGAATTTATTACCGGTTTATTGTCTTGTTTGGTGATATGGCACTTTGGTTTTAGCTGGCAAGGTGGCGCTATGCTGCTACTGACCTGGGCCTTAATAACCCTCACTGTAATCGACTTTGATCAGCAGTTATTACCCGACAGCATTACCCTCCCCGCACTATGGCTGGGTTTAATAGCGAACCGCTTTGAGGTTTTTTGCTCATTACCAGAGGCATTATGGGGAGCTATTGTTGGTTATCTCAGCCTGTGGAGCATTTATTGGTCCTTTAAGCTGGTCACCGGCAAGGAGGGCATGGGTTATGGCGATTTCAAACTGCTCGCGATGCTCGGCGCATGGTTTGGCTGGCAGGCGCTGCCATTAATTCTTCTTTTATCTTCGTTGCTAGGGGCCATTGTCGGCATCACCCTAACGATTAAAAACAAAGGCCAAAGCGTACCATTTCCCTTTGGCCCTTATCTCGCTGTAGCCGGCTTCATTGCTGCCGTCTGCGGTGAGCAATTAACACAAGCCTATCTCAATTACAGCGGTCTTTAACTTTGCCGACAACCTCACCTACCGAGGCCTCTATCATTAGCGCCTTAATTTACCGTATCATGTCGGCATGTTAATTATTGGTCTGACTGGCGGGATTGGTAGCGGTAAAACCACCGTTTCCAAGCTGTTCGGTGAATTAGGTATTAGCGTTGTTGATGCCGATATTGCCGCACGAGAAGTCGTGGTAACAGGATCCATTGCACTGCAGAAAATTCAGCAACATTTTGGCAGTGAAGTGATCGCTACTGATGGCTCACTAAATCGTCAAGCGTTACGCCAGCAAGTGTTTAATAACACAGTCCAGCGGCATTGGTTAGAAGCGCTGTTACATCCGTTGATCAAAGAAAGACTAAACCAACAACTGCTCGCTGCGCAATCGGACTACGCCATTATGTCGTCACCGTTGCTACTTGAAACCGATCAACATCTGTTGACCCAGCGTGTATTAGTAGTTGATATACCTGAAGAATTACAGCTCACACGTGCCTGCGCCCGGGACAATACCGACAGGGAGCAAATCAAGGCAATCATGAAGGCGCAGATGGATCGAAAAACACGCTGCGCACAGGCCGACGACATCATCCTTAATGACTCAGAGACAGCGCAGTTAAAGGCAAAGGTGCTGCTTTTACATCATCACTATTTGGCGTTGGCCAAGGCTAAGCCTGAAAAACCCTAACAAAAAGGTCAAAAAAACAGATGTCTCAGAATAAACCCACCGCCATCGTGCCCTGCCCCACCTGCAAAAAATCAACTGCATGGTCTCCCGACAATCAATACCGGCCTTTTTGTTGTGAGCGCTGTAAGTTAATAGATCTTGGCGCTTGGGCTAGCGAGGAACACAATATTCCCGGTGAGCCAGTTAATCCCTATACCAGCGAGAACGACCAGGATTTGTATTAAGGGCATCTCTATTAATTGAATTCGCTGCATTGCACCAGTGCGACCTACGGCTAGTGCTCACGCGTGGTATTAAACTTCACATCGGGCCAACGTTCTTCAGCCAAAGATAAGTTCGCTCTGGTGGGCGCTAAATAGGTTAAATAACCGCCGCCATCGATTGCTAGATTATCGTAGGCCTTCTTTTTGAACTCCTCCAACATCTTGGCATCATCACACTCTATCCAGCGAGCAGTATAAACATTCACCGCTTCATAACCACATTCAACTTTATACTCATCCCCTAACCGATAGGCGACCACATCAAACTGCAAGGTGCCCACGGCACCGACAATAATATCGTTGCTACGCTGCGGCATGAACACCTGCGTAGAGCCTTCTTCTGATAGCTGTGTCAGACCTTTTTGCAGCTGCTTCATCTTCAACGGATCTCGCAAGCGCACACGACGAAATAGCTCCGGCGCAAAATGAGGAATCCCGGTGAATTGCAGCGCTTCACCACTGCTAAAGGTGTCACCAATTTGAATGGTACCGTGGTTATGCAACCCCAAAATATCACCAGACCAAGCCTCATCCACATGCGAGCGTTCGCCGGCAAAAAAAGTCACCGCATCGGAGATTCGTACATCTTTACCGGTACGCACATGCTTCATCTTCATGCCTTTGGTGTATTGCCCAGAACAAAGGCGCAAAAAGGCAATGCGGTCACGGTGTTTCGGATCCATATTGGCCTGAATTTTAAAAATAAAACCACTAAATTTTTCCTCAGTTGCCGCAACCATACGTTCTTTCGTCGCACGTGGCTGAGGTACCGGCGCATACTCTACAAATCCGTCGAGCATCTCCCGTACACCAAAGTTGCCCAACGCCGTACCAAAATACACGGGGGTCATGCGCCCGGCTAAATATTCTTCCAGTTCAAATTCATGACTGGCACCGCGTACCAGCTCAACCTCATCACGCAAATCATCAACTAAGTCACCCAGCACGTTTCTGGCTTCATCACTGTCCAACCCTTTAATACGTTTGTCATCAGGGATAATATGACCTTGGCCTTGGGTAAACAGGTGAATCGTGTCAGTGTAAAGATTATAAACACCTCTAAAATCCTTACCCATGCTGATCGGCCAAGTAATCGGAGCGCAATTGATTTTAAGAACGCTTTCAACTTCATCCAGAAGATCCACAGGATCACGAATTTCACGATCAAGTTTGTTAATAAAGGTCAGAATGGGTGTGTCTCGTAGGCGACAAACATCCATCAATTTGATGGTCCGTTCCTCCACACCCTTAGCACCGTCAATCACCATCAATACTGAGTCTACTGCCGTGAGGGTACGGTAGGTGTCTTCCGAGAAATCAGCGTGACCCGGTGTGTCGAGCAAATTAACTGTACGGTTTTTATAGGGGAATTGCATGACGGAGGAGGTCACGGAAATACCTCGCTGCTTCTCCATTTCCATCCAATCAGAGGTTGCGTGACGACCCGTTTTACGGCCTTTTACTGTACCCGCCAATTGAATCGCGTTACCGAACAGCAGCAACTTCTCAGTCATGGTGGTCTTACCCGCATCGGGGTGGGAAATAATGGCAAAAGTGCGGCGATTAGCCACTTCCTGATCAATTTGGCTCATAGGGTTTCAATACACAAGGGGTTCACAAAGCGGGCTATTATATATCACTGAAGGGACACCCAATAGTGGCTTTGTAACGGACATAAAAAAAGGCCCCTAAAAAGGAGCCTTTCTTAAGCTAATAAGCTCACGCCATAACAGCGCGACGAATTAGATAAAGTATACCAAACCAAACAAAACAGCAGTCAAAGCAACACCGCAATGAACCACACCGCGAACGCTGGCCATTGGGCCCATTTTTCCGAAGATAGCATTCAACTCAATGGCCACAATCACAGCCATCGCAATCATAAAACCGGTGGATGCCTGGCTGGAAACAGGGATTAAAATATCACTACCCACACCATGATCAGAACCCAGCATGCCCATTAGCATAGGGAAAGATAATAGCGTATTAGTACGCGAAGCCAAACCTGCTTTAGGTGCTGCCGCAGCCGCATCACCTTCGCTGATGCCACAGATAATTTTCTGGTTAGGCCAGATGATCAACCAAACATTCAAGAACATGAACGTACCAGCCAAAGCACCCATCAAAATATAACCGTTACTTACAGAACCCGTACCTGCCAACAGCACAACACCGGTCAGGAAAGTGAACATTGCACCCCAACGGAACCACCACAACGCACGTGGCGCAAGTTTTTTAACCGCATCGCCTTTAGCTTCTGGTGTTGCTTCTTTGAAGTATTCAGTTTGTACAAAGTTAAAGTAATACAGTAGACCAATCCACGTAATACCAAACAGTACGTGCGCCCAACGATACAAAAAATCTAATATATCCATGATTATGCTCTCTCTTATTATCTCAAGGGTGTCTCTAAAAATATGCTTTTCCCAAGCCTTCAGCGTGCGCTACCTAATCGAATCCTCATGCATAGTTTCTAGACTACGATACTGCGCGCGTTGCTTTATGACCGTGACGAAAAATCACTACTTTTAGAGATACCCAAACTGTTTAGAAACCTTTATGAAACACTCTGGCAGGCACATTTTATAAAAACCGTACCTTACCAACAGCCCAACCTGCAGCTCCGTTATTTTTATTTATCCGGCATTCTAAACCCTAGCCACACAATTACAAACCTCAATAACTGATTATTCAACGTTAAAGCGAAAAATAACCACCTTAAGGGCTATTACACAGCCAGCAGCGGCAAAATACAAAAAAAAACGGCCACCCTGACGGGTAGCCGTTTCTTTCGATACTCGATGGGGAAGGCGTTTACATCATACCGCCCATGCCACCCATACCGCCCATGCCACCCATATCAGGCATTGGAGCACCTGCTGGAGCCGTATCAACAACAGCATCAGTAACCATACACTCGGTGGTAATCATCAAACCCACAACCGAGGCCGCGTTCTGCAGCGCACTACGCGTCACTTTTGCCGGATCAAGAATACCCATTGCCAACATGTCGCCGTATTCGCCAGTCGCCGCGTTATAACCGTAGTTACCTTCACCGTTCGTTCTGACCTTATCAACAACAACCGAGGCTTCGTCGCCTGCATTTGTTACAATTTGACGCAACGGTGCTTCCATCGCACGACGTGCCAATTGAATGCCGACCGTTTGATCTTCATTATCACCCGTTAGGTTTTCGATAGACTGAAGCACACGAATCAGCGCAGTACCACCGCCCGCAACCACACCTTCCTCAACTGCAGCACGAGTAGAGTGCAAGGCATCTTCAACACGCGCTTTCTTCTCTTTCATTTCAATCTCAGTGGTTGCACCCACTTTAATCACTGCAACACCACCGGCTAATTTAGCCACACGCTCTTGCAACTTCTCTTTATCATAATCAGAGTTTGCAAACTCTG
>Ga0233427_10001383_pt1 | contig 26289 bp, 26 predicted proteins | sample SI_118_April2016_5_FD_179885 | JGI IMG/M metagenome (GOLD analysis project Ga0233427, IMG submission 179885) | Seawater microbial communities from Saanich Inlet, British Columbia, Canada - SI_118_April2016_100_MG | ecosystem: Environmental > Aquatic > Marine > Inlet | place: Canada: British...
CCAATAAAACCAATACTTTTTCCTTTTGTTAAAGTAAGATTTATTCTATTTAATACCATGGGAATATTCTCCCCATATCGAAAACTAAGATTATTTAACCTAATTTCTTTTTTAAATGACATAGGTACGGCTGGAGGTTGTTCTGCATAGATAGGCAATGTCTGACTCAACAAGTCCAAAACTTCTTGAAGTGAATGGCGTGAACCATCAATATTACTTACAGAACTATAAATTGCCTGTAATGCCGGCAACAGACGTTGCGCACCCATTGCCATTGCTCCTAAAATTGGAACAATGTCTTCTACCCCATTAACACCCTGACTCATGTAATAAGCCAATATAGCCACTAATGTCATTCCCAATGCCTCTATGGCAAAACGAGGGCTAAAGGCAATAAAATCATTGTCAGCTATAGCACGACGCAAATGAACGTCTGAATTACGAAATAACGAACAATAAAATTGTTGGCTAGCATTAATTAAGACATCTCGAATACCACCCATGCCTTCTTGTAGCACTTTAATCATATTAATATGTTCACTGGCAATGAGTTGACTATTAATAGCACGCCGTTTACGTGTGTATCGCGTAATACCCCAATATATTAAACCAAAACCACCAAGTACACCAAGTGCAACTTCAACCTTTATCATAATTAGGACTGACACAATTCCAATTAATATAAGAACTGAACTAACTAACGTTAATGCCGCCCTAAAAGTGCCTCTTATAACTACATCTGTTTTTTTAGTAATTAGACTGACGATATAACTACTATTACGGTCTATATGATCACTATAGCTCTGATAAAGGGTATTGCGATAGACATCTATGTTAAGGTCGGTGCCAACTACTCGCTCAAAATGATTTATAGCATTAAGTAAAGTGATACGCATAACCCCAGCAATTAAAGTTGCTACGATAAATCCGATAGTTAATGGGAGTACTAATTGATTCGCTGAGCTTAACTCTAATGTTTGAATTATTGGCTGCATAAATGCATTCTGATACACTAATTCAGGAGAAGTAAGTACACCAAGAAATGGTAGAATTGCACCGATACTGATCACTTCCGAAAAAGAGACAATAATCATCAGGATAAATATTAGCACAGAACGCCTTTTATGGCGTTTGTCTAAATATTTCCAAAAAGAAATTAGGAGTGAGGTATTAGACGCTTTCATTATTGATTAAAGTAATGTGTACAATTCCTGCAATTAAAATAGCACCAATAAAGGCAATAGTTAATGGAAATTCAAGTTTCTCAGTTGAAGGAAAGCCTAACATTTGTTTGATTTCGAGAATTAACTAAATAAGATACAAAATAGTTGCCACTTAAACAATTCTCTCTTGAAAAAAATCAGCTATTTCAATCTTTTTCCATAAATCATTAACATCAGCATATTTATTATACTCATACTCATATTTTATTGATTTGCATAAATTAGATAGAACAGGAACTCTGGCATCAGAGTGTTGATCTATCCTTTCCAAAGAGAATGGGGTTTTCAAGCTAAATATTGTATTGCTTACATTATTTGACATACTTTCAAATGAGAATCGTTCTGAAATACTCCTAGAATCAAGAAAAATACTACAATTTGGTAGATTATGCCCAGAAAGAACAGCATTCCATCTATTTATTTCATTCTTGGATGGGCCATAAGACTTTGATAATTTAACATTAACATACCCCATTTCAGAAAGAAGGGCTATTAAATGTATGCCATAGAATCTAATAATACCGCCACCTTCGATAGAGTATCTCTTCCAAACCTTTATATCATAAATATAATGGTGGGCCATGAACGTCCAATTTATTATAAGTTGATCATTATTGTCAATCTTTATAATTTCGTTTCGTATTTTTTTACCCCATTCTGTAAATATAAAGTTATAGCCAATACGAAATTTTTTCTTAGATACTTTTAATTTATTTAAGATCTTATAGGAGGATTCTGGGCTACGAGAAAGAGGCTTCTCTAGAAAAAGAAGGTTGATATTATTTACAGCCAATGCTTGTGAAATCCAATACTCCTGTTCCATTGGCTGCATTGCAATAACAAGACCTGTAGCCATTTTCAATAGATTCTTTTTGTTATCAACCCAACAAATTCTATCGTTATATATTTTTACCTCTTCTCTACTGTAAAATTTATCTTTGTACTGTTTCGGCAGAAGAATATCTTCACCAAATACATCAATTAAAGCAGGCACATAACCGTAAAGTCCAAAACCAGATCCAAGAATGCCAATCATAATTATTGATCAAAGTCACTTGAATCTATAATATTGATAATCTCACCATTATATGAATTGTTCTTCATATATTCGGATATTTCTCCAGATATATGCCAAGCAAGATTAATTAATGGAATATCTTGTGTTCCTTTATCAAAAAGATTTGAATCGGAATCAATCTCTATTCTTGTTCCTGGAACATAGTGACCAACTTTCAAGGAACCGTCTCTTTCATATACTTTTGAAATTATATTTTCATCAATACCCAGCATCTTAATAAGTATGGCAGCCCGTCCCGGAAAAGCTTTCGCAGGAAGCTTGCCATGCACATTAACAGCATTGTTTATTAATTTTCTTTTTTTCTCAACCCATTTATTGATATTAGATTTAAGAGTTTTAAAATCATCTAAGAACTTACTTTCACCCTCTAGTATTTTGTTTTTTAACGCACCATCAATTGTTTCCCCAGTGTTCCCCATAAAAATTCGTATATTGCCTCCATATCTTGAAGGAAATTCAACATTCAATATACTAATACCTAGATCTCTTGCTATATAATCAAAAGATGTAAAGCTATAAGTTCTGGGATGTTCATGATAAAAAGTGTCAAATTGATTCTTTTCTAACACCGATCCAAGATAATGATTTTCAATCACAATCACAGTTTCATTTTTCATCAGCACCTTTAAAGAATTTAATACAGATTTTAAATCCTCTATATGGGCAAAAACATTCGTAAAAACAATAAGGTCTGGTTTGCCTTTTTTTGAGACAATCTTATTAGAAAGCTCTTCGGTTAAATAACCATTAATAATTGAATGGCCTTTATTATAGGCATCTAAATACGCCATTGTTGGCTCTACACCAATAGTATCACACCCATAATCCTTAAAAAAGTCCAACAAACTACCATCGTTACAACCTATGTCTAATACCAATTTATGGTTTAAATTGCCAAATTCTTCCTGACATTTATCAACCAATTGTTCCATTCCTTTTAAGACATCTGCTGTAAACCTAGATCTATAATGATAGTCTTTTGGAAATAAGTCTTTTTTTGGCACTTGAAAATGCTGATGTGCCGTTAAACATTGTTCGCAAAATAATATATCTATTAGATACTCATTGCATACCCTATTATCGCCAACCTCAACCAAATCATCACACATTGGGTGTAATCCCAAGTCGAGAACTGGAGTGAGATTGTCACTTCCACAAACCTCGCATAATGATATCTCATTTGTTTTATTCTTCATTAATTTCCCAATTTAGACTTTATTTATTGTTATTATCATCACTAGACATAAACTCTTTAATTTGCTCTATGCTAATCTTTCTACAGTCTCCACCCTTATTTTCTATTTGATACCATCTAATGACATTTAAAAGAGCCTTATCTAAATTCCATTTTGGTCGCCACCCAAGTTTTATATATGCTTTAGAGCAGTCCAATTTAAGATAACTTGCCTCATGAGGATGTTTATCTTTATCTAGACTCCATGACACTTCACCCCTCCAATATTCACTAATTTTATTCACCACCCATTCGACTGTACGTTCATCCTCTTCTCTAGGACCAAAATTCCATGCTCCGGACCTCTTAGCACCTATATTAATAAGTGACTCAGAAAGTTGTATATAGCCCGATAATGGCTCTAAAACATGTTGCCAAGGCCTTGTAGCATTGGGACTTCGAATATTAACATTCTCTCCATTCTGAAAGGCGCAAATAATATCTGGAATAAGCCTATCATCTGCCCAATCACCGCCGCCAATAACGTTTCCTGCACGAGCAGATGCAATTGCTGTTCTATGCTCTTCAAACTTATCTTCTGGAAAAAAGCTAACCCTATAAGAGGCAATTAGCAGTTCAGCTGCACCTTTGCTACTACTGTATGGATCATACCCACCCAATGCATCATTTTCGCGGTATCCCCAAACCCACTCTTTATTTTCATAACACTTATCTGTAGTTATCATAACGGCTGCACGCACAGAGTCAACACTACGTATCCCCTCTAAAACATTCAATGTTCCCATAACATTAGTATTGTATGTTTCCACAGGATTTTTATATGAGTACATAACCAACGGTTGAGCGGCAAGGTGAAAAACCACTTCAGGCTTATATTTTCGAAATATATCTTTTATTTTTTTTCCATCGCAAATATCTTGTCTAAGACTAGTCATATTTTTTGATACATTCGCCTTCTTGTACAAACTTGACCCTGGCCTTTGATCAAGCGAAACTCCAATAACTTCAGCACCTAGAAACTGCATCCAAAGCGAAAGCCAACTGCCTTTAAATCCGGTATGCCCAGTTATAAGCACCTTTCTTCCACTCCAAAAATTTTTACTTATGCCCATATTTTCCAAGGCGCACTGTTATCGTTCCACAATTTTTCAAGATATTTTTTGTCCCGTTGAGTGTCCATAGGCTGCCAAAACCCATTATGTTCAAATACTGACATCTCCTCTTGTTTAGCTAAAATCTCCATCGGCTCCTGCTCCCAAATAGTATTGTCGTCCTGAATCAAATCAATTACTTTTGGGGATAGAACAAAAAATCCTCCATTAATTCGAGATCCATCACCCTTAGGCTTCTCTTTAAAGGCAGCTACCTTTCCATTGTGTACATCCAATGAACCAAAACGTCCTGGAGGGAGGACTGAAGTAATAGTTGCAAGTGTTTTTTGCTTCATATGATGCTCAATGAGATTAGAAATATTAATATCACCAACTCCATCACCATAAGTCAAACAAAATGCATCATCATGCCTTATATATTTCGCTATTCGCCTTAGCCTTCCGCCAGTCATAGTTTTCTCACCGGTATCAACCAGAGTAACCGTCCAAGGCTCTGCGCGTTTTTGATGTACTTCCATTTTATTTTCTTTCATGTTGAAAGTGACATCGGACATGTGTAAAAAATAATTAGCGAAATACTCCTTGATGATATATCCCTTATAACCACAACAAATAACAAAGTCATTAATGCCATGTGATGAATATATCTTCATAATATGCCATAAAATTGGTTTATGTCCAATTCTAATCATTGGTTTCGGAATATTATCAGTCTCTTCACTGATACGAGTACCAAAACCACCTGCAAAAATAACTGCCTTCATTGTTTTTTATCCTTCCATTAAATTAACAAAAAAAACTTACAATATTTCTAGCTCTTATCATAAAACATGATTTTTAAAAAACTAAACTTTAACTAATTAGATCTAATTTTAGAATAGATCATTGTAGACAAATCAACAGGAAGAAATGACAAAAGAAGTGCAACTATAACTCTAGGTTTAATAATGTAGTGTGGGGCCATTGATATAGTCTTAATTATCGCATCCCTACTCATTTTAAAGTCTTTTATTGCAATAAAATCCAATGCAAAAATTAAATAATTATTTGCAATTCTTTTATTTATTAGCCTTCTACCAACTCTGGCAATTGTGTTTGTATTGAGCAATGCCTGAGCATTATACCGTTGAACTCTTTCATATACTGAAGAGGTATTTTTTCCATCATTATTATCGTGGTCTCTCATTACAACAAGAAATTCATCAACATAATTAAAGTCAACATATTGGCTCATAACAAAAAAGTCATATTCTGAACCTGTCCAGTCATTATCCACACCAATTATGTAGTAACAGTATTTCTTTATAAGTGGAGAAATTGGAATTACAATATCACCACTTGATAAGTAATCTTTAAATACAAAACCGCGAACAGACCCCATTTTCCACTCTTTAGTCTTCCCTGTTGATTCATAATAACGATAGCCATGACAATAAACAACTCCGACTGAGTCTGGAGATTTATTAAATAAGTTAACTTGTTTTTCTATTTTATTTGGTAAATACCAATCATCGGCATATAGTATGGAAATATAATCACCTTTAGACTTATTGATGGCATAACCAACAACTGATCCTTTTTTTCCTGGAGGAACATTATTTTTAAATTCAAATATTCTAACTTTACTATTATTTGAAAACCCTTTAATTACTGTTAAACTTTCATCAGTTGATCCGTTGTCAATAACGATAATTTCAATATTCTCATAAGTCTGGTTAATAGCACTATTTATACACTCTTCTATATAATTAGCATAGTTATAACAGGGAATTATTATTGAAACTAGAGGCCTAACCTGACTGTAATCCATAATTATTTACACAGAATATAAATTAAACATTTTTACTCTGTATGATGGTTTTTGTCCATTTATCAGCAGAAATTTGTATATCAAAATTTTCACAGGCATATTTTTTCGCAAGTTTAGCAAGATTAATCCTTTTTTCTTCATTCTGTAGTAAAGTAAGAATAGCCTCTGAGAGTTCTTCACTATCGTTTGGCTTAACCTTAACGCCCACGCTGTCAGCAACAACCTCAGCTAACCCGTCCACATTTGAAACGACAACCGGAGTCCCTAGGTACATAGACTCCACGGCGGAAATCCCAAATGATTCTCGAATAGAAGGCAAGACAACTAGGTCAGCCGATTGAATTAAGCTCAGCATACTGGAATGTGGCAGAGAATCTAGCAGTGTAATTTTATCTTCGATTCCGTAGGACGATATGAGCTTTTCTAAAGATTTCTTAGAGTCGCCATATCCCGCTGCCACCCATCTTATTACCTTGTTATCAAATCGATTAACCAACAACGCAAAGGCGCCAACCATAACACTATGACCTTTCTCTGGCGAATACCTGCCAGGAGTTACGATCAGTAAATCGTCAGGTAAAACATCATATTTTTTCCTAATTAATGTACACTCTTCAAACGATATTGCACTAGGAAAATCAGAAAGTTCAATGCCATTATAAATAACATCTACGCTTTTCCATTTTGTACTAGACTTGTAGTCCAATGCAACAGATTTTGATACAGCAACAATTTTATTAGCCCTATACTCACCGAGAAGTCTCTCAAAAAATCCACGTAGCCTAAATCGTATTCCCGCTTCTGAATGTGACATTGCATTTCTTGGAGAATGTAATGTCCAAATTACTGATAGACTAGGAAGCATATATCCAACCAATGCTGAATATAAATTTCCAAAATAGAGGTGACTCCATACAACGTCATAATTACCAGCCTTGAGAACTGTAAAAAGCTTGTATGTAGTACTAACAATATTCCAGCGATGTGTTATGTTGAAAGGTAATACCTTAATACCTCTTTCTTCTAATTCTTGAGATAGTGAAGTATCAGTAAATAATGATACAACATCGACATGTATTTTGCCTTTAGAAATATGTGGTAATAATGATACAAGTAATCTTTCCGCCCCACCAAGCCCAAGAGATTCTATTACACATAGAACTTTAATTTCTTTTCTACCATCTAACATTCAATAATTCAACCGTACTAACACATCAAATATAAAATGGTTAAATTGGTTTTGTTCCTTCCATAGTAAGAGACTCAAGTTCGATTAAACCTTGAGGTTTTCTTTGCACATTCTCAAGATTCTGTAGCTGTTTATCATTACTCTCTAGAACTTGAAATGTATTTATTTTTGCAAACCCAAATTGTTTTAATAGATTACACAACACCTCGGAATCATAAATAAATTGATGTCCCCATGCCCTCACATAATTATTTATTACAAAAACACTACTATAAGGAGTATCTAGCCATGTATCTGTAGAATGCCTTATAAATTGTGTTTGTACTTCTGATTTATTATCTTTATAAAGGTCGACTAAAAAAGATAGGTCTGGAGTTGATATCCTTATTACTCCGCCCGGTTTTAATATACGAAAACACTCAGATATCATTCTTTTGGCATCATTATAAGTAATGTGCTCTATCATGTGTTCACTAAATATATAATCAAAAGAATTGTCTTCAATAGGAAAGTCTTGAGTTGCATCAAGATACAAAATGTCTTTTAATTTTGGCTCAATATCTGAATTTAACCAACCCGACATAGAAGCCCCCCCGGCGCCAATATTGAGTTTTCTAACCTTATTATTGGAGAAGTAATCTTGAATAATTTTACTATCAGTTTTTAACAAAAATCTTAATTTTGCATAACAGAAATTTTTTGTAAAGACTAAAATATCCCCTAAATTTAAAACTTTCTTAATTACACTTCTAAACATTGTTAACTCTCCTTAATAATATTAAAATTGGGCCTTAATTAGTTAGGATTCTTAAAATTTTACAATAATCTGCTTGTTGATTTACTGCACTAATAATCTGTTTTTTCTCGTCATGCCAAGACAGCGTTCTTTTAACAATTGGATATATTGAATCAGGTTTAATTTCTGATTTCTTGCTCAAACTAATTGGTATTACCCCCATATTAAGAGATTCACAAAGAGAGGTACTCTGCCATGCAACAACAAAACTAGGTAAAGTAGAGTTAATCAATGAAGATGCTGATCCTGCATCTTTGTCAATTATTTCAATATTCAAAGTATTAGCCCACTTGAATATATTTTTTTTAACGTATTGTGGGTGTCGTTTAAATTTAACAACATAATCGTAAGATTTAAAAAATATGACTAAATTACGTAATTCATCAAAATCCATATCTTCATCGTTTAATCTCGTAAAAATTAAAACGAGTTTATTTCTGGAATTTATAACTTCAAATGGATAAATATCAACTCTACTACTAACTCCAATACTTTCCAAATAAAGTTTTTCGTCATTACTGTAAACATAAACCTCATCAAAGCTTGGAAATACTATTGGATGTATTCTTCCAATATTGCCATGCAATAAATAAGATGTTTTTAAATTTGCATCAATTGCTGCATTTGATGCAAGCATTGCACCCCCAGAATAAACATGTATATCTCTATTAAAGCTTTTAACCGTTTTAAAAAACGATGACAAATATGTATACTGCGCAATATTCCTTAATCCGTTCTCTATAACTAGATTTTCAATATTATTTGGAAGGTTATTTTTTATCACAGAGCAATAAACAATAAAAGAGCGTACAAACACGTCTATTAAAGTTAAAAAACCTACTTTAACCACACCCATATAGCTCTTCATTGTAAAAGACTTTATGTATACAACTTTAGACTCATCAAAATCAACAACTCTGTAAAGGTTGGCGTAATCATAGCCATTTCCTGACTTTAGAAATATTGCTTTCTTATTTTTTAGTTCCTTCTTTTGGACAAAGAGAAACTGTAAGAAATAATAATATGTAACTTTAAGTAGTGAGAATATGAATCCAATTAATAATTTATTAATAATTTTAAATGGAATGCTATATTCAGCATTAATAGCTGAATAGCCTAATTTAACCAAACTACGCTGAATGTGATTATCACAAAATACCCACTTTTTTTTCTGATGCATGGGGTTTAGTATCCTTTGTAAAATACTAATTCCTTCTCAAAAGCTTATGGTATATGTAGTCATTCACTGTTACAACGGTTAGATCTCTGCTAAATATAGAAATAAAATAATAAATCAACACCCAAGCCCTATTAGTGGATTTCATAAGTGATGCTTTGTAATAGGTTGCTATAATGAACTTCTGCATCAGGTTTGGGGTCAGGCTCAAAGAGCATGAATCAATTAAATACTTATCCTTGTTGTTTAATTTTATTCTTTGCTTATGTAATTTTTGTGCAAATCGCACACATTTTAAATGCTCAAATAGTTTATTAGGGCTATGTTTTTTGTTTGTTCTATATTTTATTAATATATCTGGCATATTATCTATTCTATATTTTAAATCTATCATCCTTAAAACAAGATCATAGTCTTGTGCATATAAAAATGCTTCGCGATAACCTCCTATTTTATTAATAACATTCCTTCTAAAACATAATGTTGGATGAATTGTAGGACAGGCGTATGGAGCGATTTTTACAATATTTTCCTCGCCTATAATGGAACTCCTTAGACCTATAGTCTCACCAATATTATTAATAATTTCAGCAGAACCGCCAACCATGTCAACATTAGGATTACTCTCCATAAATGCAACCTGTTTTTCAATTCGATCAGGAAAAGAAATATCATCTGCATCCATTCTTACGACTAAATTACCATTAGCCTTTGAAATGCCGTAATTTAAAGCAGCTGGCAATCCTTTATGGTCCTGTTTTAATAAACAAATCCTATCATCATTAAATTTTCTGATCAGTGACAACGTATCGTCAGTTGATCCATCATCAACAATAATAAATTCAAAATTTGAAAATGTTTGGGCAAGGATGCTTTCAATTGATTCACGCAAGTATTTGCAGTCGTTATATACCGACATCACCACACTAACTTTACACGTATTCACAATTTTTACTTTCAACTATCAAAAGAAATGCATCTTATAATAAATCGCAAAGAGATCCTATATGTGGTATTTTCATTCTTTGACAAAAACTCCTCCAATCCTTAAATTCTGTCCACTCGCAGACGAATGTAAAGTCAAGATTAGCTCGTTGTGCTGCTTCATAATCATACCTACTGTCACCCAAAAATAATGCTGGAAATTTTAATTGATTTTCTTTTTTTAAAGAATTTAGTATCTGGTCTTTTGTTTTTGGACTTCCATATATGCCTCCATCGAACATATCTTTAATTGATCGATTGCTAAATACCTTCCTTAGCTCATCCTCTGCACCACCTGATACTATAAACCATTTAGTATCAGGTGTCTTCTCACGAAGTGACATAAGACATGATGATATTTCACACTGTAAAAGACCATTAGCTACTTCAGTAGCATATGTATTTATAAGATCGTTAATATTTGGTCCATTTATTGTTGAAGTCGCAATATTAGCTAGAAAATACTCGAATTTATGATTTCTAGAAATGCCACCATTTTTTATATGATAAGAAACCAGAGCAATAGCAGCCTTTTTGCCATAGGGTAATGCCGCATTGTAAAATGCCTGTGTCTTTAACTTATTAGAATTTAGCACAACTCCATCACAATCAAAAACGATGCTTTTAATATCATTAAACTGCATTACTTAACAAAAAAAATTTAGGAAAATTGGTTTGTGTAAACCATTGTTGCCCAATCAGTACCGAGAGTTTTAGGATTTTTTGATATTTCATATATATCAAAAAGTTCAAAATTTGGTAAGGACTCCTCAATCAATCTGATAGACGATCGGCTATTATAAAAATCATACATAGAAACCTCAACAAATACTGCTCTAATTTTGTTTAGAACTGATGAGAATCCTTGAATTGTCTCAACCTCATTAGCTTGAACGTCTATTTTTAATAAATCAATTTCACTAATTTTATGTTTCTTCATAAAAGTATCACCACGCTCAACTTCTACATCTATAGAAGTATGCCTTTCTCTCTCTGCATACCCTAACGAATGACTACTATCTTGATTAATATTGTGTAGTGATGATAGATGAGAGATATCTTGAATATTAAATTTAGCACTCCCATCATAATTACTTAACGCAATTTCATGAACCATAACATTAGGTATTTCAGAATCAATAATATCTTTTGCTGCAGAATAATTGGGCTCAAAACTATATATATTTGCATCTGGAAACAATTTATGGAAAAAAGTTGCACTCTCACCTCTATGTGCTCCCACATCAAAAATTATTTTTCCTTTACCTTGACGATTAACAGATGGTTGTTTTGCGTACTCCTTACCCAGTATAAGTCTACGAAAATACTCTTTAGAAGAGAAAGTATTACTGTAATCTAAATTTCTTTTATCAAACTCTCCACACTTCATATGCTTTTCAATTTATAAATGATAATTTTTATTTTTCAAAATTTCTGATTCAACTCGAGCTACATCACTCGGAATATCTACAGCAAGGCTACCTTTTTGTGTCTCAATAAGCCTAACGGTTGTTCCGATATCTAAGAATCTAAGTATTTCTATGTCTTCATGTAATTCTAATGTGCTTTTTCTTTCAAAATTTGCATAGTTATTTAAATCTTTTTTACTAAATGCATAAATGCAGACAGCTTTATAGTAATGCTTAGGTTTATTTTTTTTGACCTTACTTCCTGGAATTAGTTGGCGTGACATATACACCATTCTAAGGTCTTCGGTAAAGATAACTTTGGGAATATTTATATCTTCAGGATTCTCATCATCACTAATTCTACAAAACCCCTTAATAACATCATTCGGATACACTTTTTTTGCTTCGATGACTCTCAGAATGTCAGACGGGTTTATCAAGGGCTCGTCACCCTGTACATTAATGTAAATATCTGCTTCAATTTGATTGGCCGCCTCAGCAAGGCGATCAGTACCTGTTAACGGAGTATCACTTGTCATAATTACGTTAAACCCGGCCTTTTCCACAGTATTCTTAATTCGAAAATCTTCGGTTGCAACATAAATATTTTCAGTAGAGATCACCCTAGAGCATAGCTCTGCAACCCATAAAATCATCTCTTTTCCTAAAATAAGTGTTAATGGTTTACCAGGAAATCGGGAGGACTTATAACGTGCCGGAATAATAATAACAGTTTTCATAATCGTATTAATATAACAGTTAGTAATTAAATTTATGTTTGGTAATTTTACAGGTCTGATTCATAAAGAGATCGTTGTTCAATTGGATAGGTGGTTGGTGTAATAGCGTAGATAGGTGTAGTATGGCTGAGTTTATTGTATCGCTCTAGCGCAGCTACCACTTCTTGTTGCTTTGGATCAGATAGCTCATATCCATCTATACCTGCTAATAATATATTTTTTGCACCACTAACACTGGCTAATGACAAGGCATAAATAAGTGCTAATGGACTATCTAATACACAACCATTTTCAAAAATTTGAAATTCTCCTTCTTTTATACGTAAACCGTAATCTAGGATATTAGCGCCTGATAGTATGTTTTTCATTTCCTTGGGAATGCGACTCAAAGGTAACACTAATGGCTTCACTAAACCCGAATAACGATCTGACTCCATCAAAATGCGAGTTTCATGGCATGCAACATAGGCTGTAACTGACTTTTCAGGCACAAATTCATTAATATTCAAACAAAGAACTATAAGCTTATCTTTTTTAATATATTTGACAAGGTCTTCAATATAACGTTCTGTACTTGGGCCTGAGCCGATAATTAAAATATTTTTATCTTTCGCCCAATTTTTGGCAGACCAATCACCGCATTCACTGCCAGTAGTTCCTGATATTGCCCTCAACATGCTTTCAAGACTGTAAAAAGAAGCACCCTTTGTTTTAAGAAAGCTTATTGCCGAAAGAATCTGGTCTGCTTCATATCGCTTATCTCCAAGCATTTCTTGAATATACGTTGGGTGTATGCCATGAACCGCAGATAAATAATAATAAATATTTGTACCCCACTTGTATTGATTTTGCAATAAATGAAAATCTTGAAGTATTAAGGGGAAAAGTGCATCAGGATAATATTTACCTAAATCACGCTCAGCCATCTCAACTAATAGCGTCTCAGTCTTTGCATTTCCCGCCCCTCTGCCCATACCCAATAAGGTCGAATCACAATAAGTAACACCATATTCTATAGCCTTAATTGAATTAGCTAATGCCTGCCCCTTATTATCATGCGTATGAATGCCTATTTCACCACTCCATTCTGACGAGATGGCAATAATTGTTGTAGCAACTGAATCTGAATCCATATTACCGAATGAGTCAGCAAAGTAGAGTACTTCAATACAATCCCAATTCTCTACATTTTGAGCCAAATCAGATATTTTTTTTGGGTTTAACGAACTAATCTGCATTAGATTCAAAAACACTCGATATCCTAGACTTTGAAGAGTTTTTGCAATTTCAAAGCATTGCTCAAAATCACTAGAGTGAGTTGCAATTCTCACAATATCGACAGGAGATTTCTTCTTTTCAGAAAATAGAATCTTGATCGCTTCCTCTATGCCATCATCATAATTAATCAACTCACTGGCATTAATCATTACGGCTACTGAGATATTAGGCGGTAGAGGCAAAGAATTCAAATACTCATCTGTACTATAGGCAAACGGACCAAGAAACTTTTTCTGTGGCAGAAAACGGAAGCCAATTTCAATAACATCTATCTTTGCCATAGACAAAGCAGCTAAATATTTATTAACTGTGGATCGATTAAAATCCCAATTTCCGTAATACCCGCCATCTCTAAGGGTGCAATCTAATATTTTAATTTTAGTAGTCATAATTGTTAGGTTAAGATTGTTAGAATGTTTAAAAAGTGGCTATTTAGGTGCCTTTTGAGTTTCTTTATATATTTTTTCTTTACTTCATCTAAGGAACTATCGACTTTCATGCTATCAAGAAATTTTATGTTGAAAACTCAAGTACTTATCGTCTAATTCTTTCAAAATACCTATAAATTTGTCTGAAAGTTCTTTTTTATAAGACTCTATAAAATCATTAAGAGACACAGAATTAGCATCTTCTGATTTTCTAGGAAGAGAAAGTTTTGTCATGATTTTGTCAAAGTCATCGTTCCTTTGAGTCTCTAAAATATCACAAATCTTATCTATATAAAGCTCTGGATTAATAATAAACTTCTCAAAGAAAATTATCATCATTTTCTTCTTTCTCAAATCTGAGAGGCTGTTGTACATTGAGATTATTCTTGTATATAGTTGATAGACAGTTAGAATTGCTTTTTCTAAATCAGAACTATTAATATATTCATCTGCATACTCTATTGCAAACCAAGGAATTGGATTACCCTCATAACGGCAACATAGCGTGAACTCACGATCTACTTTGCATATTCTATTCACCCAATTTCCTTGATGCCAAGCTTTAATAAGTGTAAATGGGTTTCTAAGTATGACAATATATAACTTTAGTCTATCATTAAAGCCCCTCAATAAAATGTCAGAATAGCCAAAAATATAATGAACATGTAATGGTAATATTGGTTTAACTTTTTTAGCTTCTTTTGTTATTTGATCACCTTCACCCTTCTTTGTTCTAGATAAATAACGCTCATACAATCCATCATTGTAAGGTGATGATATATCAGTATTTCTAAAGTTTACGTTTCTCCCTATCATTAGATTATATAAATGATTATCAGACTGAATTTTGAGAATTACACTTGTAGAATTATCTGAAATCTCTCCTATATAGTTCAATACAGCAATTCTCTCATAAACTTCTTTTAACTGCCATTGCTCTGAGCGGTTTAAATAACCAAAAATTGCTGCGACTAGTGACTTTCCAGAACTAGAAAATCCGTCAATTAAGACTATATCATTCGCTAAACACTGACTATTCCGACTTAGGAAAATATCTTTATTATTATTGATAACTCATTTCCTTTATTTATTACCAAATGGTCCAACCGCCATCAACCAATATTTTTTCTCCTGTAACATATGCTGAGAGATCGCTTGCAAGATAAGCGATTACACCCTTAATATCATCATTATTTGCCATTCTCCCCAAGGGCGTTCTTTCTACATAGCGCTCTACAAATTCTTTTGGTTGATTTCTAAGAATCCCGCCGGGTAAAATTGCATTCACTCTAACATGTGGAGCCAATGTTGTCGCCAGCCAACGAGTATACTGAAGCAATCCACCTTTTGAGGCGGCATAAGCGGCCGGATTCCCCATATTAGTACCTTGGTATAATGAGTAATCAGGCCCATTAATAGCATAGATAGAAGCAATATTAATAATTGAGCCACCTGCACTTTTCTTTAATAATGGAGCGAGCCCTTGGGACAAATGAAATACTGCTGTGAGATTAACTTCTATAGCGCGTCGCCAAGTATCTACACTCTGACTTTCAAAATCAGTAACCCAACCTTCAAGACCAGAAGTTCCAACAAAAGCTGCATTATTAATAAGTATATTTAATCCTTTAGAATCAGTATTAACCTTGCTAATAAGACTATTTCTTTCTACTTCATTTTCTAAATCACAATCCACGCACTCTACTTGAACATTGCAACTATCTAATACTTTTTGTGTTACTGTGGTGTAATCCGTATTGGGGAGATCCACTAACAATAAATCACCGCCCAGCTCGGCAATTGTTAACGCTATCTCTTGTCCTAGACCGCCCACTGCCCCCGTAATTAGGGCTCTTTTACCCTTTAAGCTCATTAAATCAGAAATATCCCTCATGAAAATATCCTATTGATTATTAACTAAGCATTCTGCAATTTTAAAATCCAGCGGCGTATCAATATCCAATGATCTTTCAGGCGGTATGTACACACTGCGAACTCTCCCATCAAAAATACCATGATTTTGTAATACAAAACTCGGTTTAGCTACATAAGCCACTGTTGTCATATCAAAAACTTCTGGAACCTCCTGTCGACGAGTTATTTTCTCTTTTGAGGATATTACCAAAGATGAGAAGCCATTTTGATTTGTTTTAACCATATTGAAATATGGACTACGATGTGCATTACTAACAGTAATCACCACATCTACATTACCTTTTTCAAACTCATTAATGCAATTATTAACATCATCTTTGCTTCTCAATGGTGCAGTTGTAGGCACCACTACTAAACCATCTATTCCATTATTATGATTATTAAGATAATCGAGTGCATGCTTCCACACCAACCACTCAGGACTATCATCTTGAGCCAATTCATTAGGTCGCATAAATGGCACCTCAGCACCGTATTCTAGTGCTATCTTTGCAATCTCTTCTGAATCAGTAGACACAATAACACGAGAAATTCTCTCAACTTGCTTTGCAACCATAATGGACCACCCTATTAAGGGCACACCATTCAAAGGCTTAATGTTTTTTCCTGGGAGGCCTTTAGATCCACCTCTTGCACAAATAAGCGCTATGTATTTCATGTTTGTAAATAGACTATTGAATTAGTGTTACTGGATTTTTTAATTGCTTCGATAATAGAAACCACATGCATTCCATCATCTCCAGAAATATACGGTAATCCATTGGACTCTATCGATGAGAAGAAGGATTTAATTTCTTCTGTATAAGTGTAGTCCCTATCTGGACTCGATGATAATATCGTCTCCCAGTCCTTACCACCTTTTGCAAAATACTCAACCTTTCCAGAGATGCCATTCCATAACAATGTGCCCTGTTCACCAATTACAAAACACTTACGTATCGTATCATGTCGTATAAAGTCCATATTTAATGATGCTGTTAACTCCCTGCCATCATTGCTTTTAAATCCTAAAATAATATTAGCACTATCCTCAACATCTATATCTAAATCGCTTTGCTTAGAAACATGAGACTTTACCCATGTAATTGGGCCAAAAATCCACAAAATATAATCAATTTCATGGCTTAATTCAAGTAGAACACCACCACCCATTTTTTTCTGCGATGATACACTTTTCCTGTAGTCCTTATCAATTCTCCAGCTGGGCAAATATTGACCAACCTCCGACCTAACCGAATAAATATTCCCAATTTTATTTGCTTGCAGTTGTTTCTTAAACTCTATCAATGATGGCAAAAATCTAAGATTATACGCCGTCATAAGAACAACATTATTTTGATGGCAAATATTTATTAATGCTTGAACTCCCATAGAAGAATCTGAAATTGGTTTTTCAATTAATAAGTGTATACCTTTATTGGCTAATTGCTCTGCAACTTCTATGTGTTTTGTTGCCGGATTAGCAATAATAGCAGCCTGAGGATTTGTTTCAATTGCTTTATCAATTGATGTAACACATTTATATAAACCCAATGCATCAATATCATTCTTATCGCATTGTCTATGTCTTAATACAACAATATTTATCTCTGGAAAAAGTTCTTTTATAATTCCGACATGTCGCTTTCCAATACTTCCAAGACCAACAACTAAAACTGTTTTGATAGGATGGCTCACTTCTAATTCTATTTGTTAAAAATAGTAACAATATCTTGATTTGCTTTTTCGTATTCTTCCATACGGCCAATATCTAACCAATACTCATGAATAGGAAATGCATTAACCCCGCCACTATCTAATTCCTTTTCTAAAAAATCCGTCATGTCTAAATAAGACTCGCCATCCACTTTATTAATTAGGTTTTTATTTAAAACATAAATACCAGCATTGACAAAAAACTTGAGAACTGGTTTTTCTTTAATTTCTCTAATATGACAGCCATCAATATCAACAACACCATAAGGCACTTGAAAGTCATATTCTCTAACGCACATTGTTGCTTCAGAGTTATTATTGTTATGAAAATCCAACAAATGCTCAAAATTTACCCCAGTCAAAAGATCTCCATTCATAATTATGATTGGTAAGTTTGGAAGATTATCTGAAAGCAATCCCAAAGATCCAGCGGTACCTAACGGTATATCTTCATGAATAAAGTGAATAGTAACACCTTGTTTATACCGATTTTTGAAATGATCTCTAATCAGTTCAGGTTTAAAATGGGTAGAGATATAAAAATTTTGAAACCCATAGTCAATAAATTGATCAATAATGGTTTCTAAAATAGGCCTATTGCCAACTTTTAACAATGGCTTAGGTGTGTTTTCTGTTAAAGGGTGCAGTCTTGTCCCAAACCCACCTGCCATTATAAATACTGGGTTATCATATGATGGCTTTTTGGTCAAATGCTGTAAAGTCTCAAGGCCACATATCACACCAACATCATCAACAATGGGTACGTGCAATATACTTAAATCTTTCATTAATGATAAAATGAAATTTCTTGAATCTGTTTTTTTTGCTGTAATAGGTTTTTTGTTTATTACATTAGAAATGCTGGCGCTCATCTTCGTTCCATTCATTAATGCACGACGAATATCACCATCTGTTAACGTTCCAAGTAATTTTTTCTGACTGTCAACCACAAGTGCAATTCTGCAACCGCCATCATGCAATACTTTGATAGAGTTCTCTAGCGAACTCTCAGTGCTTAATAAGATTTTTTTCCAATCAAGCATGATTGTTGTCTCTCCAAATTGGGTTTTTTAACTCCCATACACCGTTAACTTTATTCCATAAATGTGGTGATCTGAATTTTTCAATTGCATCATGATATTGTTGCATTGTAATATCCATATAATCACAACAATCCTTAATATATTGTTGTGGAAATTCACCATCAAATCTTTTAATTAGAGCAACCCCTTCTTCTCTTGTAATATCTCCATTTCTGATTTCTTGTGCGGAATCATAAGTAGCTCTGCCAATGCCAAACTTAACAGTTGTAGTGTGATAATGGAGCCAATCAATCTTGTCATCTAAAGAACTGTACTTGCTATAACTACCTTCTGTTCTATAATCATTCGGCATAAAATTGGTATTTTCAACTGAGTAGTAATAAACATCTTGAGGGTGCCATTTTATATAATAGCCCAAGTAATGAACCTTGGTACCTGTTTTTTCTACATCATATGGGCTCACTGGGAAATAAGCCTCAAGATCAGACAGTTTAAACCCAAAATCTCCAATAAGGTCTTTTGCTGGAATACCGCCCAATACTATATCTTGTATGCTTAACTCCGCACTGTAATATTTCGGATCTCTAGTAGGTTTTTCATTGTCTTCAATTGCATTGCCATATTCAGCTTCATTTTCACCAAAAACAACCAGAGGAATGTCCAGTAACACCGATAATCTCGGTGCCAGATTTTTTTGACCCAATATGAAAGGCTGAAAAGGATGGCCTAAATTAAGGAATGCATTCTTAGTTAAAAATTTATGTAGCTTTTTATTTTGATTATATGTGTAATTAGCAAATCCAGCATCGAGCCATGCATCAAAATTTCTTCTACCTATGTCAGTATAAAGTGCTGGAGGCCAAGTGATTAATATCGGATTCATGTTGTACTTATATTTCAGAATATTGGCAGCTTGGACGCTATCTTTGCCGCCACTACCTGGAACTACAACATCGTATCTACCATCATTGCGTCTAAATCGATTACATAATTCTTCAAGCTTTTCATGCCTATCGGCCCAAGTTATAGACTTTTTTTGCTCTGCATATCGACATGCTTCACAAATCCCATCCTTACCAAAGGCAAGTGTTCTTTTCTTTTCTCCTTCTTTTTGCTTAAACTCCACAGTTGATGAAGGCCGTTGATTGTTCATTGTACATTTTTTGCAAAACTTTACTTCAAGCGGAAGTCCGTATTTTCCGAATATTTTTTCCATATCTGACCCTTAATTTGCTTTCATCTCAATAAAGTTTGATAACAGCTTTATGCCGGCCTTCCGACTTTTTTCCGGATGAAACTGAACTCCATAAAGATTGCCCTTGTGTATTGCGGATACAAAACTATGATTACCATACTTTGTCAATGCGACAATATCGGTATAATTAACCACTTCATACGAATGCATAAAATAAAACTCTTTGTCTTGCAGTCCTTTCATTAACTTATTGGGATTAACTACCTGAATTTTATTAAAACCCATATGAGGTATTTTTGCATCACATATAATGGGTTTCACTTCTGCATCTAATAACCCTAAACCTCTAGTCTTTCCAAACTCAAATCCTAGCTTTGATAGTATTTGCATGCCCAAACATATACCTAATATTGGCTTATCAAACTCATTTAATGAGGCGATCAATCCATTATTTTCAAGCTCTTGCATGGCGTTTTTAAAGCTACCGACACCCGGAATAACAACCTTATCTACTAAGTCAAAATCAGAAGGGGAATTAACAACTAACGTATTACCACCAGCTTTCTCAATGGCTTTTTTTACACTGTGAATATTTCCGGCAATTCCGTAATTCACAATTCCGATTATGCTATTCATTGCGATACTTTAATTTCGTTATTTCTTAAGTATTCTTTAATATCTTGAATTGTTACCCGGTCATAATGCAATAAACTTGCTACTGCAACTCCACTCGGACTTGCTATTTCAATTATTTCTTTAATGTCTTTCAATGAGCCAGCTCCACTTGAAACAACAACAGGTATACCTACAGAATCTACTACTTGTGCAGCCAATTCAATATCAAATCCCCTGCGTCTTCCATCAGTATCGACTGACTGTAAAAGAATTTCTCCGGCACCTCTTTGTTCAACCTCTTGCACCCACTCTAAAACATCCTTCCCACTTTGGATTCGGCCACAATCAGTATAACACTCCCAATTCCGTTGCCATTTTTTTGCTTCTATGTTAACAACAACTGCCTGATTGCCAAATACTTCAGCTGCTTTGTTGATAATACTTGGATCTTGTTGAACTGCATATGTGTTAATAACAACTTTATCTGCACCTATATGGAACAACTTTGAAAAATCATCAATACTTTTAACGCCGCCACCCACGGCAAATGGAATAAATAATACATTTGCGGTCTCTTTAATGCCATCAGATAAAAATTTGCGCTGATATAAAGAAGATACTATGTCTATATAAAACACCTCATCGGCACCTTGATTGTAATATTTTCTAGCCAACTCAGATGGGCTGCCCATTCTCCTCAACCCTTCGAAATGAACTGGCTTTACTACAAAAGGTGGTTTTACATCTAACTTTGCAATTATTCTTGTATTCATTACTCAATATCTAGAAATTTTTTTACAACTGATAGTGGCTGATTTATTAACTCATTAACGATACTAATGGATGCATTTCCAGTACCGTATATATTTTGTTGATTTTGGCATTTGATTGTAAAACCACTTGAAAGTGCTAATTCAATTGACTTACTCAAATCTTTAATTTTACAGTCAATGACATTTACCCCCTTAAGCCTGCCCGATTGCCTGTCTCCAATATTCACAACTGGCTTATCAAAACTAGCTGCCTCAATAATTCCGCTTGAAGTATTACCAACAAGCAAATCAACGTGCTTCATTGCACTTAAATATCGTAACTGACCTAAGTTTTTTACAACTTTGTATTTGTTAGGGTTTAATTTGCAAAACTCCTCAACTTTTTTGTTAATAATTCTACCGCCACTATCCGCATTAGCATAAGTAAATAAAACACTAATTTCACTATTTACTAAAACATCAAAAATAATACTTAAATCTTTCTTCAAATCATTGTTTGATAGTGTAACTGGATGATAAGCAAATAAAGCGCACTTTTGAGCAAACTTCCAATCTAACTGTTTTTCCAATGCAGCTTTTGACAATAATTCGAAATTAACAATATTATCTATGCCAGGAGCACCAGTATTAAACACTCTTAAGGAATCCTCTCCCATTTGAATAATTCGGTGTCGGTATACCTCATTAGAACAAAAGTGGAAATAACTCATTTTAGTAATGGAGTGTCTAATTTGCTCATCAACCGCGCCTTCAGTAATTTCACCGCCATGAATATGCGCAATCGGGATATTCATTAACAATGCTGTTGTTGCTGCCGCATGAGTTTCAAACCTATCACCTAAAAGCAGTACGACATCTGGATCTAGTTTTTCAAAACTATCTGCAAGTAACATTATTGCCAATCCAGTTGATTTTGCTATTGATGATTTTGTATCTGATGACAATAGATTGTCAATTTTTTCATCTATATTAAAACCATCTTTTTCTATCTGCTTATAAGTTAAACCAAATTCATTCGACAAATGCGCAGTGGTTGCAACCAACTGAAGAGAAAGTTCTCTACGAGATTGAATTTCTTTTAGTACTGGATATAAAAGCCCATATTCTGCTCGAGTACCCGTAACAACGCACACTTTCCGCTTGGTCATATTTTGTCATCTACTTGATAATCTTTAGCAGCAACTAAGCCAATTACCTCATCCCACTTCATTGGACTTATGCCATTCCCAGGCCTCTTAACAATAATATTTTCTTCTGTTAGCGTGTCCCCTTTTTTTATCTTTTGATTGGCCAATATAGATTTTCTTGCAACAACTATATTTGGCTTCTCACTCCCACTTGGTATCTTAATTCCGTCACCTAATGCTTTTTCAACATTTCTAATAGCTATTACCATGGCTCTGAGTTCTTCTGGCTCAAGAGACGCTTTATGATCGGGGCCTTCCTTGGCTTTATCTATGGTGAAGTGCTTTTCAACGATACTTGCGCCCATTGCTACAGCGGCAATATCAACCTCAATACCTAAAGTATGGTCACTGTAGCCCACAGCAACATCAAACTCTTTCTTTATGGTTTTCATAGCATTTAAATTTACATCTTCCATTGGCGTCGGATACATTGTATTGGCATGCAATACTGTAATATTTTCTTTTTTCGTTCCAGAATCTACCAAAATAGCCAGCGCATCACCAACTTCTTTAAGTGTGGACATTCCCGTAGATAAAATGACTTGCTTTGCTAATGAACCAATACGCCTAAGATAAGGTAAATTTGTAATTTCACCGCTTGGTATTTTAAAAACTTCAATGCCTAATTCATTTAATAAATCAATACTATCGTGATCAAATGGCGAAGATAAAAACAAAATGCCTTTTGCATTGCAGTATTTGATTAATTTTTTGTGTACATCAACATCCAGTTCTAGCTTTTTAAGCATGTCGAGTTGTGATTCTAAAGGGTTAGTAGTTTGTTTTTGATATTCGGCTTTTTGAGTATTTTTTGAAACTAAATTCTCTGCTTTAAAAGTTTGAAACTTAACAGCATCGGCGCCAGATTCAACAGCAGCATCTATTAATTTAAATGCTAATTCAATTGAGCCATTGTGATTAACACCGGCTTCGGCGATTATAAATACACTCACTTAACAATACTTCCTGCTTTAATAAAACTATTCTTTTTAATTACAATAGAATCTTTAGTTATTGCACCACTTCCAATAAAGCAACCAGACCCTATTGTAACTCCACCATTAATAGTTACACTTGTAGAGATATGACAATTTTCTAGAATTTTACTATCATGCTCAATTAGAGCTTTTGAGTTGATAATACAGTTGTCACCTATAGAAGCATTTGCATTGATAAGTGCATCATGCATTACAACTGTTCCATCACCAATAAAAGCGTGTTTTGAGATATAAGCTCTTGGAGAGAAAATACTGGGCAATGTAAACCCGGCTTTTTTTGCTAAATCAAATAGCCTTACCCTTGGCTCAGGTGATTTAATTTGACCAATTGTCACTAATGCATAAGAATGTTTTTTTGCTAAGCTTTCTAGATCTAAATCGCTACCAATCACTGGGTATCCCAAAACATCAGTTCCAAATAATTCAGCCTTATCAATTATTCCAACGATTTGAAACTGGCCTTCCTGCTCGATAACATCAATGACTGATTTGCAGTGTCCCCCACCACCAATTAAAAGAATTTCTTTCACGATATGACCACACTACTCGGTATATTCACAACCCGCTCCTCTAACCACTCGACATTGGTTAGCCCATCACACTGAGAGTGTTTAAACATGGTTAATTTATTCATCAAAGTCCAAACTGGACGGATCATCACACCTTTTGAATTTGCCTCTTCCAGAAATAAATCGCGTTGCTCCTTATCTTTTAGGATAATTGTATTCAACCAATAATTTGATTTACTGTGTAAAGACTCTTCAACAAAGTGGCATGCCTTATCTGAAAAAAAATCTTTATACATCATCGCTAATTCTCGTTTATTTAGCAAAAAGCTTTCTAAATTTTCCAATTGGGCTACTAATAAAGCCGCATTTAAATTCGGCATACGGTAATTGTAACCAATCATATCGTGAATATATTCCCATTTATGAGGTACTTTAGCAGTTGTGGTTAAATGCTTAGCCCTTTTTGCTAAAATCTCATTATCGGTAATAACACAGCCACCACTACCACCAGTAATAATTTTATTGCCATTAAAACTTATCACACCCATTTGGCCAAAGGTTCCAGTATGTTTGTCTTTGTAAAAACTACCCAGGCTTTCGGCAGCATCTTCAATTAATAATATCTTATATTTGTCACAAATGTCTTTAATATCATCGATTCTACAAGGATGGCCAAAAGCATGCATAGGCACACAAGCCTTAATAATTTTCCCCGTGTTGTTGTTGACGCACTGTTGACCTGTGACTGTTGTATTTTTCTCTAGAAACGTTTGCAATGCTGATGGCGATAACCCCATTGTGTCTTTATCTACATCAATAAATACGGGGTCAGCACCACAATAACTAATTGCATTACACGTGGCCACAAAGGTAAGTGGTTGAGTAATAACTTCATCATTTTTTGCAACATTAGCAAGTAGCAAAGCAATGTGAAGAGCTGAGGTGCCATTACTTGTAGCAACAGCATATTTTGCACCAGTATACTTAGCAATTTTCTCTTCAAACTCATCCACAAATTTTCCAGTAGATGAAACAAAAGTAGAGTCTATACAATCATTTAAGTATTTTTTTTCATTGCCTATAAAGCGTGGCTCATGAAGAGGTATAACTCTTTCAGAGCCATAAATACTTCTGATGAAATCTATGGCAGTTTCATACATTATAAATTTCTGATTTATAATTCTTGAGATTATCTGGTTGCACAATCCAATCAATAGTCTTTTGTAAGCCTTCTCTAATATCAACCTGAGGTTTAAAGCCAGTAAGCTTCTCGATCTTAGTATTATCACACCAAAGACGAAATACTTCGGATTTTTCTGGTCGAATACGTTGCCCGTCTATGACGAATTTGACATCACTATCCATCAGCTCTTTGATGAGGTTGAGTGTATCTCCCACACTAATCTCGAAATTCGAGCCTATATTGATAGTCTCGCCAATTGTCTGATCATTATCCATAATGGCAAGAAATCCTCTGCAAGTATCTTCAACATAGTTGAAGTCTCGTGTTGGTGAAACATCCCCTAATTTAATTTCTTTCATACCACTAGCAATCTGGGTAATGATAGTGGGAATCACAGCACGTGCAGACTGCCTTGGTCCGTAAGTGTTAAATGGTCTTACAATAGTCACAGGCAATTCAAAGGCATTGAAGAAGCTCATTGCCATTGCATCAGCAGCTATTTTGGTTGCGCTATAGGGGGATTGTGGTTGCATGGGATGGTTTTCATCGATAGGTACATATTGTGCTGTGCCATAGACTTCACTTGTTGAAGTATGAATAAGGCGTATATTGCCGTTTTCCTTTGCGGCCTGACAGATGTTGAGCGTGCCTTTGATATTGGTGTCTACATAACTATCTGGGGCAACATAGGAATATGGGATAGCAATTAGCGCTGCAAGATGAAAAATGATATCCAC
>Ga0233427_10001388_pt1 | contig 26202 bp, 26 predicted proteins | sample SI_118_April2016_5_FD_179885 | JGI IMG/M metagenome (GOLD analysis project Ga0233427, IMG submission 179885) | Seawater microbial communities from Saanich Inlet, British Columbia, Canada - SI_118_April2016_100_MG | ecosystem: Environmental > Aquatic > Marine > Inlet | place: Canada: British...
CTGGTCAATACCGTGGTCTTGAGATCGCAGGCGCAAGCCGCCTACCATCCGGAAAACATCGGCCATTTTGGTTTAAATTTACGCCATTACTGTCACTTCACCTCACCCATTCGACGCTATTCTGATTTGTTGGTTCATCGCGCCCTTATTCGTGGCTACAAACTGGGCGAAGGCGGGCTGGAAGACGATCACCGGGATTTCGAACAGGCGGGTGAGCATATCTCATCCACCGAACGCCGAGCCGCCACCGCGGAACGTGATGCCACAGATCGTTTCACCGCGAGCTTTATGGTCTCGCGTGTGGGCCAGGAGTTGGAGGGCCGTATTACGGGCGTCACCCGGTTCGGTTTGTTTGTAGAATTGACGGAAAGCGGCGCTGACGGTTTAATTCCCATCAGCACCTTACCCGATGATTATTACCGCCATGACGAAAAGGCACACTGTCTGCGTGGTGATGATACGGGGCAGGAATACACTTTGGGGCAGAGCGTTCAGGTGATCCTGCGCGAGGCTGAACCCGTAACAGGTGGTATTATTCTATCGCTTGCCGGGGCGAACCCATCGTCAAGGAGTTCGGGTGCACGCAAGAAATATGGCCGGGGCTCAGATAAAGGCCGACATAAAAGTGGCCCCCCGCACGGCAGAGGAAAGAATAAAAAGCGGAAGAGAAAATAAGGGCGGGATACGAAGTATGACACCGGCACCGGCCGCCCATGGGTCATCAGTGTTCAAGACTTGTTTACTTTAGTGGCCGTATGGTTCTCAATCATCTGATCATGGAACAGGCACATCCAGTTTTGAAGACGGCACGACACTTGATCGCAGCGCTCGTCCTACTGTCCGGCTGCACCAGCATGCCGGTACAGCAAGCAACACCTGTTGTTGAGCCATTTCCGTTTGAGGCGATGGAGAAAGTGCTCACGTCGGGGTTCGATCACATTTCGCGCAAATACATCGATGAAGTGGACATGCGGCCTTTCGTGCTGGAAGGCTTACGTGGTCTCACATCGCTGGAACCCGGCATATCTATTGTGGAAGAACACGGTTACGTGTCGCTGAAACATAATAATCAAGATATCCTCAGTATGCCCGCCCCGGAACCAACCGACACCGCCGCCTGGTCCCACCTGGCCACGATGATGACGCTTGAGGCCAGTCGCAACTCCACAGATATCCTGGGTACCGGGGTAGAGAATATTTACGAGGCCGTGTTTGATGGCGCATTGAGCACGCTCGACATCTATTCCCGTTACGCCGGTGCAGACGAAGCCGGTACAAACCGGGCTAAACGGGATGGATTTAGTGGCATTGGTATCCGATTTAACCTCAGCAACAGCCGCGTTATTGTGACGGAAATTTTTAGTGGCTCACCCGCGCAACGTGCCGGAATTCTGATCGGCGACAATCTATTACAGGTTGATGACACACCGCTGAGCGGGATGAGTTACGAGGAAATCAAGACGGCCCTGCGCGGCCCTGTGGATTCGTCCGTCTCCCTGACCGTATTACGCGACGATACCCTCGCCATACCGATCGAAGTGCTCAGGGCCCACGTCGTTCCACCAACGGTCCAAGTGGACCAACAGAACGGCGTTCTGCACGTACGGGTCAAAAGCTTCAATCAGGGCACGGCCAGTGGCGTTGCACGCGCTGTTCAGGAAACTATCGGGGCGGGAGAATCGGGTCAGGGCATCAAGGGTATTATCCTTGATCTTCGGGGTAATCCCGGTGGGTTACTAAAGCAATCAATTGAGGTCGCAGATACCTTTCTGATCAGTGGCAGAATTCTGAATACACAAGGTCGACACCCCGACAGTATTCAGCACTACGAGGCCGCGGGCGATGATATTGCACAGGGCCTGCCGATGGTTGTTTTGATCGATGGTCGGTCCGCATCCGCATCAGAGATTGTTGCCGCCGCCCTACAAGACCGTGAACGTGCTGTCATTCTAGGCACGGCATCCTATGGCAAGGGCACAGTGCAAACCGTTATCAGGCTACCCAACAATGGCGAAATTACGCTGACGTGGTCCCGTTTCATGGCCCCCAGTGGCTATGCCCTGCACGGCCTTGGGGTTTATCCCGTCATTTGCACCAGCGGTAAACCTGATGATATCAGAGCGTATCTGATCAGTGCACTGGATACCGCAACGGAGACCATTGAAGTGCTCGAATCATGGCGTGATACACCGCTGAACGCCGATAAGGCGCGCCGTGATCTCAGAACACAATGCCCACCAGAACGCCATCGTGGCACCTCAGATGTGGAAATTGCACGGGCGTTGATAACCGACAGCGCGTTGTATGCGCGTGCATTAGAACTGGAACGTATCCGGGCCTTGGAAGGCGAGTCGGCGAGCGAGTAATATTTCGCTTTTAGAGCGTCCGAATTCCTTGACACCGCCTGCTTTGGCTGTATGGTTCGCCGCCTGAGAGACGATTATACTCTAACCTATTGAATGGATTCAAAGTCATGGCTAAGCCAAGTAGTATCCTGGTTAAACTGGTAAGCACGGCGGATACCGGCTTTTACTATGTCACCAAGAAAAACCCTCGCAACTCAACTGAAAAGTTCGAGTTCAAGAAGTATGACCCTGTTGTTCGCAAGCATGTGGTCTTCAAGGAAGCCAAGATCAAATAATTACTGATTTTTGATCTTGCTGCGGCGTCGATTTAACGCGCAGTCCGAAAATACAAAACGCCGCCCAATTACCTGGCCGGCGTTTTTCGTTGTCTGGACTGCCTGTTTATATGGCGCAAAGCCACCTTCGCACCCTCTCGGACCACTTCGTGGTCCTGCCGGGCAGTGATTGACTCAATTTGCTCGGGTTTTGCTCTGAATCAGCTTAGGAACTTATTGATCGTTTCCAGGAATGTGGGCACGGAGATCGGTTTCGCGATATAGCCTTCACAACCACCTTCTCTGATCTTTTCTTCATCGCCTTTCATGGCGAATGCCGTTACCGCAATGACTGGAATGTGTTTGAGGTCGTCGTCAGCTTTCAGCATCTTGGTGACTTCCAAGCCGGAAATCTCGGGTAGCTGAATGTCCATCAGAACCAGGTCCGGTGAATGCTCACGCGCGAGCTTAATCGCGTCACGACCATCCATAGTCTGGACTGTTGAATAGCCGTGGGCCTGCAACAGGTCGTTGAAGAGCTTCATGTTCAATTCATTGTCTTCAACTATTAGAATAGTTTTGCTCATGGATAAATCCTGTAATTTGCCACATCCGGTGCAGTGGTGCGTGCCAACATCATAGGCGAATACATTTCAGTAGTCCAATGTAGACAGCCACTTTTGTCTATTTCATATATTGGCAGTGATTAGTGCTATTACCAGCGATAAATCACTCGCCTTTAACCTCTTCCACCATATCCTGTAGTACGTCTACATCCAAAACGACCATCGAATCCTTTTGCCGCTTCACCAAGCCGCGCCGAGCAAGGTCATTCATGACCCGCGCTACGGTTTCCCGGGTTGTGCTAACCCGGCTGGCCATATCGCTGTGAACCGGAATTGGTACAATTTCTGCTTTCAGATCATCGACCATGTGATTCCTGGCCTGACGCAACAATTCCGCCTGAACCCGGTTATTGGCGGCGAGCGTGCTCAGATCCATGATCCGTTCATTGGACAAGCGAACAATGTGCGCCAATGAGCGCATGACACGAAAGCCAATTTGTGGGTTTTCCATGCAAAGTTCGGCAAATCGGTCAGGCGATAATAACGCAAGGTGACAGTCCTCCAGCGCCATCACCGACGCAGAACGTGGCTGGTGGTCAATGGCTGATAATTCACCAAAGTGTGCACCTTCTGAAAGATCATCAAGCGTAATCTCGCGCCCAGAAAGTGAATAATTGCTGACGCGTACACGCCCTTCCACAATGAAAAACACGTCGCGCGTTTCACTGTCACGGTCGATAATCTGCTCATGCGCCGAATAGCGATTCCACGAACAAGCCTTGTCGAGCTTTGCAAACTGCTCATCTGGCAGGTCAGCCAGCAACTCAATCGTTACCAGCAATGATTGTTGTGTATGGTTCAAAATCCCCCCTGCCCCACTGGTTTCAGCGTTGCTTACTCATCGCCTGTTGAGAGTATATATAATACAATGGCTTGGCGAAGTGCAAACCCGCCTGTGCTTGGCCCCCCAAGTAGCATCAGATCACCCGCGCCGCGCCGCCACGGCGGAAATCGCCGACAGCTTCCATTTTTTTAGACTTCGAGTGTGTTACGGCATGCACACCGCCGAAATACATATTCTTTTCCGGCCAGACGGTTAGGTCACCCATCTGTGCGGACAGGGCCGCCATGGTCGCTTCGGGAAAGAAGCCCTCTACGGCTAACTTGCCATTCTCACTGTGCATGCGCGGCGCATCAATGGCGCTCGCCAGCCCCATCTCGGCATCAACCAAATTACGTATAACTTGTAAAATGGCGGTGCGAATACGGTTAGACCCACCGGACCCAAGCGCCGTCAGCCGCCCATCTGCATGGGCAATAAGGCTTGGCGCCATCATGGAACACATACGCGTATCAGTCGGCCAGTTGTGAAAGCCGCGTGGGTTAATATCTTCCTCGCCCAACATGTTGTTCAACATATAGCCGGTTCCCGGCAACATGCGCCCGCAACCCTCACCGTTGGATAGGGTAACTGTCGCCGCATTGCCAGTGGCGTCAATGACGCTGATATGGGTGGTACCACGAAATGATTCTGGGTGAGCCAGAATGTCGTCGCGGTAACGCGACAGAAAGGCATCGTCTCGCAACGTGCCATAAGCGCCTGACTCCAGCATGGTCAGGCCACTTTCCAACCGGGCATGGTTGGTGGCCTCCATGACGCGCACGAGATCGAGTTCGGATACATCGTGATTGTCGGCTCGCACATGGTCCAGCAACTGTAAGCCAAATCCGATGAGTACACCGCCTGTGGATGGGGCCGGGTTGGTTAACACCGTGGCACCACCATATTCAATGGACAGTGGCTTTCGCCTGACAACCTCATATTCAGCAAGGTCTTCCAGTGAGACATGACCGCCATGATCTCGGCTAAAGGCTTCAATCTTCCGGGCGATGTCCCCTTCGTAAAAATACCGGGCACCGCTCTGGACCAGCGCCTCAAACGTTACCGCTAAATCCGGGTTCGTCAGAAGATCACCGGACTTTGCCAAGCCACCACCCGGAGAGCCAAAACAGGCCAGGCTTTCCGGGCATTGGTCGTAAATGCCCGAAACCACGCCAAAAAGGTACGATTGGAACGGGCTGATCGCTGTTTCTTTTTTGGCCAGTGAAATGGCGGGCTCCAGAATGGTCGCCATGGGTATGGTGCCCAAGTCCGCGTGAATGGCATCCATCCCCGCCACCATTCCCGGCACAGCGACCGAGCCTGCGCCTACGTGAAATTCCTGCTGTGCCGTGCCGAAATCAGCAATAACCGGATAAAAATCCACCTCATCAGCCGGACGTGGTTTTTTTGGCGTGTGGGCAAAGAAATCATACAGCACGGGGTTAGCCGGGTTCTCTGCCGCCTGCGCGAGCATAAAACCACCGCCGCCAAGCGACGCCAGCACCGGCTCCACCACGCAAGCTGCGGCCATGGCCGCCAGCGCGGCATCCCAGGCATTGCCGCCCGCGTCCAGAATAATGGCTGCGGCTTCAACTGTCTTCTCGTGACCAGCGGCCACGCCCCCTGTGTTAATTTTCTGTACCATAGACCAAAATTTATCCACTAGACCGCGCGCGTCAACCACGCCAGTGCTAGAATGCATACCCCGTAGTGCTGGTTGACTCACCGCCAAGTCTATGATTCTCTCGATTGGACCCTGAAATTGTCTGATATTACTCGTTTATTGTTCATTGGAACGCGACCATGCCTATAGCTCGAACCCTGATTTTATTGATAATGACGGTGCTCGTATTGGCAAGCGCTGCGCAGGCCCAATCAGGCAGCAGTAATCAGGGGCTACTAAATGCCGTTCAGTATCGCCCCTTGCCCGCTGATGCTGTTATTGAGGTTCAGGCACTGGATAATTCAGAAGAAAATATATCGCTTGTCGTGGAACTGACGCGCGCGCTCAGTACCTTGGGTTATGCTGTGGCCGACAAAGGTATGCTGGTTATGACCATCGAGACCCGTGACGAAATCGGTGCCTGGACCACATCGGGTGACGGCAAAAACATCGAATTTCAGGCCCAGCAAGGTAGCGGCGGAACCGGCAACAGCGTAGATCTTCGCGTCAATCTTTTCGATAGTGATTCTGGCGGTTTGCTATCAAACAGCCAAAGCAACCCAACCTCTATTGTGACGCCGAGCCGTTACGTTGTGGATATCACGGTAGACAGCCGTGAAGATGGAAAACGCCTGTGGCAGGGCTGGATTTCAGCCACGTTGGGCCAAACCAACGACCCGTCAACTGACCAGTCACTGAAGCTGCGTATGATCCCGCCCTTGGCAGATGCCTATGGTCAAACCATATCCAAACAAGTAATTAGTTTACCTTAAACAACGTAAGCCGTTGTTAATAATGGTGTTTTACTTTATATTTCGATAATTCTAGAAATATAGTTGACTCGCGTTACACCTTGCCACATTATGCTGTCATGAATAATGAACTGGCCGCATCCTGCCTGGCCGAATTGGGCAACCCGACCCGTATTCACATCTTTCGCCTGCTTGTAAGGGCGGGCGACGGCGGTGCCACGGTGGGCAATATTCAGCGGCACCTGGGCATCCCGGGATCGACGCTGTCCCATCACCTGGCACACCTGACGCGGGCCGGATTGATTGAGCAACGTCGCGAAGGTCGCAGCCTTTGGTGCACAGCACAGCACAGTGTCATGAACAGTCTGATTGAATACCTCACGTCTGAGTGCTGCATGGGGCTGCCGACGATTGCCAGTGGACACGACAGCGACCACGATAACGAGGAAGCAGCGTAAAGCCATGAACGATAATACTCTGACCCAGAGCGGACCTGTACCGCACGTACCCGAACCATCGGCCCCATCCCTGTTCTCGCGGATAGACCGGGTTGTCTGGGCGATTATTGCCCTGTTCATTGGTATTGCCATTCTCGATGCTCAACAGGTTGTACCCAGTATTCTGTTTGTGCTGGAAAGCGTCATATACATCTCCCCCTTTCTGGCGCTGTCGGTTGCCACAGCCGCCGCCGCCAAGGCAAGTGGTGCCGATGCCACCATTGCCCAGGTTTTTACGGGCCGCCCTTTGCGTATGATTGTAGTAGCTGCGTTATTTGGCGCGCTGTCGCCGTTCTGTTCATGCGGGGTTATTCCGGTGATTGCCGGTTTACTGGGCGCGGGTGTACCACTGGCGCCGGTTATGGCGTTCTGGGTGGCATCACCTTTGATGGACCCCGAAATGTTTATTCTCAGCACGGCTTCGTTAGGTTTGTCATTTACGGTCGCCAAAACAATATCCGCTATTGGCATCGGTTTGCTGGCCGGGTTCGCTACCCATGCAGTGATGGCGGCTGGCCTGTTACAGAACCCATTGCGCGGTACCGCTCTTCAATCATGCTGTGACAGTTCCTGCGGTCCGGGCACAGAACAGGTGCAGTGGAAATTCTGGACCGATGATTCGCGCATGCAGGCATTCAAAAAAACGTCCATTGAAACAGGATGGTTCCTGACCAAGTGGCTGGTCTTTGCCTTTGTTCTGGAGAGCCTCATGACAGCCTATATACCCTCTTCCCTGATCGTGGAATACCTGGGTAGTGGCGACTGGTACACGGTACCGCTGGCCGTATTCGTCAGCATTCCAGCTTATTTGAACGGTTATGCGGCCATACCCCTTATGTCTCGTCTGATGGAAATGGGTATGGCGCCGGGCGCGGCCATGGGTTTCTTGCTGGGCGGAGGCATCACGAGCATCCCGGCCGCCGTCGCCGTCTTCGTGCTGGTTCGGCGCATGGTGTTTGTGTGGTATATGGTTCTTGCCATGGTCGGTGCCATGAGTGCGGCTGTTTTGTTTCAGCTAACCCTCTGATCACGTCATGTTTTGCAAGTCTTGGAGTCTTGCCCAAACCGGAGAATCCGGTTAGTAGTGTGCGCCACATACTGATTGAGTTAATTCTGGATTTTGTTCTGGGTTGTGGCGCAATTCGCACACAGCCCTTTTTCTTTGAACACCACGCACCGACACAACGGCAGCACCGAAGACCATGGACGCAACCAACGACAACGCCAGCAAGGCCCTGCTACCGGCCGGTATGAACGATACCTTGCCACCCCATGCCGCCTATGAGGCATCGGTGGTGGAAAAGATCATGACGTGCTTTGGCGGGCATGGCTACGAACGTGTCAAACCACCCCTGCTGGAGTTTGAGGAAAATCTGCTACGCGGTCCGGGTGCTGCCATGGCCAATCAGACATTCCGGCTTATGGACCCCGTATCGCAACGTATGATGGGCCTGCGCGCGGATATCACCCCACAGGTGGCTCGCATTGCCACCACACGCCTAAGCGGTGCACCAAGGCCACTGCGTCTCAGCTACGCCGGACAAATCTTGCGCGTCAAAGGCACGCAACTGCGGGCTGACCGTCAGTTTGGCCAGGTCGGTGTAGAGTTAATCGGTGCAGACTCGCCGGTGGCTGATGCCGAAATTATCCTGATGGCAGCGTCGGCGCTTACCAATTTGGGCGTTAGCAACATGTCCGTTGATCTGTGTCTGCCAACCCTGGTGCCAGCGGTTTGCCGTGACCTGGGGCTGGATGATGCCATGGAAACCCACATCCGCGCCGCGTTGGATGGCAAGGATGCCGCCGGTATTACCGAGCTCGGCACCAAAATTGGTGACGACAACGCCACGCTGTTCAACAACCTGCTGGCCGCTACAGGACCAGTGGCCGATACAATCACAGCCCTTGATGCACTTGAGCTTGGTCGGGCCGCAACGGAGGCATTAGCCCCCCTAAAAGCCGTCGTCAGCGTATTGCAAGCGGATGCACCGGATCTGGTTCTGACCGCAGATGTGGTTGAGAATCGTGGTTGGGAATATCACACTGGCGTCACGTTCACGTTCTTTACCCGTGGTGTGCGCGGTGAATTGGGCGCAGGCGGGCGCTACGGCACCAGCGCCAGTGGCGGTGACGGTGACGGTGACAGTGATAACGAAGATGGAATTGAGCCCGCAACTGGACTGACACTGTTTATGGACACGCTGTTACGCGCCATCCCTGCGGGGGACACAAGCCGCCGTATCTATCTGCCATCAGGCACCCCAAGGGTGCAAGGCGATGAACTCAGGGCTGCCGGATGGGTAACCGTTCCTGCTCTTGGCCCGGCGTCAGGTGATACTGACGACGATGCAACTGAGGCCGCGCGCCTTGGCTGTGACCACATAATGGTTGATGGCAAGCCACAACCCCTAAAACTCGCTGATTGATTTAAAGGAATACGTGAATGGCTAACGTCGTTGTTGTGGGCTCCCAATGGGGCGATGAAGGTAAAGGCAAGATCGTTGATCTGTTGTCTGAACGGGCCGACGTGGTGGCGCGCTTTCAGGGCGGGCACAACGCTGGTCATACGCTGGTCATTGATGGCACCACCTACAAGTTGGCGCTGTTGCCATCGGGCATTGTGCGCGAAGGCAAACTTTCTGTCATTGGCAATGGTGTGGTTGTTGATCCGTGGGCTTTATTTGCTGAAATCGACCGCTTGCGGGCCCAGGGTGTCACGGTGGGGCCGGAAAACCTGCGCATTGCAGAAAATGCTGTTTTGATTTTGCCCCTGCACCAAAATCTGGATCAAGCCCGCGAGAAAGCTGCCAGTGGCAGCAATGGTAAAATCGGCAAAATCGGCACCACCGGTCGCGGCATTGGCCCGGCTTACGAAGACAAAGTGGCGCGTCGGGCCATTCGTGTCGGCGACTTGATCGATCCGGAGCTTCTGGATGCCAAGATGGATGCCCTGCTCGCCCACCATAACACCCTGCTGCGTGGTATGGATGCGGAGCAGATCGACCGAGCAGAACTTCTCGCAAAACTGGCTGAAATCACACCGATGATCACGCCTTACATCGATGTGACCTGGAAGTTGCTGAACGATGCCCGCCGCAGCGGCAAGCGTATCCTGTACGAAGGCGCACAAGGTACCATGCTGGACATCGACCACGGCACCTATCCTTACGTGACCTCATCCAATGTGGTTGCCGCCCAGGCCGCTACCGGCACAGGTCAGGGCCCAAACGCCATTGATTACGTACTGGGCATCACCAAAGCCTATACAACCCGCGTGGGCAGTGGTCCCTTCCCCACCGAGCAAGACAATGCGATCGGCCAGTTACTGGGCGAACGCGGCCATGAATTTGGCACCAACACTGGTCGCCCGCGCCGCTGTGGCTGGTTCGATGCGGTATTGGTCCGTCAGGCCGTGCGCGTCAACGGCATCAACGGTATCGCGCTCACCAAGCTGGATATTCTGGATGGCATGGAAGAATTGAAAGTGTGTACCGGTTATATGATTGGCGGCGAACTGGTCGATTACCTGCCCGCCTCTACGCTGCGCCAGGAACAGGTGGAGCCTGTTTACGAAACCATGGAAGGCTGGTCGGAAAGCACCGAGGGTGCACGTTCTTGGGCGGACCTCCCTGCCACTGCCATCAAATATATTCGCCGCATTGAAGAACTGATCGATGCCCCAGTGGCTTTGCTGTCCACCAGCCCGGAACGCGATGACACCATCATCGTGCACGACCCGTTTGCTGACTGATAAGGAGTAAGGCTGTGTCTGTAACACCGCTCTATGCCGGTCTATTGGCCTTACTGTTTGTATTTCTGAGCATGCGGGTTATCGCCACGCGGCGATCCGCCGATGTTGGTCTTGGCGATGCGGGAAATAGCACGCTCATACGACGCCAAAGGGTGCACGGCAATTTTGCTGAGTACGTGCCATTGGCACTGGTTCTGATGGCCTTGATTGAACTGCAATCCCAGCCGCTCTGGATCGTCCATGTCACCGGGTTGTTGCTTCTCAGCGGGCGGCTGTTCCATGCCTATGGGGTCAGTCAGGACCCCGAGACGATCCGCCTTCGGGTCATGGGCATGACCTTAACGCTTATGTCACTTGTGACAGGCGCGTTGGTGAACTTGTGGTCGGTGGCAACAAGCAGCTAGTCAGACGCTTAGCAGGCCTCTACCGGCCTTGCATGCGGGCAGCGTAAACGACGCCTTCACCGCTGCGGCGAAGTTCTGCATGAACCGCGGATACCCCCTTCAGGCGGGCTATTCGACACGTCAGTTGATCCACCGGCAAGGCGCGGATGTAGCTGTGACGAAGGCGCAGGACCAACCCTCGATCTTCCGTCATGATCAATCGTGGTACGCCGGGCACGTAACGCTCTACCAAACCAAGGATTGTGGTGTGTATTGATGGCGTTGCATCGGCACTGATGGCAAGTTCTATACGCCCACGCGAAATGGATCGGAGAGGTTCCTCATCCGTATTGGCTACATTGAGCTGAAGAGTGGAATCAGATGGTGAGACAGAGAGATTGGGAGACATGAGACGAACTTTCTTGAAACCGGGTAGATGATGAAGACAAACGAGTACAGGTTGCGGCCCGCATGGTGGCGGTGTGCCGCATTCGTTTTGACATCATGGTTTTCAATGTGTTCGTATTCATAGTGCGCGCTTCGTAGCACTTGCCCTTGATCAGGTCAACTGCCGTTCAGGTAAAAGGCTCGTCCACATAGCAGAAGTGTTCGGGCTTGAAGCCATTAAACTCGGTGCGAACCGCCGGGCCATATGCCCCCATCAGCCCAAATTCGATCCAATCACCCATGGCGATGGAGGATGGCAAATCTATCTCATAGGGCAGGACATCAAGGCTATCGCAGGTCGGGCCAAAAATCTTGAACGGGCCTAGATCGTTTGTGGATACTTCGCCATCCTTGTTATACGTCCGGGTTGGAAAATGCAGCCCCAGCCGCGCACCGCCCATGGTACCGTACACCCCGTCATTCAAATACAGAACGTTGTCCCGCCTGAGCTGGACCTGGGCCACCATAGACATTCCTGTTGCCACCAGCGCGCGTCCCGGCTCACACATCAACTGGCAATCTGACGGCAGATCAAGCGCCTTAACCCGCTTTGAGATAACCGCCATAAAATCGCTCAATGGCGGTGGATTGGTACCTTCATAAGGGGCTGGAAAGCCGCCACCCACATCCAGACACTTGATGGGCGCATTGGAGGCAGCCAGAACCCGGGCGGTCAGATCAAAGGCTAACTCGTATCCGTCGGTGGTTTCACATTGGGATCCCACATGGAAACAAAGGCCCACGGGGAACCCTCGTACCGTGGCCTCACGCAGTAAGGTTACGGCCTCATCCAAGCCAACGCCGAATTTTTCTGACAAATTGAACTTGGCATCTTTGCTGGGCGTGGACAGGCGGATCACCAACACAGGTGGTTCATCCACATCGCCCAGAATATCGTGCATTTTGCCCAACTCATCGAGATGGTCGATGACAAAATGACGAACGCCGTATTGATGATAGGCATCATGGGTGGCTTGCCAGCCTTTCACCGGATGCATGAAATATGGGATCACACCATCATAACGATCGTAAACTGATGCGATTTCACCAATGGAAGCGGTATCAAAATGCCTGATCCCGCCCTCGTACAAGGCGTCGACCACTTCGTTCATGGGATTAGCCTTGATGGCGAACAGAACGTGGCCTGGAAACCCGCCCAGAAAGGCCTGAGCCTGATTTTCCAATGCGGGGCGACAAATACAATAGGTGCTCACTTCTGGTCGAAGCGCCGCGATCATGTGTCCCGTGGTTGGAAATTGTTGCAGCATGAGAATGCTCCCTGAAACATGTGCTGGTTTGATGTTTAGCGGTCAAATCGGGCAGGCTCAACCTATTATCGGGCCGTTACCGGGCCGTTATCAGACTGAATTCGTTAATCATTATGGTTAACAGTAACGGGTTAAAATACGGAAAAATCGCATTATTTCTTGCTTTTAGGGCTAGACTACGATTCCCTAGAGGGGCTGGGTAGTATCTGGTGTAGAATGCACTCGGGTGCCCGGTCTTGTGCTGCGCTTGTGTGCGGCACCTGGCACCACAGAATGAGGTGATCCGAACCATGTCGGTATTCGGCATGAACGGGTTATGGCGAGATGGCAGAAACGGCCGAAATCACTGCTGAAGAAGCACCCGTGCCTGAACAGGCAGCGTCCGAACAGGGTGCGCCGGAGACGGTAGCGCCCCCCCTAGCCGACGATGGACCTCCTCAACCGCTCACATGCACCGCAACACTGGATGATCGTTATCTGATCGACGGCGCGAAGCCGTTGGAACACCTGAATTCACCCAATGCCCTCGCCTATGCTGTTATCGACCAGGTAAATTCAGATGCTAAGCTGTTCGCGCTAATTTGCCGTGCCGGTATGCCCATTCGGGTAAAAAGCATCCGAAAACACTTTTCGGTGCGGTATAAGGGCGTCATCCCACTCGTTGACTGGGGATACGTTAGCTGGGAACCATCGGATACGGCGGTTGCAGCCCTCATTTTTGAACAACCTCTGGGTGGAAAGCTCAGCGATGCCCTTGAAACCGGCTCCGCCCGAATTGGTGAGTACGACGTGGTTCAACGTGTTCTGGTCCCCATCGCCAATTCAATACTGAGCGTCAACGATGATGATATGTCCCACCGCGCAGTCCGACCAGACAATATGTACTTCATGGATGCTGACATGACGGAATTGGTGCTTGGAGAGTTTTTCACCACACCACCTGGCTACGACCAGCCACCCATGTATGAATGCATCGAGCGGTCCATGGCCTCACCCGAAGGTCGTGGTGGAGGCGATATCGAAGACGATTACTATGCTCTCGGCATTTCGATCATCATGATTCTGGTCGGATACAATCCCATGGAGAAGTATTCGACCCTGGATATTCTGGCGACGAAAATTGAAAAAGGTAGCTATGCTGCCGTTTGCGGCAATGCCCGATTGCCCATTTCCATCATTGAGGCACTGCGCGGGCTGTTGAGTGATGATCTGGCTACCCGGTGGGGACCTGATCAAATCGACGCGTGGGTCAACGGTCGTAAGCAAAGCCCCATGCAGCGACAGGCCGAAGCGAAGGCCAGTTCACCCTACACCTTCAACAAACAGTCGCATATCAGCCCTCGCACTTTGGCATATGCCTTTGCCACCAATTATCAGGAAGCGTTTCGGACTCTCAAATCAGATGAAAATTTTGAAGTCTGGTTGCGTCGAAGTCTGGAAGACACTGACTTGGCTGACCAATTTGCACACCTTATGGATCATGCGACCAGCATGGCCGGCTCGCCCGCAGCTGAAGCAGATGTGATCATATCCCGCGTTTGTTTGTTACTGGATCCAACTGGACCGATGCGGTTTCGCGATATGGCATTCATGCCCGACAGCATCAAAACAGTGATCGCCGTCAAATCAATGGTGCACAAAGACGTCGAGGCCATTTCTGATCTGCTTAAACGTGAAATTTACGAATACTGGTTTAAAGCCCAACCGCACAGCACCAGTGCCATCAGTGACCAGCAGAGGTTGTTTGTGCGCTGCCGCGGGTATCTGATGATGCCGGATATCGGATACGGCATTGAGCGCTGTCTGTATGAGATGAACGCGGAGGTCCCATGCCAAAGCCCGTTGATCATCGATGAAACAATTACAGAACCTGAAGACCTGCTCGCCGCGCTGGACAGTATCTCGAACAAGGTTGAATCGGATGCGCGTCCCATTGACAAGCATATTGGTGCGTTTATTGCCGCCCGTTTTACCGAAGATGTTCATCTCCATCTGAAAGCCGTTAGCGCGCCAGCCCCTGAACGCAGTGCGCTTGGCACGTTAAGCCTGCTGGCGTATCTGCAATACACCCATAAAACCGATCCGGTTCTAGGATTGACAAGTTGGGTCGGTGGTTTGTTGGGTCCGGTCATCAATACATATCACAGCCGCTCCACAAGGCGGGAGCTGGAAAAAGACATTCCACAGCTGGTCCGTAAGGGTAGCCTGCCTGAGCTGTTTGACTTGCTCGAAAACGCAGAACGCAGAAATACCGATGTTTCTGGCTTTACCGAATCACAGGACGAGTTTGTCGCCTTCGAAGATGAAATCGTTAAGGTGATCGGCGTAGAGGGAGAGCGCGAGGCCACAATTTTGGAATCTGGTCGAAGAGTTACAGCCATGATCTGCATTCTTCTATCGATGATAGTTTCCACCATGCTTTTCTTCGCTAACGTGTTGTAGGGGCAGAACAATGGCCAGCACCCCTCAGCAAGTCCAGTCAAGACGCGGTATGATCATCGCTCTCTTCTCTATCGTAGCCGTTTCGATCGTTATTTTTGCTGCACCAACCGTCATTACAATCGTCTTTGGCATGTTGCCCACGTTCGCCGCCTTCATCACCGATCGGGAAAAGGGACACTATGCGACCTACTGTGTCGCCAGCTTTAATTTTTGTGGTTTATTTCCATACATGCTGGACCTTTGGATAAATGAACACACGATTCTGGCTGCTGTAAATAATCTGACAGACGTATTTGCGCTGATTGTCATTTTCGGCGCGGCAGGTTGTGGCTGGGTTATCTACTCAGTTGTTCCATCTGTGATTTCTTCGTTCCTGCTGGTCATCGCACAACGTCGCGTCGCGACCCTGCGGAATGATCAACGTAAACTCATTGATGAGTGGGGTGATTCCGTCGCCGAACACGTAGAGGGCGCCGTCGAAAAACTAAATGCATTGGCGGAGAGGGCACGAGTCGCCAGTGTCGCAGCAGCTGCAGAGGCCGCTGGCAAACTCTCGCCAAAACCCGGGCCACCCAGTGCGCCGGGCGCGCCAACACCACCTGGACCACCTTCACCACCCTCAGCACCACCCATCGCTCCGGCTGAGGCCTCAAATGGTACAAACGGGAACGCGGCCCCAAAAGCCGAAACCCGCGTAGAATGGAACTAGCACAGCCACAACCTGCCACACAGATCATTTAATCTTGTGACCAGATATAGGCGGGGCAGGCTGCTAATATATTGATCCCAGGGTGATTCAACTTCAGAATTACGGCTCAAATAATGAGCCTTAATTCTGAACCATCACACTAGTGCATAGCGATGTTTTGGTTCACAACAGCATTGCGGACAGATTTTTGAACTTTCTCAAATGCCCGAACTTCAATCTGACGAATTCGTTCACGCGAAATACCATAGTGCTGGGACAAGTCCTGAAGCGTGATCGGTTCATCCTTTAAGCGACGATCGACCAAAATACTGCGTTCACGTTCATCCAACGTATCCAGGGCAGCGTTCAGAAGTTGCTGACGACTGTTGTCTTCCTGACGATCAGCCACGAGTTGTTCCTGGCTGTCAGACTCTTCCATCAACCGGTCCTGCCATTCTCCCTCGCCGTCTTCGTGCAGAGGCGCGTTAAGAGAGTGATCATGGGCCGACATACGGCGGTTCATCGAAACAACGTCTGCTTCTGGAACATTCAAATTTTCGGCGATGGCTTCAACGTGCTCAGGCCGCAGATCCCCTTCTTCCAAAGCTTTCAGCTTTGATTTCACCTTGCGAAGATTGAAAAACAGCTTTTTCTGCGATGCTGTGGTACCAATTTTCACTAATGACCATGAATGTAGGATGTATTCTTGGACTGCGGCCCTGATCCACCACATAGCGTAGGTGGAAAGCCGAAAACCACGATCCGGGTCAAACCGTTTAACGGCCTGCATCATGCCGATATTGCCTTCGGAAATTAAATCACTGACCGGCAGCCCATATCCACGATAACCCATAGCGATTTTAGCCACGAGGCGCAGATGGCTATTCACCAACTGATGCATAGCATTGGAATCGCGATCCCCATGCCACTGACGTGCGAGACTTTGCTCCACATCAAGTTCAAGCATCGGAAACTCACGAATTTTCTGAAGATATCGAGTGAGATTCTGTTCCGGTGATACGTCGATAGACGTATTTATTAATGTTGTCATCTTGACCTCCCTTTCAAAAGCGACTTTTGAAACGAAGGCTATCTATTCCCCGGGCACGGCTGACTCAATTAATAGCCCTGCTACAAAAAGAACCTTACGATAAGCTGACAGGCCTGTAAACAGCAAATTAACAATTTATTAATTTGTTAACCATGTTATTGAAATATACAGGTAATTTTGATTCCCAACGCATACTTTCCTGACGTTTAGGGTGGTAAATTCCAATCAAATAAGCATGCAAAACCTGATGGCTTTGTTCTTTGACGGCCTGTTTGATGTCAGATGACAGATGCCGGGCTCGTTTCTCACCACCGCCATAAACGGAATCACCCAACACGGGATGGCCCAGCGATGCCATGTGAACCCGAATTTGGTGAGTACGTCCGGTCTCAAGCCGACATTCGACCAATGCCGCGGCCGTGCCAAACGCTTGTTCAACTTTGTAGTGGGTGACGGCATGCTTGCCGCCCCGTGCAACGATAGCCATCTTTTTGCGATTGTTGGGGCTACGGCCAATATTTCCCTCAACGGTTCCTTGCGCTGGTGAGGGAACACCCCACACAAGGGTACGGTAGGCACGCTCAATAGAATGATCAGCGAATTGCGCGCTGAGTGCAGCATGGGTTTCGCCGTTCTTGGCCACCACCATCAAACCGCTGGTACCTTTATCCAATCGGTGAACAATCCCTGGCCGTGCCACACCGCCCACGCCCGTCAAACTTTCACCGCAATGGGCCAGTAACGCGTTCACCAGCGTTTTGTCAGGATTCCCGACCGCTGGGTGCACGACCAATCCCGGTGGTTTGTTAATAATGAGAAGGTCATCATCCTCATACACCACATCAAGCGGGATATCCTGCGCTTCCAGGGTCATTGGTGTTGGGGGTGGAACGTTGACAACCAACATATCGCCATCGGCGACCTTACGTTTGGCTTCGACCACCACCACATCATTCACTTGCACCAGCCCACCCGCGATCAAGCCCTGCAAGCGGTTGCGTGAATAGCTATCGAACGCATCCGTCAGAAACCGATCAAGACGCACGCCACCCTTGCCCGATGGCACAGATACCCTTAAATACGTGTCCTGAGATTGTTCTGGCGATGAGGGCAAAGACGCTGTCCTATTGTCGTTGTGTGTCGTCACAATAGCAAAGGTCTACCATACCATGCAGTATCTGAAAGCCCTGGTCATCGGAATGGGAATTCTGATTGTTTTGAGTGTGCTCCTGCTTGTCTATGGATTGCTGAGCAAAACCAGCTCAAATCCCAACACAGATGCCACACCGATGAGCGATACAATGACCGGATTTGGTGAGATTGCCCTGCAAGGCAACAGCGGATGCCAGATCGCAAAAGCCACCCCCGATGGTCGCAGGTTGGTTATTCATCTGACCGGCGACGACTTGGGTTGCCAAAAGGCCGTGATCATCGATATGAGTAAAGGCACGGTTATTGGCACCATTGCGCTCGAACCATAATGCTTCTGTTCCAACCCGATCATCTGGCACGAATGCAACGCGCTGCTGAGGCCGATTATCCCAATGAGTGCTGTGGCCTGATTGTGGGTCAAATTGACGAGGGCGGTACAGATCGCATCGTTACTCGAATTGTGCCCAGCCCAAACGTCTCCACGTCCAATCTTCGTGATAGTTTCGAAGTTGACCCCAAGGTCCGGTTCGATCTTATGCGGGAACTGGAAGGTGGCGACGATGATATTATCGGGCACTACCACTCCCACCCTGATCACGCCGCTGAGCCGTCAGAGACCGACCGCTCAATGGTTTATGAGCCTGATCTTCTATGGGTCATCATGTCTGTTGAACAGTCTCGGGTTGTTGATACCCAAGCGTTTCGTGTATTAACGGACCCCATAACTTTTTCGCCTGTCGAAATTCGCTCACCCTCACTGGACCACAGCTCATGAATTTTTGTTCCGACAACGCAACCGGCGCTTCACCTGAAGTTCTGGAAGCCCTGATCCGCGCCAATGAAGGCCACACCATGCCCTATGGCAATGATCCGTTGACGAAAAAAGTAGAAAGCAAAATCAGTGATTTGTTTGAAACGAATGCCACCGTTTTTCTGGTGGCCACGGGTACGGCGGCAAATTCGCTGGCGCTTTCCGCCATGACCCCGCCATGGGGGGCTGTTTTCTGCCATCCTAAATCACATATCCAGGTGGACGAATGTGGTGCACCTGAGTTTTTTAGCGGTGGAGCCAAGCTCATATCCCTCGACGATGTGGGCGGGAAAATATCAACTGAAAGCCTGAAGGTGGCTGAACAACATATCATCAAGGGCGACGTTCATCACGTCCTGCCATCAGCCATCAGCCTGACACAGGCATCCGAAGCCGGTACTGTATATCCCAATGATACCGTGCGCGAGATCAGCGATTGGGCACATGCCCATGACATTACCGTACACATGGACGGTGCCCGGTTCGCCAATGCGATTGTCAGCTTAGGGTGTAGTCCGGCAGAAGCGACCTGGAAATCCGGCGTGGATATTTTGTCCTTCGGGGGATCCAAGAACGGGTGCATGGCAGCAGAAGCCGTTGTCATCTTCAACCCGGATATGGCCGAGAACTTTGCCTTCAGGCGCAAGCGCGCCGGGCACCTGTTTTCAAAGATGCGGTTCATTTCATCACAGTTCGATGCTTACCTGACCGACGATCTGTGGCTGAAAAATGCGACCCACGCCAATGCCATGGCTAAAATCCTGGCCGAGGGCCTCAGGGATATCGAAGGTGCCGAATTCCAAACCCCGGTAGACGCCAACGAAATTTTCGTGAAATTACCTGAAGCCGTGATCAGTGGCCTGTATGCAGACGGGTTTGAGTTCTATCGCTGGGATGAACCCAAAGCGGGCCGCGTTATCCGCCTGGTTACAGCCTTTAATACCAACGCTGACCACGTTGACGCCTTTATCGAAAGCGCCAAGAAGGCTGCCTGACACCATCATCAAACCGAACTGACATAGCCTTCTTCAATATCTCTATCGATAAGGTCTTGGGAGCGTTCTTCGGGTTTCCCCCAACCGCCACCGCCCGCGGCTTGCAATCGAAAGCGCTCGCCTTTTTTCAGTTCAAGCCCGACAAATTTGGACCGTAGGTTGGTTTCGTGATTCGTATCAGGATTCAACAAGGCAAGGGATTTACCCCCACCTTCACCACCATTGAAACCCCAACTGGCCGTCTCATCTGTGGATTGCTGTAAGTACCCCGAAACGACGGCTGCTGACGATAGTATCTCATAATCGCGCCGGATCGCGAGACCACCACGGTACTTTCCATCCCCCCCGGATGATGGCACCAATTCAGATCGAATAACCCTGACCGGACTCATGGCTTCCATGATTTCTGCCGAAAGCAACTGGCAGTTACCGCCATGGGTATCAATGGCGCTCATACCGTCGTGGCCATCATAGCCGCCCATGCCGCCGCCAAGCATATCGGAAATCATTGAATATTGTGCAGGTTCACCGGGCTTTACGCTACCTGCACGATCATCAACTCCACCGGCTACAAACGTGGGGAATGAAGAATGAGCCCCACCCGATGCGGTTTCGGGTGAGAGTGGTGACAGGGTCTTGATGACAAGGTCTGATACCGCATTTTCAGTTATATGACGGGCAGAAACGGCCGCCGGGTGTATCGGCGATAACACGCAACCGTCTGGCACTCGAATATCCAGAGGACGATTGATACCGGAATTCTGTGGTAAATCCGATGCAAAAATGGCTTTAACGCCAAAATGCACCATGGATATGGTTGAAGAAATAGGGCAGTTCAGTCCATTGGCCCGCTGTTCACTGGAGCCGCCGAAATCCAACACCAATCGGCCATTTTCAATCCATGTTTTCAACTGAAGACGAATAGGCTCTTCACTGGCCATTTCATCCTCAATCAAAACAACGGCTTCCGACACACGGTCTCCGATGTCTTCAATCGACCGGCTAATGTAGGTTTCTGAGTAATCGAGGCATCCTGCGGCCAGTTCTTTAAAACCTTCAATGCCATAGCGCTTGCAAAGATCACGGATGCGGCGCTCGCCCGTCCGGCAGCCAGCAATCTGGGCGCGCAGATCGCCTGCACTCGCCCGCGGGTCGCGAACATTATTGGCGATGATATCGAAGATCGCTTTAACAGGCTTACCCGCCTCCATAATCTTGACAGGCGGCAGAACCAGGCCTTCTTCAAATATCTCCTTATTATCGGCTGCTTCGGTGCCTGGCACTTTTCCACCCACATCAATGTGGTGCGCAATTGTCGACGAAATTGCGACGATCTCACCATCCACATAGACGGGGCTGAACAGGCAAATGTCAGGTGTATGTGTGCATCCCCGATATGGATCATTGCAGACAATGATGTCGCCATCTACCCAGGTATCAACAGGGAAAACATCAAACATGTGATGCACAGCCGTGGGCATAACGCCCAATTGCGCCGGAATTGTTTGTGCTTGCGAGATCATATCACCGTTTGGCAACATCAGTCCGCAAGCGTAGTCATACATATCCCAAATAATCGATGAGAAAGCTGAATGGCGCAGTGATACCGACATCTCTTCGGCAATACCGATCAGCTCATGCTGAAAAATATCGCGGCTGATCACATCTACGCTCATTATTTGTCTCCTTCGGTTTCTCGGATGCGTATCACATCATCTTTAACAACATGGGCAGCCTGACCCGAAAGGATCAGGACTGTGGAATCCACCTGTGTGACAATAGCGGGACCCGTAAAGAACGCGCCGATGCTCAAATCTTCGCGGCGGTACAAGTCACACGCTTGCCAGTCACCATTCTTTTCAATGTAAACATCACGCGTGCCATAGGGTTCGGCTGCATGGGGAGCAGCATCAGGATCGCTCACCAGTTCCGGCTTATCAATGTAGCCTTGTGCTTCAACCCGCAGGCAAATGGATTCAAGCGGCTCGTCCTGATCGGCGTGGCCAAACAATGTATCGTGGAGTTCGACAAAATCATCGAAAGTCTTGCTCGAATTCCACCAATCGGTGTCATTTGGTGTGTTGATCAGGATATCAATTTCGTGGAACTGACCCACATAGCGCAAATCAACACTACAATGAAACTCCCGTTTATCCTCAGGCACACCATCGGCGTCCAGTTCTTGAGCAAGTTCACTGATAATATCAGCCAGGACACTGGCAATTTCGCCTTGATCAATACTCGCCAGTGATCGGCGATAGGGTCGCTGTGCGGTATGGCGGATATCACTGAGCAGCAATCCTTCCGCAGCAAAAACGCCCGGGTGGCGCGGCACGATAACCTCACTCATGCCCAGATCCCGTATCAGGTATGATGAGTACAGTGGCCCGGCACCGCCAAATGCCAATAGAGAGAACCGCCTGATATCCAACCCGCGTTCCACGGACAGTGTACGGATCGCCTGGTTCATCAAGGCATTAGCCACAAAAACAATACCAAGTGCCGCTTCTTCCACTGACAATCCAAGCGGTGTCGCCACCTGTTCCTGTACGGCTTTACGGGCCAATACCGGATCAATGGCAACTTCACCACCCAGGTAGTCTTCTGGTGCCAGCAAGCCAAGAACAACGGATGCGTCGGTGATCGTCGCATCCACACCACCCTTACCGTAACACGCCGGACCCGGAATGGATCCTGCGGAATGAGGGCCAACGCGAATAGCACCGCCTCGATCAATCCAGCCGATGGAGCCGCCGCCGGCGGAAATCGTTTCAATATCCAACGTGGGTAAACGCAGCGGCTGGCCATCAATGCTACGGCTGTTCACTTTTTTCGGGGAGCCGCCCACGATCGTGGAAAAGTCGGCTGACGTTCCACCCATGTCAAAGGTTACAAGGTTTTCAATCTCAAGCCTTTGGCCGAGATACGCGCTTGCAATAACACCGCCTGCTGGCCCTGAAAGCATCATGGTTGCCGGATTGGTTCGGGCCGCCCGAGGGGTCGACATGCCACCGTCGCTTCGCATAAGGCGCAATGGCGCGGTTACGCCACTGTCCTGCAAATCCTTTTCCAGATGGCGCAGGTATTTATCAATGATTGGCCCCAAATAACCCGCAATCGCTGTGGTGTTGGTTCGGGGATATTCTTCGATTTCCGGGTTCACATCACAAGACAGGTAAACCGGAATATCGGTGAATTTCTGGCGAAGAGCTTCACCTAATTTGCGTTCGTGCACATCATTGACGAAAGAGAAATTCAAACAAACCGAGATAGCTTCCGGTTCCAGCGCCGCAATATCGTCAATGACCCGCGCAATATCATCATCGGAAATTTCCTGAACCACCTCACCGAATGAATCAATGCGCTCGGCAATTTCAAGAATACGCGACCGGGGAACAACCGGCACCGGCTTGTTTTGTTGCAGCGAATACAATTCAGGTCGAAGCTGGTCCCCGATTTCCAATACATCGCGAAAACCGTCGGTTAGAACCATGACAACCCTGGCCCCGGTCCGCATCAGGAAAGCATTAGTGCCGACCGTAAAGCCGTGCACAAACAAATCCACATGGGATCGTTCCAATCCGGCTTTCTCAACGATTCGGTCTAACCCTTTTACGATTGAAGCGGCGGAACCTCGCTCTGCTGAGGGCACTTTATCAACGTGGGCCCGACCAGCATTCGTATCGATCAGAACAAGGTCTGTGAACGTCCCACCGACGTCAGCGGATAAATAATACATCGACTACCGAATTCTCCCATTTGCGCTCTGATGAGCGTTCGTTGTTTCTTGAATGGAAGTCTATGAGACGGAACAGCCCACCGCCACCCCCCAGATGTGCTATATCCGAGGGGATATCGGAATGATCCGCAGACTTCTTTTTTACGTAAGCTGATGCCAAAAGAAAACGCGCTACATTTTCATGCAGCGCGTTTCTGTTTACGTCCACTTGGGGTTGGACGTGAATTCGGTATTCTACTCAGCAACCAAGATGCTGAGTAACGGCGGTACGTAACCAGCTGAAACGCCAGAACGGATCATCGCGACGATCCATAACGTCTCGGCGGCTCGATGTCCGTCGATTATTGGTACTGAATGAAGAAAATTCGAAGCTACGGCGATCCGGCTTGCGGCGCTCGAAACTTTGTCGAGTGATCGTAGTCGTCATATGGTTATCCTCCTTCTGTTGGATAATATGTAAACGTCTCAGTAATTAACTGCGCTACATTCTGCAACTCAGTGGTGACTATATAGTGTAAAACAGCCGAAATTGCAATGCTGTCGCCGACTCAACGAGAACAAGATCACGCCCGTGATGCTCATATAAAGCGAATACAGGGGCGTAGCTCACCACTATTTCCATTCCGTTTGAGTTAAATTCGAGCTATGTTGGGTTAACCATGATTAGCATAGGAAACCGCAAGATATGGTGATTAAGGGCCTACACCACAATGCATATCGGTGTCGTGATTCGGAAGAAACCCGGCAGTTTTATGAGGATTTTCTAGGCCTGCCGCTTGCAGATGCCTTTCCGATCGGTGAAACCAAGACAGGTCGGAAAACGGAAGCGCTACACAGCTTTTACCAGTTGGGCGATGGATCGTTTCTGGCATTTTTTGAAGTTCCCGATTCGCCATTCGAGTTTATTGACCAGCATGACTATGATTTGCATATCGCGCTAGAGGTCGACAACGACACATTACTGGCTATGTTCGATAGGGGCAAAGCCAGTGGTATTGATACCCGTGGGGTTGCCGATCACGGGTTCATTCATTCGATTTACTTCCGCGATCCCAACGGGTATGTAATCGAATTAACGGCCCCTCAGGGTGATTCGAATGAATACGCCACGGTCGCTAAAGCCCGCGCCCATGACGTGCTGGCCCAATGGCAAAAAGACAAGGGGCTAGCCTAACCCCGTTCACACTATCGGATACAACACACGGACCCCAACACATGAATATTCTTCACATTATACTGGCAATTTTTTTACCGCCCATCGCAGCCTTTCTCAAAGTCGGGCTGTCAGGTCACTTCTTTATCAACATTATTTTATCGTTGTTTGGTCTGTTCCCCGGATCGATTCACGCGATCTGGTTGTTGGTGAAAAAGTAATCAAAACGGCGGTGAGATACCCCACCGCCGTCATGAAACTCAATTCACATGTAGCCGAACTAGCCGCCCGCCTGAATCTCCATGGCGATGTCGGAGTATTTTTTATCGATTTCAGGCGCTGTCCACGCATCAACAAGATCGTAGACTTCTTCATAAGCAGTTGCGTCTTTATGCATGGTGAACCCGGCAATCCAGGTCATGATGCCTTCTTTTGGCACCATCATGTCCACGGCAAGGCCTTGCTTTTTGAGGCTCACCAGTGACTGGTTCCAACCATAGGCAGCAACGATCTCGCCAGATGCCATGGCCTGCTCCATTTCAGTTGGTGATGACCAATAGAACCGCAGCAAGTCACGCTGCTTGGTTGCCAACTTTTTGACTTCGACCAATTGCTTGTCATCAAGTGAATTGATGTTGTCCATGCCCAGAACTAGGGCGGCAATCTGGATGATCGAATCGGATGCATCATAAAATGCGATACGGCCCTTGTAGCGTTCATCATACAGAATGGCCCAAGTGTTATCTTCCATATACTTGGGGTCAACCAAATCCGTACGGTACACCACGGAACTGTTCCCGAACTCACTGGGGATCATGTATTGATCGCCATTCACCTTGGCTGACTTTTCGTTCTGAATACCGGGGAACAAATCACCCCAGTTCTTGACCTTAGATGTATCGAAGGGCTGCAACAAACCGGCTTCATGCCAGCGTTTTACATTGTAGTTGCCGGGATGCATGAGGTCAGGTGCCCAACCCGTCATCATCTTGGCCAGGGAATCTTCCTCATTCCCAATATTACTGGTGGTCGGCATGCTGCCATACTTGGCAACATAGTCGCCCATCAGTTCAGGAACGTCGTATCCCGCCCATGTGTGATAGTGAACTCGCTCACTTGCTGTCGCCGGATTGGATATCATCGGTAACATCGAATACGTCACACCGACAGCGGCCAGCGTTTTGAGCGCATCACGTCGTGATACAGTTGGTTTTATCTGTATTAGTTCCGACTTGATCTGACACCGCACCCTTGAACGGGTGAGGGTTACCGGTTTTGATGGTGGTGCAAAACCAACCATCGAAACACAAACGAAAGGTAACCCTCATGTTACAGAGTAAT
>Ga0233427_10001393_pt1 | contig 26140 bp, 26 predicted proteins | sample SI_118_April2016_5_FD_179885 | JGI IMG/M metagenome (GOLD analysis project Ga0233427, IMG submission 179885) | Seawater microbial communities from Saanich Inlet, British Columbia, Canada - SI_118_April2016_100_MG | ecosystem: Environmental > Aquatic > Marine > Inlet | place: Canada: British...
GCAAAGCGGATATAAAATGGTTTTGAATTTTTGGCTTCAATCAGGTAGTCGGCCTGTTGGTTTGTGGGGTGAATTACTGGACTGATGTGGGTGATCTTTAGAAAGACCGGCCGGTTACCATCGGCGCAGGGAATCCAAATACCGCCTTCCTTATTCCAGTGCTCGAGCCATTCCTCGGGCGTTGATGGTTGGCCGCGCCAGGCGTGCAGGGCAGCGTTTTTTGTCGAGGTATCGAATTTATGTAAGTGCATACTGTATAAATATACAGTATTTTATTTGCTGTGCAAGTGCCGCGGTAATATTTTTATTTTGCCGTCTCTAAAAATTAGTGCTTATGACGTGGCAGGGCAATAGTGGTTTTTACTCCCCGCGGCGTTATATTTTCTATTTTTAGGCTGCCGCCCATTTTAGTAATGATATCGAGGCACAGGGAAAGCCCTAAGCCGGATCCACTGCCAACGGATTTGGTGGTAAAAAAAGGCTCAGTGACCTTATCAAGGATCTTGGCTGGTATGCATTCCCCATTGTTTACGACCACTATAAATAGGGTTTTATCAGATGCTTCGGTTGTTATGGTGATGTTCTTTTTTGTGTCATTAGGCATTGATGCTAGGGCATGCAGTGAATTTTGAATAATATTGATAATGACTTGGGAGAATAGTTCTGGGTTTCCCTCTGTGGCCCCAGTACATTCCCCAGGATCATAACAAAGGTTAATATTGCTTCGGGTGAGCTCGTTGTTGAGGTGGTCAATTGATTTTTGAATAACCGGATTAGGTTTGAATAACTCAATATCAATTTTCGACTGCTCTCCTGAGTGGAAAAGCCTAAGATTCCTAACAATTTGAGTGATCCGGTTGATTTGGGCCAAGATGATTTCTGTGTGATTAAGGATATCTGAATCTGCTTCGCTAGCAGTTGACGAGGAGGGCATGTTCATCTCCTGTATCATGGCGGCGGAAATCTGTATAACAGCAAGGGGTTGGTTTATCTCATGAAATATTGTCGATGCAGCCCGCCCGACTGTCGCCACTTTCTCCAACTTCTCCTTTTCTTCTCGGAGTAAAATTTCTGGCGTTTCATCTCGCCCCACCAGCAGGAATAGTGGTGTATCCGAATCTTTGATTTGTTTTATTTTCCAGTTAACGAAGCAGTTTTTGCCGTTAGACTGGTCGTTTGTTGTGTGTGATTGATCCAGCCCTGTTAATTTTGCCAAACTGATGTGAGGCTCAAGCTCCTCCATCAATCTTGCTATTTTTCTTTGGAAATCATCAAGGTTTCCATGATGAGTTTTAACGGTTGGGTGCTCAAAGAAGAGATCAAAGGCTTTGTTTTTGTAAGTAATAAAGCCGTCGTCACCAACTAAAAAAACGATTTCTGACTGGGTGTCCAGAACCGATCGGTACTCACGCTCTAACCTGTTAAGCTCAGTGGATACACGATGATTTTCATGAATAAGCTGCTTTAGATGGAAACTGATAGCAGGCACTAGCTGGGTGATGCTGTTGGGGAAAAAAAGCTCAATATTATTGTTGTTCAGCGTATCGGTAGTTGAAATTGAGAAGGATTTTTTTAGTGACGCAATGAGCTTTAGAAAAAACAGATAACAAATAATAAAGATTGCCAGCAGAGTGATGAGGGCATAAAAAGTCAAATAATAGATAGATGTCGGAGTATCAAAGAAAAAATTTTTGCCGAGCAGTGCTTGGGATGACAAATAGCCTGTCATTCCGACCGAGTGAAGCGAGTGGAGGAATCTCGTTATGCAAGGCAATAAAAAAGGGCTCACATTGCTGTGAACCCTTTGATATATGGTAGCTACGGGTGGACTTGAACCACCGACCCCAGCATTATGAATGCTGTGCTCTAACCAGCTGAGCTACGTAGCCAAATAAGGACGCGAATTTTCCCGATTTACCCTTCTTTTGTCAAGCCTGTTAGACGTTAAATCGGAAGTGGATGACGTCGCCATCTTGGACAACATATTCTTTGCCTTCGAGCCGCCATTTGCCGGCGTCTTTGGCTCCAGATTCACCGTTATATTCGATAAAATCTTGGTAGGCGGTGATCTCGGCGCGGATAAAGCCCTTTTCAAAATCGGTATGGATAACGCCGGCGGCTTCGGGGGCTTTGGCGCCGGTTCTCACGGTCCAGGCGCGGACTTCCTGCACGCCGGCGGTGAAGTAGGTTTGTAGGTTGAGCAGTTGGTATCCGGCGCGAATAACACGGTTAAGTCCGGGTTCCTCAAGGCCTAGGTCTTCCATAAATTCGGCTTTTTCTTCGTCATCTAATTCGATGATTTCTGCTTCGAGTTTGTTGCACACGGCGACCACACTGGCGTTCTCTCTGGCGGCAATGGCTTGCACGGTGTCAAGGTGTGGGTTGTTTTCAAAACCCTCTTCATCGACGTTAGCGATGTACATGGTGGGTTTGATGGTTAACAGATGGAATCCGTTGACCAACTCAAGTTCATCATCACTCAGCGCCATGGCGCGTACCGGTAAGGCTTCGTTTAAATGAGGTAGCAGTTTTTCCAGTAGGGCTTTTTCTTTGATGGCGTCTTTGTCGCCGCCTTTGGCGATGCGGGCAATACGCTGTAGTTGCTTCTCTACGCTTTCTAGGTCGGCCAGTGCAAGTTCGGTGTTGATGATGTCGATGTCGGCGGCGGGGTCGATTTTGTTGGCGACGTGGATTACGTTGTCGTCGTCAAAGCAGCGCACGACATGGGCGATGGCGTCGGTTTCGCGTATATTGGCGAGAAATTGGTTGCCTAAACCTTCACCCTTGGAGGCACCCGCAACGAGGCCGGCGATATCGACAAATTCCATGGTGGTGGGTACGAGGCGTTCAGGCTTGACGATGTCGGCCAGTTTGTCCTGCCGAGGATCGGGTACGGGTACGATGCCGGAGTTTGGCTCGATGGTGCAGAAGGGGAAGTTCTCTGCGCCAATACGTGCGTCGGTCAGTGCGTTGAACAGTGTTGATTTGCCGACGTTGGGTAGGCCGACGATGCCGCATTTGAAACCCATAATATATCCTGTTGGTAACGGAGGTGCTTATTTATTGGTGTTAAAGCCATTCATCAGTGTTTGCGCTTTGTTCCAGTTACCCTGTACTACTTCGGGTAAGTGGCGCAGTGCTTCGTCGATGCTGGCCTCTAGCAATTCACGTTCGCTGCTAGGTGCGCGTTTGAGGACAAAGTCAACCACCTGTCGGCTCTCGCCGGGGTGTCCGATACCGAGGCGCAAACGTTTGAATTCGCGGCTACCTAGTTTGCTGATAATGTCACGCAGGCCGTTATGACCGCCGTGACCACCATCGTTTTTAAAACGAGCGGTGCCGGGGGCAATATCGAGTTCATCATGGGCAACTAAAATGGCAGTAACGGGGATTTTGTAGAAATTAGCAATGGCTGCAACGGCCTGCCCACTGAGGTTCATAAAGGTGGTGGGGATTAGGCAATGACAGTCGCTGTCACCGAGCCGAATTTTGGTGTGCAGACCAAAGAATTTTTTTTCTGGTTTAAGGGTGGCTTGATTAGCCTGTGCTAAGGCGGAGACAAATTCCGCGCCGGCATTATGACGGGTCTGGTCATATTGTGGGCCTGGATTTCCCAGACCCACAATAAGTTGTAATGACGCAGTTGTCATTTTATTGCAGCCAGAGGATGCGCTGCGGGCTTATTCTTCGCCAGCGTCGTCAGCATCGCTTTGGTTAGCGGCTTCTGGCGCTTCTGGTGCTTCTGGTGCACCTTCTTCTTCAGGCTCTTCAACCACTTTAGGTGTGTGAATCGCTACCACAGGCAGGTCGTGCTCGTGCTCGTCGCCACCGTGTGAGAAGGCTAGCAGCGTTACGCCCTTCGGTAATTTCAGGTCGGACAGGTGGATAACCTGATCAATCTCAACAGCGGTCATGTCGATGTCGATAGATTCAGGTAAGTCGCCTGGCAAGCAGCTGAGCTCAACGTCGGTCATGTTGTGAGAAACGACGCCACCTTGCTGTTTGATACCAATACAGTCGTCTTCGTTAACAAAGTGCAACGGTACGTTAACATGAATGGCAACGTTTTTGCTTACGCGCAGAAAATCAACGTGCATGATGATCGGTTTGGCTGGGTGACGTTGCATATCCTTAACGATCACCGATTGACCTTTACCATCGATATTAAGTTCGATGATGTGCGCAAAGAATGCTTCGTTCTCAGCGGCCTTGATAATATCTTTGTGCGCCAGCGTGATGTTTTGTGGGGCTTTTTTGCCACCATAAACGATTGCTGGGATATTGCCTTCAAGACGACGTAGGCGGCGGCTCGAACCTTTCCCTAACACGTCTCGTGCTTGTGCGTTTAGTGCGAATTCGTTAGACATTGTTGCTTCCTCGGTTAACTTCTCTATGAGAACTTTGCACGATTGTTCTTTTGTCTTACCAGCAAACAAAATTCCGGCTCGTGTAACGGTCTCTTTTATTTTAAATGCCCCGTTTTTTCGACCAAAAATCGGGGGCTTGATTACCCTGTGGTTAAAGTTGGCTGCTAGAGCTACTCCTCAAACAGGGCGCTTATTGATTCTGCATTGCGAACGCGGCGAATGGCCTCGGCTAGCAGTGCAGAAATCGAAAGTTGGTGTATGCGTGAACACTGGGACGCCGCTTCGGATAGCGGAATGGTGTCGGTAACGACCAGTTGATCAAGCGTTGAATTGGTAATGTTGTCAATGGCAGCGCCAGACAGTACCGCGTGGGTACAGTAGGCGACTACTTTGGTGGCGCCTTTTTCTTTGAGGGCGTCGGCGGCTTTGCATAGGGTGCCGGCGGTGTCCACCATGTCGTCGATGAGAATACAGGTTTTACCTTCGACTTCACCAATAATATTCATGACCTGTGACACGTTGGCTTTGGGGCGACGTTTGTCAATGATGGCCAGTTCGCAGTCAAGTTGTTTAGCCAGTGCGCGAGCACGTACTACGCCACCGATATCGGGTGATACCACGACGGTGTTTTCATAGCGTTGGCGAGTAATATGATCCAGTAATACCGGCGAGCCGTAAATATTGTCTACCGCGCAGCTGAAGAAACCTTGAATTTGGTCGGCGTGTAGGTCGACGGTGAGTACGCGGTCGATGCCAACGGTGTCCATCATCATGGCAACCACTTTGGCGGTAATAGGGACGCGTACTGAGCGTACCCGGCGATCTTGGCGGGCATAGCCAAAGTAAGGTACAACCGCGGTGATGCTGGCGGCGGAGGCGCGACGAATGGCGTCAACCATGACCAGTAGTTCCATGAGGTTGTCGTTGGTCGGCGCGCAGGTGGATTGGATGATGAAAACATCTTTGCCACGCACGTGATCTTTAATTTGAGCCGAGGTTTCACCGTCGCTGAATTGTGATACTTCGGCGTTACCCAAGGACATGGATAGGTGTTTGACGACTTTCTTGGCAAGCTCTGGATTTGCGTTGCCGGTGAAAATAGTTAAATTTGCAGCCACGCCGAGTTACCTTTTGGTGATGAGAATCAGAAGAAATGGCTGGGGTGGGAGGATTCGAACCTCCGCATGCCGATACCAAAAACCGGTGCCTTACCGCTTGGCTACACCCCAACATTAATCATTTGCTTTGCTGCATCATACATTAATTACAATGCGAGACTTTTGCAACGATGGTCTTGGTGACCCTGCGTTGCGTTTTTGCGTGGGAGAAAATTATTCTCCGTGCAAGATCCGCTTCAATTCTCTGTGCAATGGCGACAGGTTTTGTCCTTGGGCGATAAAGCCCTTGAGGCCCTTTGGTCGTTGCTCAAACACCCGCTGTGCTTGGGCTTGATTTGCAAAGCTTGCAAATACGCTAGACCCTGTTCCTGTCATCTTCGCGGCAGCGAATTGGTTAAGCCAGCTCAGTGCTTTTTTAACCTTTGGATAGTGCTTTAAAACCACTGTTTGACAGTCATTTTTGCAGCCACCCTTTAAAGCGGCCGCTATTGTGATTGCAGATGTGTTTCGTGTCAATTCCTTATGTGAAAATATTTCCCTTGTTGAGATGTGGCAGTCGGGTGTTAATACGACGAACCATGGTTGTTCCGGTGCAACTGCGGTGAGTTGTTCGCCAACACCTTCTGCCCAGGCTGCGTGGCCATGGATAAAGACCGGCACATCTGCGCCCAACTGTAAACCGAGTTTGGCCAGTGTGGCTAAGTCGTAATCAAGATTCCAGAGCTGGTTCAGTGCAATCAAGGTCGTGGCTGCGTTGGAGCTGCCGCCCCCTAAGCCAGCCCCAGTGGGGAGGTTTTTTTCTAGCCGAATGCGTGCGCCTAATTGGCTGCCGCTGTGTTGTTGTAGCAGTGTGGCGGCGCGGTAAATTAAGTTGTCGGTCACGGCAATATCGGGTAGTGCGGTGATGAGGTCAATGTGTTGGCTTTGCGTCAGTTCGAAATGCAACTGATCGCTGTGGTCAATAAATTGAAACAAGGTTTGCAGGTTGTGGTAGCCGTCTTCACGTTGACCGGTTATGTGCAACATTAAATTGAGTTTGGCGGGTGCGGGTAGCGATAGGCTATTCATGGTGTGAGTTGGCGATGCCCTTAGGGGTTGGTGATCCAGCGTTTGATCACGAGTGTGAGGGTTATGTCGCCCTGTTGCAGGCGGATTTTACCGGGAAGTGTTTGCGAATCAAGTGTTTGATAATGGCTGAAGCTGAGTTGCCAGTGGTGCTGTTGTAGCGTGTTGATAAGACCCTGTTCGTTGAGTTGGTAGTGGGCTTGGTGTTGGGGTGAGGGGATGCCTCTGACCCAGTAATGTAGCATGTCGATGGGTAAGGTCCAGCCTAGTTCGCGCGATAATAGCGCTGAGGGTTCGCTGGTATTGAACTCACCGCGTCCGGCAAGTTTGATCTGTAGGTGGTTGTTTGTTCCCTTTAATGTGGCAACGCTTTGGCCGAGTAAGGTGCTTAAGCGAATATCAACATACTGTTGTTGTTGCTGCCAATTGAGGCGGGCGCTGCGGGTTTGTGTGGGGGTGCGAATGCCAAGTTTGCCAATAATATGCCAGTTGTTCAGTGTGGCTATTTGCTGTTGATGTTCAGTCCAGACAGTCTGTGGGTTATCTTGGTTGGGTATTTGTGGTGTGCTGGCACAGGCGCAGAGTAGCCATATGATGGCGCTGATGACGAGTGTGGTGCGGTAACGTATTAAGGTGCTAGCAGCTGGCATCAGTTGCGACATTATTTTAGCTCTGGGCTGAGGCGGTTAATGACGCGCTTAAGGATGGCGCTATCTGGGGTGGCTTGCAGTGCGTCGCTCCAAATTTGGCGGGCGCGTTGATGTTGTCCAATGGTCCACAGGGCTTCGCCTAAGTGGGCGGCGACTTCATGGTCTTTGAAGTCGCTGAAGGCTTGTTCGAGTAATTCGATAGCTTGTTCAATATTGCCGAGCCGGAATTGCACCCAGCCAAGGCTGTCGGTGATGGCGGGGTTGTTAGGGCTGAGTTCATTGGCGCGGGTGATTAACTTGAGTGCTTCTGGGTAGCGTGTGGTGCGATCTGCCAGTGTGTAGCCGAGCATGTTTAAGGCGACGGCATTGTTAGGTTGTTGGGAAAGAATGGCGCGCAGGTCATGCTCCATGGCGTTTAGGTGGTTGGTTTTTTCGAAGGCGATGGCGCGGTTGTAAAGCAGGTTGATATCGTTGGGGGTTTGTTTCAGCGCGGTGTTGAGTAATGTGATGGCGCTGCTTGTGTGGTCTGCATTGGTGAGTAGTTCAGCTTCGATAATAAAGAGATTTTTGCTCTGCTCGGGGTTATCTTTGCGCGCTTTGTTAAAGTGCTGTTGCAGCGCAGGAAAGCGATTTTCCTGTAGTAGTAATAGACCAATTTGTTGGTGGGCGGATAGCAGATGTTCGTTGTTTGTGACCTGTTTGTAATGCTGTAGGGCTTGCTCGGTTTGTGATTGTTGCTGATAGGCTTGGCCTAAGTAATAGTGTGCTTGGCTGGCAATCTCGGGAATATTGGTCAGTGCCAGTAATTGTTTTTTACCAGTGTCGTTAAAACCATTTTTCAGCTGTAGCACGGCCAGGGTTAGCTTGAGCTGGTGATCCTGTGGGTACTGTGTCGATAGTTGGGTGAATTGTTCTAGTGCTTTTAGCAGTTGTTTATCTTCGAGTAATATCTGTGCGTACAGTATTTGTAGGCTGCGGCTTTGGGGGTGGTCCTTTAGGCTTTTGTTGAGCTTTGTTAGAGCTTTATTGGTGTGGCCTAGCTGATGATTGAGTCTGGCCTGTAGCGATAGGCTGCGCGGCCCGGGTGCGATGCGATGTAGTTTATTGGTGTAATTGAGCGCTTCTTCATGGCGATCATTGAGCTGTAGCAGGCTTGCTTGAGTGAAGAGCAGTTGCGGGTTGTTTGGGTAAGCCGCTAGTAGGCCCTCAAGGTGTGTGATGAGGTCGTCACGCTGTTTAGGGCTGAAATTTGGGCCGTTGGCAGCCAGTAATTCAATGTTGCTTTGCTGTCCGCTGGCGAGTAGTTCTTCAAGCAGTTGAATTGCCTGCTCAGGTTGTTGGTTGAGGATGAGTGTTGCGGCCAGTACTTGCTTGGCATGCCCACTATCGGGGGCTGTTTGATGCCATAGTTGTGCTGATTCTAGGGCAATTTGGTGGGCCTTGAGTGAGATGGCTATTTGTGTGGCGTGCTCCGCAAGGCCGGGGTCGTTGGTTTTTTTTGCCGCGCCGACATAGTTTTTCAACATAATGTCGTAACGCTGCTGTTGGCCTGCCAGTTCTGCGACCAGTAGGCTGTACAGAATATCGGCTTCTAGGTTGGCTGGTGGCAAGGCTAGAGGTAAGCCTGATGTTTGTTGAGCAGGCGTTGCGGTGGTGTATTCGTTGTGTTGCTGCGGCAGTGTTGCACAGCCCGTTAGCGTTGCAATGGCGATAATGGCGAGGGATAAACTTTTTTTCAGCATAGGCGCTATTCTATACGAGCGTTGGGAAACTTAAACCCACCGGCGTTTATTTTATGCTGAGGTCTTGCTGTGGTTTGAGCCTTTGGGGCACCTTTATTTGCTAGCCCTGTGGGCGAGTATAGCAAGGCGTTGATTGGGGTAGGTTGAACTGTTTTTCAATATCATTAAAATCATTTGGACTGTTGAGTGAGTGAAGGATTATTCGAGGCGGGGTCTCATTATGTTGGAACAGCTCCTTAAGAGCACTATCCGAACGGGTCAACTGACGTTGCTTATGCCCGATGGTGAAAGGCACTGCTTTGGCTCGGGTCTTCCTGAGGTGGTATGGCGTATTAATGATCCGCAAGTGGCTTCTCGCTTAGTTCACAATGGTGAGTTTGAGCTGGGCGAAACCTACATGGAGAAAGGCTGGGATCTGCTCAAGGGCAGTTTGGCTGATCTGATAAACCTGCTTTACATTAACTTTGGTGAGCGGCCGCCTAGTGGCTTTAAAAAGCTGCTGGGTCGTACCTTAAAACAATGGAATAACCTGAGTAAAAGTTTGCGTAATGTGGCAACGCATTACGATTTAGATGAGGCGCTTTTCCGTCGTTTTCTTGATGCGGATATGCATTATTCCTGTGCGTACTTTAAAACGCCTGAGGATGATCTTGAGGTGGCGCAGCAGAATAAGTGCGCCCACATTATGAATAAGTTGTGTTTGCAATCGGGCCAGAAATTGTTGGACATCGGTTGCGGCTGGGGTGGCTTGAGTCTTTATCTGGCCCGTAACGCAGGGGTAAGTACGCAGGGTGTGACGTTATCTAAGGAGCAGCTGCGTGTGGCCCAGTCGAGAGCGCAGGAGGAGGGCTTGGCTGAACGTGTGAAGTTTGCTTTACAGGATTACCGCCAACATACAGGGTGTTATGATCGCATTGTGTCGGTTGGTATGTTTGAGCATGTGGGACGGCCCTATTACGAGGCTTATTTTTCTAAGCTGAGGGATTTACTGGCGGAGGATGGCGTGGTGTTGTTGCATACCATTGGCCGTAGTGGTGTGCCTGCTATCACTAATCCGTGGATTCAAAAATATATTTTCCCTGGCGGCTATATACCCGCTTTGTCAGAAATGATGGTGGCGATTGAAAAGGCTGGGTTGTTGGTCAATGATATTGAAATTTTGCGTTATCATTATGCCGATACGCTGGCGGCTTGGGGTGAGCGTTTTAATGCCCATCGTGATGAATTTGTTGATAGTAAGGGTGAGACCTTTTGCAGGATGTGGGAGATTTACTTGGCGATGTGCGAGGCGGCCTTTAGAAGTTCTGATCTGGTGGTTTATCAAGTGCAGTTATCAAAGTCTAAGTCAGTAGTGGCTGATACACGGGATTATTTGTATCAAACGCCCTGAAACTGATTATATAGATAGCCTCTACCCAGTACATTTTTATATACTGCGCCGTTTTCGGCGTAATCAATTCTGCACACAGTAGATGGTTTTGGGTGGCGCTGATCTTTGCTAATCTGATTCAAGGCGTGTCATGGGATTGTTAGTGCTAGGCATTAATCATAAGACTGCACCGGTAAGTGTCCGTGAGCAGGTGGCGTTTGCGCCTGAGGATATGCCCCTTGTGTTGCAGCAGGTTTGCCGTGCCTTGAATCTGGTCGAGGTGGCTATTTTATCCACCTGTAATCGTACCGAGCTTTATTGTGTTGCCGAGTTGCAGGGCAGTCGAGCGTTACTTGAGTGGTTGGGCGGTCATCATGGTTTGTGTGCCGATGAGCTGGAGCGTTGTAGCTATAGCTATTGGGATGAGGAGGCGGTGCGTCATGTGATGCGGGTGGCCAGTGGCTTGGATTCCATGGTGTTGGGTGAGCCGCAGGTGTTGGGACAAATTAAGTCTGCCTATGCGGTTGCTCGCGATGCGAACACATTGGGTGGTTATCTCGAAAAATTATTTCAAAGTGCTTTTTCTGTGGCTAAGCAGGTACGTACGGAAACGGCTATTGGTGAAAGCCCAGTGTCGGTAGCTTACGCGGCGGTTAGTTTGGCGCAGCGTATCTTTGCGGACATGAGCCAGACGAAAGCATTATTGATTGGCGCGGGTAAGACCATTGACCTAGTGGCGCGGCATTTGCAGCATAATGGCGTTACCGAGATGGTGGTGGCCAACCGCACATTACAACGAGCGGAGGAGCTGGCGGCTAACTTTGGTGCGCAGGCTGTTTTGTTGGCGGATATCCCTGAGCAGTTGAAGGATGCAGATATTGTGATTGCCTCTACGGCGAGCCAGTTGCCGATTCTAGGTAAGGGGGCTGTCGAGCGGGCGCTTAAGAGCAGAAAACACCGGCCAATGTATATGGTTGATATCGCGGTGCCGCGTGATATTGAGCCGGAGGTGGGTGAGTTGCCCGATGTGTATCTTTATTCGGTTGATGATTTAAAGCAGGTGATTGATGAGGGCCTGCAGTCGCGTCAGAATGCGGCGCTTGAAGCTGAGAGTTATGTTGAGTCGGGCGCGCAGAATATGATGCGCGAAATGAGAGCGTTGGATGCGGTGGCGACGGTGCGTGCCTATCGGACTAAATCGGCTGACATTCGTGACGTTGAGCTTAATAAGGCGATTAAACAGTTGCACAGTGGTCAGCCTCCCGAGGAGGTGATGCGCTATTTTGCTAATGCGTTGACCAATAAGTTGCTGCACTCACCCTGTATCCAGATGAAAAAGGCCTCGGCGGAGGGGCGTGCCGATGTGATGGTTTTGGCGCAGGAGTTGTTTGAGCTGGATGATACGACAAACGGTGATATAGATTGAGACCTTTGCGCGAAGCAGGCGACGAGGTGAAATAGGTGGGTGCGGTATGGGCACAGTGACTGCACTAGTTTGACCAGAACAATGGCCTCCATTAAAAAGAAAATGCGATTAAAGAGAGTTCAATGAAAGCATCAATATTAACTAAACTGGATCATCTCAAGGATCGCTATGAGGAATTGGCGGCGCTAATGAGTGATGCCGATGTGATTGCGGATCAGAATATGTTTCGCGATTATTCCAAAGAATACGCTGAAATTGAGCCGGTTGTGCAGAGTTTTACGCAGTATCAGGATGTGACTAGTGATTTGGAGGAGGCGCAGTTATTGTTGGCGGACGATGATGCTGATATGCGCGCCATGGGTGAAGAGGAAGTTGGTGCGGCTAAGGAGAGGTTGGTGTTACTTGAGCTGGATCTGCAAAAGCTGTTATTACCTAAGGATCCTAATGACGCCAATAACACATTTGTCGAGATTCGCGCTGGTACCGGGGGTGATGAGGCGGCTATTTTTGCTGGTGATCTGTTCCGTATGTATTCAAAGTATGCGGAAAATAAAGGTTGGCAGTTGGAGGTGGTGAGTGAGAATCGCGGCGAACACGGAGGCTATAAGGAGATTATTAGCCGTGTTATTGGTCGCGATGTTTATGCCTATATGAAATTTGAATCGGGTGCACATCGGGTGCAGCGTGTACCAGAAACGGAATCTCAGGGCCGTGTACATACCTCGGCCTGTACGGTGGCGGTACTACCGGAAGCGGATGAAGTGGATGCGATTGAGATCAATAAGGCGGATTTACGGGTGGATACCTTTCGGGCCTCTGGCTCCGGCGGTCAGCATGTCAACAAGACGGATTCGGCGATTCGTTTGACGCATTTGCCAACCGGTACGGTGGTTGAGTGTCAGGATGAACGTTCGCAGCATAAGAATCGCGCTCGTGCCATGTCGTTGTTGCAGGCTCGGTTGTTAAGCAGTGCGCAGGAAAAGCAGCATTCAGAAGAGGCAGATGCGCGTCGTAGCTTGGTCGGCTCGGGTGATCGTTCGGAACGTATTCGCACCTATAACTATTCGCAGGGGCGCGTGACGGATCACCGTATTAATCTCACCCTGTACAAGCTGGCAGAGATTATGGAAGGCGATATGGCGAGTGTGATTGAGGCGCTTATCAATGAGCATCAGGCCGGATTGCTGGCATCACTTGCTGATAATGACTAGTTATCGGGCGTAGCGGGAGATCTTATTCGGGCCTGTCATATCGAGCGTAGCGAGATATCTTGATTGGAAGATTTCTCCCGTTGGTCGAAATGACAAATAAGCGGGATATTTTATTGGGGCCTGTCATATCGAGCGTAGCGAGGTGTCTTATTCGGGCCTGTCATATTGAGCGTAGCGAGATATCTTGATTGGAAGATTTCTCCCGCTGGTCGAAATGACAAATAAGCGGGATATTTTATTGGGGCCTGTCATATCGAGCGTAGTGGGGTGTCTTACTCGGGCCTGTCATATCGAGCGTAGCGAGATATCTTGATTGAAAGATTTCTCCCGTTGGTCGAAATGACAAATAAGTGAGGTAGGCCAGTGATAAGGTGGTCGTTAATGAATTGGTGTTGATATGACAATGCGTATTGATGAGCTGTTGGTTTCAATAACGCAGCGGTTGGCGGCAGTGTCTGATTCTGCTCGATTGGATGCTGAGGTGTTGTTATGCCATTTGCTAGTACAGGGGCGTGCTTTTCTTTATACCTGGCCTGAGAGAGAACTAACGTCTGGCCAGTGCCAACAGCTTGAATTGCTGGTTGCGCGCCGTTTGGCGGGCGAGCCGGTTGCTTATATCATTGGTTATCGTGAATTTTGGTCGCTCGACCTTGAGGTGTCTGCGGACACACTGATCCCCCGTCCTGATACTGAATTACTGGTGGAAATTGGACTTGAGTTGTTAGCGGGGGCGAATAAGTCTGGGCAGGTGCTTGATTTGGGTACAGGTACGGGCGCGATTGCCTTGGCGCTGGCTAGCGAAAAAACAGCGTGGCAATTTTGCGGTGTTGATCGTATGCCGCAAGCCGTGGCGTTGGCTCTGCGTAATCAGCAACGCTTAGGGCTAATCAATACACGTTTTCTTGTCAGCGATTGGTTTAGCGCCGTGGCCGAAGAAACCTTTTATCTGGTTGTTAGTAACCCGCCTTATATTGATGCTAGCGATAAGCATTTGGCGCAGGGTGATGTGCGTTTTGAGCCGCGCTCTGCGTTGGTGTCAGGCAAGCAGGGAATGAGGGATATCGAGTGCATTACTGCTGATGCATGCCGTTATTTGCTGCCGCAGGGTTGGTTGTTATTTGAGCATGGCTGTGAGCAGGGGAAAGCGGTACGCAAGGTGCTGCGGGCCAATGGTTTTGTCGCGGTACAGACACGGTGTGACTTGGCGGGGCATGAGCGGGCTACCTTTGGGCAGCGTCCGCTAGAAAGCCTCTGATTAAGTCGGGGTTACAGGCGCTCTAAAAGCTGGATTACAGGTCGAGTAGGTTGCCATAGGGTAGGAATTTGTTGTCGGTGTTGGCTTTGATCCACTGGATTAGTTCGGGGTCAGGGAATGCGCCACGTTTTTTTAGTTCACGGCATAGCCAGATAACCGGTGATTTACTGCCTGCTTCCCAGCCTGAAAGTTGCATTTCAGCTAGGGTGAAGAAGCGGATTAGATGAACCAGTGTGTGTTGTTCCAAATCTTCGCTGACCTTAAGCCAATCCTCTTTATGGTGGCTCATTAGGTGACGATAATTGTCTATTTCGTCGCTCGATAATGCTTGGCAAAGTTTATCTAGTTGGTTATGACTGCTAGTTTTTGCTAGGCGTAATAATACGTCGCGATCGATTGTGCCGCCGTCATCTGTGTTGTTTTGGCTTGGGTCCCAGGTGTCGACGGTGGTCATAGTGTCTCCAGATAGCAGGGTTGGTTTATTATAGGGGCGTTAGCATTGTCTTGCGAAGGCAGATTCTACACTGAAGTGTGGTTGTTATGACAGCCTGCTGGGGCGGTTATTGTGTGCTCAATCTATGGGCTGATAAAAGAGCGAGCTTGGTGAGTATTTATGGTCTGCTTTGGCTGCTCCGGGATTGCCAAATCACAGGCTTACAGGTAAGGTTCTTTGCCCTTATATATACGATGGTTTTTGTGTTTTATGACTCCTTTACAGCGTTATCAAAATGATCTTGATGATGGCTCGTTGCATCCCGATGCTGCGCAGGCAGAGGCGGTGGAACATTTGCAGGGCCTTTATGATGCGTTGATGTGCGGCGCGCCAGCGGGTGGTTCACTGTTGACGAAGTTATTTAAACGCTCAGAGATTGCGGTGGCGCCAAAGGGTTTGTATTTTTGGGGTGGCGTGGGGCGCGGAAAAACCTATTTGATGGATGCGTTTTACGATAGTTTGCCCTTCGAAGAAAAAATGCGTGTTCACTTTCACCGTTTTATGCAGATGGCGCACCGTCAGTTAAAGGCGCTGTCGGGGCAAAAAAACCCATTGAAGCTGCTGGCTAGGCAAATGAGGGCCGATAATCGGGTGATTTGCTTTGATGAGTTTTTTGTCTCCGATATTACTGACGCGATGATTTTGGGCGGCCTGATGGAGGAGCTGTTTAATCTTGGTGTGACGCTGGTGGCGACGTCTAATATTGTGCCAGATGATCTTTATAAAGATGGTTTGCAGCGCCAGCGTTTTTTGCCCGTTATTGATTTGCTTAAACAGAATACCTGTGTGCTGAATGTCGATGGCGGCGTGGATTATCGTTTGCGTGTGCTGGAGCGAGCTGAAATTTATCATTACCCGCTGGACTCGGGGGCGAATGAAAGCCTGTTGAGCAGTTTTATGCAGTTAGCCCCTGATATTGAAACGATTACCGAGGGTGAGCTGGTTGAGATTGAAGGTCGTGAGCTTAAATCGGTGCGTTGTGATGACGATATTGTTTGGTTTGAGTTTGCCGAGCTATGTGACGGCCCGCGTAGTCAGAATGATTACATTGAAATTGCACGTGAATACCATGCGGTATTGCTGAGCAATGTGCCGGTGCTGGGTGGCAGTAAAGAGGATCAGGCGCGACGTTTTGTTAATTTGGTTGATGAGTTTTATGATCGTAATGTTAAGTTGATTATTTCGGCGGCGGCGCCAATCGTTGAGTTGTATTCAGGTGGGCGCTTGAGTTTTGAGTTTGAGCGCACACAGAGCCGTTTGTTAGAGATGCAGTCGCATGAGTATTTGGCGCGTCCTCACAAGCCTTGACGGCTCGTTGCGGGACTTCTTATTTGTGCAGTCTCTCGCTTTCACAAAAAAATTACTATTTATAGAAGGTGTCCTTTTCGCAGCCTTTCTTGAGTCTGGTATAAAGCCTTTAAATAAATCAAATAGGTGCTTGTCTCGATGGTTTTGTTCGCGTAAAATCCGCGCCTCACTTGTAGGAATGGAACTAAGACTAACTATTACATGAAAACATATACTGCAAAACCTCAAACTGTTACGCGCGACTGGTATGTCGTCGATGCGACCGATAAAACTTTAGGTCGCTTGGCAACGGAAGTTGCTAGCCGTCTGCGTGGCAAACATAAGCCTGAATACACTCCCCATGTGGATACAGGCGATTATATCGTTGTTATCAATGCTGAGAAAATCCGCGTTACCGGTAACAAAGCTACTGACAAGACGTATTACCGTCACACCGGATTCCCCGGTGGTTTGAAATCAGCTTCATTTAATGAGCTGATTGATGCCGCGCCTGAGCGTGTGATTGAAATCGCTGTCAAAGGTATGCTGCCTAGAAATCCTCTGGGTCGCGCGATGCGCAAAAAACTGAAAGTTTATGCGGGTACAGATCACCCACATACTGCGCAACAGCCTGTAGCTCTTGAATTAACTAATCGGTAGGCGGAGATAATATGTCAGCTACTCAATATTATGGTACGGGCCGTCGTAAAACCTCTACGGCGCGTGTTTATCTGGTTTCTGGTACCGGTAAAATAACCGTTAATGACGTTCCTTTGGATGAGTATTTTGGTCGTCCAACGGCTCGTATGGTTGTGCGTCAGCCACTCGAACTGACTGATAACGTCGGCAACTTTGATGTTAACATCTCTGTTAAAGGTGGTGGTAACACAGGTCAGGCTGGTGCAATTCGTCACGGTATTACTCGTGCGCTGATGGCTTATGATGAGTCCTTGCGTCCGGATCTGCGTAGTGCAGGTTATGTAACACGTGATGCGCGTGAAGTTGAACGTAAGAAAGTGGGTCTGCGCAAAGCACGTAAGAAACCACAGTTCTCTAAGCGTTAATTATTTGGCTGCAGCGATGCAGTTTAAAAAGCCCGGCATTGAAAAATGCCGGGCTTTTTTATTGCCTGTTTGTTACCCCATCTTTCGGGGCTTGCAGGAAATCCCAATTAATCAGAGACTCCTTAAGGCGTAGTGTGTTTACTTGCGCTATATCCTTGTAAGAAATGCTGGTTTTCTTTATCATCACGGCAGCCTTATTATGTGCTTTATAAAAAAAGTTTTGAGTACGAAGCTGGTGACGGGATAAAAGTGCTAAAAATAGCCTGATTTCTTTGGACAACTTGTTGGGTAACTGGCTGTTACCTGCGTTCACTTCCGAAATTAGATTATTTTTATTTCATTTTTTGCGCTTCTTCTTTGTGCCAAAGTTGTATCAAGGTCTTAAAATAATAGAGACTTTTGCACGAGCCGGAATTTTGTTTGCTGGCAAGGCAAAAACGCACGGAATGAGGGAGTTTATGCTTATAAATGACCGATTGAGTACGTTTTTAACACCGCTAGAAGATAAAATAACAATCGTGCAAAAGGTCTCAAAAAGCCAAATTTTGCATTCTCTATTTTGGGTGGGGGGTAAGTTTTTATGACGACCGATAACGTAAATGCCAATCGGCGACGTTTTCTGATAGGTGCGACGTCAGCAGTTGGTGCTGCTGGTGCAGTGGGGATCGCAGTACCCTTTGTTGCGTCCTGGTTGCCCAGCGCGAAGGCTAAAGCTGCTGGTGCGCCGGTTAAGTACAATCTAAGCAAAATTGAGCCGGGTGCGATGGTCACGGTTGAGTGGCGTGGCAAGCCGGTGTTTATTTTGCGTAGAACATCAGAAATATTGGAGACGGTTACGCAGAGCGAAGGCTTTTTGTCAGATCCGACGTCTGAGCGTCCACAGCAGCCAGCGTATGCAAAAAATGAGTACCGTTCGATTAAAGACGAATATTTAATTGTTCTTGGTGTCTGCACCCACCTAGGTTGTGCTCCGAAGCATAGACCTGAGCCGGGTAGTGTCGAATCTGAGGGCGGTTGGGTTGGTGGTTTCTTCTGCCCATGCCATGGTTCAAAATTCGATCTAGCTGGTCGTGTGTATAAAGGGGTTCCAGCACCGTCTAACCTTGCTGTGCCACCGCACCAGTATCTTTCGGATACGGTTGTGCTAATCGGTGAAGATGGGGAGTCAGCCTAATGAATAAAATGTTTTCTGGCCTGTTGGGTTGGGTTGATGATCGGATGCCGGTTGTCTCGACCTGGGAAAAACATCTGAGCAAGTATTACGCTCCGAAAAACTTTAATGTCTGGTACATTTTTGGTGTGCTGTCGATGCTGGTGTTGGTTAATCAACTACTAACTGGTGTTTGGCTGACGATGAGTTTTGATACCTCGGCAGAGGGTGCCTTTGCTTCCGTTGAGTACATCATGCGGGATGTGGAGTACGGGTGGATCATACGCTATATGCACTCGACCGGTGCGTCGGCCTTCTTCATTGTGGTCTATCTGCATATGTTTCGTGCCATGCTTTACGGTTCTTACCGTAAGCCACGTGAATTGGTATGGCTGATTGGTATGGCGATTTATCTGGTGCTGATGGCCGAAGGCTTTATGGGCTATGTGCTGCCTTGGGGCCAAATGTCCTATTGGGGCGCGCAGGTTATTGTTTCCTTATTTGGTGCCATTCCAGTAGTTGGTGATGCACTGGTAGAGTGGATTCGAGGTGATTTCCTGATTTCAGGTATTACCATGAACCGATTCTTTGCGTTACATGTGATTGCCCTGCCGTTGGTGTTGGTGATGCTGGTATTCCTGCATATTGTGGCGTTACACGAAGTGGGCTCAAATAACCCCGACGGTATTGATATTAAGAAAAACAAGGATGCTAATGGTATTCCTCGTGATGGTATTCCGTTCCACCCTTATTACACGGTGCATGATATCTTTGGCGTTGCAGTATTCCTGTTTGTGTTCTGTACGGTGATTTTCTTTTTCCCAGAAATGGGCGGCTATTTCTTGGAGCACGCCAATTTTGAGGAGGCGAACAACCTGAAGACACCGGAACATATTGCACCGGTTTGGTACTTCACGCCTTTCTACGCTATGTTGCGTGCAGTGACGTCGCCGTTCTTGGGTCTGGATGCGAAGTTCTGGGGTCTGGTGGTCATGGGTGGTGCAATTGCTATTTTGTTTGTATTGCCTTGGTTAGATCGTAGTGCGGTTAAATCAATTCGTTACAAAGGTTGGATCAGCAAAGTCGCGCTATTGATTTTTGTGATCAGCTTTGTGGTGTTGGGTTATCTGGGGGCGATTAGTTCTACTCCGGGTCGGACAACGGCGGCACAGATATTTACGCTGCTATATTTCTTGTATTTCCTATTGATGCCAATTTACACGCGTTTAGAAAAGACAAAACCCGTGCCAGAAAGGGTGACTAGCTAATGAAAAAATTTATAATAGCCTGTTGTTTTGCGCTGTTTCCGGTGTCGGTGCTGGCAGCAGGTGGTGCGGTTCATCTCGATCATATTGATGTTGATGCCACTAATAAGGCTTCTTTGCAGTCCGGTGCTCAAATCTTTACCAATTACTGCATGGGCTGTCACTCGGCACGCTTCTCTCGTTATGAGCGGGTGGCTGATGATCTAGGTATTCCACATGATTTGTATATGGAAAACCTGGTTTTTAATGATGATAAAATTGGTAGCCTGATGACGATTGCAATGACTAAAGATCATGGCAAGCAGTTTTTTGGTGCGGCACCGCCTGATCTGACGATGGTTTCTCGTGTTCGTCAGCCGGATTGGTTGTATACGTATCTACGTACCTTTTATCGTGATGATAGTCGTCCGTTTGGCGTTAATAATAAAACCTTCCCTAATGTTGGTATGCCGCATGCGCTGTTAGACTTACAGGGCGTGCAGGAGTGTGCCCCAGGGCCGCTGGCTGGCGATGCTAAATTGGACACTTTGACGGGTGAGACTATTGCCGAAGATCCCTGTGGTAGTCTTGAGGTTATTGAGCCGGGTTTGATGACACCTGAGGAATATGATCAGGCGATGTACGATCTGGTTAATTTCTTGGCTTATACCGCTGAACCAATGGCTGAAGATCGTAAGCGTATTGGTGTTTATGTGCTGCTGTTCATCGCACTATTCGGTATTTTTGCTTACCTATTGAATCGAGAATACTGGAAAGATATCCACTAATTTCTTGGTTTGATTCGATGTGTTTGGAAGTCGCGCGGCTATTGGTCGCGCGACTTTGTTATTAATATGAGATCTCAATATGAGACCTTAGTATAACTCGGTCATCGAGATAAAATGGCTGAAATCACTCTGCTGGAAATGCTGGCGGTTCCTTCTGTGGAGCATTAAACGCCATTGCAGTTGTGATCGCTGTTTTATACAAGTGTTTCGAAGCTTTAAAGTGCTGTTAAAATAATTGTTAGGAGTTTTACATGGGTGTCGTCGCAAAGCGGTCTTCAATGACTTTTTTCTCTGATCCAACAGATCATTACAGTCACCGCGTTCGCATTGTGTTAGCGGAAAAGGGTGTCGCTGTTGAGATTGTTGAATCCGAACATGGTCGCAAGCCGACAGAATTGGCGGATATTAATCCGTATAACAGCCTGCCAACGCTACTGGATCGTGATTTGGTGTTGTATGAGCCGAATATCATGATGGAGTATTTGGATGAACGATTCCCTCATCCACCGCTGCTGCCAGTGTATCCTGTGGCGCGTGCCGAGAGTCGTTTGCTGATTCACCGCATTGAAAAAGATTGGGGTGTGTTAGTTAATGAAATCCTCAATGGCCGCGGTAATCACGATAAACAACGTTTGGAGCTTGAAGAAAGCATTACCAGTGTTGCCGGTATTTTTGCGGAAAAGCCCTACTTTATGAGTGAGACCTTTTCTATTGTGGACTGTACTGTGGCACCGATTTTATGGCGTTTGCCAAAAATGGGTATCGAGTTGTCACCTAAGAAAGTTAAGCCGTTATTTGAGTATATGGATCGTTTATTTGATCGCGAAGGTTTTCAGGCTAGCTTGTCTGAAGCTGAGCGTGAGATGCGTGATTGAGCTCTGATTGAATTCTGATTGAATGTAGGTGGTCGAATGCGATGGGCATGACATCCAGTAGGGCTTATTTGGTTAGAGCTTTTAATGAATGGATTCTTGATAATGATTGTACGCCCTATATTGTGGTCAATGTTGCCATGGAGGGTGTGCTGGTGCCGCAGGAATACGTGATAGACGGACAGATCGTGTTGAACATTCTGCCTGCTTCGGTTCGTCATTTGTTAATGGATAATGAAGGGGTGTCCTTCGATGCCCGTTTTGGCGGACAACCGCAAAGCCTGTATGTACCTATTGGTGCAGTTATGGCAATTTACGCCAAAGAAAATGGTCAGGGGATGGTGTTTGATAGCGAACCTGATTCGACTGAGCCCACTGGTCTAGATGGTTCTGGGGGCGCTCAGACGAGCAGTTTGAAGCAAGCAAAGGATAAGCCAAAGCGTCCGCAATTGAGAGTTGTTACATAGTTAGATATCACAGTGAAGCCTCATAGAGGCTCCCTTTTTAGGCAATGTAACGACGCCAGTTTACGCCTTTTTATTCGCCGCTATATTCAAACACTTTAACGATTTTTTGTACGCCATAGGTTTTGCGAGAAATTTCAATGGCCAGATCCGCCTGTGGTTTGTCCACCAGTCCCATTAGATAAACGACACCGTTTTCTACCACTACCTTAACTTCCAGTGTGTTAATCCCTTTGGTGCCTAGCATACGAGTTTTTATTTTTGTTTTTAGCCATTTGTCATTGGAGCGAGCAGGCAGTGATATCGGCCCCGAAATCGTTAGCTTGTTATGCACGCGCTTAACATTACGCACCTGACTGGCAATTTTTGATGCTTCGGCGAGTAATTGCTCAGATTTCACCTGTCCCACTAACAGTACAATGCCATTGAAACTGACTACTTGGATGTGGGCAGACTTATAACCGGGGTCGGCTTTACGTAGATTGGCGCCGATATAGACTTCAATGAGTTGATCGTCGATCAGCCGCCCAAAGCTGCGCTCTGTTTGGTCTGTGCCTACAGGCTGGTCGCCAGAGGTTTCGCTGACAATAGCGCTGCAGCCGCCAAAGGTCAGCGCCATGATGAGCAGGGTGAGGTGGGCGCTTATAGTTTTCATTCATCATTTCCGAACAGTTGGTGGTCAATAAGATCGCACAGGCAGTGAATAACTAATAGGTGTACTTCTTGTATGCGTGCGGTGCTTTGCGATGGTACGCGGATTTCAACGTCCCCAGCTTGTTGGTAATGTGTCATCTCTCCACCTTCTCTGCCAGTGAGCGATACGATGATCATGCCTCGTTCGTGAGCGGCTTCAATCGCATGGATAACGTTGCCAGAATTTCCGCTGGTTGAAATGGCCAGTAGCACGTCACCCTCTTGCCCTAGCGCCATAACCTGCTTGGAAAATACTTCGTTGTAACTATAGTCATTGGCAATAGAGGTGATTGTTGAGCTGTCCGTTGTCAGCGCAATTGCGGGCAGCGCAGGGCGCTCTCGTTCAAAGCGATTAAGTAGTTCGGATGAAAAGTGCTGGGCATCGCCTGCCGAGCCGCCATTGCCACAGGTCAATATTTTGCCGCCGTTAATGAGACATTGAACTATTTTTTCAGCTGCCGTTGAGATGCTACTGGGCAGCTTTTCGGCTGCTTTTTGTTTGGTCTCAATACTGGCCATGAAGTGGCGGTAAATGCGCTGTTCTGATTCCATCTCTAATCCTTTTTATACCGGCAGAGAAATCTGCGGTCACAAGTTTGTCTGTCTTTTTTATGCTGAGGCCTCGTCAGCTATAATTTTTTAAAATGCGTTTTTTATCCAGTCGAATTGTAACGAACTTTGCGCTGTGTCCGAAGGATAAATTGCCACAACATCAAATCGGCAGGCCGGTGCGGGCGATTTTGTTTTGTGCAGCAAATAATGCTCGGCGGTGCGCCTTACTTTTTTTTGCTTGCTGTTGGTTACCGATTCGGCGCCACTGCCATAGTGGGCGTTTTTTCGGTAACGCACCTCAATAAACACCAGCGTTTGTTGATCCGTCATTATTAGATCAATTTCGCCCTGTCGGCAATAATAATTATGCGTAATGAGTTTGAGGCCCTGTTGTTTGAGAAAACGTAAAGCCTGCTGCTCAGCCTGTTGCCCAATAGCAGTGCTTTTTTTATTTTGCCAGGGCAGCCTCATCAAAGCAGGGGCTTGATGCGGCCATATTTAATATGCGCCCACTCTAATGTGCGTACCACTCGGCCAGTCTCGTCGAGCGTTAATAAGCCGGTGGTGCCGGCGAGGGTGTTTTTTTGGTTGTTGGACAGTAGTTGGATGCGGGGGTAAAGCTGGTATGCGTCGACTCCGAGGGCATATAGCCTTGCTAGGCGTCCAGCGTTGGCGGGCCAGTTGTCGGCAATGGATTTTTTGATTGGGCTGTTTTTATGGCTTAGTAACCAGGGAGTTTCGGCGAAGATAATGCCATCTAAATCACGGTTTAAAAGTGTATTTTCTATGCCTGAATAGATGTGGGAGGTGGCATAAACGGGCACGTTGCCGGCAAAGTGAAAGGCGAGAGTCGGATGGATTTGTCGAGCTTGTTTTGGCGTTGCTGCGACGAAAATAAAATCGACATCGCTTCGGCGTCGGGCAGTGAACTCAATATTGCTAGCAAGTATTTTGCGTAATTGCTCGGCTCGTTGCTTGCTACTATTAAGATCAAATAGCTCTTCAATAGCGCTAGAGTAATCTTTTGCTTCGTTAAAATGTGCCGTTTCGAGAACGGTTCCGCCTAGCGTCTCCCATTGATCGCTAAAAGCCTTGGTAATGCGTTTCCCCCAATTTGTGGAGGGGGTTAGCACTAGGCTGTTTTTATGCCCTGAAAGCCAAGCTTTCTCTGCGGTTTGCCGGGCTTGATCTTCAGCCGATAAGCCAAATTGATAGAGCTGTTTGGTGCTAATGTCCTGTGAGCTATAGTTGAGTGCCAGTGTTGGTGTGGTTAGTGGGCCGCTGTTTTGTAGTGTTTGTACATGCTGTTTTTCCAGTGGGCCAATAATGAAATCTGCACCCTGTAATGATGCTTTATTATATAGTGCGCGGAAATTAGTGTTGTTGGATGTGTCAATAATGCGAATTTTTGGTGTTTGGTCGCCGGCTGCTTTGGCTTCGTAGTAGGCGGCCATAAAGCCATTGCGAATGGCTTTCCCCGCCACGGAATTTTTACCCTGTAGGGGTAACATTAACACGATATTATTGGGGCGTTCGCTAATGATGCGTTCAAGTAAGGCAAGTTCCTGCGGTAAGTTAAGTGTGGCGGGGTGTGTTGGCCAGCGTTGCAGCCAGCGTTGTAGTGCGCTGAACTGTTGGTCGAGATTGTTGCTATTGGTTTGTGTCAGTAGTGCCAATGATAGCCAGCCCTGTTCGTTACTGTTGCGGCTTGCTTTGGTAGCCTGTTGTAGCTGTTCTGTAGGTGTTTTTATCAGTGCTTTCCACAGCGAGGTACGGTTTTCCTTAGCTTTGTGGGTAGTTAAGAGCGGGGCAAGGTTAATTCGTTCGCGGGCGCTATCGAGATGGCGTTCTAGCAAGTCGAAACTGCGGGCGCGTAATAATGAGCTCCGTAGCTGGTGGTGTTTTTGGCGTAGTACCCGTGAGTGCTGGTTTAAGTTTGACAGGGCAGTCTTACCATCAAATCGGGCGAGGGAGATCTCCGCCTGTACAATGGCATAGGTGGCGCGCGCTTGATTAGATAAATTTTGTTGAGAAATGCCCTCAAGGATTGTTTCGGCTTCATTGAAGCGTTGCTGTTGGCTGAGTAAATCGGACGCTTCGACGCGATAAGTGGCTGAGGTTTTTGGGTCGCTTTGCTTGGCCAGATGGTAGAGCTGCTGTAAGCGTTGAGCAAGGGGGTCGCTGTTAGGCCGTATGCTTGAAGTGCTACAGCCAACCAGCAGTAGCTGGTACACTAGGACGATCAAGAGCAGTCGGCGTGGGGCGTTGTTTGGCATGATTGGTTGGGGTCGCATCCTTATTTCGGGTGATGGCTGATGATTGCTGGTCTTAGTCTGTCAGTTTAACTCGCCCTCCATAAGAGGGCCAGCATCGCGCTAAGTTCATGGTGGTGGATTTATTGCCATTGGCGGGTGTTTGTTTTGGATAAAAAGTTAATAGGTATTTATGTCTGAGTTATACGTGGTGGCAACACCGATTGGTAATTTGTCTGATATGAGCGCGCGGGCTATTGAGATTTTGCGGCAGGTGGATTTGATTGCTGCCGAAGACACTAGGCACAGCTCGCGACTGCTTAATCACCTCAACATTAAGAAGCCGCTGCTAAGCTATCATGATCATAATGAAGCTCAACAGACTGAAAATTTGCTTCAAAAATTACAGGCTGGGCAAACTGTTGCATTAATCAGTGATGCGGGGACGCCGCTTATATCAGACCCTGGCTACCAGCTAGTAAAAGGGGCACATGAGCACAGTATCAAGGTTATTCCGGTGCCCGGCCCCTGTGCTTTGATTACCGCGTTGTCGGCCTCAGGGTTGCCCTCCGATCGCTTTATTTTTGAAGGTTTTTTGCCGGCTAAACAGCGTGCCCGAGTGGCGTGCTTGGAGCCATTAAGGGCTGAGTCACGCACGTTGATTTTTTATGAGTCTACCCATCGTATCGTTGCTAGTTTGGCAGATATGGCGACGGTGTTTGGTGCTGATCGGCAGGCTGTAGTGGCGCGTGAGCTAACCAAGACTTTTGAAACCTTGCGTGGGGATACGTTAGGTGCTTTGTGTGAATGGGTCGGTGGCGATCTAAATCAACAAAAGGGCGAAGTGGTGGTGCTGGTGCGCGGGGTTGATGAGTTGCCGCAGGATGAGATGCGTGTCGAGGTTGATAGGGTGTTGCGTGTGTTGCTTGAGGAGCTGCCCGTAAAGCAGGCGGCGCAGTTGGCGGCAAAGATTACCGGTGGCAAGAAAAATATGTTGTATCAGTTGGCGCTTGAAATGAAACAGTAACGCTTTGGTTTAAAATCGCTTGTGTGAGGCTCTGTTAGACAGTACTCTTGC
>Ga0233427_10001394_pt1 | contig 26131 bp, 17 predicted proteins | sample SI_118_April2016_5_FD_179885 | JGI IMG/M metagenome (GOLD analysis project Ga0233427, IMG submission 179885) | Seawater microbial communities from Saanich Inlet, British Columbia, Canada - SI_118_April2016_100_MG | ecosystem: Environmental > Aquatic > Marine > Inlet | place: Canada: British...
TTCCCAGACTTCTCAACCATGCAAGATGAGTTAGCAAGTGGCTACTTAGATTACAGAGACAACATTACTGCCAATGGAGACACCGCATGGGTTGCTCCAGTCGGTCTTGCTTTCGAGCATATTCATGACAATATTGTAGCAGATGGTGGGACTCCTACTGATTCAGGAAACACGTTCTATGACCTATACAGTAGTGACGGAAGTCATCCTTCACTCTCAGGTTCATACCTTGCAGCATGTGTGCTCTATGCAACGATCACTGGTGATGACCCAGTTGGTCTATCTCACTCAACAGGCCTTTCTAACGCTCTAGTACTAGAATTACAACAAGCCGCTTCAGCAACTGTATTCAATGAAACATCTCACATTGATTACCCCTGGCAAACTAATTCAGGAGGAGGAAATCAAACCCCTCCAATGACTATTCCTGCAAACCAAACTCTTGCTTGGGATTCAGTCATCACTATTGGTGCTGCAAATTATGACGGTTTGAGTGATATTATTTCGCACAATGGGAACACATATGCTTTAGGATATTATTCCAACAATATATCTCTTAATGGAAACTGTTTTGCAGAATCAAATCACTTCTCACAATTGAGCGAGGATGAAACTCTGCCATTTGTCGCTAAATTTGACAGCAATGGAACATGTATTTGGATGAATGCAGTGAACGTTACTAATCACCAGCACGATGTACAAACCAATTATATTGCACATTCAAAAATAGCCGTAGATTCGAATGGTGATGTATATTTTTCACATTCCTTGTATTCCATTGGAACTGCACAAATCAATTTTGGTAATATCACAATCAACATTAATGGGGATTACACATTTTTGGCGAAAATCGATTCTAATGGGATATGGCAATGGGTTAAACAAACTTCAGGAAGTTATAGTACATATTCTATTACTGTAGATAATGGAGATGATGTATGGGTCAATTCTCTGTATTATGCTGGTATCAACAACAACAGACAATTTCTCCAAAAATACGATTCAGATGGTAATCTACTAATCACAAAAGAATTTGGTGTCAACGGACGAGTCCAGATATATTCCACAGTCACAGATAGTTCATCTAATCTATACTTCGCTGGATTTTTTGATGGTTCTTCATTCACCGAGACTATTAACGGAACTAGCATAACATTTCAAGGATCAACTGATAGTGATATCATGATCGGTAAAACAGATTCAAATGGAAATTTGTTGTGGATAAAGACTCCCGAGGTATCTTCTTCTGCCTCTAAGGCATATGATATCGCAATTCACAATGACGATGAGATATACATAACAGGTGAATTTTTTTCACAATTACAGTTGGGGAATTACTCAAAAAATGCAGGTGGAAATGCTAATGGATTTTTAGCAAAAATTAATTCATCAGGGGAATGGCAATGGCTCACCGAAATCGATAGTTCGGGAACTATCAGTTCACGTTCTTTAACTGTCGACGTGAGTGGGAATCCATATATTGCAGGATACCAATATAATGGTTTAGTTAATTATGGCAATGGAGTATCTGTTGCCGGATGCTGTGGAGGCAGTGATGCATTCGTGGCTAAATTTGACCCAAACGGGCAAGGACAGTGGGCGAAATCTTTCGGAGGTAATGGTGATGATTCTGCTAAGGCAATTTATAGTGACGACAGAGGTAATTTGTTCGTTGGAGGATTCTATTCAGGAGCGGCTCAGATTGGAGGATTACAGGTGTCATCAACTGGGGCCACAGATATTTTCATTGCAAGAATGTCTATCGATTATGACGGCGATGATATTGCTGATGTAAATGATGTTGATGATGATGGAGATTTCATTAATGACATATTTGATGCTTGTAAATTATCGCCATTGGGATTCAAATCTACAGGCGCTTTAGATCATGACTCAGATGGCTGCCACGATGAAATCGAAGATGATGATGATGATAATGACCTGCTCAATGACTCTCTCGATGATTGTCCAAAGGGATTGATTGGCTGGCTGAGAACTAATTCTTCAGATTATGATAATGATGGATGCATGGATGCTCTTGAGGACTATGATGACGATGCTGATGGTTTTGAAGACTATATCGACTTCTGTCCAAGATTAGCGGGTAACTCAACTAATGAACTTGAAAAAGGATGCCCAGATTATGATGGCGATGGACGCCCAGATATTCTAGACCCATTCATGGACGACCCAACCGAATGGCAAGATACCGATGGGGACCGTGCAGGCGATAATAGCGATGAATTCCCCTATGATCCAAGCCAACAATTAGACGATGATGGAGATGGATATGGTGATAATCTATACGGCAATAATGGAGATTCTTGCCGAACTACCCCTGGTACGTCGACAAAAGACAGATTCGGATGCCCAGATTCCGATGGTGATGGCTGGAGCGATGAAGGTGATGATTTCCCAGATGATGCCACCGAACACCTAGATACCGATGGCGATGGTGTTCCAGACCATACTGATGAGTTCCCATTCGACCCTACGCAGTGGCGAGATTCTGATGGCGACGGATATGGCGATAATCCCAAGGGAAACCAAGGAGATATATGGCCAGATGACATAAGTCGCCATTATGATTCAGACCGTGATGGAATAGCTGACTCCTACGATGACTTCCCATTCGACCCTACACAGTGGGAAGATGCTGATGGTGATGGCATGGGTGATAACCCGATGGGAATTGGTGCCGACCACTTCCCTAACGACCCATCTCAATGGGGTGATCTCGACGGTGACGGATACGGAGACAATCAAACCGGAACCAATCCTGATGCTTTCCCAACCGATGCTACTCAATGGTCTGATATCGACGGAGATGGATATGGTGACAACCCTGCTGGAAGATTGTACGACTTGTTCCCACAAAATCCAACCCAGTGGATTGACGAAGATGGAGATGGCTTAGGAGACAATCAATCGGGAACAGATGCTGACCCGTACCTGAACGATTTCGATAATGATGGATATAACGACACAATAGACATCCTGCCCCGTCTTGCATCTCCGGGAGATCTAGATGCAGATGGGTGCTTGGATGAAGTAGACGCGTTTGAGGACAATCCTCTGGAATGCCTAGACACTGATGGAGACGGTATTGGCAATAATGCTGATGCTGATGATGACAATGATTTGGTGACTGACGCTGATGAGATACGTGCAGGAACCGATCCACTTGACCCTAAAGATACGCCTGTTGACAGTTTCGAAATCCAAATCGGAAATATTGGACTTGGTGCTTGGGACTTAATCGGGATGTTTGGTGGAATACCGGTGTTCTCTTGGATTCTATTTGGATTCGTAACTCGTAACAAACGCTGTGCGCGCTATGAAGAGCAGTTAGAGGAAGCACAATCGCGAGATGAGTTAGAGCAAGTTGCATTAGGTTGGGAATACAGTTTGATGCTACGCCTGCTTGGTCCTCACCAAGGTATTCGCTTAGAGAGAATTAGGTCTGAATTAGATGATAAGTTTGAGAATGCAGAGAACATGATGGCTGTAGAAGAGTTTGAGCCGATGACCGAAGTCGATCAAACTCCAATTGTTGAAGCGCAAGAGAAAGATATCCCTGAGATTGGCTCAAGCCCCTCAATTAGGGCTGAAGCTGACCAAATCGATGAGAATGGTTACTCATGGCTAATGCATGAAGGCAAGCAATGGTATCGAACCAATAGCGAATCACATTGGTTTGAATTTGAAGGCTAGAATGAACCAGGCGGCGGTGGTAGCATCGGAGCTGAAGGAACTGCATCATACTGATTGCTGAATGGCTGGTATCTGGGGTCTACGAAAGCAGATTTCTGTTGCTTTGGCGGTCTCTTTCCTACCAGAAGAGCGACTAGTAAGATTACAATGATTACACCTAATCCGATATACACCATTTGTGTTGAAGATATGTCGAAAGTCGAAGTGGTTTCTGAAGTTTCATCTTCATCTACCGGCACGGGCGGATGCCATACTTCGTAGGAAACATACCAGGTGACATAGACGTCTTGCTGTCCATCGGAAATTATTGCATTAACAATCCATGGCCCAATAACCCCAGTATGGTTGCACAGAACTATTCCCAGTTCAGCAGTTTGATTATCACAATTCCAAGCAGGCTCACTAAATGATGTACCATTAGCGATTACTGAACCATTCCTAAACCAACTAATCGAAACATTGAGGTCACCCATAGAAAATTCAGGTATGTTTATCGAAACCGAAAGGTCAAGTGAGTCAAATGTCGCATTTAGAATGACTTCATTTCCTGCAGGACTTATAGAAATGAAGTCCAATCGATTGATCCCTTCGTCAATATCATCATCGCAGTCATCATCGATGGCATTCCAAATTTCATCAGCATTGGGGTGAATCAATGGGTTTGAATCATCACATTCCTCAAACCATCTGAATCCATCCATATCATTGTCTAAATCCTGAACTAGTGGGTCAGTAAATGTTTGAAGAACTTCAGTACCATCTTCTAGTCCATCCCCATCTGAATCTTTATCCATCGGATTTGTGGACAGATTGTTGTACTCAGTGCCATCACTAAGGCCATCTGCATCAGAATCAGCATCGAAAGGATTTGTTGTAAGATTATTGTACTCAAATAAATCTAACAACCCATCAGAATCAGAATCCAGTCCGATGAAATCTTCATCGATACCGTCACGACAATTATTGTCAATCCCATCTAGGGATTCCTCAGCATCTGGATTGATTGAAGGGTCTGTATCATTACAATCTTCAAACCAATACCACCCATCGGTATCTGAATCATTATCTTTGACCAATGGGTCTGTAAAGTAAACTAGAATTTCATCTCCATCGCTTAGCAGGTCTCCATCCGTGTCATAATTTGACCAATTGGTTCCATAGCCATGATATTCTGAATAATCAGACAGGTTGTCCCCATCAGCATCGGTTAAATTGAATCCTTCATCCCAAAGCAAATCACAATCATCATCAATTCCATTTAGGAATTCTTCTGCAAATGGATGGATTGCAGCATTTGTATCATTGCAATCCTCGAACCAATAGTAAGTGTCGCCATCTTCATCAGGGTCTGCAACAAGTGGATTTGTAAAGTAGTGTAATACTTCTAGGCCATCGATTAATCCATCATCATCTGTATCATTGTCAAGGGGGTCAGTTCCATTGACATTAACCTCGATGCCATCATTTAGTAAATCATCATCAGTATCTGCATCAGTTGCATTTGTCCCGGTTGAAAACAATTCTATGTAATCGCTAAGGCCATCATAATCAGTATCTGCATTGAATGGGTCTGTACCGTAAACATCTGTTTCATTAGAGTCTGTAATTCCATCATCATCGCTATCTAAATCTACTTCAGTGCCATGAATTACTAATTCCCAGTCATTCCAAGTTCCTTGGTCTTGATTGCCATCATCATAGACCTCTAGGGTCCAAGTGCCAGTAGAAATTTCTCCCCAGTGCTGGACACTACTGAATAACCAATCATTGTAATCGTTATTGCTATCCCTGTTCGAAAAATAATTCACAAGCTCAGATTCAGTTCCATCTGGGGAGATAAGAGTAACATCAAGGTCGCTGCGATAGGGATGGTCCGCATCGAAAATGACTTCCACCGATTCGACTACCAACGATTCGGATACAGTGTATGTAGATGTGACTGCATTACTTGGATCATTATCTGGAATCGATTGTGAAACCGTAATTAGTCCACTGCTGAGATTTACTTCTGGGTCTAAAGTAGTCCATGTCTGTGCAAGACTTACTGCATGCCCAGCATCTACAACTCCAAATCCATACTTGTGGTTGAAATCTAAGCCGGCTCCATTCGTATTCCATCCTGAATCACTTGCGTCATTCTTCCTTGCACTTTCAACTAGAATTTGTTGAACGTCTCTCCATGTTAGATTTGAATTCGCTTCAAGCATTAATGCAACAATTCCAGAAACAAGTGGAGTGGCACTTGAAGTACCGCCAAAGTCACTGGTATAATCGCTACTTGTGTAACCGCTACTACCTTCTAAATCAGTTGTGGTAATACCTACTCCACTACCATCTGAAGGAGAAGCGATTAGAACATTTGCTCCAGGTTCACCATAATTGGTTTGGTCACCATCATGGTCTACCGCTGTAACTGAAATCGTGAAACGACTATTTGCATACGCATCCAGATTAGAATCATCATTGTTTGACAATCCATTACCTGCCGCCCATGTAATCACATTGCCAAGGCCATTTCTGCCATTGTATGCATCATCTTCGAATGCGGCTAAAATCAACGGTCCCGCTGAACCCAGAATGTTCCCACTATCTGAAGGACCCCAACTATTGCTGTAAATATCAATGTCATTATTGAGATGTGAAAGAGCATTTGCCTCATCGCTATCGGAATTGCCACAAGCAATTAGCATCAGACCCGCAAGTGATGCATCTGGTGCAGACCCGCTTACACCCAGACCATTGTTCCCATTAGCTGCAGCAACTCCTGCTGCCGCAGTACCATGTGCATCCCAACTGCTAGGAGTTGGGTCACCGTCATAATTGCAATAATCATAATCAAGAGTTGATTCATAATTAGCAGACAAATCTGCGTGATCCCATTCTAATCCATCATCTACGATGCCAATTACAATTCCATTACCTCGCACATTATTCCACGCACCAGTGATATTGACATCCTCGCCAGCCACTCCGTTGTCTTGCCCTGTATTCTCAAGATGCCATTGGTCGGAGAAGTATGTGTCATTAGGAGTCCATTTTGGAGTCATTTGACGTACGATAAGAGGATAGGCGACTTCGATTTGTCCACTCTCTTGTAAATGCGTGAAGTGTTCTACTGCGCTAGTCGAATCTATTTTCACATACCACGTATTGGCGAGAAGACCAGTTGGCTCGCCCATAGGACTGGCACTTACCACAACCCATTCTTTTGTGGTTTCCAACTCTTCCGCAGTATATTGTGAGAGGTCACTTACTCGGGAGAATGCGGCTCTAATTGCAGGTGAAAATGAATAGGTAAGTGGTGCGTCTTCAAGAGAATCATTCAGAGGTGCGCCTTCATTAACCGGTGCGGTGTTTTGAACTGCACTAGCAATAGGCGCCATGCTGCTCAATAGCAGCACCATTGCCAAGAGCACACCTCGCATAGCCCAATTAGAAGAACTCGGTATAAGATTCATATCTTTGTGACCTCGTCCGGATTTACTTTCTAGAAGTATATCAAACCCTGTCTATCGGGTCAGTTTATACAGAATCTAATCTTCTATAACTTGGGCTACAGTGAATGATTTGTTAACTTAAAAAGTGAGTAATTTGGCACACTACAATCAATTTCGGTGATTGTTGCGCGACTTACTCTTGTTGTCGCCGCCACGGCCTCTGCTTCGACCTGGACCTTTAGGCGGACGGTTGTTACGATCAAATCTTGGTTTACCGCCTGAACTTCCACTTTGTCCACCGCCTCCTGAGCGACCCCGGTTTCCACCTCGTGAACCATCACGCGAATCTCCGCCTGAGCGACCTCGGCCGCCACCGCCGCCACGACGACCGCCTCGGGAGTCACCGCCGCCACCTGAGCCACGGCGTCCTCCGCGAGAATCTCCACCTCTACCTCCGTAGCTTCGGTTCCCACGGTTACGGTCTCCACCACCACTTGACCTGCCTTGCCTATCTCTTCGGTCACTTGAGTTGTTACCTCTACTTCGGTAAGCAGGTATGTGAGATACATCTTCATGCTGAATCAAATCATTGAATTCTGGTGTTTCGAATTTTACTCGTAGGCCAACTTCTTTCTGAATACGTGACCACTTACCCTTCTGTGGGTTTTGAACTAAACTGATAACGTTTCCAGAACCACCAGCACGAGCGGTTCTTCCTGAACGGTGCTTGAATGCTTTACCATTCTCAGGTGGGTCAAAGTGAATCACACAGTATACGCCTTTGATATCGAGGCCGCGTGCTGCAACATCTGTTGCAACAATCGCATGAGTTTTTCCTTGGCCAAAGTCATCTACTGCTTGTGCACGCTTTTTCTGTGGCATTCCACCGTGAATACTAGTGACACGAAGTCCTTCGTTCTCCATTTCCTCGGCAACACGGTCAACACCTGCCCGAGTTCGACAGAAAATAAATCCACGACCAGATTTACGAATTGCTTCTGCACTAACTCTGCTCTTCATTGAATTAGGCATTAGCCAGAAGTGGTGATTCATTTCAGTAACTGAAATTTCTTCAGGACCGATTTCAATAATCTGTGGATCTGTTTGATACCGATTTCTAATTTCAGCAACTTCATCATCAAGTGTTGCACTAAACATAACGGTTTGACGGTTTGGAGAACATTCTTCCAAAATTTCACAGACTGGTTCAGTGAATCCCATGTCTGCCATTCGGTCTGCTTCATCAAGAATAACAATCTCAACTTCATCCAAAAATACATTTTGACGTTCGATGAGATCGAGTAAACGCCCAGGGCATGCCACAACAACGTCTACGCCTTTATCGAGACGACGAATTTGCTTGGTGTATGAGACTCCACCATAAATCGACATTACTCTGAGATTTAATCCCCAAGCAATTGGGTCAAGCACACTGTGAATCTGCTCTGCAAGTTCACGTGTAGGAGTTAGAATCAGTGCTTTTGGGAGGCTAGGCTCTCCACGGCCGACACGCTCTAGCATTGGTATTCCAAAAGCCAGAGTTTTTCCACTTCCTGTTGGAGCACGGCAGCAAACGTCTTTTCCTAATATCATATCAGGAATGGTTTCTCGCTGAACCTCAAATGGTTCATCGAAGCCAGCCCTTTTGAGCTCATGGCTCATCTGTGGGCTAACACCAAGATCCGCAAATGTGACATCCATGGTAATTACCTCTAACCGAGGCCGCCTGCCAGCCCTATTTAGAGTCGATAGGTCAATCAGTCCCAATCGCGCATGCTGGGAGCCTCAAGTGGTTTTTCGGAAGACCACTCCTCGTGTTTTACTAATTCGGGCTCTCTAGACCTCTTTAGCAAGAATAATCCGGCCAAAACAATGACGATAACCACGGATAAACTGATTATTATTCCAGTCCAAGAATCTAAACTCGGATTTGTGGGGAAAGCATCTGCTGAATCTGCAACACCATCACCGTCACTATCGCGTTTACGGTTTGGGTCTAAAGGCCACAAATCAGTATTATCGCCAACTCCATCGCCGTCACTGTCTTTGGTTTCTGAAGAATCGTAAGGGTCAAAATCAGTATTATCGCCGACTCCATCATAGTCACTATCTGCCCACTCGAGTGGATTTTGTGGCCAAGGATCGGAATTGTCACCTACTCCGTCTAAATCAGAATCCACACATTCGGTTGAATCCTCTGGAAACGCATCAATATTATCTCCACAACCATCCAAATCGCTATCTGACCACTCTGTGTCATCTAGCGGAAATACATCGCTATTATCACCATAGCCATCTAAATCGGAGTCGAGGTATTCATCTGGGTCATTTGGAAATTGGTCGTTGTTATCACCGTGCCCATCTGAATCTGCATCATTCCAATCCGCTGGGTCATCAGGGAATTGATCTATATCATCGCCAAATCCATCAGAATCACGGTCAGGGCACCCCTTCGGGAAGAAGGACGTTCCGGCTAGTAAGGGGCACGCATCTGAATTATCGCCAAATCCATCATTATCACTATCCTCCCATTCACTAGGGTCTGCAGGGAATGCATCTGAATTATCTCCCACGTCATCATAGTCAGCGTCAGTCCATTCACTTGAATCGTAGGGGAAAGCATCTATGTTGTCGCCATAGCCATCTCCATCACTATCTTTCCATTCAGTAGGGTCGAGTGGGAAGGCATCTTGCCCATCCCAAACATTGTCATCATCACTGTCGACATCAAATGGGTCACTTCCCGCAACAGCCTCATCTTCATCTGAAAGACCATCGTTATCATCATCTGTGTCTTCATCATCATGGCAACCATCTTGGTCAAAATCAGCATCGTGAGGGCCCAATTGTCCATGCATACACAAATCATCGATGTCAAGAACTCCGTCATTATCATCATCAGCGTCAACTAAATCGATACAACCATCCGAATCGTGATCGTTCCCAGCAACATCATCAGGACAAGGGTCAACATCGTCGGTTAGCCCATCCTCATCGGAATCTTTCTGATAATCCGCACAACCATTTTCATCTACTGAGTATCCCTCAAGGGTTTGCAAACAGTCATCATTTGCATTAGCCACACCATCCAAATCCTCATCTTGTTGGCTCCAATCACAGCCATCAACATTTACAGTAGTGGGGTCATTTGTCCATTCACATTGGTCATCTGCATCGATAATACCATCCCCATCGGTATCGGCATCACCAATATTGCTAACAGCAAATTTACCAATAATGCGGTGCATTGTTGCAGTAGGGTGGGCTTTGTCGAAAAAGAGATATTCGTCCACATTGGAAACCACTGTTGCCCCTGAACCACATATCGGCAAAGGCACCAATGGCACAGATGCGCCCCCCATACAAGCTTGGTCTTGAGTATTCGAAATTCCAACATGGTCCGCATTATTTACAATTTGATTGAAGATAGACCATGCATCGATTAATGTGATATCAAGTGCCATAGAACTCGATAGATTACTAACTTCTTGGGCCAACTTATTGTTGTAGATTACAATATCATTAGACATGGTTGCTTGCTGTTGTGCAGTACGTGAAGCGCCTTCAGGAGTAAGTTCTAGGGGAGGTAAGTTAGCGACTACAAACCTACTCGCGCCTGCCAAAGCAAGAGTCTGAATATGTGATGCCATATTTTGGCTAATCAGATCTGGATTTGCGGACCCATACAAGAAATCATTTCCACCAGCCCAAATGAATATGACATCTGAATTAGAAAAATTGGATTGAACATTTGTGAGATAACTATTGATTTGTGAACCGGTATTTGGCAAGGTAAAGTAAGAGTAACCCTGGCCTGTTTGTGAACCACCAAATGCCCTATTATCGCCAAGTGAAAATCCATTTCCAAAGGTAGTATTCAATCCAAAATCATCAGAGATATGCTCAATCCATACCGGGCCATTAGAAAATCTACCATTCCAATATGGTGGAGATGAAAATACGGTTGAGACTATCAAATCCGCATTACCATTACCCATATCAGATAATGAATCTCCAAAGATAACTAAGTTTGATGCAGGTTCGAGCAGCGAATTCCTTAGAACTGTGAGGGGCACATTATCTGAAACTGAAGTTGAATCGAGAGAAACAACAATCGAAAGATCATGGAATGTTCCACCTGCAAAAAATTGACTCAAACTCAATTGAACAATATGCGTTGAGCCACCCATTTGGAAAATGACGGTACCATTCAGCAACAATCCATTCTCATCGCTTAATTCCCAATCTAATGTAATATCGCGATTGTAAGGCGCTCCTGAAACGTAAACATCTGCCAGAACTGTATCTGATGAAGTCCACAAACTATCTGACAACACAACCTCTGCAGTCAATGCCCTTCCAGAAGTGGCATCGACCTGTATTGGCACGTTACTAAGAAGCAGAACCAGCACCAATAGTGTGACTCGCATGCTTATTCGATAAGGAGACTACTAATTAGCATCACCCATCTTCAATTGAAATTTTGAAGATTAACGAATACAATATACCACTTCACGTTGGCCAATTCATGGAGCGTGCAGTTCTTGGAGGAGGGTGCTTCTGGTGTATTGAAGGTGCATTCAAAGAAATGCGAGGAGTTGAATCTTCTTTACCTGGATATGCCGGTGGCCATGATAAGCAGCCAACTTACAATGCAGTATGCGCTGGAATCACTGGCCATGCTGAAGTTGTGGAAATAATATATGATCCTGCAATCATCTCTTTTGAAACAATACTCGAAGTGTTTTTCACACTGCATGACCCCACGCAATTGAATCGTCAAGGCAATGATATTGGTACGCAATATCGATCTGTAATATTCCATCTAAATGAGACGCAGAAAGGTACTGCGCAACGTGTAAAAGAAGATTTTCAACAATATTATGATGACGAAATCGTCACTGAGATTTCGGAATTATCTAACTACCATGAAGCAGAAAAATACCATCATAACTACTTTCAATTAAATCCAGGAAGTGGTTATTGCCAAATGATAGTAGCCCCCAAATTATCCAAAATACGCTCCAAAATGTCTCACCTTTATTGACGGGCACTATTTTGAGCCATACCCCTTCGGGGGGGCATGGTCAACAATGTAGTCACGCCCCCAACCCCTGTGAATGAACCGATTCTAGGCTACCTACCAGGAAGTAAAGAACGAAAGGAATTGAAGGAGGAATTAGCACGCCAGGAAATCGAAGTTTTAGAGATTCCATGTATCATAAATGGCGAGGAAGTATTCACTGGAGATATTGTTGAACAAGTAATGCCACATGACCATGGCCATGTAATTGCCAGAGTTCACATGGCTGGTGAAAAAGAAGTTAAAGCTGCAATTGATGCTGCACTAGGCGCACACCAAATGTGGTCGAACATGCCGTGGGAAGCACGTTGTGCAATTTTTCTAAAAGCCAGTGAATTACTAGCAGGCCCTCGTAGAGCAGAAATAAATGCAGCAACCATGCTAAACCAATCGAAAACATGTCACCAAGCAGAAATTGATTCTGCATGTGAACTGATCGACTTCTGGAGATTCAACAGCGATTATTGTAGACAAATCTACGAGGATTTACAACCCCCAGTCTCCCCATCTAGTATGTGGAATTCAAGTGAAGTAAGACCACTCGAAGGATTCGTTTTTAGCGTCACACCATTCAACTTTAGCAGCATTGCAGCAAATCTACCATCGTGTACTGCAATAATGGGTAATACTGGCGTATGGAAACCATCAAGGAACTCCTATGTCTCGAACTATAGATTAATGAAATTGATGATGGATGCTGGTCTTCCATCTGGAGTAATCAACTTCATTCCGGGTAAAGCAAGCCTTGTCGGCGACATCTGTATGAACCACTCAGAACTTGCTGGAGTTCACTTCACAGGCTCTACTGCGGTCTTCCGTAAACTCTGGAAGGACATTGCAAATAATTTGGAAAACCTACGTTCTTATCCGCGTGTTGTCGGGGAAACAGGTGGCAAAGATTTCATCGTTGCACACCCCGACTGTGATAGGAGAGCTTTACTGGTTGCAATGCTAAGAGGCTCGTTCGAGTTCCAAGGACAGAAGTGTAGTGCCGCGAGCCGTGCTTATGTTCCGCAGAGTGTATGGGATGCTATTGAAGCAGACTATTGCGAAGAAGTTTCGAAGATTACCATGGGCGATCCTCGTGACTTCTCTAATTTCATGACTGCAGTAATTGACAGAAAATCGTTTGACAACATCACTGGCTACATAGACAGAGCAAAGGCAGATTCTGGATGTAAAATTGTTACTGGTGGCGGATATAATGACTCGGTCGGATATTTCATTGAGCCGACTACAATAGTTTGCGAAGACCCTCGATACGAAAGTATGGCAGAGGAAATATTTGGCCCTGTCCTTTCAGTCCACGTATATCCCGATAATGATTTTGAAAAGATTCTCGAAATTTGTGATTCCACTTCTGAATATGCCTTAACTGGTTCAATATTTGCAAAAGATAGGAGACATATTGAGACGGCAATGGCTGCACTTAGATACAGTTCAGGAAACTTCTACATCAATGACAAGCCAACTGGCGCTGTTGTTGGCCAACAACCGTTTGGTGGCGCTAGAGGCAGTGGAACAAATGACAAAGCAGGCTCTCCACTCAATCTACTACGGTGGGTCAGCCCACGTTCTATCAAGGAAACCTTTGCACCACCTCACGATTGGACTTACGGATTCCATAGCGAGCCATGATAACCAGTCACTGATTCGCTCACTTCCCTGCGATGATGAGCGCACTTGAGCGGACTGCTGTTTCAGTGACGATTGATGGGCGAACTGAGCGGGGACCTGCCCTAGGGCAACTTTGGTTTAGTACGACCAATGTGGTGATATCATGCAAGGCCAGGTGGTACCTCTTTCCCCTCCTCCGAGGGGTCTTGCATTAGCGAGTAAATCAACGCCTTGGAGCGTTATTTGGAGGATGCTTGGCATTGTTATCCTCCTGTATATCATCACTCAAACTGCAATTGCAGCACTATATGGTGTGTTAATGGGCGAACTTATGCTGACCATTTTTTCGACTGTTTGCTTTATCCCACTATTGTTACTATTCGTATATATTCGAAGGCCCAAACTGACCCATGTAGTCATGGCAAATCCAAGCCCCGCCGGAAGTAATCAACACCAATTAAAGGACTCAAGGATTTTACTAACTCCAGTTCCAACCACCTTTTCCCACCACCTAATTAGAGAGTCTCCGCCTCTTGAAATGCCGCCAACTTCTACCTTATGGGCTGTTTTTACAGTAACAGTTTTGGCAGCTTTTCTGGGATTATTACCTATGATGTTGAGTGATGATATTGGCTGGATTATTTTAGCAGTATTTGTCGGAGTTCCAGCATGGCTTTTCGGATTTTCATTACCGGTGCACGCATGGTGGGCTTTTTCTACAAGACATTTCCAGTTAATGACGAATAAGCGAGAAGGTGAAATGATGCTAATTGCGGGCATGCTGTCCACCATTCCAGCGATTTTAATTAACTCCTTATTATTCCCATTATTACTATTTGTAATAGGAATAGAGTCGATGGAACCTGGAACCATTGGGGAGTTTCTAATTTTAACAATCAGTGCACCGGTTGGAGAAGAATTATGTAAAGCAGCATTTGTTCTCAGCCTTCACAAATTGATTGATTCGCCGAAAAGGGGGTTCCAAATTGGTTTCTCGGTTGGACTAGGTTTTGCTCTACTCGAAAATCTGCAGTACATCATGATGTCATTGGGAGGCGGTGAATATTCTGCGATCTCATATTCAATTACTACCATTATTCGAGGCATTGGTTCAATCCCCGGTCATGCCTTTTGGACAGGTCTATCGGGAGTTTCTATTGGCTGGTATTTGTGTACAAAAAGGGGTGTTTCAAGCAATCATCTTGCAGTTGACAACACAAAATGGGTAGTCTTTGATGGTGACTCGGGACAATTAGTGAAAACTGAAAGAGAATTATCTACACTAGGCAGAACCGTTAGAGGGTGGTTATACAAGCCTGCTCACAAGGTATGGAGCCTACCAAGAACTCCTTTGATTGGACTGCCATTGGCAATGATGGGTCATGCCTTTTGGAATGGTAGTGGGTGGTTTGTCAGTTGGATATTCGAAGATATGGACATTATTGTTCAAATAATTGCAAGTATATCTTGGATTGTGATACTGGTTATCGGTTTGTGGATTATTGGTAGAGAGATTTTGGCTGCAGTCATGCACCTCCCCTCCTGATTGAGAATAATCAAAACCCATATTTTGATACAAATACAGGGGCAAGGTATAGACGGTGATTCCCGTGGGAGCAGAAGGGAGAGAGTGATGATTGACATCATGCAACCTGGTTTGACTGCGGGTAACCTCTGGGTTACAATAGGTATCGTAGCCATACTTACTCTCATCTCCGAACGGTACCGAGTTCTGGACCGGCTTGGAGTATACGCAGCAGCGGCACTTGGCATAGTAGTTGGTGCATTAGGGCATTGGACTTGGCTAGTTATTCTCTTAGGATTCCTTGGAACTGCGCACAAAGTAACCAAATGGCGATTTGAAGAAAAATCATCAAAGGGTCTTTGTGAATCAAGCGACGGCCACCGAAGTTGGGGTAATGTAGTCGCAAACGGAGGACTTCCGGGGCTTGTAGCAGTTATTGCATGGGCATTGGGTGATCATGATAATGGATTATGGATATTTTCAGCGGCGGTAGCAGTAGCTGCAGCAGATACATTTGCATCCGAAATTGGCTGCCTCGATGAGAGAGTTCGTATGATTACTACCATGGCAAAATGTGAACCTGGAATCAATGGTGGATTTTCTCCTAACGGGCAACTTGCCGCTGCAGTTGGTTCGGTTATCATTGCAGCACTCGCATTTCTCTCTGAGCAAAATCTGGAATATGCAGCAATAGTTGCCCTTATTGGTTGGATGGGATGTCAGGTGGATAGCCTACTAGGTGCGCTCCTAGAAAATAGAGGATTCATGACAAAGGGTACTGTCAATGCGGCCGCCATTACTTCTGGAATTATTGCAATGTGGTGCTACTTGGGAAGCCCACATCTATGATGTGGTTTCTTCAACTCCGAGTGCTTGGGATAGAACATGCAGAGGAGATGGATTGCACTATTTGCACTTCTGTGCATAGTAATCCCATCCATAGGTCCATTGATTTCTAATGCATCTGCTGCTGATGAAACTTATGAGCCTGGTTTCGTTGAGTGGAACATCAATAACATCCACAGAATATACATCAGTGGCGCTGATAATGATGTCAATTTGACTCGTGATTACCAAGGTGCAGCGATGGGTAATGTTATGATTAGGTCTGGACAAAGTGCATCGATTGGTCCCCTGACAATGCCCCCTCTTGAGATGGGCTTCAATGGAACATTCAACATTTCAACATATGTTGCTGCATATGTGCAGGCTGGAACTGGATTTCCATTAGCTCAATGCAGGACTAATAATCCTGTGACGATTGATACTCAAGTACAAATTGGAGATTTTACTTACTCCGGGACTGTTGTTGACAATGTCTACGAGCCATCTGCGGATGCTCATAATATGAGTACTCAGATCCAAATGGCAAATATTACAGCAAGACCAGGTGATGTAATCTCTTACTCGATGTCCGCCTCAACAAATTGTCCTGCTAATATCAACATTGAATGGGGTGGTTCAGATGAATTCAGTGGTGGTATTGTCATTCAAGGGAATTTGTTTTCTCCTGAAGTGGAAGTTACTGTTGATGATTCTAAATTAGCACATATCCAATTTGTTGCAACACTACCTTGGGGTTTTGATGATTTAGATCAAGATTTTACAACGATGAATATTTTTGGGCCACTAGAGCCTGATGAAAAGAGAATATATGATATCGATATGAGGCCTGAAGGATTTACTGCGACTAGCCCATATGTCGAAAGAACCGACGATATGGGCCGACCCGCAAAGGTGTTCACTGGAATCAATGAACTTCCATCTGGAGATAATGTACTGATAGTTTGTCTGAAAACTGTTGATACTGGAATAAATGGAATCGCTGGGAAAAATTGCGACCATGAAGGAATTATCAGATTCAATGTTGAAGAAGATAATGACCCAATCGCCAGTGCATTCCTATGGCTCTCAATTTCAGGTTTTGTATCGATAATTGCATACCTTGTGGTATTGATTAGACAAGGAATTCTACTTCCACTTCCATTGATGGGCGCACTTGTTGTGATGGCTTTGTTGATGATACCCTTGGCAAATGACATCCCAGACCTTGGCGGTGACCGGATTGTTGCAGATGATGTGCGTGTACCATCTTTTATTCTCCACCAAAATGGTAACTCATCGGTTTCTTTGGATGAGTTACTAGATGGGAAAGATGCCGTGGTTATTGGAATTACTTTACCCGCATCTGTCAATGCAATTGACCAATCAAAGCAACTGGAAAATGTTGTTGACCGTTTAGGAGAACGCGTGAGTGTTGTACAAATCGTAACTGGTGAAAATGTTCGGATGGATGATTTAACGACGATTGCAGATATCACCAATGCGACCTGGCCGATTTTGATTGATGATGGGGAGAGTAGGTTTGCACAACGTATGCCAATGGGGGTTTCTGATTCGGTTGTAATAATCGACAAATCAGGTCATGTGACTTATTCCTCTAGTGGTTCTGCTAGTTCAGAAGATTTAATTGATGCTGTTGAAGAAATTGGCACTGGTGGACAACAATCGGTATTCGGGACACTTAGTCTATTTTGGGGACCGGGATTGGCAATGCTACTTGTCGCACTTCCTAGAAAATCTTACGAGGCTCCTGAAGAGCCACTAATCCCTGGTACTCTTTGGGGAAGTGTTGCTCTAGCAGGTGGAATTGGTTTCCTCATGGTTAATCTAGCACCTTTGGTGATGTCCTTCATCCCTGGCGATAATGATTTTCGAACATGGATTGATTTGACCCTCTTAGTATGGTTTGTTTCTGCAGCAATAAGAGCAGCAATGAAAGGCACTCCATGGGAAATTCGCTTTTTAGCAAAAAGGCTACACAATGCGTATTCCACTGCGTTCAGTGAATGGAGAGAACTCGAAGATGTCGAGAGGGACCTACTTATCGGATTCTGGATGGGGTGGTTCATTTGGTTAGCTAATCCCGCACTTCTTCCTCAAGGAGTTGCAGCAATTACGATGACAGGAGGAGTTGGCATTCTCTCAGGGCCATTTATGCTAATCCTCCACATACTTATTGCAGGAGTTCTTACTCTGATTATCCGATTCGTTGCATCTTGGGGTGGCTCATTATCACGAGCATTTGGCTCATTTGGTTCGGGGCCATTCTCAGAAGCATTAGGGTGGGCACTAATTCCAATCTCGCTTTGGGCGTTGACTGGTGGAATTATTGACGCCTACAACATTGGATTATTTTGAAGGGTTAGATATGGGCCAAGATATTCGCCATGACCATCTTCCCTTCCCAATGCCAAACAGACCGCATGCACTTGTCCAAGAATGGCGTAATCTCACCTTTCTGCACTGGGAAGTGGATATTGATAAATTGAGACCACACATCCCTGAAGGACTAGAAATCGACTTATTCCAAGGAAAGGCATTCGTTGGGACTATCCCTTTTGTAATGAAAAACGTACGCCCTCGTCTTCTACCTTCAGTTCCAGGAATCTCTACATTCCCAGAATTCAACATCCGAACATATGTCAAAAAAAATGGTAAAGCAGGGGTCCTATTCATCACTCTCGATGCCCAAAGTCGAATCACTTGTTGGCATGCTCCCCGCACATACGGACTGCCATACAGGTATGCTAAATGTCGTCTCGCAGTGAATGATGATGTCTTTTCGTGGAAGTCAAGACGTTCTAGTGATGGCGCAGAACTGGAAGGTGAATGTCGTGCAATCGGGAAAGAAACACAAGCAGCGAAGGGATCAATTGAAGAATTCTTGTTTGAAAGATATTCACTTTATACCTCTCACAAAGGTTCTCTCAATATGGCATATACCCAACATAACCCGTGGACCTACCGAGAAGGAGAGGCTACAATCACTAAGAACTCCTTGACTGAATCATATGATTTGGGAATTGATGTATTACAGCCAGACTACACTCATGTGTCTGAAGGTGTGTATGTGCATACATGGTCAATACAGAAGGTGGAAGTATGAGTGAACGAGATTTTCTTTTACTCGATGGCGATTGTGGATTATGCCATCGGCTTGCCAACTTCATAGACAAACGTTTGGCTAAGGGTCAAGACCTCGGCTATAGACCAATTCTTTCTGATGCTGCACAAACGATGATTCACACATTTCCAAAGAAACAACAAGCGGCTGATTCGGTCTACTTAGTTAGGCATGGGAAGTCCTACATTCGTTCAGCAGCGGGAATACGCTTCCTACTATACATGAGGTGGTACTATGCAATGTGGTTTCCAGTTCTCTGGTTAATACCATTACCAATTCGTGACATTGGATATTGGTTCATTGCCAAATACCGTCACAAATTCTTCAAAAAGCCGGAAACTTGTTTATTCCGCATAGACTGAATATCAAACTAAAAAGGTAGAAAGATATCTGTATACCTATACGGATATCAATTCTCAAATGTTCGGAAGTGTGCCATTGAAGCGTTGTTAATCAGCCAATGGAATGCCATAAGCATCTACCAAAATACCAGACTTAACTAGAATTAGAATACCCTCTATAAATCCCCATAAGCCTCCAAGGCCTAATGTAAATATGGTCACAAAAATTTGTGCGATTCCGATCCCGACATATCCCAAATAGAATCGATGAATCCCAAGTCCGCCCAGTAGAATTCCAAAAATACCTGCAACAACTCTACTTTTTGCTTCACGATTGACAATGATTTGTTGATATTGAACTGCTTGAGGCTGCCCCTGTTGACTTTGCATATCAATTCGAATTCAAAATAGACTAAAATCCTTTACTATTATCCTTTTAATCCTGAATAAAAATAATGCTAGATGTAAATCATATCTCTGTTGAACTATATTTTCCTAGGATTAAACCGAGTTTTACCAATACCGGCTAAACCTTGAAGTATCAAATGAGATTATTGGTTAACATGGACTACGACTCATTGACTGTTTTGAAACTCAAAACAATTTGCAAGGAAAGAGGACTAAGAGTCAGTGGAACAAAAGCTGAAGTTGTTATTCGCTTAATGGAGAATGATGAAGGGAACGCTCCAGTACCTCAGCAGATCTCAGTACCTCAGCAAATCTCAGTACCTCAAATGCAGCAAATGCAACCTCAAATCATTCAAATTACTAATTCTAATAACACTGGTGTGGCCCAAACTTTTGGTATATTCATAATATTGTACGGTATTTTCAGAATTGGAATGGCGATGTTTTTCTCTGTAATTGATGAACAAGTGTTTATCTTGGAATCATTCCTTGCTTGGATGATTGGTATTTCATTCATTTTTGGTGGTGCAATAACTACGATGGGATACAGAAATGGCCCAATCATGACACTTGGAGTGCTATTAGTCTCCGGTACATTTTCTATAATATATCACGATGAATGGAGTCCGCTTTCAATTGGACTAGATGGCAGCCTTCCGATTTCTTGGTCTCTAATGTGTTCAAGCATGTGTTTGATGATAACTGCAATCCCATTATTCCTACCTTCTGAAGAAATGAAAACAGGATGGCCGGGAACAATACAGAGAATAGTCGGTAATGGTTCATCCAACAGCAGCAGTAGCGGCAGTAGCGGCAGTAGCAGTGGAGGCAAGGTAACTTATTCATGCCCGCATTGTGATGCTGACTTCAAAGTCCCAGTAGGATTTTCAGGTGCAGTACGCTGTCCATCTTGTAAAGAGCGAACAGAAATTTGATAATTGAATCACTTCAGTTATTCCTCATAAGTACTGCCTACGAAGGTTTGACATTGATTGAGGATATGCCAAGTATTTGATGAGTGCTAATAAGATACAATGGGCCAATCGCCCAAAAATTTGGTCTGTAAGTCGTAGAACGCTAATGAATCGCTGCCCACGGGCATGGGTTTTGAGATATGGATTCAGTAAACGGCGAAGCGGTTTCAATAAACATCTACGAAATATTTCTGATTGGTCTGCTCCTTGGCGATTGATGCAGAGAGCTTTACGCGGAGTAATTATAGAACGATTTGAAACACTTTTGAAGAATAGTGTGTGGATTGAAAAAGATCTGGCTTCAAAGATACGTCATCGAATAATTGGAGCAATGTTACGTCAAAATAGTGTGGTTGATGTTATTGAGTCAAGAACTGGTAAACGTAGTAATTTACGGGATATAATGCAAATAGATCGACTCGATAGATTAGTTGAAATCGCTTGTCACCGTTATCATTCGGTCATGAAATGTAAACCAATTGTTGATATTGTTCAAGGAAAGATTAGTGAATGGAATATATTTTCAAGATTAGAAAAAACAAAAATGGATAATATAGACGTTCATCTTTCACCAGATATAGTTTGGAAAAGTGGTTCAACGTGGCATCTATTACGTTTTTCAGTACAGGGTTCTGTTACTATGAGAGATGAAAACCGATTAGAGCACATGGCAATGGTAGTTTGGGGAAAAATGATGAATGGGCTTCCTGAAAATTCTGAAAGATACATTGTAGAAAACCTATCATGGAGCAGAGGTAAATGGAACCGGTGGGCAGAAAGAGCAAACCAAACGCTTGTGGATGATGCTATGAAAATGATTTACCGTGATATGGGCGCAATGATAGATTTGCATGAACGTCTTGGCCCATCTTGTGATTTATCTCAAATTCCTCTCGCAAGTAGTAAGCGAATCTGCAATGGGTGCGGTCATAGAGATACTTGCCCAGGGGGAGAGGATTTGGTACGGGCTAGTTTGGAGCAATCTGCCCTTGAAATGGCAAAGGCTTCACAGTTGAGAAACAAGGTCTGCTAGAACTGCAGCGGGATCGTTTGCTTTGGTTACACCACTCGCTAGAAGAACACCTTCTGCACCAAGAGAAATTGCTGTTGCAACATCTTGTCCATTCTTTACCCCTGCACCACACAGAACTCTTACATTTGGGTTGACTTCTTTTACTGCAGAAACCGTATCGCTAACGATAGAAGGGTCTGCAGTAGTTACAGAAATGTCCCCTCCAATTAATTCAGGAGGTTCTACTGCGATAAAAGTCGGACCCAATTTAGCAAGCGCACGTGCCTCTTCAACATCTGCTGCACAAGCGCAAATCGGGAATCCTTCGGGAAGCATTGCCATTAATTCTCGCACATGGTCCAAGGAAACCTTGTGCTCAGCATGATTGATAATAGTTCCAGAAGCACCTCGTGCAATTGCTGTCTCAGGCTCAAGCCAGCCGGTAAAGGACCCTTGTCCAACTGGATCAAGGTGCTGTGACCAAACTTCAAGACCAGCGATTGAACTTACACTAGACAAGTCGAAAGCACTCGTTACTGCAACCATTCTAGCATTGGTTGGAACATCGGCCATTTGCATACCCAATTTTTCTGCAGTACTAGCTAATGCAGATGTATATGTCTTGAAATTGACGACTACTAATGGCGCTTCCATATCTAAGCGACTATGCAACTCCTTTTTGGAGACTGCGATTCAAAATGTACCTTCGCTTTGAATATGGCCAGGAGGGACAACCGCCCGATGGCCGACAATAATTCCTGATAATTGTGAATCTCTACCAATTATTGCCCCTTCACCAATCAAACAATTATTCACTGTAGCACCTGATTCAATTCGAGCGCCTCTAAGTAGTGTTGAGTTATTGACTTCACCTGCGACAACACAACCATCCTGAACCATTGAATTTTTTGCAATCGTGCGCCTTCCTTCATGCCAGGAGCCCTGAGAAACTGACCCTTTTGCGTACCGTTTTTCTTCTATACATCGAAGCACTCCGTCGTGCCAACTCGTTGGAGTTCCAGCATCGATAAAGTATCCTTCAAAGGGAAATCCAGCCAAACTTCCTTCCTCTGCGAGTACCGGAAATACATCTCGCTCAAGGCTATGTTTACCTTTGGGCATGATTTCAAACACCTCTTCTTCTAGAAGATAGGACCCTGCATTTATTAGATTGGAAAATACTTCTTCAGGCTTTGGTTTTTCTTTGAATTGTGTGACCCTATTATCGTCATCCAAACCTACGATTCCAAATCGTGTTGGGTCTTCCACTTCCCAGAGTGCAAGAGTTCCTTTAACGCCCATTTTAGAGTGCTGTTCAAGCATAGGCGCCACATTCAGTGAAGATACGATATCTCCATTGAAACAGGCAAATCTACCTGAAACTACGTCTCGACAATTTCCAAGAGCCCCTCCGGTTCCAAGAGGTTCATCTTCGGGAACTATTCTTACATCAAAATCTACATCAGATTTTCTAAAGTAATCCTTGATGAGATCGATTTTGTACCCACCTGCAACGATGAGTTCATCCACTAAATCTGAGGGGACACCCTCTATTACTCGCTCTAATAAAGTTAAATCGAGCATTGGTAACAGCGGTTTTGGAATATCGTTTGTCCATGGGCGCAGGCGTGAACCAATTCCGCCTGCTAGAACGACTACCTGCATGATACGTGCGAACCTAACTTGTCTATTGAACGCATCGTGAACCCGGCACAATTACAGCGCATCATTCAAGGAGGGGCTTTAGGTCGAGGGGGTTGGGGAGAAACATGAATATTCACGAGTATCAAGGAAAAGCCTTGCTTAAAGCAGCTGGAGTACCTGTTCTTGAAGGCGTACACTGTACTAGCATAGAAGAGGCACTGGCAGCCTATGATTCATTAGGGTCAAAGGTTGTTGCAGTCAAAAGCCAGATACATGCAGGTGGGCGTGGAAAAGGTACAATGTTGAATCCGCAGACTCGTGAAGAGGTAATGCAAGGTGGAGTTAAAATTGCATTTTCTCGTGAAGAGGTTGAAACGTATGCAACAAATATTCTAGGAAATATTCTAGTCACTATTCAAACAGGAGATGAGGGGAAACTTGTCAACAATTTGTATGTTGAATCGGGCTGTGCAATTGCGCATGAATACTATCTTGCGCTTCTGGTTGACCGTGAAGACAAGTCGGTTCTAATCATGGCATCTACAGAAGGTGGAATGGATATTGAAGATGTTGCGCACAACACTCCCGAACGCATCCACAAAATCAATGTAGACCCAAATGCGGGCCTACTTGGATTCCAAAAGAGAGACCTTGGAATGGCTCTAGGCCTATCTGGTACTGCTTTGAAGTCCTTCTTCAAAATGCTAGGTCGCATGTATGATATGTTCATTGCAGAAGATTGTGCAATGGTCGAAATTAACCCTTTAGTCAAGACCGAAAATGACGAAATCGTTGCTCTAGACTCAAAAATTAGTTTTGATGAAAATGCAGAGTTCCGCCACAAAAGTTGGGATGAACTTCGTGATTTATCTGAAGAAGAAGATGTAGAGATTAGAGCTAAAGAAACTGGCCTATCTTATGTCAAACTCGATGGAAATATTGGCTGCCTTGTTAATGGAGCCGGCTTGGCAATGGCAACAATGGATGTCATCAAACTGTATGGTGGAGAGCCTGCTAATTTCCTCGATGTCGGTGGCGGTGCTGATGAAGAACAAGTTAAAATCGCATTCTCGATTATTCTTGAAGATCCTAAAGTGAAAGGTATCTTAGTCAACATTTTTGGTGGAATCATGCGCTGCGATATTATCGCAAGAGGAGTGATTGGTGCAACTGAATCTCTTGGACTAGATGTTCCGCTAGTTGTTAGACTAGCGGGAACAAATGTCGATGAAGGGAAAGCAATACTTGCTGCATCAAACCTCAACATACACCCTGCTGATGACTTAGCAGATGGTGCGCAGAAAATTGTATCTCTTATTGGAGGCGGTGAGTGAAATGGCTATATGGATTGAAGAAGATGCAAAAGTTCTAGTTCAAGGAATCACAGGAAAGCAAGGTATGTTCCATGCTGGAAAAATGGTCGAATATGGTACCAACCTAGTAGGTGGGGTCACACCTGGAAAGGGTGGCCAAGAAGTTCTCGGAGTTCCAGTGTTCAATAGTATGGTTGATGCAATTACTGAAACTGATGCTGATGCAACTGTAATCTATGTCCCACCACCATTTGCAGGAGAAGCGATTATTGAAGCTGCAAATGCTTTTGAAACTGTAAAGGGTACTGGAGTTATTATCTGTATTACAGAAGGTATCCCCACCCTTGACATGGTAACTGCCGCTGCCTATGTGGCAAACCGTCCAAATGTACGTTTAATTGGTCCAAATTGTCCTGGAATCATAACTCCTGGAGAAACTGGTGGAGCAAAACTTGGGATTATGCCAGGTCATATCCATGCCAAAGGTCGAATTGGTATTGTTTCTAAATCTGGAACTTTAACTTACGAGGCTGTAGCCCAAACAATGAGTATTGATGAAGGTCAATCAACTTGTATTGGAATCGGTGGAGACCCAGTAAATGGAACTGGATTTATCGAGTGCTTATCTGCATTCGAAGATGATCCTCAAACCGAAGCAATCGTCATGATCGGTGAAATCGGAGGTAATGCGGAGCAAGAAGCTGCTGCATGGGCTAAAGAAAACTGTTCAAAACCAATTGTTGGATTCGTAGCAGGAGCAACAGCACCACCCGGCAAAAGAATGGGTCATGCTGGCGCTATCATTTCAGGTGGCAAAGGAACTGCTGAAGAGAAATTCGAAGCATTTGAAGCAGCAGGTATTGCATGTGCAAGAGACCCTAGTGAACTAGGCCAAGTTTTACTTGCAAGCCTGAAAGCTGCTGGATTAAGATAAGTAGCAACTTGTTGTGCTAATTTCACTTTGGTGGGCCACGCTTAGGACCGCCAGGTGGACCGCCGCGCTTTGGAGGACCGCCGCCTGATGGACCGCCTGAAGGAGGACCGCCGCGCTTTGGAGGACCGCCACTCTTTGGAGGGCCGCCGCCAGGTGGACCGC
>Ga0233427_10001395_pt1 | contig 26121 bp, 21 predicted proteins | sample SI_118_April2016_5_FD_179885 | JGI IMG/M metagenome (GOLD analysis project Ga0233427, IMG submission 179885) | Seawater microbial communities from Saanich Inlet, British Columbia, Canada - SI_118_April2016_100_MG | ecosystem: Environmental > Aquatic > Marine > Inlet | place: Canada: British...
TGAGCTCGAGTCACAACTTAATGGCACTTCAAAAGAGCACTATCTTAATGAAATTAAAAATGTGATTGAACAATCTACTTTTACTTATGTCCGTCAACAAAAAATGCTTGGCTTAGGTCATGCCATTCTTACGGGCGAGCCTCTTATTGGCAATGAGCCATTTGCTGTTATATTAGCTGATGATTTATGTGATTGTGATGGGAGCCATGTAATTTCTCAAATGATAAAGATCTATGAAAAATATCAATGCTCAATAATTGCAATTGAAGAGGTTCCAATGCATCAGATAAGCAAATATGGAGTAATTACGGGAAAGCCAATAGGAAATTCAAATGATATATTCCTAGTTTCTGATATGGTAGAGAAGCCTGAACAAAAAAATGCCCCAAGCAACATGGCAATAATTGGTCGATATATTTTAACTCCAGATATTTTTAATATTCTTCGTGATATGAAATCAGTGGATGGAAGTGAGATACAAATTACTGATGCACTTCGATCTCAAGCGCAGACAAGTAAAGTCATTGCCTATAAATTTAAAGGAAGGCGATTTGATTGTGGGAGCGTTGAAGGATACGTTAAAGCTACAAATTACTTTGCAAAAAAAATGGGGGTAATTTAACATAAAAGTTAACTATTTTTTTTTCTATAAAGTAAATCTGAAATTTCAGATTGAGGCTTAAATTCTAATTCAGAGCTAGCCAAAATACTGCGTAGCATATGATGGTCATTTTTTATAATTGAGTTTTCTAAATTATCTAATATTATCTTTAAATCTTTCCAAGCAATCATTCCTTCAATTGAGCCCATTATCTTAGGGTTGTTAGTGGTGAAATAATTATTACTTATAAATAACTCTTCATAAAGTTTCTCACCTGGCCTTATACCAGTATATTTAATCTCAATATCCCCATCAGGGTTAGATTTGCTTTTAACTTGTAAACCACTTAAATGTATCATTTTTTCAGCTAAATTTTTTATGCTTACAAGCTCACCCATATCAAGAACAAAAACATCACCACCCTTTCCCATCGCCCCAGCCTGGATAACTAATTCAACAGCCTCTGAAATTGTCATAAAATAACGCTTCATATTGGGGTCAGTAACCGTAATTGGGCCACCACTTTTTATTTGTTTATTAAATAATGGTATTACTGAGCCAGAAGAGCCAAGAACGTTTCCAAATCTAACCATAGTAAAACAAGTTTTGGTTTGATGAGCTGATAAGGCTTGTAATATCATTTCTGAAAACCTCTTAGTTGCACCCATAGTATTAGTAGGTCTTACAGCCTTATCAGAAGAAATTAGCACAAAAGTTTCAACATTTGAATTAATTGCTGCTTGAGCACAATTTAAAGTGCCAAAGATATTATTATTAACTCCTTCAGAGGTATTTAACTCAACTATCGGGACATGTTTATACGCAGCAGCATGATATATAGTTTGTACACCTAGTTTGTTAAATATACTCTCAAGTCTAATAGTGTTAGTTACAGAACCTAAAAAAGGCAACACTTTAATATCATTAGTATTCTTTTGATTTAACTCTTTATTAATTTCATAGAGAGCAAATTCACTCAATTCATACAGCACTAATAACTTAGGATTTAATAATAGTATTTGGCTGCATAGCTCAGATCCAATTGAACCTCCAGCGCCAGTTACCATAACAACCTTATCTTGGATATTAAGGCCCAATAAGCTTTTATCTGCTGGAACTGAATCACGACCAAGCAGGTCTTTTATATTTATATCATGTAAATCATCAATTTTCACTTTTCCTTGGGCTATCTCTGCAACTCCAGGTAACGCCCTTACGAGGACTGAATAAGGCTCTAAAAATTGAATAATTTCTCTTCGACGAGTCCTAGAAATAGAGGGTATAGCTAGCAAAACAACAGAAACGTCCTTTGATTTAATTAATTTCTCAAAATTAGACGGTGAAAAAACTTCAATTCCATTAATAAGATTATTGTGAATTTCCGGCAAATCATCTATAAATGCAACAGGGTTATACTCACTCGAATGAGATAGTGCAACAACTAACTGCCTTCCTGCGGAGCCTGCACCATAGACTATTACATTTTTACTTGTAGGCTTCCCATTACTACTAGAATAGGTAAAAATCCATCTCCCAAATATCCTTGAGCCAATTATTGCTATTAGAGTAAGAGACCAATTAGCTATAAAGACTAATTCAAATATCCTCTGTAATTCAAGAAGCTCAGCAAAGATAGCCCATATTAGCGCATAAACCGAAACTGCTTTAAAGATTATCCATAGTGAATCGAAGCCTATATAGCGAATAATTTCTCTATATATTCCGTAGTAAACAAAAATTAAAACACCAAGAAGTGGTGAGCCAAAAAACAATAAAGAGTAGTTTTCCTTACTATCACTAGTATCACTAACAACTAATAATGAAATCCATATTATTGAGAAAATTATAAAGGCATCAAGCACTACCAATAAAATCTGCTTTTTTAAATTTGAAAGTAAAAGGATTTTCTTAATCATTTAATTCGAAGAATAGTTTAGTAATTTCAAAGAATAAGAAAAATATAATAAAAAAATAAATATAAACCCATAAAACATTTTCCATTCACTAATCTTAAGTAATTCCCCCAAAACACCGATAAAAGAAATTATTAAAGTTAAAAAAAGTATAACCAATAATGACTTGAGCTCGCCAAACCCCTTTTGAATTAAGATATGATGTAAATGCCCTCTATCTGGCTTAAAAGGTGATTGTTTTTTTAATATCCTTCGAAAAATAGTAGAAAAGAAGTCAATCAGAGGTATAGAGAAAATCCATAGTGCAGTTACTGGGGCAAAAGATCTGTTCACCCCTTGAGAAAGGTCAACTAACAGCCAAACAATAGCAAAACCAAGCATCATGCTTCCTGCATCACCCATAAAAACCCGTTTACTATTACTTCGACCTATGCATAGATTCTCAATCATAAAAGGCACTAAAACAGCACAAAACACAATGGCAATTGAAAAGCCTGAATAATTATTACTAATAAAAGCAAGAAATAAAATAGAAATAAAAGAAATTAAACTTTGACCGCCAGCTAGACCATGAATTCCATCCATCATATTTACAGCATTAATTGAGCCAATAACTGCTATAAGTGAAAATATAAAAGACCATTGATGAAGAAAAATTATTCCAGATCCATTCAGATTACCAATTGACTCAATACTTAATCCAGCAATTGAAACCATTATAATTGCAGCAATAGCCTGGAAAAGAAACCTCAACCACACAGATATATTTCTATGATCATCCAAACTACCTATTGCAACTAAAGTGAACATTGATAACAATAAAAACTTAATTAAGTCATTATTTATTGGCAATATTAATAAACCAACAACCAAGCCGAAAAACATACTTAATCCACCAATCAATGGAACAGAGCCATTATGTTTTTTCCTATCACCTGGCAAATCTACCAGATTAATCTTTACGGCCAATTTTCTAAAAAAACTTAAGGCTAAGATAGTTGACATGATTGCCAAGATAATCGGTAAATATGGAATATTCATTATTTAAAAAATTGATTTAATTTGCTTAAGTTTTTCCAAGCCAGAGGAATAAAACCCCCAATTTTATTATTTTTCATAACTCTGTAATCCTCTTTAGATTTTTGAATTATGCTCCTTAAGCTTTTATTGCTTAAGCCGCCCATTCTCATCTTTACTAGGACTTTTGGAATATACGATACAACTATATCTGTTTTTAAAAAACGCAACATACAATCATAATCTGCAGCAATATTGTATTCAAGGTTAAATCCACCAAAATTCATATACAGCTCTCTTCTTGCATAGAAAGTTGGGTGCGGTGGCATCCAACCATAATTTAGCTTATGTTGGGAAAAATGGCCAGCCTTCCAGCGCCTTATAGTAGATTTATTAATATTATTTTTAACATAATCTAAGTCTCCATAAACCACTTCAGCCTTATCTCTTGTAAAAACTTCAATAATTTCTGATATTACATTATTATTTGAAAAAAAATCATCAGAATGAAGAAACCCAACAATCTCACCTTTTGATAAATTAATTCCTTTATTTAACGCATCATAAATACCTTTATCAGGCTCTGATATTAAAATTGATATCTGACTACTAAAAGCGTCTAAAACCCCTAAAGTTCCATCATTTGAATTGCCATCAATCACAACATACTCAATATTTGGATAGGTTTGGGTAAGTACAGACTGAACAGCTTCTTCAATATGATTAATATTATTATAAACAACAGTAATAACGGTAATCAATGGCAATGTATTTTCATTCTTATCTAAAGCAATCAGTTTCTCCATTAAGTATATTTAGAATAAATGAGCAATAATACATTAGTCACAACATAAGGGACTTGAAATTAAAACCTTTAAAAAACTTGATAAGTCTTACTCAACTATTATGTATTTAGATATTTATAAAATTTTAGAACTGGAAATATATAAATTGATTAACTGGTCTTAAAAAAATTATTATTAGAGGAATCATAACTGAAAAAAGTAAAATTTCTCCATAAATTAAAATAATTCTATTGTCTTTATCAAACAAATGTAGAAGTTTATTTTTTACAGTCGAAGATATGAAAATTGAAAACAAGAGAAAAGCACTGATCAAATAAGTATTTTCTTGCATGCCTAAAATTCCATAAGAATTAGGATTCAAAACTTTCAACCACATAGAAAATGTATCACTAATTGATTCAGCCCGAAATGGAATCCAAGCCAGCATCATAATTGGTAATGTTACAAATATTCCAAAAAACACTTTTAAGTTTTGATTGAAGTTTTTCAATATCGGAAGCAATAGTCGATAAACAAATATTACTATAGCGTGATAAAGACCCCATAACACAAATGTCCAGCTAGCTCCATGCCATAAACCCATAATTGCCCAAGCTATAAAAAGTGGTTTATTTTTATTTTTATTAAGTGTGACTTTCTCCAGCCCACCAAGAGACTTATTTCCTGCTTTAATGCCTGCTAGTGGAAGATAAAGGTAATCTCGAATCCAGCTTGAGAGAGAAATATGCCATCTTCGCCAGAAATCTTTAGGTGAATTTGCCAAGTAAGGAAAGTTAAAATTTTCTGGGAAGTGAATACCCAATAATCTAGCACTTCCAATAGCAATATGTGAATAAGCACTAAAATCAAAATATATTTGGAACCCAAATAAAAACCCTAAAGTCCAAACGTCTAATGCACCCATTGCCTCAATAGGCATTGAAAAACCCGAGTCAACTAGTGGTGCAATATTATCTGCAATTACAACCTTCAAAAATAAACCATACAAGATTCTTCGACAGCCAATAATAATATGTTCAAATTTAAATAGAGATTTCTTAGAGAACTGGTAAATTACTTCAGAGGCCCTCAGTACTGGACCAGCAATTAGTTGTGGAAAGAATGTCACATAGCATGCATATAAAATAAAATTCTTTTCAGGCAAGATTTGGCCACGATAAACATCTACTGTATAACTTATAGTTTGAAAGGTATAAAAGCTTATGCCTAAAGGCAGGATAATTTTAAGTAGAAGAGGATCAAGGCTTATTCCAACTAAATTAGCAAAACCAATAGCATTTTCTGCGAAAAAAATAAGATACTTAAAATAAAATAATATGCCAAGGTTTATGACTAAACTTAATAAAAGTAACCTTTTTTTTATAACTTTATTTGTGTTAATCGAAATTTTAAGCGCTAATAAATAATCAGAAATTACCGAGATTAGCATAACTGGAATGAACTCAACCTTCCAAAACCCATAAAACAAAAGACTAGAAAAAAAAACTAAATATAACCGTGCTTTAAGTGAAAAAGACCAATAAAGTATTACGACTGCAAATAAAAAAATAAAATAAGTTAGGGAATTAAAAATCATTTTTATTGCCATTATTCCAAATATTTTCTAACTCTTTGTAAATTTTATCAGCAAGTAAATTGTGCCCATCCACTTGAAAATGCATAAAATCTAACTCTTGCTTCTTGCTTAATGAGGTTGAACTCTTAACTCCCCAGTATATGGAGGGCACTAAATTCTCTAAATCTAAAAAATTAACACCTGAAGCTTTTGAAAGGTGCTCAACTTCTTTTATAAAGTTAGAGTATTCATTAATTTTATATGGAATTTTAGAATCATTTCGAAGCGGAACTATATAAACAATTAAATCAATATTTTGCTTCGTTGCTGAGTTTATAATTGCCTTCAAAGCATCCATATTTAAAGCATATCTCCCAGGAATCATTTTTCTAACAGAAGATGGATTAATACCTAATAACCAATTCCTAAAAAAATACATATTGGCAAAAAGTTGCCCCCTCATTTGTGCACGATCACCCCATATATCCCACATATTCTTCAATTTACTATCTAACAAATCTTCGACTTGCTCTTGAATGGTTCCCTTTAATGCCGATATATCATTGCCTGATGAGTCTTTATTGATATTACTTAAATATACATTTTTTCCAGCTTTCGTATCATTTAAGCTTTTAATAACATTTTTATTTTTAAGGATGTCTAATAATGAAGGTCTAATGCCAGTTTCCCTCGTATCATCAAATACAACCGGAAGTATAAGGGTCTTTATTGGCAACATCTCTAAAAGATATTCAAAAAGGAGGTAATGCTCCTGAAGATTAGCATTTGGTTGAGAAAAAGTTAGTAAATATTTAGAGTCATTTACAACATAAGTATGCAAAGTATGTGGAGCAGTAAAATCATTGGGCTTAATTTGATTGATGGTATGAAGTTGGGAATTACCCAACCAGAGAACTACATCTTCTTCAGGCCTAGAGTTTTTATATCCATCTATACACTTGTCAATATCATCAAGGTCATAACAATGCACCTGAATATTATCAACGAACTCTAGAGAAGTTGAATTTTCATCACCCAAGGCAAGCTCTTCAAAGTTTATCTCTAAGTTAAATTTATTATAAAAAAAATAAAGAGAGATGACACCAATTATTAAGCCAAATAATAATGGTATGAAAAGTGAAGATAAAGATCTTTTTTTAATTAAAGCCATTAAAAGAAGGTTAAGTTAATCAAATATTATTACCTCTTCTAACTAGCCAATTACCAACAACCAATAAATCCATCTTTGACCTTAAAAACGTATTTAAAGCCTCTTCTGGTCTACAAACTACCGGTTCATTTTCATTAAAAGAAGTATTTAATAGAATTGGCACACCAGTAATCTCCTCAAAGCAAGAGATTAGTTTAAAGTACCTTGGATTTGAAGATGCCGAGACTGTTTGAAGGCGACCAGAGCCATCCACATGAGAAACTGCAGGAATTTGATCTCTCTTTGCCTTTCGAATTTGAAATACTTTCATCATAAATGGAACATCATCATCTTCTTCAAACCACTCATTTACTTTCTCACGGAGTATAGAGGGAGCAAATGGTCTAAACGATTCGCGGCGTTTAATCTTGATGTTTAATATATCTTTCATATTTGAACGCCGAGGATCACCTAATATAGATCGATTCCCTAGAGCTCTTGGGCCCCACTCCATTCTTCCTTGAAACCACCCAATTACGAGTCCTTCAGAAATAGCTTTGGCAGTCAAACTACAAAGTTTATCTTCATTATCAATTAGTTCAATATAACAACCTTTATCATTTAACTCATCCTCTCTCATATGTAACAGCTTTTGATGATAATCATTATTAAAGAATGGCCCCCAGTATGCGTGGTCCATATAAAAGCGTTCATTAGTTGATTCAAGTTTGTTTGACACTATAAAAGCTGCACCTATTGCCCCTCCCGCATCTCCAGCTGCAGATTGTATGTAAACTTTTTTAAATGATGAGCGTCTATAAACTTTACCATTTGCTACTGAATTCATTGCACATCCTCCAGCAAGGGTAAGATTATCTAACCCATATTTCTTATGGGATACCTCTAAAATATTAAAAAAAGCCTCTTCATACATTGCCTGAATAGAATGTGCAAGATCAAAATGAATATTTTTTAATTCATCAGAAGGCTTACGTGCATTAAGGCCTAAAAGTAATTCTAATTCTTTAATATTAAATAAATTGCCTACCTTAGGAGAGCCACCAGACCACTCATAATCAATCTTAGACTTATGATGTAAAAAATATTTTAAATTTAATTTAAATGAGCCATCATCACTTAAAAGGACAATATCTCTCAATTTATCTAAAAAAACTGGCTTACCATAAGGTGCCAACCCCATTACTTTGTACTCATCTCCATAATGAGGAAAACCAAGGAATTGGGTTAGAGCTTGATAAAAAACCCCTAATGAATGAGGAAAAAATATACGCTTGTCAACATCTATCTGGCTATCCTTACAAAGGCCCCAAGCAGAGCTCGAAAAATCACCAAAGCCATCTACAGAGATTGCAACAGAGTCTTTAAATGGAGAAACTAGGTGGGCAGAAGCCAAATGTGAAATGTGATGCTCAATATGATGAACTTTTCCATTAAAAATACTATCAGGGAACTCAATCAATAATTCACTTTCAACATTCGCTCTCTTTTGCTTGTTATTAATCCTGTCCAAAATCATACTAATATCTGGACGATTTTTTATAGTGTATGCAAATTTTTTAAACAAATGAGCACTGGGATCAGAATTAACCGCAATATGGTCTATTTGATCAAGAGCTAAACCAGCCTCATTAAGACAATATTTTATTGATTCAACAGGAAAACCAGCCCAATGCTTAATTCTTCTAAATCTCTCTTCTTCAGCAGCAGCAATTAACTTTCCATCTTGGACTAAACATGACGATGAATCACCATGGTATGCATTTATTCCGATTATGTTCATCTCTATTATTTATTTAAGAAAAGTAAGTTATTTCTAACTATTTAATTTTAATTCTAAATATTTTTGTGTAGTCATTTTCCAGGTATATCGGTCTAAAACAAAATTTCGGAAATCACTGCCCAAACTTGTAAGATTTTTTTCAGAATAAAATGTATTATACAATTCTTTATATAATTCATCTGCATTAGGAGGAACAATTTTGCAACCAACCTCTTTTATTTCATCAAATCCACATTCAGTAGTAAGTAAAACTGGTGTTCCACATGCTCCTGCCTCAATAGCCACAATAGACATCGCCTCTTTTCGAGATGGAACAACAAGTATTTGGGCCCCAGTATATGCTCCAATTTTCATTTCGTTATCAATATAACCAATCAAATGAACTCTCTTCTCAAGTGAATTAATATTAATCTTTTTTCTTAGTAGCCCCCCTAAGCCTTCATCAGGGCCAGCAAACACAAGGTTAATTTTTGGAAATTCTTTTGACAGCTTAATAAAAGCATCTAGCAATATATCCGGACCCTTAATCATATTAAGGCGACCCATAAAAAGGATATATGGAAAATCTTTTAAATCATATTTATTTGTAAAAGATTTTTTAGCAACCAAATCTGGATAAAACTCTTTAACATCTATTCCATTAGGAATAACTTGTATTAAGCTTTTATCAACTCCAAAAGCTAAAAAATCTTGTTTCTCTAATTCAGTTATTGCTATACATTTTGCGGCATTTTTAATTATTTTGCTGCCTATAAAAAAATTATAAAGCTTTTTTAATACAAAAGATCTGCCAAAAATATGTAGAGTACCTGCTGGACAGAAAGTATAAGGTTTTTTTAATTTTCTTATTAAAAGATAAACTACAATATTAATTATTGTCCAATGAGACATAAGATGAACAACATCTACATTTTCAATTATTTTTTTAAGTTCACCCCATGAAAAATATGGGATATAAAACCGGTCACTTATACATGGCAACAAAATTGCATTCAAATTTAAATGATAGTTTTTTGTTTTAGCATCTAGACCTTGGTCTGTAGATAAGATTGTGCAGTTTATACCAAAATCTTCTTGAAGAGACTTTGCTAGCTGTATAGTTCGAGCTGCAGTCCCACCCCCTGAAACCCTATCAATAGACATATTTACCAAAAGAACATTCAATTTAACTACCTCTTTTTATTATGAACTTCTGTCACAATATCACGAACACTATACTCAAAACAAAAGCCATAGTTTTTTAATTTTTTATTTGAAAATGAAGTTTTTCCATGGAGACTTTTTCCTCGAAATAAAACGCGCAATATATAAGGAAAATAAACTGGCATTGTAAGTTTAATTCCACTCATGTTATTGAAAAGTTTAATATATGTATTATAAATATCAAGAATATTATTGTCATTATCATCGTCAATTGCAATAAAAAAAGTATTGACGCCTAGAATTTTCTTTTTTAAAAAAAACATCGCCACATTTGCAACGTCCTTCACATGAACAATATGAGCCAACTCTTTACCCTTAATTCTGACTTTTAATTTTTCTTTCCAGCCGTTTAATTCTGGCAATATTAATACCCCCGGCTTTAGCATGCTAACTACATTAGTAGGACGAAGTATGCATACACTCATATTCAAATTTGAATTTTTAACTAGTAATTCAGATTGATATTTAGTTTTCTCATATTTGGTTTTTGGATTACAAATTGTATCTTCCGTAATAAAAGTTTGAACTGAGCTTGAAACAACCCCAGCAGAGCTAACAAAACAAAAAAAAGTAGCACTAGTTTGAGCAGAAATTTTTAGTAATTTACGAGTTCCTTCTACATTAGTTAAAAACATCTTTTTTTCATCTTTAATCTCTGCAGCACAATGAAAGATTGCATCAACATTTTCAAGTAAAGACTTTAGCCCATTTAAACTATTTAAATCTGACTTAACCATAGTTACTTTATCAGATGGATAGTTACGATTAGATCGGGATAATATCTTGACATGCCAACCATCAATAAGCAACATTTCAACAATGGAGCTCCCAACCATTCCATAACCTCCAGTTACAGCAGCAACCTTACTTTTCATACTTTAATTGAATCAACATATAATGAATTTTTTTAATATAAAAAACTTAGCTCATCATTTTTTTTAGAATCCAATCTCTGTTAACTGGAAGACAAAGAAAAAGATAATAAATTAAGTATCTTTTTTTAACCATAATAGTTTTAAAAATATATCTTCTGGCATGTCTATAATCTCCAGACCTTATTAATGGCAATGATCTATAAAAGTCTAACATTTTTATTGCTTTATTAAAATTTATATTATTCTTACTTGAAAATTGAAATTTCTTATCTAATTTATTCAAGGTATATTCCATTTCAGGGGCTATATAATCTAAGTACTTATATGTAAGAGAGTTGCTCACCTTTCGATATTCAACAATATAATCTTTAAGAGAACATATTTCAAAATCAGATGCAATCCTCATAAACAAGTCATAATCAGGTGAAAATTTAAGATTTAAATCAAAAGTCAGTTTATTTTTTAATAAGATGGATCGCCTAATCATAACTGTCTGCATATTAATTTCATACCTCAAAAATAAATAACCCAATAAAAAACCATTTTTATCTGATACAAAATTACGATTTATTTCATGACTCTTTTCATCAATCACAACTACGCTTCCGTAACATAGGGCACAGTTAGTAGCCTCCATTTTTTTTACTTGTTTTGTTAACTTGTCTGGCAAATATCTATCATCACAATCTAGAAAAGCTACAAATTTACCATTTGCCTTTTGAAGGGCTAAGTTTCTTGCCTCACCTAAAGGGACATTTACTGATGCATGAAAATATTGAAGCCGACTATCATAAAGTTTTGCTATTTTTGAGCTATCATCTTCAGATGCATTATCCCAAAAAATAATTTCGAAGTTTTTATAGTTTTGCTCATAAATTGAATTAATTGCCTCTCTTAGAAAGCGCTCACCATTATAACAATTGATAATAATGCTTACTAAAGGCTCTATCATAATATTAAATTATGGTCTTTAAAAAATTCATCTGATAAATGCGATTACTTATAAATTCATAAAAAATTAAGTGATAAATTATTACTCGGTTTTTTTAAAAATAGTTTTTAATGTATTACCACTAATTAAAACTATAACAGCAAAAATAAAGCTAAATTCAAACATAAATTTTACTAAAGTTAACTCAAAATCTCTAAAAAACATAAATGGAATATACGCAGATATTGCAATATAAATACCAGTTAGCCTATATTTTATTTTGATATAGTTCAATATATTAACAAAATAATAGAAAAATATAAAGGAGCCGATTAGTCCAAAATTTACTGCGAGTATAACGAAAAAATGGCTTGAAGCTAAAAAATATGGAGACCTTATATCAATACTTATATAGTCAAACTTTGAAGGAAATATAAACGATGGAATTATATTTATAAATTGACTTAGAAGAGTTTTGGGAAATTCTATTAAATTAATGTTTGCAAACTCTAGATTCATATACTGGACAAGTGAAGTAAATACATTCGCACTTTCAGCTAAAAATTGATATCGTATAGTAGTAAACATACTAAAAAAGTCTCCGTCTACACCTTCTAATCCACCCCTTCTAGTCATTCCAATTATTCCTGCTACTAGAACCCCCAAAAGAAATATAATAAAAATTCTTTCAATCCTAACACCCTTCCAGTGATGGCTTGCAGCAATTACTATCGAAACAATAAGTGTTATAAAGAAACCTCTATTACCACTTAGTAAATTCATAAGAGAGAAAATAAATGCAAAAATTGTAAAAATATTTAGAAAATCTCGCATTTTAAGAGATTTTCTATTTGATAAATACATACAGCTCATAGTTATTAAAACAACAATATAGCTTAAAAATGGACCTCTAACACCTCGGATCCAATCTGCGCTGTCATATGATGAAAACATGAATGGTATCATTTGGATAATTACTTTTGATAACATAATAGTTAGTGTGACTAAAATAATTAATAAGGCAAGAGTGCTAGGAGTTCCCAAACGTGATGGATACAAGTTAAGTTTTTTAGATTTTATGTCAGCAAATATAGTCACAAGAATTAACCCTAAAAAAATTAATGAAATATTTTGTCTATTTGGTTTTGAGAGCTCATAAAAAGAGATTTTTTGCAAATCATTTGTAAAATTATCATTTAAAAAAGAAAACATTGGAAAGTAAAAATAGAAAATAAACCCAAAAAACAACAGAACAACATGGTCAACTACTATTTTTTTTTGGCTTACTTTTGACATCCAAACATACAAGAGTATTGCAAAAATCCCAAGAAATAAAAAAATATTTTCAATTAAAAAAATCATTCGTAAAATTTTAAATAATAATTCATATTAGAAATTTATTTTTATAGTGATGAGTCATAACATTGTGGTAATTTTTTAGAATTTAACTCTACAATCCAAGCATTAAAGGGAGTAAATGAGGTGTGAAATGGGTTCCTAGTTGCTATAACTGCAGCCTTTGGTCCATATAATTTTTTACCAAAGCAATTTGAAAACTTAGCATACGCATTTGTATTTTTAAATTCATAGCCCCAGGTTAACAAATGAGACACCCCTTCCTCTTTAATTATATTCAAATATTGTGAGACATCAGTTTCTTCTGTATGTATGTAATTCATCCAATCAATAGAAATAGTTTTTCTAGGAATTAAGGAAATAGATCTATGCGTTGATATTACTATGGCATCTTTTGGAAGTGTTCTGTCAACCCACTTCATAAGAGTATAACCATTTGCTGAGTTATCCATTACATTCTCACGTAATGATGTTGAAATTGCACCAGGCATAAGAGAAATTACACCAAACCAAACTAAAGAAACAATAATCAAGGACTGTGGAATTATTAAAAATTTTATATTTTTTTTGTATTTTTTATACAAAAGATTATTATTTTGTAATAATATTGCTAATAAACACCATAAATAGGGCTCCAAATATGAGCGAGAACTCGAAGGGCCAAATACTACTAAAAAAATAAAAATAAAAGCTGTAGATAATACTATTAACTTTATCCAATTATCATTTGAAGGCCTAATCAGAATAAAAGAAAACACGCCTATGCCAATAACTGTTGTGATGCCTCCAATACTTGATGGAATAAGCAAAGAAATAGGGAAAATAAGTTTATTTTCTTGTGCATTTCTAATCGATTCTTGAAAAAGATTTACTCCAGGAAGATTAATTGGAATTGGAGAAAATAATACTTCTAAGAAGTCTAGCTCATATAGCGAAGACTTTAATAATATTGCAGGGAATAGTATTAATAATCCAGCAAGCAGTCCTATTAGAGTTGATTGCCAAATCAACTTTTTATAAAACATAAATAATATTGCAATTATTCCTATAAGCCCGCCGCTGAGTAAATAATTTATTTTCGCTTGTGAAGCCACCATTACCAAAATAATCACTAAAAGAAAGTTTTTTATAGTATCACTTGAAGAAAGATCTCGCCTAGAAGGGAAGATAATTAAGCTTAATGCCAAGGTAGTCATAGAAACTGGAAGTAGTTGAAACTTAGAAGTGCCAACTAGAAAAACTAATATGGGAGTTGATAAGACGATTAATGCCAGTAACATCCGAAACTCTTTATTAACCTGATGATTTTGAATATCTTCACTATTACCATCAGAACCTAAGAATAGGCCAGTAATAGCTAATAACCCTGAAAATTGCAATAAAGATCCGAACTGCTCTGCACCGACTGATAGTCCTAAGGCATTTAACACCTCTCCATTTCCCGATAAGTGACTATGAAACCACTCAGGAGTTCTAAAGATAGCTCCAGTATTAAGAATTTCAATTGAAACTCCAATATGATAGCCAAGGCTATCTGCACTTGTTACTGGGGCTAAAGATAATAACGCATACCCAATAATTAATATAATAACTAAAATTGTTACAATATTAGTGCTAACTAGATCATTTTTTTTGTAATAAAAGACTTCCTTAACTAAATGAAAATTTAGTTTTATAATTTTTATAATATGAATCAATGCTATAGCAAGTAATATGATTGCCAGTATTCTTAAATTACTTCTAAAGGCATATCCTATAAGTGCTAATGGATAGACTATTACACTAAGTAATGCTGCACCAATAATTGGCGCCTGCCACCTTATCCATTTAATATTAACAATGTTAATTTTTAAAAAATTTGAGATGATCCTTAGACCAATAAAATCACATGCAATAATTAAAAGTATTGAAACCATTGCTGAGAATGGTGATGGAATTATATTTGCATCTAGCCCATACATAAGGAAATATTTTTATTTTTTTGTATTTAGATACATTAATCGAAACTGATCTTTCCTCATATTTGAAATTGAATTTATGATAATACCACTCATAAATAAAAATATTGCAAGAACCATTAAACTTGAAGATAAAATTACCGAAGGGTATTTTGTAATTTCACCAAAATATATTAGAGGTTTAAATACTTGAAGCCAAGCAATAAAAATTGAGGATATTGCAAATAAGGCAGAAACTATAGAAAAAGAAGCTATTGGCCTCACTAAGAAAAAAAGTCTATTTATCATAAACAGTATTTTTACCCCATCAGCATATGTAGATAATTTACTATCTGAACCCTGAGGCCTATTAATGTAATTTGCAGAAGACTCTCCAATTGGTATTTTCATTTCTAAAGAATGAACTGTAAATTCAGTTTCAATTTCAAAGCCATTACTTTTAGCAGGAAAAGTTTTAACAAATCTATTTGTAAATACTCTATACCCAGAAAGCATATCTTGAAGACCACTACCAAAGATTACTTGAACAGCTTTAGTTAGAAGAAAGTTACCAAGCATGTGCCCAGATCTATACGAATCTTTACCTCCTATTCGGGCTATATTGAGCATATCTAGATTTTCATCTATTAAGTGATTCAACATCTTGGGAGCAACTAGTGGATCATAGGTAAGGTCTCCATCAACAATGATATAGAAGTCTGCTTCAATATCTGAAAACATTCTTCTGACTACATTACCTTTTCCCTTTCTATCCTCTCTCTGAACGATTGCTCCTGAATTTTTTGCAATTTCATGCGTGTCGTCAGTTGAGCAGTTATCATAAACATAAATTGTAGCATCAGGAAGCGATGATTTAAAGCCATTTACAACTTGGCTAATTGTTTCAGCTTCATTGTGGCATGGTATTAAAACCGCAACATTACTATAATTAGTCATAATTAAAAGAATTTAAGCGGGTTTAGAAATTAAGTATTTAATAGACTTAAATGGATGCTGCATAATTGAGTAAGGAGAGTAACAGTTCATCCAGCAATGAGGACATTTATCTTTTTTAATCTGTTTTTTTAAATCATCTGCTAAATTACTAAAAACTATATCACTAATATTATCCGACTTAATATTTCCCATCTCAGCCATAAACATACATGGCCTTACTGCGCCATCCTCCATGATATGTATTGAAGTATTGATAACTTCACAAGGCAAGATGTTAGAAGTTTTATTTTTGTCAATAAAGTGTGTTGAGATCTTAATATGAATGAACTCAACAATTTCCGTAATAGTATCTATTGAATACTGTTTAACAATGTGTCTCATTGAGTCTAATATGGAAAACGTATTAATTAAATTATTCTTTAAATATATACCACCGTCATGAACAAAAGTTATTGCTTTAATAGAATGCTTCATCTTGTGATACTCATTACGAATATAGCTCTCATTAGTATCTCCGACAGTAATTCCAAAATTAACATTTATGCCCTTTGCTTTCAAAGTGTCATATAGCTCAATACATTTCTTATAATTTCCCTTAACACCCCTAACCTTATCATGTATCTCCTCATCCCCATCCAGACTAATAGTTACCATTAAATCAAAACCATTTTTTTGAACTTGCTCTGTTAATTCAATGACTTTTTTTGGAAGCAAGGCATTAGTAGTAAAAGTAATAATTTTCAAATTCTTACATCTTTTTTTAGCCTCAGATAACATTTCATCAAGATATTTGACGAGAGTAACTTCTCCACCAGAAAGTGCAAGCCAGACAAGACTAGAGCCCATCTGATCAAATAAATTTACAGTGTCATCAAGAGTTATCTCTTTTGAAAAGTCCTTTACTTTCCAGATATCACAAAAATCACACCTTGAATTACAATTATTTGTAAGATTTATTAATACTTTGTAAGGGAGTATTTTTAACCTGCCCCCCAGAAGCTTATTTATCCAAAGCTTTACATTACACCAAACTATAAAAGCTATTGTTGAAATTTTCATCCTATCTAACCTCCATACAAGTACTTTCTTCTAATATTATAATTCCAAACAAGTACGATAATACTCGTAAAGATTTTAGCCAAATAGATATTACTATTTAAAATTTCAACAAAAGAGTATATAGAGAATTGATGAATTAGGAGACCTACTCCACTAATTAAATAAACCCCTAAAATCTCTTTACTTTTTTTAAGATTTCGATGATTATGAAAAACAAATCTTCTAGCTAGAACATAGTTAACAAAAACTCCAACTATAAAACTATAAATACCAGCAAAAAAATAATTAAGCTTAATAAAATTAATTGCAACGTAAAAAAAGGAAAAGTCAGCAATAAAAGCTATACTTCCAACTATTGTGTACTTAATAATATTAATAATTTTTTCTCTTAAATTATATCACCCTTTGAATTATAAACTGTTTGGTCAAAAATCCTCAGTAATAGTATTCATTTATGAATACAGTTATGGAGTTTATTATGCGGGTTGATTAATATTGTCATTTACATCCTCAATTTTAAGATCAGCGTGCAAAGAGAGAATTAATAATTATGAGTATGCTTTCTCAAGATTTTATTAACCTTATATTTTATTGGTGTTATGCCCTCCATGGCGCATTATTCTCTAGCCATAATTCTTCTAGATAATCAAGATCTCTCTTAGTGTCCATGCATTGCCAAAAACCATCATGATGGAATGCCATTAATTCTCCAGCAGCTGCAGCTTTTTCTAAAGGCTCTTTTTCTAGAATTGTTGCATCATCCGCTATCAATTCAAAAAATTCAGGCTCAATGACAAAGTACCCACCATTAATCCAACCTTGAGATGTTTGAGGCTTCTCCTCAAATGCTATAACTTTATTTTCTTTTATTTGAAGCTCACCAAACCTAGCATTTGGGCGGACTGCTGAAATAGTCACCATTTTCCCATGACTCTTATGAAACTTTAATAAAGCAGCAATGTCAATATCAGAAACACCGTCTCCATAAGTCAACATAAAAGTTTCATTATTAATATATGACCTCATTCTCTTTACTCTTCCACCAGTCATAGAGTCAATTCCTGTATTAATTAAAGTAACACGCCAGTCAATATCCTCAACAACATGTGGATTAACTTCACCATTAGACAAATTAACACTAAAATCTGAGTTTAGCGAGCTGTAATTCAAAAAATATTCTTTAATAACTTCTGCCTTATACCCCAATGCAAGGTTAAAGTCTTTATGCCCATAATGCGCATAGCTCTTCATAATATGCCAAAGTATAGGCTTCCCTCCGATTTTGACCATTGGTTTAGGAATAATATCAGTATGTTCTGATAAGCGAGTCCCAAAACCACCTGCAAGAATTATTACTTTCATTCATCTAACTCCCAATTATATTTAATTTGATTAAGTTCTTTTTTTTCAATCTCCTCTGAAGAGTGCTCAATACTTGCAACATTAAGAATAATGCTAGTTTTATTATCAAGCCCCAAAAAACCCATCCAAATTAATGGCGGTACAGTCAATCTACAAAAATTCTCTTTAGAAAGAACAACCTCAGAATAATTCCCATAACTTTGTGATTTATATCTATCGTCGAAAAGAACAAATTTTACTTTTCCAGAGGGCACAACAAGATTTAATGTCATTTTTTTATGTCTTTTCCAAGCCTTTATAGTTCCAGAATTAATAGAAGAAAAATAAGCTTCACCAAAATCTTTATACCCCTCATCACTTGATTTCATTGCATGCATAACATCTCCATTTGGCACACTAATAATCTTTAGTGGAGTCATGAGGACATCATTTATATTTAGAATATTTTCACTCATTAAGAAGCCCAAAATTGGTTTCTATCTTTAGCAATTTTAGAATACTCATTAATTTGCGATATTGTAAAATCATAAATTAATTCATCATTGTACTCATGAAATGCCTTGTACCATTCTATAGTCATTTGCACTGTTTCTTTAAAATTTAAACTTGAAGTCCAATTCAGATCTGAAAGGGCCTTGTCACAATTTAATTTAAGAAGAGCAGCTTCATGAAGATTCATATTAATTTGTGAAGTATCAGTCCAATTCACATTATCCCAAAAAACGCTCATTTCATTTATCAGCGCTCTAACTGAGTAATTTTGATTAGCTGGTGGGCCAAAATTATAAGCCTCTCCATTATTAATCTTATTCTTAGCTAGAAGAGAGCCTAATAATAAATACCCACTTAAAGGCTCTAAAACATGTTGCCAGGGCCTAGTAGATTCTGGACTCCGGATATTTACTGACTCTTTTTTTGACCATGCCCTTATGCAATCAGGAACAATTCGATCTAAAGCCCAGTCGCCCCCACCAATTACATTTCCTGCACGAGCAATTCCGACAGTAACTTTAGAGTCTGTTGAATTAAAGAATGATTCAACATATGATCTAATAGCTAATTCAGCCATCCCTTTTGAGGCGCTATACGGATCTTTACCACCCAAACGGTCTGTTTCACGATACCCCCATATCCATTCAACATTATCATAGGCCTTGTCACTAGTTATCATAACTGCTACCACATCTTTTTTTAGAGTTCTTAAGGCATCTAAAATATTGGCCGAACCCATTGCATTTACCAAAAATGTTTCAATTGGAGCCTCATAAGAAGACCTTACCAAAGCCTGTGCAGCAAGATGAAACACATAATCAGGCTGAATTTTATGAATTAACTTTTTTAGCTTTTCATCGTCTCTAACATCCAGTCGATAATCTTGAATTTTATTACATAAATTTGCTGATACAAAGTGTGATGGCTCAGAAGGGACATCTTTCGAAATACCCGACACTTTTGCACCTAACTGAAGTAACCATAAACATAACCATGTCCCCTTAAAACCAGTATGGCCAGTTACTAAAACCTTTGCACCTTTATACTGACTAACTAAAATTGACATTAAACTTACTCCATCTTAAATTTATTATTAATTTTATCAGGATTAAATAAAAATTCCCTCCATCTAGGTAAATCAGGGTTTAAATAAAAATAATTTTTATCATAAGTCATTTTATCAGTAAGACCATTAAATTTATCAAGTGCATTAGCTAATTGCTTTGCTGATTCAACAAATATAGTGCCTTCTATCCCCCTTAAAGGGCTTAAATTTAATGTTGATGGGTCTAAGGTTGTTATTACAAACTTGCCAGAATAGTAAGCATCAATTGAAGCAGAAGTATTACAACTAGAGTAGACAACTAAAAAATTATTAAGCAATTTTTGGATTGGCTCAGATGTTATCAATAAGTCAAGATCAGGATAATCTGAAGGAGAAATATCACAAGCTGGATGAGGCTTAACCACTAATTTTATTTTTTGAGTAATAAGTTTGGAGGCTGATTCTAATAACTTCATCTGATGATTTGTATTCTCTGTTTGATAATCTCCTAAAACTAGAATATTTAGGTAATCCAAACTATTGACCTTTGAAATAGCCATAATATCATTCAAATGAAGGTATCTTAAAGCCTCAAGTTCAATTATATTTTTTTCAGGATAACCACTATCTAAATACATTTTTTTTGCATTCTCTCCATTAACCCCAACATGGCTCGGAACTGGCAATTTGCTATTGATATTAATATTATTTTTATAGCACCTTTCATCAAAATAAAATCTTAAGTCCCAAAATTTTAATGGCGTATGGTTAACTCCAACCAAACTATTTGAATGTCCAAAGCTTTTCCAATAGTAAATTAAACTATACTCCCAACCTTGATTTTCTTGCAAAAAAATACCCTTTTCCTGCTGAGGCAATAATTCCATAGCTTTATGGAATAGATTTAGAACTAATAGATTATTGATAGCTGTTGGCCCAATAAAAGAATTGAAATAATCTTTTTTAATAAGTGGCCAAAGAAAACTACTTTTTTTAATAAAAGATTTTTTAAATCTTATTTGTTTGATGACTAAAGAAAACCAATCTTTTAAAACTCTAAGAACCAAGATGGCACTCAAAAATGAATGCAAAGTTACATGAATCTGTTCACCAAAATGTGATTTATTAAATTGTTCAATAGTTTTTTTAGCTTCAAATGCATCTGGCACTATATTATCTTGTATATAAATATGCAGCCAATTAGTTTTAATTTCATTTTCTTTTAATTTCTGGGGTAAAGAAGTCCAATAGCGGCTCTCAAAAAGTCCTTTTTCTTTATATTCAGGATGTAAATTAAAAAGATAACTAATAAAGGTGATCTTACCTTTTGAATTTTTCCATTTGTCAACACCAACTCCTTTCAGGGTCCAGTTACTCATCAAATGCTTGGTAAGCCATAGTAATGCCTTTAAGGAATGAGGTAATTTGTGATAAAGTCCAAGAATGAAATTTATTTTATTTTTTTGCTCCACCCCTTTGTGTAAATCATATTTGATCCTTGATTGATCACAAAAAATATTTATTGCACTTGAAAGTTGGTCATTTGAAGTTATAAGTAGAATCTTCTGAAAGTTATTTTTTTTTATCCATTCCCTTAAGGCAAGAACTTTGATTATGTTGGTTATTTCTGGTGATTTTGAAAAATTACACTTTTCATTCATTAGAGTCATCCACCAATAACTAAAATCTTCCCTTATCTCCAGATGGTCAACTATTTTTTTTTCATTGGCAGTATGCTCGCCTAACTCATAAATTATTTTTAAATATTTAAATCTCAATATTTCTGCATTTTTTTCAACTATTTCTGAAATTGAAAATACTCCATCAGCTTTATATGATTCATAGCTATTCCAAAGCATCAATTTATTGTATCTCGATGGAGGCTGATCTTTTGAGTCCCAAATAACTAGAGTGGTATTTTTCTCCATATCTATATTCAAGTAAGTGTCTTGATAATTACTCAATTACTGAATCAAATGTATTGAGAAAACCATTTATCTTTTGGCATTTCCAGCCTAACATATTCAAGGTCTTCAATAGTATCAACACTTACAGCGTCACTTTCAACTTTAACAGCACGAATTTTATACCCATGCTCTATTATTCTAAGGTACTCATTGTATTCTATCTGTTCAAGACTTCCTTTTTCTAGCTGAGTAAATAGTAATAGAAATTTTTTGCGAAATGGCACAATATGATAAGCTTTTAGCATTGGAGGACTTTCAAATCGAGAACTCGAAGGAATATCAGATCTAGATACATACAAAATATCGTTACTTTTATTTAAAACAACTTTGATATCTGAAGGTATATTCCTTTTATTGTAGGGATTAACAAGAATTCCAACATTAATGCCAGGGTTATTTTGTAACTCAGCGACCACTTTATCAACATACGCCGGATTGACCAATGCCTCATCACCCTGAACATTAACAATTATCTCTGCATCAATATTTAAAGCAGCTTCAGCAATACGGTCAGTTCCAGTTTGATGGCTTGAAGATGTCATAATTACTTTTCCACCATGCCTCTCTACACTTTCTTTTATTTCAAGACTATCTGTAGCAACATAAACATCATCAAGCTTACTGGCCAAGAGACATCTTCTATAAACATGGACAATCATGGGTAAGCCACAAATATCTAATAAAGCTTTACGGGGAAGCCTGGAAGATTCAATACGAGCAGGAAGTATTGCAACAGTTTTAACAGTATTTTTCACTTATTAAACTCTTCATGGAACCAGTCTGTTAATACTCCTACATGATTTCGTATTATAGAGCTATCAACTTCGTAAGTAATAAAGCGCATACCCATATCAAGAACCCACTTTATATCATCTCTTGATTGAGGGACAAAACCCCCAGCAAATTTTCCTTTTCTTGTAATAAGTTCAACGCCCTTTTGAATAGATCTTACTACCTCAGGATGCTTAACCTCTCCAGGGTGCCCTAAGGCATGAGAAATATCATATGCACCAAAATAAACCACATCTATTTCATCTACTTCAACTATCTCATCAAGTCTCTCAAGGCCTTCTTTTGATTCAACAATTACTACTGAAAGCAATGAATCATTTGCATAACTTACATAATTAGAGGTATTTTTATTATTAAAGCCTCCAGCTTTTGAAAATGGAGTAAAGCCACGTTGTCCTAAAGGATGGTATTTCATTGAATTAATCAATTTCTCAGAATCCATTCTATTTTTAATATGAGGAACAACTAGCCCATGTGCGCCCTGATCAAGAGCTTGAAGCGCCATCCAGTCTTCATTTGAAGGAATTCGCACCAGAGGACTGCAATTTGATGAGTTTTCACATGCTGAGACATGAAGGTGTATTTTGTCTAAAACAAATGGCCCATGCTCTAAGTCAATTATTTGAAAATCTAGGCCAGACAGAGCCAAAGCTTCAGTTAAAAGTGGCGATGATAGGGTATTCCAAGTTCCTAAGACTGGCGCTCCATTTAAAAGCTTTGCCTTAATATTATTATTTTGCAACATTATTCACCTCAATTGATTTAAGATTATTAATCACTATACAATTCAATTTATTAAATGAATTTGTGTCAGATAAGCCAGTTAATACAGCAATATTTAAATTAATTTTAGCTGATAAGCCCATTTGAATATCAACTGGATTATCACCAATAACCATCATTTTATCTACATTAACTCCAGTTTTTTTTGATATTTGTAAAGCTAAATCAGGAAATGGTTTAGTATTTTGCACCTCATCTCCTCCAATTATTTCAGTAAAAAAATGACTAATAGCCAACGACTCCATTGCTAAACGCGTTCGACATGTAATATCTGTTGAAACTACCGACATACCTATACCACTATTCTTTAAATTTTTTAATAACTTAAACACTCCTGGAAGAGGCCTCACTAATGAACTCATATCTTCAGATGTAGTCCTATCAACCTCTAGAAATATATCTTCAATTTCACTATTGCTAATAGAAACACCCTTGGACCTAACTAGATTAGAGGCAACACTAACTAGAAACGTACGAGGCTTAATACCTACTGGGCCAGACACCTTAATTTTGCCTGTTAATAAATCAACACCCATTGATTCAATTAAATCTCTTTTAATAGTATTTTTTTCACTATGACCGCTAAACCACTGGTTAATAATTAATTCACTTCTAAGACGAAGCATTTCTGACCAATAATGATGAACGTCAATAAGTGTCCCATCTTTATCAAATAGAATCATTTCAGGATTAACTTTAACAATTTCCCTATTAATCTTTGAAATTATAAGCATTAATCTAATTCTTCTTAAAATTCAATATAAAAAAATTTAGTATTAGAGTGTATTTAAGGCTTTACCCATATTTGGTTATATACTGAAGAGAATGTTTCAGAGTTTTTAAGAAAGTCTCCATGTCTTTTTTCTCTCAAAATAAAACCGTATTCACTTAATAACTTTGATACTTCAGTAAATTGGTCGACAAAATCATCGTTAACCTCTATCAAAATTGACTTACAATTTTCGTGCATCAGTGTATCTCGAGAACCAGATAAAATAATATGCTCAATGCCATCAACATCAATTTTAACTAAATTTGGAACTTCATCTATAAAGCCATTAGACACCATAGAATCTAGAGACATACCTAGAACTTTTGCAGAAAGATTGACATTTAATCTATTACCACCATGGTCAAAATCAACTCCAAATGCAGATAAAGCACCACCCTCTACTGGACTAGAATAATTAAAATCATGGATGCCATTTTTATCAGAAAGTGGCATTGAAATAATATTTATTACATCTTGGCATAAATTTAAATTAATATTTTTTGTTAGTTGTTTTAAATTAAAAAAAGATGGTTCAAAAGCTGTAACTTTTCCATTATTAATAACAGCATGATAAATCGAATACAGGCCAATATTAGCTCCAATATCAAAAAGGGTTGCATTATTGGCTCCAAACTCTTCAATCCACTCCAAAGTTTCAGGCTCTTTGGTTGAGAAAGTATTAGCCCTAAAAAAACAAAGAGCATTAGGTGTATAGAAAGATAAATTTACCTTTCCAGAAGAATTTGAATTATGAACAATATCAGTTTTGAGAGCTTCCAGGTAGTTACTGTTCAAATCCAGATGTGTGTCTCTAAAATACCAATGAAAAAGTGAAAGAAAATACGCCCATTTTCTAGATATAACATATGGTGTTAGAATTATTAAACGCATAACAAGTTTAATTAATGTCTTCAAATTAACTCTCCTTTAACTATGGAAAACATCAAATGAAGATTTTTGATATTCAAAAATTGTAGCTCTTCCAATTGGCAGCCGAGTTTCCCAAGATATATTTAATTCTTCTAATCTTGAAGAATTATCTAAATTAAACTTATAAATACCTAAAGGATTAATTACGATTTCCCGCTCCATTACAAACTTATTAGTTTTAGTAGATAATATTATCCTTAAAGATAAATTCTTATGTGTTGGATTATTAAAAAAGAAATCATACGACTTTTTTGGATTAATAATCACCTGAGGAGTATAAAAATGTTTTTTTCTTTGAACTGCTAAAGATTTAACTTTATTATTATCAAGATACATTGCACCAAAATTCCCATGTACAAAAGAAGATAAAGGGGTCTTACTAGCCTGTCTTCTGAAGCCACTATAGCCCCTATGTTGAAAAAAAAGTGGGGTAGTGTCTTCAGAAATAAGTTTATTTACATCAGAATTTGGATAATCCGTTTGATGAAAAAAGCTTCCAATTTCTTCACCCCCTACAATTTCTTTATTAATTTTTAAAGTAATATGAAAACCATCATCTTCGACTTCAAAAAAACCACATTTTTTACCTACCTTATTGAAAAAATAAAACTTATGATGACATAAAATAGGCTTAGCCAAAACCAAAGCTAAATTATTTTCAGCAATAAATTCAGTTTCAAAATTATCACACCTAAATAAAAAAAAATCAGAAACATTAAAATTAGCAAAAGTAGGCTCATCATATTTATATGGAATAGAGCCATTAAAAGGAAACAAAGAGTATCGAATAAATCTTTTAATAGATTTTGGAAAAATA
>Ga0233427_10001399_pt1 | contig 26074 bp, 24 predicted proteins | sample SI_118_April2016_5_FD_179885 | JGI IMG/M metagenome (GOLD analysis project Ga0233427, IMG submission 179885) | Seawater microbial communities from Saanich Inlet, British Columbia, Canada - SI_118_April2016_100_MG | ecosystem: Environmental > Aquatic > Marine > Inlet | place: Canada: British...
CGTAACCCTCCAGTTCTTCACCGCCAGTCGAGCCGCCTTTTACGGAGGCATACACAGCCTCTGCAGCTAGCATGCCTGATTTCATGGCAGTGTGTGACCCCTTCTGTTTCAGGTTATTTAGAAATCCAGCGTCATCACCGACCAGCAATCCTCCTGGCATGATCAGTTTGGGAAGTGCCTGGTGACCTCCTTTGACTACTGCCCGAGCGCCATAGGAGACTCTTTTCCCACCTTCCAGGAATTGCCTGATAAATTTATGTTGCTTGAATCGTTGGAATTCATCAAAGGGACTGAGGTGAGGGTTGCTGTATCCCAGGTCGATAATAAGCCCCAGGGCTACCTGATTATTTTCAAGGTGGTAAACATAGGATCCGCCAAGGGTCTGCCCGGGGAAATGACCAAGGGGCCACCCAACAGTGTGCATGACCTTTCCCGGTACATGTTTGTCTGGCTCGATCTCCCAGATTTCTTTAAAGCCAATACCATAGTGCTGCGTATCTGAATCTGCCTGCAGGTCAAACCGCTCGATCACCTGTTTACCCAGGTGGCCGCGACAACCCTCTGCGAATACCGTGTATTTGGCATGCAGCTCGTAACCGGCCTGGAAATTACCTTTCTGTTCACCTGATGCGCTGATACCCATATCACCGGTGGCTACGCCTTTAATAGAGCCGTCCTCATTGTAGAGAACTTCACTGGCAGCGAAGCCGGGGAATAGCATGATGCCTAGTTCTTCTGCTTGTTCACCGAGCCAGCGACAAAGGTTGCCGAGGCTTGTGGCATGACTTTCAGTTGGGTTGTGCAGCGCTGGTGGAATAGCGATGCCCGGCATTCTCATGCCTTGCTTTTCATCAATCAGGTAGTAAACATCGTCTTCGGTTACAGGATTGTTGAGTGGTGCGCCTTTTTCTTTCCAGTCGGGAAATAGTTCATTCAATGCTCTGGGTTCAATGACGGCGCCGGAAAGAATATGCGCGCCAATTTCAGAACCCTTTTCCACGAGACAAACCGTGAATTCGTCACCTGCTTGAGAAGCGAGTTGGGAAAAACGGATCGCTGTGGCGAGCCCTGCAGGCCCACCGCCAATAACGACCATGTCGAATTCCATGGATTCTCTTTCCATGTTGGTGTCTCCTTAAAAAGTAGGTTGAATCGAGAAACGGCTATTGTAGGGAAAGAAGGGCACTAAAGAAACTTAAGTGCGATTTTTTCTTTAAGAGTTCAATCGTTAAAGTACTGATTTTATAGAAAATTAGTCAAAACTGTGCATGTGCAAACTATTGATTATAGCGGCATTAACCGGCAGAATACGCGCTTTTCAAATCTGACCGTTCAGGCACCCGGGAATTCTCACCGGGCCCAATCAATTATTACGCGAATAGAGGAATTAAATGAAAGTTCTTGTAACTGTCAAGCGTGTTGTCGACTACAACGTTAATGTGCGTGTGTTATCCGACCACTCCGGCGTTGACCTGAATAATGTAAAGATGTCCGTTAACCCCTTTGATGAAATTGCGATCGAAGAGGCTGTACGTCTTAAGGAAGCTGGCACCGCAGAGGAAGTAGTAGTTGTATCGATCGGTACAAGCGCGTGCCAAGAGCAGATTAGAACTGCTCTTGCGCTTGGCGCAGATCGTGGGATCCTGGTGGAAACCGATGAGGTCATGCAGCCGTTAGCGATCGCTAAACTCATGAAGGTCCTGATCGAGAAAGAACAGCCCGGATTGGTGATTACGGGTAAACAGGCGATCGATGACGATAATAGTCAAACTGGACAAATGATTGCGGCGTTGGCTGGCTTGTCGCAGGCGACTTTCGCCTCGGATCTAGCTATTGGCGATGGCTCTGCGACGGTGACCCGTGAGATCGACGGTGGACTTGAAACAATCACGGTGAAACTGCCCGCCATTGTCACCACCGACCTGAGACTGAATGAACCGCGATATGCCTCTTTGCCTAACATCATGAAGGCAAAGAAAAAGCCAATTGATACTTATACACCTGCAGATCTCGGTGTCGAAGTAGCGCCAAGAATTACAACATTAAAGGTAATGCCACCAGCAGAACGTCAGGCCGGTATTATCGTTGAGACAGTTGAAGAACTGGTCGACAAACTTAAGAACGAAGCGAAGGTGATCTCATGAGCATTTTAGTAGTAGCAGACCACGATAACGAAACAATCAAGGCGCCAACGCTGGTGACGGTTGCTGCGGCTGCCGCTATCGGTGGTGAGATTGAAGTGCTGGTAGCGGGCGAAAATTGTGCTGCAGCTGGAGAGGCGGCATCAAAGATCGCTGGTGTCAGCAAGGTGCTGGTTGCGGATAATGCCGTTTACGCACATGCACTGGCAGAAAATGTTGCAATGCTTGTAGTCGAGCTAGGCTCTAACTACTCACATATCCTGACCGCGACAACGACGTCAGGTAAGAACTTCATGCCACGAGTTGCTGCCCTGCTTGATGTAGCGCAGATTTCAGATATTTCAGGCGTTGTTAGTGAAGATACTTTTGAACGTCCCATCTATGCGGGTAATGCTATCGCAACAGTTCAATCGAGTGACTCAATCAAGGTCCTGACTGTTCGTGGTACCGCTTTTGATCCAGTTGCTGCCGAAGGTGGTAGTGCGTCGGTTGAGGCTATTGATATTGCCACCGACACAGGACTTACGACGTGGGACCGTGATGAAATCGTGAAACTTGAGAGACCTGAGCTAACAGCTGCTTCGATTATCATTTCCGGTGGCCGTGGTATGCAGAACGGCGAGAATTTCGCACTGCTGGAATCTGTCGCTGACAAGCTTGGTGCAGCAATGGGTGCATCGCGTGCAGCAGTTGACGCCGGTTTTGTTCCTAATGATATGCAAGTTGGTCAAACAGGTAAAATTGTTGCGCCTGATCTGTACATTGCTGTTGGCATCAGCGGTGCTATTCAGCACCTTGCAGGGATGAAGGACAGCAAGGTCATTGTTGCGATTAACAAGGACGAGGACGCGCCGATTTTCCAGGTGGCTGACTACGGCCTGGTCGCTGACCTGTTTAAAGCTGTCCCTGAACTGGACTCGATGTTGTAGAGCGCAATCGATGTAGATTGAGACTCCGGTTGAAAAAAGCCCCGCAGGTCGGGGCTTTTTTATGGGCGTCTAGAAAGATGCATTAACGTGGCGCTGGGGAACAGGTTTCTAGAGAGTATCCTCATCAGAATCTTCGCTGATGCCAGCGAATAGTGGCGTAGACAGATATCGTTCTCCCGTGTCAGGAAGCATAACAAGAAACGTGCTGTTTTCTGGTGCGTTCTCAGCGACGGTTAGCGCTGCGGTTAGCGTAGCACCAGCGGACACGCCGACAAAAATACCTTCCTCGCTCGCGAGTCTGAGCGCATTGGCTATTGACGCATCGTCGCCGACTTGAACGATTTCGTCAGCGATATCTTTGTTAAGAACACCAGGGATGAAATCGGGCGTCCAGCCCTGGATCTTGTGCGGCGACCATTCGTTACCCGAAAGCATTGCTGCGTTTTCGGGCTCTGCGGCAATGATTTTTGTGTCAGACCTCGCCATTTTAATTGCCTCACCTGTGCCTGTAATAGTGCCTCCGGTGCCCCAACCACTGACAAAGTAATCGAGCGGTTTGCCTGCGAAATCGCGGAGTATTTCAGGCCCTGTGGTGTTTCTGTGGTAAGCGGGGTTTGCTTGGTTTTCAAACTGTCGGGCGAGGAACCAGCCATGTTTTTCGGCGAGCTCTTCTGCCTTTTTAACCATCCCTGAGCCTCTTTCCGCTGCAGGTGTAAGGACGACTTTGGCTCCCAGGGCCTTCATAATTTTGCGGCGTTCAATAGAAAAGGAATCCGCCATGGTGGCCACGAAGGGATAGCCCTTTGCCGCGCAAACCATCGCCAACGCGATGCCTGTGTTACCGGAGGTGGCTTCTACTACTGTCTGACCTGGCGTCAGTGTCCCACGACGTTCTGCGTCCTCGATAATGGCAATGGCTAGTCTGTCTTTAACGGAAGCCAGCGGATTGAAGGATTCCACCTTGACGAAGATTGTGTGGTTGGCAGGCGCAATACTATTAAGTTTTACGACAGGAGTGTTGCCAATGGTATCCAGTATGCTGTTGTAGATCATTTGGGTTCTCTTAGAGTACTAATATAGGCGTTGAGAATAAGCAAAACAGGCGCCGGTGTCATCTTGTCCTACCCTCGGGTGGGCAATCCTGATGCAAGGGCAGTTATCATGCCGGCACGGTCGTTACTCATAACCCTAAACACAGCCATAACCATGAGCCAATCCTTGAGCCATAACCATGAGCCAATCCATGAACCAATCCATGAGTTGATAGTTGCTAGCTGTCAGCTAATATAGCCCGGCGGATAAAGGTGATTTATGCTTCATGTGCTTCATGTGCTTCATGTGCTTCATGTGCTTCATGTGCTTCATCAATGACGACAACCCAGCTGTGTCAGGAAATCGTGCAATATGAATGATCAACTCGAGGCGTTCCGCCAGGGCGACGTTCGTGGCACCTACCCGGAAGAGGTCAACGAGCAGTTCGTCGTGGATTTCGCGCATGCCCTCGTTGGGCATTTTGATTTGACCGGTAAGGTTGCGACTGGTCGTGACATGCGAATTTCCAGCGAATCGCTACAGAATGCGTTGAATGAGACCTTGGCATCGATCGGTATTGATGTCGTCGATTTAGGTCTTTGTCCAACAGAGCTCGGGTACTTTGCCTCGGGTATGCCAGAGATCGACGCTGCTATTGTCGTGACTGCGAGTCATAACCCGGCAAACTACAATGGTCTGAAATGTGTTCTGAAAAACGGTCAGGCGATTAGTCATGACTCCGGTCTATCGGCCCTGAAACAACTGATGTTAGGCGATTATCGACATGGCGTTGCCAGGGGATCCGTATCGCGGGTTGATTATCACGCTCGTTATCTGGAGTTTTTACGACGAAATTTTTCGCCTGAAAACCTTCGCGGCGGTCAGGTCGCTCTTAATGGCCTCAACGGTACGGCGGCAACCATGGCGGAACTGGTCGCGACAGATTTTGAGCTTCCGGTCACCTGGTTTAGAAAATCCCCAGGACCCATACCTGATCAGGGCGCAGATCCTGTTAACCCCGGCCTGGCAAAGGAGATGCGCGGATTTATGAGTGGTTCGAATTTTTCCCTGGGGGTTGCGTGGGATGGTGATTGTGATCGGTGTGTTTGTTTTGATGGCTCGGGTGAGTTGATCCCGACTTATTACCTGATGGGTCTTCTTGTTGATCACTTCCTCTCACGAAAGCCCGGTGGTGCGATTGTTTTTGATACCAAGCTTTGCTGGAACACGTTGGATATGATCAGTCGCGGTGGAGGCAAGGCAGTTCCCGCTGAGACCGGTCACGCATTCATGAAACAGAAAATGCACCAGCACGGGGCGGTCTATGGTGGAGAGCTTTCTTCGCACCATTATTTCGGTGATTTCTTTGGTTGTGATTCGGGGATGTTCGCATGGTTGACCGTGCTCAAGTTGCTCGACCAAAAAGGAGAGTCGATTCAGGCGTTAATCCGGGAGCGGCGGGACGAGATCTACTGTACACCAGAGATCACCATGTCACTGTCCGATGTAGATATCGCGTTTGCCAGAATGCTTAAGGTCTTCGGCGACAAAGCCTGTGATGTGGATCATTTCGACGGCCTGAGTTTTGTGATGCCTGGTGACTGGAGGTTTTCGCTTCGGCAATCAAAGACAGAACCCGTTGTCAGGATCAATTTTGAGGCCAGGAAAACCGGCGAGACGTTAATTGAAGAAGGTGCCAAAGTCCTGGGTCTTCTCGAGCCGTTTCGTGCGGATGATGTTAACTGGCTGACGAACTTTAGAATTCAATAAGGCAGGTCATTTCGGGTTTCACTGCTTTTTAAAACGATTAACTGCTATCTGAAGCGACCTGCGGTATACCAGTTCACGTCCCTGGCAGATTTCTCCACCTGGCCCACTACATCAAGAATCAGAGCAAACAGGGCCATTCTGATGACGACGCCGTTATCCGTTTGCCTGAATATGGCAAGGTTGGGATTTTCATTCAGGTCATCGTCCAACTCGCGCGCGTCACCACGACTATCTCTTGGCAGCGGGTGCATGATAACGGTATTGGGTTCGCAGTTTTCCGTATAGATGGTCTGGTTAAGGCGGAAAAGTCCCTTGTACTTGTCGGCTTCTCTCTGGGTGGGAAAGCGCTCTTCCTGGGTCCTGGTGACGTACAGAATATCAGCGTGTGCAATCCCTGCCTGCAGATCTTCGGATTCCACAACGACATGACCCGATGCCTTGATGCTTTCGACGTAAGTCTCCGGCAATCGCAATTCGGCAGGACTGATCAGCGTGAAATGAATGTTCTCGTACAGCGATAGTAATTTGCAGAGACTGTGAACCGCACGCCCGTAGCGTAAGTCACCGATCAGTGCGATACGCAGATCGTCAACTGTCTTGCCTCTGCCTTCCATTTCTTTTCGTATGGTGTAGAGATCCAGAAGGGCCTGGCTTGGGTGTTCGTTGGAGCCGTCCCCACCATTAATAACAGGGACCCGACTCGCGGCGGAAAACTCCTCGACGGAGCCTTCCGTTTGGTGGCGCATGACGATTATATCGCTGTAACCTGAGAGAACCCGGGCGGTATCATAGAAAGATTCACCCTTGGCGATAGCTGATGCTTTGACCTCAGTGGTTTCACGAACTTCACCACCCAGGAGATTCCAGGCGCAGCCGAAACTGACTCGGGTACGAGTGCTGGGTTCAAAGAACATATTGCCTAATATCGCCCCCTCAAGCACTCGCGTGACACGATCTCGGTTAGCGTAGGGGATCATCTTGTCAGCGACATTAAACACGGTCTCGATATCGCCACGCTGGAACTGTGACACTGAAAGAATATGAGAACCGATAAAATTCATGTCGGGTGAGATTCTACCTCGTTATTTGTATACGTCTAGTCTCTATAGCCGTCAACGATGAGTTTGCGCATCCAGATGTTAGCCTGGTCACGGTCCGTGCTTTCGTGCCAGTAGAGGAATGACTCCAGGTTGGGCACGTCGAAGGGTAAATCCAGATAACGGGTTGAAAAACCAGCAACCAGGACCTCTGCGAAACTTTTTGGAACCGTTAATGCAAAATTGGTATTAGCAACTAGGTTTGGCGTTGACAGGTAATGCTGGGTGCGCAGGGCGATGTTTCGCTTTTTACCCATTTTGCCCAGTGTAAGGTCAACATGACCTAGTCCACCACGTCTGGTAGAGATATGAATGTGTCGCAGATTAAGGTAGGTCTCTACGTCGAGTTTTTCGCCGACTAACTCATTTTCCTTGTTGATGACGCAGACATAAGGATGTGAAAAGAGTGCGGTCTGTTTTATCTGAGGGTCTGGGGTCAATGGAATGTCGATCGCCAGGTCCAGGTTTCCGGATGCGAGTTCAATATTCATGTCACGGCGATGTACCTGATAACAATCTACTGATACGCCGGGGGCCATCTCTTTTATCCGGTTAAACAGGTTAGGCAAGACAATAGCCTGATTCAGGTCAGTCATACTGACTCGAAAACGCTTGTCCGAGACTTTCGCATCAAAAGATTGGCTTTCCTGGACGCTACAGCGTATCAGGCCCAACGCCTGCCTAACTGATCCAATAATGTTTTGCGCAACCGGGGTAGGCACCATGCCTTCAGCGGTCCGCACAAACAGTGGGTCATCAAACAGGTTTCTTAACCGTGATAAAGAGTTTGAAACGGCTGGCTGGGTAATGCCGATTATTTCACCAGCCCTGGTCAGGTTTCCTTCAGTATAGATAGCGTCAAATACGACAAACAGGTTTAGGTCAATGTCGCTAAGTTTCATGTTTCTGATCCTTGTTTATCAGAATTTTAGTGAGGACTATGATGTTGGTTTACGTGCGATAATATCACGGAACTGAATTGAATAGCCAATGAAAATAACCAAGGATTATAGTGTGATCGGATCGATCAGGGTTGAGGTGCCTGTTCGAGTTAAACTTCGCAAGGATAAGGCGACTGAGGTAAATGGCCCCGTTGTCAGAGTACAATAGGATGATGCGCATTCGCCTGCAAAATAAAATCCGCGACTTTTAGTCGTTTGTAAATACCGGATAAAGTGGTCCCCTGTCATGAATGATCTCTCAGCTATAAAAGTATTACCCTTTGGTTTTGCCAAAAGACATGGGGTTATCGTTGTTCCCAGTGCTACAGATGCGGGAGCGGTGGATCTTGTCTTTCGAGAAGGGGTGACCGCAGGTATTCTCGCGGAAGTCAGACGGGTCTGTCAGCGCGCAGTCATGCCGCGTCTTGTTGACCAGGCAATGTTCGATCGCTACCTCTCGGAAACCTACCAGAACGATTCGGGTGCAGCGATGCAGATGATCGAGGACTTGGGTGACGAAGTAGACCTGTCGAGTCTTGCGGAATCGATTCCCGAAACCGGGGATCTACTCGAGCAGGAAGATGATGCGCCTATCATCAAGCTGATCAACAGTTTGCTTGGCGAGGCTGTCAAACTGGCGGCATCAGATATCCATATAGAAACCTATGAAACACGGTTGGTGGTCCGCTTCCGGGTTGATGGAGTCCTGCGGGAAATAGTCAGCCCCCGCCGTGCGCTTGCGCCGCTACTGGTTTCCCGAATCAAAGTGATGGCGAAGCTTGATATCGCTGAGAAAAGACTTCCCCAGGATGGTCGAATATCCATTCGGATTGGCGGCAAGGAGGTTGATGTCAGGGTGTCCACTATACCTGCCAGTAATGGTGAACGGGTCGTAATGCGGTTGTTGGATAAGCACGAAGGCATGCGCGATCTCTCGCATCTAGGCATGAGCCTGCGTGACAACGAAGCCATGTCATCGCTGGTGCAGAGGCCCCACGGCATATTACTGGTAACCGGTCCTACGGGTTCCGGAAAATCTACTACGCTATATGCCTGCCTTGACCAACTCAACGATCAAAGTCGCAATATCCTGACGGTGGAAGATCCAATCGAGTATGACATTGAGGGAATAGGGCAGACTCAGGTAAATGCCAAGGCAGATATGACTTTCGCCAAGGGCCTGAGGGCGATTTTGAGGCAGGACCCCGATGTGGTTATGGTGGGTGAGATTCGCGATTTTGAAACCGCAGATATCTCAGTCCAGGCGAGCCTGACCGGGCACCTGGTCCTATCTACGCTGCACACAAACACCGCCATCGGTGCAGTAACCCGGCTCGCTAACATGGGCGTCCAGCCTTATTTGCTGAGTAATTCCTTGATTGGTCTGGTTGCCCAGCGATTGGTGCGTGTGCTTTGTACACACTGTCGTGAAGCCCACTTGGCCGATGAATATGAGTGCAATTTTCTGAAGGCGGAGCCTTCCAACCCACCGACGATATACCGGGTATCCGGATGCGAAGCGTGCGCTAACGAAGGTTATCGCGGAAGAATGGGCATCTATGAGGTTGTGTCAGTGGATGATGATCTCAGACGTATGATTCACAGTGGTGCTTCAGAGCTTGATATGGAGCAGTATGTGAGAGGACGAGCAACAAGCATCCGGGATGATGGCAGGGCGCGGGTGCTGGAAGGGCTCACGACAGTCGATGAAGTACTTCGAATTACAATGGAAGAATAGGTTTGCGGGTCAAGCCGCAACGTCGGATTTTTATGGCCCAGAATTGGGCTTTCAGAACGGGAACCAGCTAGGTGGCGGCATTTGAATACAAGGCGTTAAACGATCAGGGCAAGGAGCAAAAAGGTGTCCTTGAAGCTGACAGTGTCCGTCAAGTCAGGCAGTTGCTTCGCGATAAAGGGCTAACGCCTCTTGGGGTCAATCCGACTCGAAAGAAAGAATCCACCGACAACTTCGGGTTCCTGGCAGAGCTGCTTAAGCCCACCTTGTCTGTGAGCGAAAGGGCGCTGGTGACACGTCAACTGGCAACCTTAATAGGCGCAGGACTGCCGATAGAGGAAGCACTACTGGCAGTTTCCAAACAGAGTGAAAAGCCCGCGATTCAGAGCATGATGTTAACTGTTAGGGCAAAGGTCATGGAGGGTTTTTCTCTGGCCAATGCATTGGGTGAGTACCCGCGGGCGTTTCCAAACCTTCATAGAGCAACAGTGGCGGCCGGGGAATCTGCAGGTCACCTTGACCTGGTATTGAACCGGCTGGCCGAATTTACCGAAACGCAACATGAGTCTTCGTCAAAGGTTAAGCAGGCCCTGGTATATCCGATTATCCTGTTTGTGCTCACGATCATGATTCTTGCGGGTTTGCTTGGTTATGTTGTGCCTGACATTGTGAAGGTTTTTGCGGAATCCGAGCAGCAACTGCCGTGGCTGACGATCGCGGTGATTTCGACAAGTGATTTTATCGTTGCTCACGGATTGCTGATTGTTGTCATGCTGCTTGTGATGGTCTTTAGCATTCGTCGAGTGCTGCAGGTGCCCGCTGCCCTGCTCGGGTATGATCGCCGTATTCTGGCCATGCCGCTCCTGGGGAAGTTGTCTCGCGGCACCAATACCGCGCAGTTCGCCAGCACATTGAGTATTCTTTCTGCGAGTGGGGTTCCTCTGGTGGATGCCATGAAAATTGCGGGCGAGGTGCTTTCTAATACCTGGCTTCGTTTAAAAGTAACCGAGGCAACTATTCGTGTCAGCGAAGGGAGCAGTTTGTCCGGTTCGCTGGAGCAAAGCGGTAATTTCCCGCCGATGATGTTGCATATGGTTGCATCAGGCGAATCAAGCGGGGAGTTGGATGACATGCTCGCAAGAGTTGCCAGAAACCAGCAACAGGATGCGGATTTGTTAATGAGCCTGTTGCTTAGCCTGTTTGGCCCCCTGATGTTAATCGTCATGGGCGGCGCGGTATTTACCATTGTAATGGCTATACTATTGCCGATCATTAATCTGAACCAACTGGTCGTTTAACTAATCCGGCCGCGTTTCATCGAACTTATTTGGAAGTCAGTTTTAGGGAGTGTACAAGAGCCATGAAAGCATCAGTCCAAGGGTTTACCTTGATCGAGATAATGGTCGTGGTGGTTATTTTGGGTGTGTTATCCGCACTCATCGTTCCTAATGTCATCGGTCGTCCTGACGAGGCCAGAGCTGCCGCGGCAAAGTTGGGTGTACAACAGATCGGCAACGCGCTTGAATATTATCGTCTGGATAACGGTTTTTACCCATCTTCTGACCAGGGGCTGGAGGCACTGGTAACCGAACCTTCCGGGTTTCCCGAGCCAAGGAACTGGAGCGAAGAAGGGTATCTGGGCAATGTGCCGGAAGATCCCTGGGGCGAACCTTACCTATACTTTAACGAAGGCCGGTCCATTGATGTATACAGCTTCGGTGCAGACCGGGAGGAAGGCGGTGAAGGTGTCGATGCTGACATTCTCCTGTCCGAGCTTTAACATCTGCGAATGCCATCTTAGCGATTAAGGTTAGCGATGAAGGCGCGGCCCATATTTAAAGGTTTCACCCTTATCGAGATACTGGTGGTCTTGCTGATCGTCACAATCTTGGCTGGCGTTACAATTGCGAGACTGCCCACTTTTTCCCGAAACGCGGACTTTGAGACGGAAACACGTCGTCTTCAACTCTTGTTTAACATGGCTCGCCAGGAGTCGATCCTGGATTCTACAGAGTTCGGGTTTCGTCTCACCGATGACGGTTACAAGTTTCTGAAGTTTGATGATGGTAGCCAGAGTTGGAAAGATGCTGAAAGCCCCTTCCAGGTGAGGTTACTACCTGATGAACTAAGACTGGTCATTGAGGCCGACAGCAAGGGGTTTAGTTTTTTAGGTGAGAACTTACCACCGATACTCATCTTGTCCAGTGGTGAAAACACACCCTTTCGCCTCATTTTACAATCCAAGTTACAGAGGGCTTCAAGAACGTTGATGTCAGAGGGTTACGGCGAGTTTGTGTGGGACGAGCAATGAAACGACGACTGGGATTCACCCTGATTGAAGTGATGGTCGCTCTGGTGGTGTTCTCGGTGGTGTCAGTAGCATTGGTAAAAAACACAACCACAAGCCTCAGGCAGTCTGGAATGATTGAGGATCGCACCATAGCCTGGTGGTTGGCTGAGAATGAAATGACCAGTTTGCGAATGCTGCCCCGTACGGATGATAACTATCCAAGCAGTGGCACGTCTCGCGAGGTCGTGGAATTGGGTCACACTTCCTGGGATGTTGAGACGACGGTAGAGGCGACTGAGAACGATTATGTACGGCGAATCGTAATTACCGTCTATAGGGAAAACCAGGAAGACGCCAGGGCCAGATTGGTCGGTTTTCTGGGCCGGTATTGATGAAAAAATACTCGTGATAAAACAAATGAGGCAGAAAAGCCGGGGCTTTACGCTTTTAGAGCTGCTGGTCTCTATGTCGATCTTCGCGACGCTTGGACTGGGTGCTTACCAGATGTTGCAAGTGGTTGCCGACAGTCATGAGAGGGTTCGGTCCAGTTCAGACGCCTTTACCGGGCTGAATCTTGCTTACTCGATTATCCAGCGTGACTTTAACCAGTTTGCTCCTCGTACGGTGAGAGATGAGTACGGCGAAGTGCGGCCGACCATCGATTTTGAAAATGAAGACTACATTATTGAATTTACCCGTAGAGGTTGGCGTAACCCTGCGGGTCGGCAGAGAAGCAGGTTACAACGGGTAGCTTACAGCCTTGATTTTGAAGAGGAGACCCTGACTCGTCACTTTTGGAAAGTACTCGATCGAGCAGAGGATTCTGAACCGGTTTCCCAGATTCTACTGGAAGGCGTGACGGATTTTCGGGTGACGGGGTTTTCAGGAGACGAGCCGGCAATAGATAGGGATTTTGTATTGGAGGAGGAGCAGGTGGCGGCTCCCCTTGCAATGGAGGTCGTCATTAGTACTAACGCGCTCGGAGAAAGCTATCGTTTGTTTCAGATGGTAGAGCCCTATTTGGCGGTGTCAGATGGTGGATCCCGAGACACAGGCGACAATAGCCCGGCTAACCCGGATGAGCAAGATGAACGCTAAACAGTCCGGCGTCGCGCTGGTGACGGTTCTGCTAGTCGTTGCGATCGCGACGGTGATGGCCGTCGCGATGGTACAGGAACAGCAGGGTTCTATTCATATCACGCGTGGCTTTCTAAGCCGTGCCCAGGCCAGCCAATATGCTCTGGGGGGTGAGGAGCTTGCCCGCCAGATACTTCAGGAAGACCACGCCGCGGGGGAAAACCGGGATTATCTGACTGAAACCTGGGCGAGCCCTGAATTACATTTTCTGTTTGAAGAGGGTGAGGTGAATTTGCAGATCACCGATCTGCAGAGTTTGTTCAATGTTAATTCATTGTCCAGTGAAAACAGACTTGTGCAGGTCGCGCGACAAAGGCTGGTGAACCTGCTTACCGCGGTGGGCGCTGATCCACTTCTGTCCGATAGGGTACAGGACTGGATTGACGAAGATACCAGTGCGCGCCCCGCTGGTGCTGAAGACTTTGATTATCTTGTTTACGAGCCGCCGTACAGGGCTGGCAATACGATAATGCAGGATGTTTCCGAGTTGGGATTGCTTGGGTTGGAGCCTGAAGTATTACAGCAGGTCATGCCGTTTTTTAGCGCGCTACCGGAGGCGCGAACAGAGGTTAATATCAACACCGCGTCGCCCTACATCCTGCAAGCGCTTGCACCTGAGTTGTCGTTCGAAGCTGCGGGGGTGTTGGTGCAGAGACGGGAGGAACAGGAGGGAGGTTTTGAGACTGTTCAGGCATTTCTTCAATTACCAGAACTGGCGGGCGCCCGCGTAGTTAGTGATGGACTTAGTGTACAATCATCTTTTTTCGAAGTTCGAACGATCGCTCGATATCAGGAACGGTTTAGTTACTTGACGAGTATTCTTCATCGAAATGCCGTGGATGGAACTATCCGGGTTATCTATCGCGACTTCTCAAAGAACTTCCGCCCCCAACAAGTCACAGAGGAGGACACGGATGGCTGATACCTTATTTCTAAAATTCAGGGGTGATGACTTTGAGTGGTTAATATTCGACTCCTCCGGTCGGAAGAAAACAGAAGGGTTTGGTTCTGCCAGTCAGTTCAATGAGCGTTTCGAGGAAAAATTTGACGGACGCGCAGTGTTTGTTGCGCCCGGTGAAGAAGTCCTGCTCACCATCGCGAATATTCCATCGAAGCAATATCGCCAGATCGTGCAGGCGGTGCCTTATGCCATTGAAGAGCAATTGGCAATGGACGTGGAAGAGTGTTTTTTTTCGCTTGGCTCACGCAACATTAATGACCAGGTTCAGGTTGCTGTTGTTGAGCGATCACGAATACGAGGTTGGTTGGACAGGCTCGAAGCGCTGGACGTTGAAATTAGCTTTATGACCTCTGAAGCAAACCTTCTTTCCTGCGATAGTGGAATCTCTGTTGTTATCGACGATGATCGTGCTCATATCCGGTGGCCAGATGGAACGGGTATGACGACCTCGAGGGCAGGGCTAACGCTTGCGCTTTCGGCTGGGCCAAGGGATTTGCCAATTAATGTGTCAGGTAGTGAATTGGATATTGACGCCGCCCGAATGCAGTTGAGCGAGCTTGAAGCGAGTGGTGAAGCCTTAAGTCAGCGATTGGTCAATGAGTCAGGGTTCCACCTACTCTGCTGTGAATTTTCTGGCACAGAGAACAACTTGCTGCAGGGTGAATTCAAAGTTGAAGCAGCAGTTTCCAACGCTCAAGTGGTCTGGCGATCGGTAGCAGTGCTTGCGGTAATGGCTGTAGCGGTGCATGTTTCGGCATTAGCCGCTCAGGTTTGGTATTTCGACAGAAAGGCGAGTGAATATAAAGCGGAGGCCGACGCCTTATATGCATCGGTTTTTCCCAAAGACCGGAACGTCAGAGATTTACGCAGAAGATGGAAAGCACATCTTGGTCGCTCGGATTCAAGCACCAATGAGTTCATCAGCTTGTTCGCGGTTTCGAGTCGTGGATTGTCAGAGGCTGGGCTGACACTCAGCAATGTCAATTTTAACGAAAGCCGTGGTGACCTTATCCTGCAGGTGATTGGTGAGCGTAGTGAAAAATTGGTCGACTTTACTCAGCAACTAACTAGCGAGGGGCTTGAGGCAGAGATAGGCACTATTAATCAGGATGCTGGAACTGTTCGAGGGAGCATCAAGATTCGTTCCCGCGGAGTTGGCTCATGAAAGACTATCTTCATGAGTTGATGAAACACTACCACGAGTTGGAAAAGCGTGAGCGGGTGGCGGTAGTGTCACTCTCAATATTTCTTGCTGGGGTTGTGCTTTACTTAGGTGTCTGGGCTCCGGTCAACAATTATGCCCTTGAAGCCCAGATTGACCATGATCGCTATCTGAAGTTGTTAACCTATCTTAAGTCCACGGAATCGCAGGCAAGAAGCGTCTCGGAAAAGCAGAGTACCGGAAAGGCCACAGGCCAATCCCTGCTCAGTTCGGTATCAAAATCCGCCCGAAGCGTCGGCATCAAACCGAGCAGACTTCAGCCTGAGGGCAGTGACGCTGTGAGTGTCTGGTTTGATGCAGTTGCGTTTACCAGGCTAATGTTGTGGCTGGAGCGGCTGGAATCGGGCCAGGGCATCGTAGTGCAACAAATCACCATTGATCGTCGTGATTTACCTGGAGAAGTGTCCGCGCGGCTGGTGCTCCGGCCCTAATTCGTCTCGCGCAGATCGGCTGCTTTCCTCTCTGGAGCTTTCACCAGCTATATCGGCCCCAGCAACGTCGCCATCGTCGTGGAATCGAAGGTCCTTCAAATACTTCTCTAGCATTCCGCAGGTGGCAGTGCATCGCTGCAAAGGAATATCATCAGTTGTAAACCGGGCTAAATAGCCAGTAGCCATAGAACGGCACCGGCAATGATGCCGACCGTACGCGGCGTGTTACCGGACTCACGCTGACGCTTGCTAATCGTTTCCGTCGGTTTTTCGCCGTACATGACTGAGTTGATGACGGGGAATTCAAATACAGACACACTGACCGCAATCGCGAAAGTTGTCGCCAGTAACATAGCCTGGGACCAGGTGTTTAGCGGTAGAAGCATGAATATCAGCACGAACAAGCCCCAGTTTGCCAAAGGACCGCCAATACTCATGGAAAGAAACTGTCCACGGGTGTTGAGTTCATCTTTGAAATTGAACATAAAGAATGAAACAGGTTCCTTGGCTACAGGTGAAACTGCGCCGGAAACTCTGGCGCCAGCGAAATGTCCCCATTCATGGAGTATGTACGCGAGGATTACTCCGGCAAAAATGGCGTTAATTAGGCTCACTATTTCGGCTAGAAAAAGACCACTCTGAGCCGCCCAAGAGTCCGCAGTTCCCCATAGCGTAAATGACGCAAGGACAATAGCTGCGTGTTTTATAGCGATTTTTCGCAAGCGTGTGTTATCACGTTTCTTGCGTGCCTCAACATCGGTGGTTTCTGCTGCTGACATGGGTCTTTACCTCGGGTTCATTCATCTGGTTCTGGTGCCCCGCGATACATGCCAGGGCGCTCTTGGCCTAAGGGTACACGAAGAGCCTAGAAATTGTGGAATATAGCGAAGACCAAATTAAGTCAGTTCCTTTATTCATATTCAGGTTCCGTCGAGACTATCTGTCTCACCCGACCAATTGAGACTATCTGTGGAGAGGGCAATATCGAGGCTCGAGACAAGGCGGTTATCATCAGTAACGGGCTGAACATGGTTGCTGCTGCCTTTATCACGGCAACTGCCAACTAATCCGGCAGATTGGCGCTACAGTGAACCTGCAAACCCGGTAACTGCTCTGACGGCATCCGCATAAACTTCGGGTGCCTGATCGGGGAATCCCGCATCACCGCCATGGGGCGTTCCGTGTGCAGTTCTACCGATGGTTGGGACACCTGCGGCTAATAGTTTTCGGTAGTAGGCCAGGCCTTCGTCACGCAGTGGATCTAATTCGTTAACCGATATGACATGTGGTGGAAGACCGGCCAGTTCTTCCGTTGTAGCGTAGTACGGCCATGCCAGCGGGTTTTCGAGGTTTTCTCCTGAGGGATCATATACCGTGACTAAGGCTGACATCGTGTTCATGTCCAGCATATAGCCATCGTTCTCGAACAGTGATGGGAGTTCTACTGGAGGGTTGGCGTATACACCTGAAATATAGGGGCACATTGCGTACACCCCGTCAATGACATCAAGCCAGCCGTCCTGCTTCGCCTGGAGGGTTGTCGCGAGTGATAGATTGCCACCGCCGGATTCCCCTGATATGACGATGTTTGAAATATTTAGAGATGACCTATTCTGGTCAACCCATTTTACGGCGCTAGCACAATCATTCAGTCCCGCCGGAAACGGATGTGGACCTAGTCTTCCTCCACCATTTCTATACTCCACACCGACAACTACGACTCCGGCATCTGCAAGACTGTTTCGCCAAAGAATATAGTTGGGGTCCTCGGCGGTCATGATCACCATGCCGCCACCGTGAATATGCACGATACAGGGCAAGGGACCGTCCATATTTGCTGGTCGGTGAATGAACAGATTAATATCGTTACCGTCGACGCCCTGAATGACTTCCGTACTGCTGTTAACGTTTGTAAACTCAGGCATGTTAGCCAGTAGGTCAGGGTGAGATAGCGCTGCTACTCGCTCGAACTCATTGGCATATTCCAGGCACGTCTCGTAGTCTATATTCAACGCCGGCGTATCAAGACCCGGTGCGAATGAATCTACCATGGCCAATACTGTTTTGATTCTTGGATCAAGCCTTGGATCATCAACCACTGTTGCATCTGGATTTGCAAATTTACCTACCGGTGGTGGTGTGATGTTGCTCATTGATTACCTCTCAAACCTAAAAGTTGATATGGAGTTTGTCTGAATAAAGCTTGCCACTATTCCAGATCATAGGGCAATAGCATTTGTCTTTGAGTTCAGGTGTCATTTTGTCAGGCGTTTGGCTGCCTATTCATTTTCGCCTGTAACCTTCGCATTCCTGCCAGCCATCTTTCGGGATCGTTGGTCTTCCTCTCCATCCATGTTTGAGCAATCGGGTCGGTCAGGATAAGAAAGGATTCTGACTGGATACCCGAGACAACCATGTCTGCTACATCCTTCGGTTCCTTGATAGGCCCTGCAGCAGATACCGCAAATGGTGAGCTGAGGTCCCCCAGCATTGGTGTGCGCACCCCCAGGGGCGCCAGAAGGGAAACACGAATGCCTTGGTCGTGATAGGTAATCGAAAGCCACTCAGCAAGGCCAACAACCGCATGTTTAGTTGTCGCGTAAGTTAGATTTCCCTGTGATGTCAAAATGCCTGCCATAGATGCGGTATGCAGAAGGTAGCCCTGACCACGTGCGAGCATTCCTGGTAGTACTGCTCGTACGGCGTATACATGGGCCATGACATTGATATTCCACTGGTCCTGCCAGACATCGATGGGTGTATTCAGAGGGTTGCCTCCGGTAGCAACGGCGGCGTTGTTGAAGAAGAGGTCAATGGGCCCAAGCTGCTCTTCGGTTTCAGCGACCAGGTTATTCACCTCGGCTTCCACAGATACGTCGCAGGTAATAGCATGCCCACCAATTTCCTCTGCCACTTGCCGGGCGCCTTCCATGTTGATGTCGGTGACAACGACCCTGGCGCCTTTGGCTGCAAAGGCTCGACTTGTTGCTGCACCAATGCCGCTGGCACCACCTGTAATGACGCAAACCTTATTATCTAATTCCACGCTATCCCCCTGACATTTCGTTAATGAAACGTAAATCCTTCATAGCCTTTTGCGGTTACCTGATCACATACTTCCCGGTAAACGCCAACGCCAGCCGCGTATGGCATAAAAATGCGCGGCTTACCTTTTACGTTGGCTCCCAGATACCATGAACCTCCTTTAGGAAAGAGGGTCATGCTTGCGACGTCATTGACGTGGCTCACCCACTGGTCCTCTGCCTGTGATTGTGCCTCGAATACCTTCAGGTCTTGCTCTTTCATGTGCGCCAGACAGTCAATCATCCAGTCGACATGCTGTTCAATCGATACCATCATATTGCTTAGGACAGATGGGCTACCCGGCCCAGTAATGGTGAACAGATTTGGGAAATCGGCGACAGCGATACCAAGGTAAGACCTTGGCCCAGCATGCCATTTTTCTGATAACGCCAAACCATCTTTGCCACGAATATCCATATTCAGTAGTGCGCCTGTCATCGCGTCAAAACCAGTTGCCAGGACAAGGGTATCCAGCGCCGTTAGTTCGCCGTTCACCATGACCCCACTTTCGGTGATCTCCTCGATGGGGTTGTCCTTTACCGACACAAGGGTGACGTTTTCCCTGTTATAGGTTTCGTAGTAGCCGATGTCGACGCAAATGCGCCGAGTGCCAATCGGATGATTAGTAGGGCACAGCAGGTTCGCCGTGTCCTTATCTGCTACGGTTTCATGGATTTTGCGGTGAACAAATTCCTTTGCGAATTGGTTGGCTTCCTCGTTCATCAGTTGGTCGCCGATCGCTCCCATGAATTTGGCACCGCCCGTTACCCAGGCATCTTCAAGAATTTGGGTCGCCTGGTCCTCTGACAACTGGCTCCGCAGAATGGGTTCCATCGGCTCATCTATAGGCTCTATCTTCAGGTCGCCAAAACCTGAGCCGATAGCATGTTTGTGGTTTTCGCGGTGGGCACGGTAATTTTTCTTAAATTCGTCGACCCAGTTCTGATCAAGGGGCTCGTTTTTGGCTGGAACGCTAAAGTTTGGCGTGCGTTGAAACACCGTAAGATGTTCGGCTTCCTCTGCGATCACGGGAATCGCCTGAATACCAGATGAACCTGTGCCGATGATGCCCACTTTCTGGTTTTTGAAACTCACCGGTTCGTGAGGCCACTTACTCGCCTGATACAGATTACCTTTAAAATTTTGTACGCCAGGTATGTCCGGGAGTTGCGGGACAGACAGGCATCCGGTTGCCATCACACAGAAGCTCGCAACCACGCTATCGCCCTTATCAGTTTCCAACTGCCAGTTGAGCGAATCATCCTGGTAGTGAGCTGACATCACGCGTGTTTCGAAGTGAATATCCTTGCGCAGGTCGAAACGACGACTGACGTGCCGCGCGTACTCCAGGATCTCCGGTTGTGGTGCGTATCTTTCGGACCACTCCCATTCCTGTTCAAGTTCAGAAGAGAAAGAGAAAGAGTAGGCGAGGCTCTCAGCATCACATCGTGCGCCGGGATACCTGTTCCAGTACCAGGTTCCGCCGACATCGTCTCCAGCCTCAAATACAACTGTCGACAGGCCCAGTTTCCGGAGTCTGTGCAACATATACATTCCGGCGAATCCGGCTCCAACGATGACAACATCGAACTTTTGACTCTTGCACTGCATGTAGATAAGTATCCAAATTGAGAGCTTGTAGTGTCGCCGCGTTGCTTTCCAACGTCAACGTATGGTGTCACAGGCGATCGAGAAAAGATTTACCATGTGCCAGGGGCGGCAGTTCGAAAAAATCTGCAAGGGTTTGGCCTATATCGGAAAAACTCTGTCGGGCGCCAAGGTCGATTGATTCTATTCCGTGGCGATAGGCTAGTATCGGGATGTATTCACGAGTGTGATCTGATCCAATCCATGTGGGGTCGCAGCCATGGTCGGCAGTGATAATGAGCAAATCCTCTTTAGTCATGCAGGCCGTGACATCCGCAAGTCGCTGATCAAAATAGGTGAGGGCATCTGCATAACCGGTAGGATCCCGTCTATGCCCGAAATCCTGGTCAAAGTTAACCAGGTTAGTAAATATTAGCGTGTTGGCAGGTTCTTCCTTGATCTTTTCAATGGTTGCATCGAGGAGTGCTGGCAGTCCAGTTGCTTTCGTGCTGGTTGTAATGCCGCGGTGGGCAAAGATGTCGGATATCTTGCCTATTGCAACAACATTCATCTGCCGTTCGGTCATTACATCAAGCAGTGTGGGGTTGGGTGGCTCGAGGGAGTAATCTCTTCGGTTTCCTGTCCTCTTGAAATCCGAAGCATTTGACCCGATGAAGGGGCGAGCGATGACCCGTCCGATATTCGCGTCATAAAGTAACTCACGTGCGGCTTCACAAAATTCATAAAGCCTGTCCAGTCCAAAACTGCCCTCATGTGCAGCCACCTGGAACACGCTGTCCGAAGAGGTATAGCAAATTGGTTTACCTGTTCGCATGTGTTCTTCGCCAAGATCGCGAATGATGTCAGTTCCCGACGCGTGACATCTTCCTAGTGTGCCGGGGGTGGCTGTTAGCCGGGTTAGCTCATTCATGAAGAGCTTTGGGAAACATTCGGGTGTGTTCGGGTAATATCCCCAGTCATACATCACGGGTGCACCGGTCATTTCCCAGTGACCACTGGGTGTATCCTTTGCGGTGCTGATCTGAGCGGCCGAACCATAGGCGCCTGAACGCGGCATTTCATCCTGCAGCGAAAAGACCTCACTGCTGACTGTTTTCGTTGCGGCGACCAGACCAAGGCCGGCAAGGTTTGGCAACGCCAGCGGTTTACCTGTTCTCTGCTCGAAGCATTGTGCAACGTGAGCAAAGGTATTCGCACCTGTATCTCCAAACGCTTCAGCATCCGGGGTAGAACCGATGCCGAATCCATCTGCCACCAGAATAATTGCTCTTTCCATTATCACTCAAGTAAAGATTGCCGAGCTCCAGTATACCGGGAAATGATGGTAACCTGCGGCTTTGCGACACTAACCTCGGTGTATCATGCTCGTTGTCGGACAAAGCTTAATGGGGATGTTATTTATCATCCTAGCGGGATACCTGTTGTCTTCGGAGCGATCGAAGATTAACTGGCGAACTGTGCTGGGTGCTTTTGGTATTCAGCTGGCGATCGGTGCCCTTGTCCTTTACTTTCCGCCTGGCATGCAGGCGCTGGAAGCCGTAGCGGGCGTTGTTATTAGTGTTTTGGGTTATGCCCAGGCGGGCATAGATTTTATGTTTGGTGACATCGCCTCGGGCGATCAAGGCTTTGTCTTTGCGCTCCAGGTGCTGCCTATTATTGTGTTCTTCGCATCGCTGATAGCTGTGCTTTATCACCTGGGTATCATGGAACGCCTGGTCAGACTAATCGGTGGGTTTATTCAACTCGTGCTTGGTACCAGCAAAGCGGAATCCATGTCGGCCGCGACCAACATATTTATTGGCCAATCTGAAGCGCCGATTGCGATTAAACCGTATCTGTCTTCCATGTCGACGTCCGAAATATTTGCTGTGATGGTTGGCGGAATGGCGACGGTATCTGGCAGTGTGCTGGGTGGCTATGCGGCCGCAGGGGTTGATATGAGATACCTGATAGCGGCTAGTTTCATGGCTGCCCCGGCCGGGCTCATGATGGCAAAGTTGATCAAGCCCGATTCCAGTGATGTCTCTTCTGATGACTCTGCTGTTCATGAGGATATCCTCGCGCATCGCGCCGCGAACGTTATTGATGCGGCTGCAGCAGGAGCGCTGCAGGGTCTGCAACTGGCATTGGCTATCGGGGCTTTGTTGCTGGCCTTCATTGGCCTGATTGCGCTGATCAACGGCATGATTGGCTGGGGTGGTAGTTTTTTCGGATTCGAAAACCTGACGATGCAGCAGATCCTGGGTTACCTGTTTCAGCCGGTGGCATTTCTGATTGGTGTCCCATGGGAAGAGACAAGGCAGGTGGGAAGTTTACTGGGGCAAAAATTCGTATTGAATGAATTCATCGCCTATCTTGATTTTGTTGCCAGCTACCAGAGCGAATTGGCGCCCAGAACACAGGCAATTGTAACCTTCGCTTTGTGTGGCTTTGCCTGTTTGTCATCGATTGCTATCGTTGTTGGGGGCATTGGTATCCTTGTGCCGGAAAGAAGGGCTGAAATGTCCCGACTTGGATTTCTGGCGGTTGTGGGGGCCACGCTGGCAAATCTCATGAGTGCGACTATCGCCGGTTTAATGTTAACGCTTAGTTAGTTAATTCCCGTCCGAAGGCCATGTTCTGAGCCAGAAGATAGGTCAACTGCATGGGTTAGATAAGAATCAATCACTTGACGGAAAATAACCACCACGGTGTATATTCTCCGGGCATTAAGAAGACTGTTCAGGATAAAACTATGGCTACACCACATATTGGCGCAGAACCGGGTGAAATCGCGGAGACCGTATTACTGCCTGGCGACCCATTAAGAGCCCGGTTTGTTGCGGAAAATTATCTGTCGGATGTTGTTTGCGTTAACCTGGTTCGTAATATGCTGGGATTTACCGGTACCTATAAAGGAAAGCGTCTATCGGTGATGTCCAGTGGTATGGGCATGCCAAGCATGTCTATCTATGCGACGGAATTATTCCAGATTTTTGACGTCCAGCGAATGATTCGAATGGGTAGTTGTGGGTCGATTCACCCGGATGTCAATTTGGGCGACCTGGTTGTTGCGATGGGCGCCTCTACTGATTCCAATATGAACCGGCTTAGGTTCAATGGGCACGACTATGCCGCGATTGCAGACTACTCACTGTTGAAAAACTGGGTCGAGGGCGCCGAATCCCTGAATGTTAACGTTACCGTGGCTAACGTGTTTACCTCCGATACCTTTTATCACCTCGGCGATGAGATTTACGATATTGCCCGTCGGCTAGGAATTGTTGCGGTTGAAATGGAAGCGGCTGCGCTATATCGAATTTCAGCAGAACAGGGACGGGCCGCCCTTGGGGTGATGACGGTCAGCGATCACATTACGAAGGGCGAGCATTTAAGCGCTGACGAAAGAGAAACGAACTTTGGCGAAATGGTGGAAATCACGCTCGCTAGTTTGTAAGGAAAACTTCCCTCAATACGAACGGTTAAAACAGGAATAGCAAACTGATGACTTATGAAACACTTGCGACAGAACTCGAGTCGCGAATTTTGACGATCACCCTCAACAGGCCTGAGGCAATGAACTCCTTCACGGTAGAGATGGCAGGAGAGTTGGTTAGTGTTTTTAACGCCGCCAGTGAGGATGACGATGTGGGTTGCATTATCGTTACAGGGGCAGGGAAGGCTTTTTGCGCGGGGATGGATCTGTCCATTGGAGGCAATGTATTTGGCCTTGATGAATCGATAAAGCCAAACCTTGATGATGTCAGGGGTCGTTACAACGACGAAGATATAGTTACTGGCGTTCGTGATACCGGCGGCAGGGTTAGTTTGGCGATTTTTGAATGTAAGAAACCGGTCATTGGTGCGATCAACGGAGCGGCGGTAGGGATCGGTGCAACGATGACCCTGGGTATGGATATTCGTATGGTCTCTGAAAAAGCGCGTATTGGGTTTGTCTTTGGGAAAATTGGTGTAACCCCCGAGGCTTGCTCAACCTGGTTCCTGCCCCGCATAGTCGGAATGCAGACCGCGCTTGAATGGGTTTACAGCGCGGATATTCTTAATGCCAGCCAGGTCGTCGATGCTGGTCTGGCTCGCTCGGCGCATGCGCCCGAGGAGCTTTTGCCGGCGGCCAGGGAACTCGCATTGAAATTTGTTGCGAACCGGTCCCCTGTTGCCATCGCCCTGGCTCGACAGATGATGTACCGAAATTCCGCGATGCCATCACCAAGGACTGCCCACGAGGTAGATTCGCTGTCAATGTACTACAGTAGCCTTGGAGACGGAAAAGAAGGCGTGCAATCGTTCCTGGAAAAGCGCGATCCGGTGTTTGCTTCAAAGGCCTCTGTAATGCCCGACTTCTACCCCTGGTGGGACAGCGAACAATAGGTGATATTTAAATAGAAGGAAAAGGCTATGGCTGTAGAGATTGAGAAACAAGGGCACCTTGCGATCATTACCCTGAATCGCCCTGAGGCTCGCAATGCGATCAATGGCGAGATGGCACAAACAATGGAAAGTTGTCTTGATGAATTCGAGAACGACTCGGAACTCTGAGTCGGAATCCTTAAAGCAGAGCGAATCATGGCTAATGCACCGCTTGCGGTACAAGCAAGCCGCAATGTTGCTGCTAGAGCATTAATGGATGATGACGAGGCGCTCCGGCGTGCCAGTGGTAAGGGATTCCAAAGCGTAGTGGGCACTGAGGATTACCAGGAAGGCCCGCGGGCATTTATTGAAAAACGCCCCCCTGTTTGGAAAGGAAGATAGGGTAGCTTGAAAGCTGTGACCAGTATCACGCTGATAAAAAGCGCCCGCCTGTTTGGAAAGGAAGATAGGGTAGCTTGAAAGCTGTGACCAGTATCACGCTGATGATGATGCTGGTCACATTCCGGTAGGCGAATTACTTATTGGGGTTTATCAGGTACTTTTCACCAGTGGACTGTTGCCCATAGACGCTAATCGCGTCCAGAGATAATGCTTCAGCCAGTGAAACTTCCTGCGTGTAGTGGCTGGCAAAAGTGGTTTTTATTTCGTCCGCAACACGCTGTCTCAGTTTTTCAGCTTCTTCGAATCCAATTTTTTGCAGGAATGGTGTCAGTAGCCAACCTCCCAGATTCCATGAGAAGCCAAAGTTCCTGTTTAATGTAGTTGGTGTTCGATCCAAGCCGCCGTAAATGTAGACTTGCTTGAATTGATCCGATCCATAGCGATTGTAATCACCAGCTGACTTCATCGCAGCCGCTTCCATAGCGGTGAGTAGTTGACCAGCCAGCTTGCCACCTCCAGTGGCATCAAAGGCGATATAGGCGTTGGTCTCAGCGTAGGCATCAGTCAGGTCATCTATAAAAGAATCTGAGCTGGAATTGCAGACATGTTTGGCGCCGATACCTTTTAGCAAGTCCACCTGCTCCTGCTTGCGAACAACGTTAACCAGATCGACGCCATCTTTCAGGCATATTTTCTGAAGCATCTGGCCAAGGTTAGAAGCTGCTGCGGTATGGCATAGTGCCGTAAACCCTTCGGCTTTCATGGTTTCAACCATACCAAGCGCGGTCAGTGGGTTAACAAAGCAGGATGCACTTTCTGCGGATGTAACGCCGTCGTGCATCATTAGGCACTGCTTGGCCTTAACAACACGATACTGTGTGTACATGGCGCCGCCGAGTATTCCTACTGTCTTTCCAAGCAGCGCCTGGGCTCCTTCGCTGCTCCCT
>Ga0233427_10001404_pt1 | contig 25982 bp, 20 predicted proteins | sample SI_118_April2016_5_FD_179885 | JGI IMG/M metagenome (GOLD analysis project Ga0233427, IMG submission 179885) | Seawater microbial communities from Saanich Inlet, British Columbia, Canada - SI_118_April2016_100_MG | ecosystem: Environmental > Aquatic > Marine > Inlet | place: Canada: British...
CGGTAAAAATGCAACTGACCGCATTTGATCAAACCGGTGCTCAGTACGCGTTTGGCTTCAATCAGCGTCTGCCGTCATTTTTTAATAATATGGGAGCGTCCCAAAATCTTCCTTTGACAACCGGATTTTTTCGCAGCGATGCTTTTTCCGCCCCTGTCATGGGATTCAGCAACCTGGGCTATCACAGTTCCGTTGGATTTAGGTCTGAAACAGGTTGGCAATCGGGTCTTGCGTTCTCTTCAGTCGATGACGAGATGCGCCACGGCCTTAAAAGTGAGAGCTCAAGTTTCCATCTGGGCTTAAAACAAAAAGGTTTTCGGGTCGGCCTGCAACTTGGCTTCCTCGAAGAAGATGGTAACCTGCTCGGCGGTGCCTCTCACGGCGCCCTTAGCGTTTCTCGCGCACAAACCGTCTTTGGCGCCGCGCGCGGCGATATCGCCCTGAATAACCACTGGTCAATGGTGGGACAGTACACCCACGGTGTTACCTGGGCGGATGACTATGCTGCAAGTCTGGTCAGCGATTTTTCGACAATCGAAAGCAATAGTTGGGGATTTGGCCTACTCGGGCGCGATCTATTATCGAAAGGAGACGCGTTTGGAGTGGCCCTGTCACAGCCATTGAGAACCATTGATGGCGACGCTCGAGTCAGCACGCCTTATTGGAACCAGTCGATTGGCGGGATCAACTTTAATACTCGCCGAACCAGTCTGGTCCCCGACGGCACAGAACACAGCATTGAGCTGTTTTATCGAAAATCAATCAGCAAAAATGTTCGCTTCATTTCCTATCTCGTCTATCGCGATCAACCACTACACGAGCACAAAACTGAGTCTCATGCTAGCGTAGTCAGCGCAATATCGTGGGGTTTTGGCATGCACTAAATTTGGTGTCGCCCCCTTCAATCTATTATTAAAACATTACTCTGACACGATCAAGAGAGTCTCACTGAGAAGTTCAGTTGACCAAAACTCCAAACATTAAAAATTTTAATCGAGGCACTATCGCGATTGGCCTCGTGTTTCTGATCTATTATTTTGCGACTGCTCTCGCGCTGCCTTATGGCGCCGGTCCGGACTATGATGCTCATTTCGATGGCGCTCGATTTATCTTCTCAGAAGGCCGACTCGCTGTATTGCCGGAAGATCTAGCCAAACTTAACTTAACAACATATGGCTCTACGAGAGCGCTACGGCCGCCCTTGCCTTATATCGTGTCGGCAATAACAGCAAAGACCCTCTCCTGGACCGGGATCGATTTACAGATTCTGATGAGAGCCGGTTCTGCCGTGCTGTGCTCGCTAACAGTCGCACTTATTTTCCTAACCCTCACCCAATATTTTCAATCAATAGCGATTGGACTCATCGGCGCTTTGTTGGTCGGGCTAATGCCACAATTCGCTTTTATTGCGTCCCATCTCAATGATGATAGCGCCGCCATTTTTTCAGTGACTTTATTGGTTTTTTGCCTCTCCCGATTTGTTCTCCGGCAGGGGAGTCGTACGCTCGCCCTCGCTACCGGGATCGCGATCGGGTTGGTAATACTGTCTAAATTTACGGCCTGGCTTTTTTTACCGTTCGGCGGAATTGCGATACTGCTGCTGGCTCGACCAAGGGCAGGTCAGTGGGTTTCGTCGATGGGTCTCATGGTACTTGGCGTTGTACTCGGAGGTGGCTGGTGGATCGGCTTCAATATTTTTCATTATGGCTGGCACGACCCGTTGCTGTTTCAGGTCGGTGCGCAACTGAGTCAGCAACATATGAGCCTCGACCCCTCTCAGTTGAAAGGGTTTGCTGCTGAAGGCGTGTCTTTTTTAGGCTTGGTTTTGGGTGATTACAAAAATTTTCTAGATGAGACGCTTATCTCTGCAATCGGAAATCTTGATTGGCTACGCCTTCGGGTAGGTTTTCCTCAGTATCTGCTATACACCATCGTCATTGGAATCGCGCTGGTGTCTATTCCTTTTCAATCATGCATTGCGATCTTTCGTTTTATCACTGGCAGGCCCTCAGCCCGAACACGTCAATTTATATTTGAAGGTCTTCTTTTTTTAGCCATCGTCTCGCAGTTCCTGATCTATGCCTATTATCAGTGGGCCCAAGAAATCCAGGTGCAGGGTAAATACCTGATACCGATCCTGGCGTGCCCTTTGATCCTGTTTTTTTCCACGATTAACCACATAAGACAAACCCGCTTCTGGTTGCGTTATCGTCCCGCAATGACTTTTGGCGCATCAGCAATTGGCGTCAGAGTGCCTTTGCTGGCGTTATTTGCAGGTATCGCCATTATCTTGGTACACGTTGACGCGGTGCGTCGTTTTGTTATTCCTTACTATCATCCTCCCGCGCAAGTGCTCGGCTTGGGCTCGTTTGTAGAACTGGATTTAAGTGACCCGGCATCGATCATCAGGTCAAAAAATCTAGACATCGAATTCACTGACGAAGGATGGCAACTCAAAACAATTACTTCGGACAGCCAAATAGAGCTTTCTCCGCGTTTCTGTGATCATTTTCTTTCGAACAATCTCATTTCGATTAACTTCAAAAGCGATGGGGACGGCATTTTGCAGCTGTTTTGGAGCGAAAACAAACGCTTTGTTGCTCGAAGAGGGGAGTCATCGACCATCGCGAAATTCCAGGCAGGGGAAAACGCCGTACTTCTGGCCGCGGGTACGGGTAACTGTGGACGACTGCGGCTTGACCCCACGAATACAGCTGATCAATTGATGCTGATTCGATCGATTGCCGTTGCGCCGATGTCAATCACGCGTTTCCCCTATTACTTTCGAATCTTTAAAGCCCATCAAGCAGCCCATTAACTTATGCAGGTTTTGACAGGTCGCATGAGTTTTCTAAAAATCGAGTATCAAAGTCCAAAACATTACTCTATGTCTCAATGACCTTGAAACCGATACAATGCAAGGCTGCACTGCTTAGTCGGATCTAAGTCTTTCTTTCAACCTCTCGTTACAGCACCGTAACTCGGGACTTACCTGTTTAAAAATTAATGTGCGGAATAGCCGGAATCCTCAGCCCTGACCCGCAACAACGGGATTGCATTAATCAGATGGCTCGCGCGCTCGAGCATCGAGGTCCCGATGATGAGGGCTATTATCAACAAGGTGCAATGGTGTTGGCACAGACCCGTCTCAGTATCATCGACCTGGAGACCGGTCACCAACCAATCCTGAACGAGGATGAAACGTTGGTGTTGGTCTGCAACGGAGAAATCTATAACAGTCCTGAACTCCGAACGCACTTAATAGAAAAAGGCCACCACTTCCGGACACGAACCGATGTCGAGGTTATTTTGCACCTGTATGAGGAGCTTGGAGACGACTGTGTAAAGCACCTCCGCGGGATGTTTGCATTTGCACTGTGGGATCGAACCCGAGAACGATTGTTATTGGCCCGAGATCATATGGGGCAAAAACCGCTATTTTTTGTTCAGGAATCAGACCGATTATTTTTCGCATCTGAAGTGAAAGCGTTGCTGTCCTCCAATCTCGTCAAGCCAGAAATAGAACTCGAGGGACTCTGGCATTACATGTCACTCCGGTTTATGCCCGACCAGTTTTCGTTCTTTAAAAACGTGATGAAGTTGCCGGCTGGCAGTTATCTTGTTTTCGAGAAAGGGGTTTCTCGTATTGAGCGATATTGGGATATCGACTTTACGCAAAAACAACAAGGATCCGAAAAAGAAATCGAAGAGGGATTACACCAAACATTACTCAACACAGTGGATTCCCATATGTTGAGTGATGTCCGAGTCGGTGCATTTCTTTCAGGCGGTATCGACTCCGGCACCGTATCAGCCATGATGGCGACGCTGCAACCTGATCCAGTACCGGTCTTCTCTATCGGCGTAAAAGAGCAGTCATTTAATGAGTTGCCTTATGCACACATGGTGGCCCGGCAATATGGCATGGAAGCTCATGAACAGATTGTGGAATCAAATATGATTCATCAAATCCCAAAGATGATTCACCACCTGGATGAACCGTCAGATCCTTTTGGAGTCGGTGTTTACCTCGTTGCCCAACTCGCCAGTCAACATGTAAAAGTTGCCCTTTCAGGAGATGGTGGAGACGAGAGTTTTGCGGGCTATGATCGATTTGCCGGACAGCGATTAGCCGATTACTACGCCGTGCTTCCTGCATGGTTGCGCCGCACGGTGATCGAGCGATTAATTCGACTTATCCCTGACACCTTTCAGTATAAAACGATCGCGCAGAAAGCCCGATGGCTTAATGAAATGTCATTGCGTGAGCGTGGCGATCGTTATGCACACAGTATGAGCTTTCTCCGATTTACCGATGAGTCGAAAAGAGCGTTGTTCACCGCTGATGCGCGAGACCGTTTTGATTCAGAGGATTCACGGGAAAAAATACTGACCCACTTCAACGCTGGCAACGTAAATGAACTCGTCGACCGCATGCTCTACACCGATTTGCGGACACGGATGCCTGATCATCTGCTGGTGATTGCAGACAGGATGTGTATGGCTCATTCTCTTGAAAATCGATCACCTCTGGTCGATCATCGTCTTGTCGAATATGCGGCATCAATTCCGAGTCACATGAAGCTTAAAGGAATGAAACTCAAACACATCTTGCGCTCGGTATCATCGCGTTATTTGCCACGCGAGCTCGTCTACCGAGAAAAGCAAGGATTTGGATTCCCCATTGCACTCTGGCTCAGAAACGACCTGCACCATTTCTTAAGAAATCTATTTTCTCAATCTCGCTTCGTCGAGATGGGGATATTTGAGCATCGTGCTATCCAATCGATGATCGAAGAACATCTCAGCGGAAAAGTTGATCATAACTTTCGACTGTGGATATTGCTCAATCTCGAGCTTTGGTATCGAATGTACTTCGAGGGACTATCGATCGATGACATGCAAGAATTTACCGCTGAAATGATGCAAGCTTGATCGGCACCCTCTCAATCACTTGCGAGCGCGAAGCATGGGTTGATGTTATTGAGACATTGACTGATCGACAACGCGCTAGGGTCGGTAATAGATCATTACCCGATCGCCAATTCCTGAATCAACGATCCTCAGTGGTGCGCCACCTAGCGCCTCTAATATCCAAGTTTCCGTAGATCGGTCGCTCCTCCTGACCCGGAGTGCGACGTATGCGGCGTCGGGCCAAAGGCCTCCACGCAAACCATGCAAAATTTTTGACGCGCTGGGTTCAACGTATTCAAGATCCTGATGACGCCCCGCATAATAAGCAAGACGCCTGTCGTTGGTTACAACTAATTCAGCAGCATGGCTTTGAGCAGCCAGCCAACGACCCGCTTCCTTAATCGCGCCTGCTCGAGTGACGTTGTCCAGACCACTAATGCTCTCGCCGATCCCCCAAACGATCAACAGCGTGATGAGGGCACGCCGCAGACCACTCAACCGTCGCCATGCTGAAACTGAAAACATACGATCGACAGCAAACGGCGCTAGAGTAAGTATGGTGATCGTCAGCGCAAGAGGATATCGAGCAACCAAAAAAAGCTTGATCACCGTAAACACGAGCAAAATCAACAGATGCATGCTCACCAGGCTGAGCCACAACCGGTTTTGAGATTTATGCTCAAAACGAATACCAGCCCAAAGTCCGCCGATAATAAATAGCGCCCATGGGATCGTCAGTTGCGTAAAGGTTGCGGATAAGAGCAGCATGCCAACCGCGAACACAAATAGCACCCAAGCATATTCTGCAGAATAAGGACTGAGAAACTCTGAGCGCAACACTGTCATTTTTTGCGACACCATGTCGCTCATATGCGCCCAAGCACTCATCACGACATGTACCGGACCGGACGGGAGACTTTCAGACACGCTTTGCGTCGATGGCGCAATCAGCCACCACCCCAAAATAATTGCCAAAAGAACTGTTGACACCAAAAGGATACTCAGACGCTTCCAAAGATGGCCATTCGTATTCCGGCGGGTTACGACAAAAAGAAGAGGTGTCGCCAACAAAAAAACAACGCCCTCAATCCTAAACAATGACGCCAGCATCAATGCCACAATCGTTCCGAACACAGTTGCACGTGATGGCATTGTTGAGTGACGTGCGAGACAAAACAATGCAAAGAGATAAAACGCTAAATATCCAGCGTCACGAATAATATAGGCGCGATACTCATTAAAAGAGGGATGGAGCACCGCCACCAGCGCAGCAATGGTGAGCATCCGACGCGAGGTTCCACCGAAGGCGTGCACAGTTAGCACGAAAAAAATTGCGGCTAATGTGAAAAAAACTGTGTTTAGAATATAGCCAGCGACTTCGTAATCAACGTCTAATGCGGCTGACGTAATCCACATTAACGCTGAGAAAAAAGGCCACTGATGAACATTGAACGCGCCTGACCAATTTCTCGCGGCAAAAAGTTCGGCCGCGCGAATGTACTCAACGGCGTCGTTGTTCACGACATCATCAATATGAATACACCACACCGAACTGACCAAACTTGCAAACGCACAGAAGAACAGGACCCCCGCTAGAAACCGACGATCTGCAGGAGCTGAGTCAAAAACGATCATGAAAAAATGTTACCTGAGAAGGTGCTCGCCCGAAAAAAGAGATGTGGTCGACTCACGCTCACGAATCACATGAAACGCATCGCCATCCACCATAACTTCTGCCGCTCGCGGGCGGGCATTGTAATTTGAACTCATCACAAATCCATAAGCGCCAGCCGACCGCACTGCCACAAGGTCATCCTGCTCGATCGCGAGCATTCGATCTCGCGCGAGAAAATCCCCCGACTCACAAACCGGTCCGACCACATCACATTTTTGGGAATCTCGATCCACCGTCTTATTGACCTCAACAACATCATGCCACGCTTCATATAGCGCTGGCCGTATTAAATCGTTCATCGCCGCATCGACGATGGCAAAATTTTTATCCGGTCCTTTTTTGATGTACTCGACTTTGGTCAACAGCACGCCAGCATTTCCAACAATCGCCCGGCCCGGCTCCAAAGTCACATGCATGTTGCATTCCCGAGTCTTAAGCACATCGATTAATGCCTGAATGTATTGTTGCGGTGCCGGTGGATTTTCAGTGGAATATTGAATGCCCAGACCCCCACCCAGATCGAGGTGCGTCAAATGAATCCCAATCTTGTGAAGCTCATCCACCACATCGAGCACACGTTGTAACGCATCACAAAAAGGCTCGACCTCGGTCAACTGGGAGCCGATGTGACAAGCGATTCCCGTCAGGCAAATACCGCTCATTTTGCTTGCTTTCTGGTAAAGCGCTAACGCGTCCTCAAAAGGAACGCCAAACTTATCCCCTCGAAGACCGGTTGCAATATAGGGATGCGTGCGAGGGTCAACATCCGGATTAATACGAATCGCCACGGACGCCTGAAGATCTAACGATATTGCGATTTCGTTTATACGTTGCAGTTCGGGCTCTGATTCGACGCTAAGCGCCCGAACGCCGCGTCGAAGAGCATGTCGGATTTCTTCAATTGACTTACCGACGCCCGAAAATACCACGCGGTTAGGAGGTCCACCTGCCGCAATGACTCGATCAAGTTCCCCGCCGGACACGATATCGAAGCCAGCGCCCATTTGATCTAAAACCTGCAAAACAGCAATGTTTCCATTTGCTTTTACGGCATAGCAAATACTATGAGCCAAGCCATTAAAAGGAGCATCGAATGCATGAAAATGCCGCTCAAGGGTGGCACGGGAATAGACATAACAAGGTGTTCCCACTTCCGCTGCAATTGAGGCAAGAGATACCCCTTCGGCAAACAACTCGTTTTGACGATATTCGAAGTGATCCACGCTCAGATCAACTTTCGTCGTCTTGCGTCTGCTGTTCAGAGGGGCTCTCCGGGATATACAAAGGTCCTTTCTGCCCGCAACCCGAGATAATTACCGAGGAAATAAATACCAGTGCAAAGCCAAGTCGGCTGAGCAGGGTTCCGAATCTTAATGTCTGTTTAGTTTTTTTCATTTTGCCTTACCTCACCGGCTCGCTATTTCTGCCCGGGCGCGATTAATCGCCTGTCGCACTTGGGAAGGAGCAGTACCACCCACATGGTCTCGAGAATTCACCGATCCCTCGAGTGTCAGCACGCCGTAAACATCATCGGCAATCAGATTAGATATGGACTGCAGTTCTGATAAAGAGAGCATATGCAATTCAACGCCTTTCGATTCAGCCCGGCGAACCGCCCCTCCAACAACTTCATGCGCATCTCGAAAAGCCAGACCGCGATGGACTAAATAGTCTGCCAGATCTGTGGCAGTTGAATGCCCAATGGCAGCCGCTGCGCGCATCTTCTCATGATTAAATTTCATATTCGAGACCATACCCGCAAGCACCTGAAGACAGGCATGCGCATTATCAAAACTGTCAAACAGCGGCTCCTTGTCCTCCTGATTATCGCGGTTATAAGCAAGCGGTTGGCCTTTCATGAGAACGAGCATTGAAACGAGATTACCCACAGCGCGACTGCTTTTGCCTCGAATCAACTCTGCCACGTCAGGGTTTTTTTTCTGCGGCATGATGCTGGAGCCGGTACAAAAAGCATCACCGAGATCGACATACCCAAAACTTTGCGAAGACCAAAATACCAATTCCTCTGCGATGCGCGACAAATGGACATTCATTAGTGCAGTCGCACTACAAAATTCCACCACAAAGTCTCTATCCGAAACACCATCCAGCGAGTTAAGCGACACGGAATCGAATCCCATCGTCTCCGCGCTCATCTCGCGATCAATCGGAAATCCAGTGCCTGCCAGCGCTGCGGAGCCCAACGGCGAGATATTGACTCGATACCGACACTCTGACAATCGTTGCCAGTCTCGATTCAACATGGCATACCATGCCATTAAGTGGTGACCACAGGTAATCGGCTGAGCCGTCTGCATGTGCGTCATCCCGGGCATGATGGACTCGGCCTCACGATCCGCAACTTCTAGCAACACTTGCTGGACCGCGGTCAAATCATCAGAAATCTGATCAATGGCGTCGCGCGTGAACAATCTAAGATCAGTCGCCACTTGATCATTTCGCGATCGCGCGGTGTGCAGTTTTTTGCCCGGCTCGCCAACCAGCTCGGTGAGACGAGCCTCGATATTCATATGAACATCTTCGAGCTCCGGCTTCCACTCAAATCGGTCTTCAGAAATCTCTGTCAATATGGCATCAAGCCCATCCAAAATCGCGTTGCACTCAGCCTCTGAGATGACGCCTCGCACCGCCAGCATTCTCGCGTGCGCCTGAGAACCGATAATGTCGTAGCGCGCTAAACGCCGATCAACATGCTCTGAGGCCGTAAACGCCTCGACAAATGCGTCTGTGTCAGTCGCAAATCTTCCACCCCACAGTTTTTCAGTGGCCATAGCCGTTAGTTCTGTAGTTAAGATCGCAACTCATTGATGAGGTTCTGGAGACAGCTAATCACCCGGCAAACGCGGCGACTACTGTAAAGCCGCCATATAAATCGCCAGCGCATTTATCTGATCATTCGTCAGTCGATGGGCAATGGGGCCCATAATTTTTCCAGCTCGCTCGCCGGACTTAAATGCGAGAAGTTGTGCCTCCAGATATTCTGGCCACTGGCCAGCAACCCGAGGAAAGTTCGAGGGAATGCCGTGTCCGGCTGGCCCATGGCACGCCATACACGCCGGTACCGACAGCGACGCCAGGCCGCCTCGATATATTGCTTCCCCCTGCGTCGCGATTTCGACTTGGGCCTCACTGATGCTACGAGGCGTAATAGTCTGCGAGGCATACCACGCATCAATATCCGCCATATCCTCGGGACTTAGCGGCTGGGCCATTCCCATCATGATCGCGTTCGCACGCTTTCCAGACTTAAAAGCCGCCAACTGGCCTTCAATATAGCCCGGAACCTGCCCGGCCAATGACGGAAACCCCGAATTTGTACTATTGCCATCGGCACCATGACACGCAACGCAAGACTGCGCTTTTGTCTGCCCGGCCGCTGGATCTCCAGCGAAAACACCGTGGGACGTCGAGATCATTACAATAGCGGCAAAAATGGATACCAGCCGATTCATTAAACTGCTCCTTTATATCGACAAATTAATCGACGACATGGTCGACCCGAACGTCTGGCCGAAACCCGTGTTTCAGCTGGTCCAGTTTTATTTCAAGATGTTTTCCAGCTGTGCGCCTTTGACGCAATGCGAAAAACCCGAGGGGGAATTATACCCGTGACTTCAATGACCTGCGAACCCAAACTCCTTAGAAAAGCAGAGTATTCTCTGTCAGCGCATCATCCTCGAGACTGGATAGAAGACTCCGGCGCCGAGGTCGCGTTTGCCGGTCGTTCAAACGTCGGAAAATCAAGCGCCATAAACGCCATTACAGCGCGCAAAGCGCTCGCCCGGACCAGTAAGACGCCGGGAAGAACCCAACAGATTATCTTTTTTGAGCTGGATGAACATTTTCGGCTAGTTGATTTACCGGGTTACGGCTACGCAAAAGTGCCTGCGTCCTTACAGTTACATTGGGGGAAAACCGTTCAGCGTTATCTGCAGGAACGCAACAGTCTGAAGGCTCTCATTTTACCCATCGATTCGAGGCGCGAGCCTACCAAATTGGATCTCGAGCTTCTCGATTGGTGTGCAGCTGCTTCGCTTCGAGTACACATACTGTTAACCAAGTGCGACAAACTTGGCCGTGCAAAACAACTACAGTCGTTGCGCGATGCTCAGCGATTACTCGCGTCAATGCCTCTGGTCACCCTGCAGTTGTTTTCGGTCCCTCACGCCATAGGTGTCGACGATGCCCGAAAACGGGTCGTTGATCTTCTCTCTGATCGTGAGGTTACGCCCGCAGACTAACTATGAGCCTCAGCCCAGTTATTGCCAATTCCAGCATCCACTTTTAAAGGAACGGCCAGTTCTGCAACACCACTCATCAATTTGGACAGCTCTTGGCTTACCCTGGAGACATCACTTTCTGGCACCTCAAGAACCAATTCGTCATGTACCTGCATAATGATTCTCGAATCCCTTGCATCGGTGGAGAGCCAGTCATCGACAGCGAGCATCGCAAGCTTAATAAGATCTGCTGCGGTGCCCTGCATCGGCGCATTAATGGCCGCTCGCTCAGCACCCTGACGACGAGCATGATTGCTCGAACTGATATCAGGTAGATACAGGCGCCGACCAAAAACAGTTTCAACATATTTTTTTTCACGGACTTGCACTCGAGTCGCATCCATGAAGGTTCTGACCCCGGGATAACGTTCAAAGTACAAATTAATATAATCCTGGGCCTTGCCTCGATCGATTCCAAGCTGTCGACCAAGACCAAATGCCGACATGCCATAAATCAGACCGAAATTGATCGCCTTTGCGCTGCGGCGTTGATCTTTAGAGACTGAATCAAGTTCGACACCAAAAACTTCCGCGGCGGTCGCTCGATGAACGTCTTCACCCTTCTCAAAAGCACTGAGCAAACCTTTATCAGCAGACAAATGCGCCATGATCCGAAGTTCGATCTGCGAATAATCAGCTGCCACCAGCTGACAGCCCGCTGCGGGTATGAATGCCTCTCTGATTCGACGACCCTCAGCGGTTCGAACCGGAATATTCTGAAGATTAGGATCACTCGATGACAATCGTCCCGTTGCAACGGCGGCTTGGTGGTAAGAGGTATGCACCCTGCCCGAGTGAGCATTGATCAGCCTGGGCAGTTTTTCCGTGTAGGTTGACCGCAGTTTGCTAAGGCCACGATGCTCAAGGATCAACTTGGGCAGTTCATGCTGCTCTGCTAACTCAGCGAGAACACTTTCTGCAGTTGAGGGCTGGCCCTTTGGGGTTTTTGAGATAACGGGCAGTCCCAACCGATTAAAAAGAATCTCCTGAATCTGCTTCGGCGACGCAATGTTGAATACACCGCCGGCTTCTGCATGCGCTTTCGCTTCCAACTCTTGGGTCCGCTCGGCAAGTTCTTTGCTTTGTGCTGCCAACATCTGAGCATCGACACGCACGCCGGTTCTTTCGATTTTTGATAACACCGGTACCAGCGGCATCTCGATCCGATCAAACAGCTCGGTTTGGGCAACTTCTTTTTTCAGTCGCGGAAAAAGCGTCTCATGAAGGCGCAATGTAATGTCGGCATCTTCTGCTGCGTACGGTGCGGCTACCTCCACTGGGACTTCGTTAAAACTAAGCTGACCCTTCCCTTTTCCGGCAACGTCTTCATAGTGAATCGTTTTATGACCCAAATATTTCAGAGATAACGTGTCGAGATCGTGCCTCGACCCGGTACTGTCAAGAACGTAAGACTCGAGCATCGTATCGAAGCGGATACCATTAAGCATAACGCCGTGGTTATGAAGCACCGTGCAGTCATATTTTAGGTTCTGTCCAAGCTTCGCCCGATTGGGATCTTCCAGCAGAGGTTGCAGGGCACCTAAGACTTGCTCTTTACTCAGCTGATTTGGTGCATCAAGATAATCATGGCCGACGGGCACATAAGCACCTTCTCCTGCCTCAACCGCAAAAGACACGCCCACCAGACGGGCCTGCATGGCGTCAATCGACGTCGTCTCGGTATCAAAGGCAAAATAAGGGGCTTTTGTCAGCTTCTCTACCCATTTATTGAGTGTCGACATATCAACAACGGTCTCGTAGCGAGTCGCTTTGGCGGGCTCCGCTTCAACAGACTCATTTAAACCGCCCAGATCAGAAAGCCAGGTCTTAAACTCAAGCTCCGCATAAAGCTGACGCAAGGTATCTTCATCCGCAGGTGAGATAACGAGCGCCTCCAACTCTTTCTCGAGCGGCACATCACATTTAATCGTTGCAAGCTTCCGCGACAGCGCTAACTGATCGAGTGAGCCTCTCAGATTCTCCCCCACCTTTCCTTTGATACCGTCGGCATTAGCAACCAAAGTATCTAGTGACCCATACTCCATCAACCAGCGAGAAGCCGTCTTCGGTCCCACTTTAGGCACGCCGGGTATGTTGTCGGATGTATCACCCACCAATGCCAAAAAATCGATAATTCGATCAGGCGGAACGCCAAACTTTTCTTCGACGCCCTTTTCGTCATACACAACGTTTTTCATGCTGTCGCACATCACGACGCCTGGACCCACCAGTTGCGCAAGATCCTTGTCCCCACTCACAATAAATGCGTCCATACCCGCTGCAGGCGCAGCTTTGGCAAGGGTTCCGATAACATCATCGGCTTCTACATCGGGTATTGAAAGCAGCGGCAGGCCCAGCGCTTTAATCACGGCATGCACTTGGTCAATCTGCGACCGCAACTCATCGGGCATCGGCGGGCGATTAGCTTTATATTCGCGGTAGAGCCGATCACGGAACGTCTTCCCGGGGGCGTCAAAAACAACAACGAAATGCGGAGTGTCTTGCTCACGCATGAGGCGTCTCAGCATATTGACGATGCCATAAACAGCACCTGTCGATTCTCCTCGGGAATTAGCAAGATTTGGCATCGCGTGAAACGCACGATAGAGGTAGGACGATCCGTCAACGAGGACTATTTTTTTTGACATATCTTGATCTCATCCCAACTTTGCTTTCAACATTAACGGCCAAGGCCCAGTATACGTGTGAGCACTGCCCTGATCCGTTTTCAATTCACTTTCAAAAAGCAATCATGCGTTCCGGGATTCCTCCAGATTAAATTTCCTAAAATTCTTGAAAACAGAATTATATTAAAGCCATGACCTTTCTTCGAAATCTTCCAAGCAGCATCATACTTTTATTGGCATTAGGGTTTATCGCAAGTTGTGCGAGAAATCCACCATCCCCAACAACAAATGCTCATATTCGTTTTTACTCGATCAATGATTTCGATCAGCTTTCAGATTTATCCCTGGTTCCCAATCGGGATGAAGCGGGATGCCACAATATGCCGATCGACCTTGAAGTTCACAGAATTGCGCAGATCGGGTTTGATCGGTGCCAGGTTTTTAATGAAGCAGATTGCGCTGAAGGTTCGGCGTTAACGGTGCGATGGTCTGGGAAAAAATCACGATCTGACCCGAACAAAAACGAACCGACCCAAAAGCTTACCCAAGGTTCGCTGTGGCAATTCGCCGGCGCTCGGGAGGCCACGGTTAGCTCGTGGCGCTGCGATCTCCTCGAGTAGCACGCGATACTGAAAATCAGTCAACTTGAAGTCTGGAAAACGTGATGCCCTTAAGTATATTAAGCGCCTCACCGACTTCTAGATCACGATCCTGTAGTTGTTTCTCGGAAGACTCGGCGGAGTCCCCAGACCCCTCTGCAATCTCGCTTTCATTGGCAAGATGTCCTGCGAGATCAGACTCACGCATACCCGCCGTTTGTAAATCGTCAGCTAATTTTAAAGGCCGACTGACAATATCGGGCTCGATTCCAGTCGCCTGAATGGAGCGGTTATTCGGGGTGTAATAACGCGCGGTGGTGAGTTTTAAGGCTGCTGCACCGTCATTCATCGGCAGAATAGTCTGCACTGAGCCCTTGCCGAAAGTCTTAGTCCCCAGAATCAATGCCCGGCGGTGATCCTGAAGCGCGCCCGCGACAATTTCTGACGCCGACGCAGAACCCCGATTAACAAGCACGACAAGTGGTGCGCCATCGAGCACATCTCGTCCAGTCGCTTCAAACGTATAAATCGCGTCTGCTGCACGACCTCTCGTCGAAACGATCACGCCATCTTTCAGAAACAAGTCGCTGACTTCAACGGCACCGTTGAGTACGCCACCCGGATTATTCCGAAGATCCAGAACCAGTCCTGCCAACTGACCACCACTTTGATCTTGGAGTTTTTCAATCTGCTGACGCAAAGAAGCGCCTGTGCCCGACTGAAATTGACTGATGCGTGCATATCCGTAATTGGACTCCAACATCTCTGCGCGAACGCTACGAAGCTGAATGATCGCCCGTTTCAACGTGATATCGAATGGAGCCTCCACACCTTCTCTCGAAATGGTTAGCGTAATCTCACTACCCGGTGCGCCCCGCATTTTATCGATCGCCTTATCCAATGACTCACCTTTGACGACCATGCCATCGAGACGAATAATTAAATCTCCGCTTTTGATACCGGCGCGATCTGCCGGTGTGCCATCCATCGGTGAGATCACCCGAATCACCCCACCCTCCAAAGTAACTTCGATACCCAAGCCGCCAAACTCGCCGCGGGAATCAATATTTATCTCATGGAACGAAGAAGCATTGAGATAAGCTGAGTGGGGGTCAAGACCATTCAGCATTCCTCTTACGGCATTTTGCAACAGGGTTGCATCATCAACGGACTCCACATAATCACTCTTGATCATATTGAAGATCTCCGCAAAAAGACGAAGGTCTTCGAGCGGCAGCGCTTCACTTTCAGCCGTTTCAGTTGCAACACTGGGTTGCCAAAGCATCATCAGCGGAAAGATTACCAGCACCAGAGCAAACCGGGATTTCGAGAACAATAAATTTTTCATAGCACGCCGTTGTAGGATCGCAAGAGACCGGAAGGAACGCAAAAATTATAACGCTGGTCCATGCTGGAGCCGTGATTAAAGTCGTCTCTTGAGTTTTACGCCCTGATCAACATTAGCGAAAGAGCATTCGCGCATATTAGCGTATAATGTTGGTCTAATATTGGAAAAGCCACCGCGGTCCTTTACGGCAGTACAAGATATGGCAATACAAGAAAACAGGTCAACCATCAGTGCGGAAGACGCAACCGCAATTGAACAGATGTTTTTGGCGAGCGAAGCCGATTTATATGTTGCATCACGCTCCCTCAAAGCAATGGGCCACCCGCTCCGACTGAAAATTCTCTGCATTCTGGCTGAAGGAAATGAAACGAGTGTCCAGGACCTCGTTGACCTCGTGGGCACATCTCAGAGTAACATCTCGCAACATCTGTCCATTCTTCGAGACAAGGACATCTTGGCGTCACGCAAAGAGGCAAACAAAGTGTTTTATCGCATCGGTGACGATAAGATTCTTGCGCTCATGGAGACGATGCGCGAAGCTTTTTGCAGCACACACAATTAAGCACAACCGGTGGGCCTCGCTAACGATGTCTCCGTCGGCGTGATGTAGACTACTCCTCCCTTTCGATCATTCTTTAAATCTTATGGACCTCGAATTTATTGCCCAAAACTGGTATCTCTTTGCGGCGCTCGTTGTTATTTCTTTGTTAATCGGTTTCGATTCCATTCGCCGCGGAGGTGGCGGAGCAAATCAAGTCAGCGCATTACAATTGCCGCAACTCATCAGTCAGGAAAACGCCGTGGTCGTGGATGTCTGCGAAGCAGAGGAATTCAACCGGGGTCATATTCTGAACGCAATCAATATTCCTCTCAAACAACTTCAAGACCAATTAGGGCAACTCGAGAAATTTCGGACTAAAGATAAGCCTATTGTCTTGTCATGCCGTAGTGGTCAGCGGGCGAATCGCGCAGCGGCGATATTGCGAAAAAACGAATTTAAAAAGGTATTCACCCTGAGCGGCGGTTTAACCGCTTGGGAAAAAGAGAACCTCCCGGTAGAACGAAAATCTTAATGAGAACCAACCTATGAATGATGTTGCCGGGCAATCGCCCCAGTCTAAATTTCACTTGCACCAGGTTTACACGAAAGATGTGTCTTTCGAGTCGCCACAGAGTCCTGCCGTGTTTACCTGGAAAGAATACCGGCCCGAGACCGAAGTTGACTTAAAAGCGAATCACAACATCATTGAGGCCGATAAGCATATTCATGAAGTTGTTTTAAAAGTGACGGTTACCGCCAAGCAAGGCGAAGATGTCGTATTTCTAGTTGAGGCACAGCAGGCGGGTATATTTACCGTTCAGGGCAGCACACCGGAAATGCTGGATATGATGCTGGAAGCCGCGTGTCCTACGGTGCTGTATCCTTTTCTTCGCGAAACCATTGCCAGCCTAACGGCGAAAGGGGGCTTTCCACAGTTTCTGCTTGGACCCGTTAATTTCGATGCGATGTACCTACAGAATAAAGAACAAAACGCCGGTCAGCAAAGCAGTGTCTAGAGACTGAACCGGAAAGTCGCCTCACCTTACAAATTCACGACCCACACACCCTAAATTAAAAAAATGCCGGGTGACTCATCAATTGCTGTCCTCGGAGCAGGCTCCTGGGGGACGGCGCTTGCCTGCCTAACCGCCCGATCCGGGAAAAATGTCTTTTTATGGAGCGCCGACCCCAGTCACGCAGCAGCAATGGCGCGAGATCGTGTCAACGAAAAATATCTCCCGGGGATCCCCCTCGAAGCAAAAATAACACCGACTGACAACCTTCACGATTTTGAGGGCGTCAACTCGTTCATTCTCGCAGTGCCCAGTCATGCCTTCCGGGAAGTCCTGCAAAAACTGTCGCCGCTGCTTAAAAACGTCCGCATTACACCAAATATTTGCTGGGGAACCAAAGGCTTCGAACCTAAAACGTCCCTGCTGTTAAGTGACGTCGTTATCGAGGAACTTGGAAACCAGATCACACCAGCAGTTGTTTCAGGCCCAAGCTTTGCGGGTGAAGTAGCCCTTGGATTGCCGACTGCCCTAACGGTCGCCTCTCATAATATTGAGACCGCCAACGAAATCGCGACATGGTTTCGAGATCGCAAAACTCGCGTCTATGCCAGTTCTGACATTCAGGGCGTGCAGCTTGGAGGCGCACTTAAAAATGTAATCGCCATCGCAGCGGGTATCAGCGATGGCCTTGGCTTCGGTGCTAATGCCCGCGCTGCGCTGATCACCCGGGGCTTAGCCGAGCTTGCCCGCTTCGGTCAGGCGCTCGGCGGACAAGCTGAAACATTCTCTGGCCTCACAGGTTTGGGCGATTTGATCCTGACCTGCACGGATGATCAATCCCGCAATCGACGCGTCGGCCTTGCTATTGGTCACGGAGAGACCATGGCACAAGCCATCAAAAAAGTAGGTCAAGAAGCAGAGGGCATTAACAGCGCTCGTGAGCTTTATCGAAAAAGCCAGACGCTTAAAGTCGAAATGCCGATTAGTGAGCAAGTCTACCGGGTCTTATTTGAAGGTCATGATCCCAGCGCAGCGGTAACCACGTTACTCGAGCGCGAACCGAAAACAGAGCGGCCCTAACACGTCTAACAGCGGGTCAATTCAAAGCGGGCGGTACGCCCCATCAAAATCACAACGACAGATTCACGCGCTCTAATGACTCGGGCTCAATACCGAGAGTCGCAAAGTCATTACAATCACACGTGCTATCTGCCTGTAATGAATAAAAATTGTCCAGCGTAAATAGGGGATTAGGCAGGCATTCCATCGCTCGTCCTTGCAGTTGCGCGATCCAGTCCGGCACACCAATGATGAGCCGACGTTTATCAAGCTTCTCGGCTGTAAATTCGATCAACTCACGAAAACGATATGACCGGGGCCCACAAAGGTTATAGGTTTCAGCCGGTCCTTCAACTGCAGACCGTCCCAACGCGTTCGCAAAAGCACTTACCACGTCTTCCACCCAAACCGGTGCAAATCTTGAATTTGGGCATACCAACGGGAACACTGGAACCCATCGCAACAGGCTCGCAAACTGCCCGAAGAAGTTATCACCCTCGCCAAAAATAATCGAAGGCCTGAAGATCTGGATGGTCATGCCGTTCGCATTATCGATTACAGCACGTTCGCCAGCCGCTTTTGAGCGCAGATATGCGCTTGGTGGATTTTCCATGTCTGCGCGAAGCGCGCTCATGTGAAGGATTTGGGAAACGCCTGCTTTGTGCGCCGCTGAGATCCAGGACGCGGGCCACTCGACATGGACGTCATGAAAACTCTGCTGCCTAGATTCGTGAAGGATGCCGCTTAAATTCACCAGAACATCCTGACCGGCAAGCACCGCTTCGCGTTCAATGTTCGCCGAAGATGTCAGCACTTTTAAGTTGACTGCCGCAACATCATTTTCAATTTTTGGCGAATGACCGCGCGTAATGACTGACACATCGTGACCGTCCTCGAGCAATCGCTTACACAGTACGCGCCCAACAAAACCCGTTCCCCCAAGAATGGAAATCTTTTTTTTATCAATTACGACTGTCATCACACGGTTTCCTGATTCTGTAAAGACGCGATGCACTGAGGGCCGTTGTTGGCTGGCGCATTAACGTAGCGACTGACCGGTCTTAATTTCATTTCCTGACGAGGGGGCTTTAGCAGCACGGCTGCTGTATCGGAATCCAGCTTTGCATTGCTTAGCCATTTGTCATGTTGGTTTTTTTCCAAGATTAACGGCATTCTGTGATGGACCTCTCGACACGAGTCATTAGCCTCGGTTGTAATCACGCAGAAACTCTCGATCATTGCCTTATCAAAATTCGTATTTTGGGCCCAAATACCGGCCATAACGAAAGGATCGCCATTGATTGTTGTAATGTAATAAGGCTGCTTAACACCGGCTTTTTCGGACCGCCATTCATAGTAGCCATCGCAAAGCACGAGACAGCGCGCCCTGCGAAACGCATCACGAAACATTGGCTTATCGGCAAGGGTCTCGGCGCGTGCATTTATTGGCTTCGAAAAGCCTTCACGCGTTAACCATGATGGAACTAAACCCCAGGTGAGATCAAGCAGTCTGATCCCGGAATCCGTCCGGCAAGCGACTGCCGCCTTTTGGGAGGGCGCCACGTTATAACTTGGCGCCACCGGGTCGTCGTCGCTGAAATCCAATTCATCAATCACATCGCCAAACTCGACAACGGGACGATGGCGATCAAATCTTCCGCACATTTAGCCGACTCTCCTGAGTGTTTGGCTGGTGGTTCGAATACGTCATAACTATACTGAGTCCTTTCAACTCGTGTCCCGAAAAATGAGCAGCTACGAAAACTATACCCGCACTAGCGATGACTACGACCGCACTCGTCAAGCCGTGGGCATTGAGTTCATCAAAGTCGGTCTTGCGAGAGGAAGCCAGCCGCTAGAGCGTCAGGTGCTCCTTGATGCGGGTTGCGGGACCGGCCAATACAGTAAAGCCCTGCTGTCACAGGTTGCAAAAATTGAAGCGCTGGACATAAATGCCAATATGCTGTGCCACGCGCGGGAAAAGTTTGGGCAGACTGATTTGACGCAAAAAATTAGCTTCCATGAGTCCGCAATCTCTACCATACCCCTCGCCGATAATGCGGTGGACGGCGTGATTATCAATCAGGTTTTACACCACCTGTCAGACAGCGCCGCAAACGACTGGCAGGCGCACCGGGCCGTATTTGCAGAACTTGCTCGAGTTTTGCGTCCCGGTGGCGCCATCGTTATTAATAGTTGCAGTCATCTTCAATTAGAACGAGGGTTCTGGTTCTACCATTTAATTCCGAGCGCGCTCCACCAGATAAAAGAACGCACATGCGATATCTCAATAATCACGCAACTGCTCTTCGACGTGGGATTTAAAGCGCCTAAAAATACAGCTGCCGTTGATATCGTCATGCAAGGGGACGCGTACTTTAATCCGGCAGGCGTCATTGATTCTGAATGGAGAAGTGGAGATTCAATTTGGGCGCTGGCAACAGAAGAGGATCTTCAATCTGCGATCAAGACCGTCGAACAACTCACAACAACGGCAGCTTTGAACCGTTATTTTGAGACCCACGATCAACACCGCTCATCGATCGGTCAATTAACCTTTACATCCGCAATACGCGGGGCCTAGCAAACTCGGCGCGATATCTCCACTAGCCTTTCACAGTAACCGTTACAATAAGGGGTCGTTTTCTCCAATCGTATTCCTTATGGGCCGCGTCATTCGTTTCATTCTTCCTCTCGTCCTTCTGGCCGCAGGCGTTTTCATTTTTTTAGAACTCCGGTCGTCCGGACCAGAAGATGAAGTCTCAACTCGCTCGGAGCGGAGTTGGCCCGTAGAGGCGGTTTCAGTCGAGTTGAGAGACTTGCACCCTACTCTTCGCTTATTCGGTCGAATCGAGTCACCTCATGAATCGCACCTTCGCTCGGCGTTAAACGCAGACGTCCTCACCTCTTCGATACGCGTGGGAGACGCGGTCAAAAAAGGCCAAACGCTATTACAGCTGGATGACGCAGATTCAAAATTAACCCTGGCCCAGCGAGCAGCTGAACTCGCTGAGATCGAGGCGCAAATCAAGGGTGAGAAAAATCGTTTCCGAAATGATCGGGTATTATTTTTACAAGATGAAAAACTTCTGGCGCTTGCAAAAACCAAACTCAAACGCGCCGAACAACTTGCCGAATCGCAATCTGGGTCTCAAGCCAGCGTCGACACAGCGCTCGAGGCGGTTGCTCGCCAGACGCTTAATCTCACGGTTCGTCAAAACGCGATTGATGATCACCCAATCAGACTCGCCCAGCTTCGCGCTCGCCTGGAGCGAGTGTCAGCCCTTCGGGATCACGCGCTTCGAAATCTAGAGCGAACAAAAATCGTGGCGCCATTCGACGGTCGCATTACTGCGGTACATGTCTCCCCGGGGGACCGTGCGCAAATGGGCTCGTTGCTCATCGATCTGTTTGAGACGGCATCGACCGAAGTCCGCGCACAAATTCCGAATCGGTACCTCTCACAGCTGCGGCAAAGCCTTGATCAAGGGGAGCCCGTGCCCGCGATTGCGACAATTGACGGCCGAGAGATCGTCATTGAACTCAATCGACTGGCTGGAAAGATTGAATCGGGAGAGGGCGGTGTCGATGGCTTTTTCAACCTTCCCCGCACGGAAGGCAATTTGGAACTCGGCCGGACGCTAGCAGTCCTTTTGACGCTACCCGCAGAAACCAACGTTCTCGCGCTCCCGGCCACCGCAGTCTACGGCGCCAATTTTGCGTACAGGATAGAAGCAGACCGACTCGAGCGTGTGCAACTTGAACGTGTTGGTGAATATCGTAACGGCGAATGGGGCACCTGGAGTCTGTTTCGAAGCGGCGATCTCAGCGACGAAGATCAAGTGCTGACGAGTCAACTGCCCAACGCGATTGAAGGCCTGCGTGTTGACGTGGTTTCAAATCGCAACTGATTAAGTCTATGGGAAGTAGCATACTCGCGATTTTTGCCCGCCATCCCGTGGCGGCCAATCTGCTGATGGCGATGATGATGATCTCAGGCGTCTGGGGTCTTTCACAGCTCAACACGCAGTTTTTTCCTAGTTTTGATATCGACTTTGTTTCCGTCAAAGTCACCTGGCCAGGCGCTAGCTCGGAAGATCTTGAAACACTTGTCACCGAACCTCTAGAGCGACAACTCAAAGGCACGGAGAACGTCAAAGAACTAAAGTCACTCTCAGTCGACGGTCAGGCTTTCGTCACTTTGGAATTCCGAGAGAACACCGACATGGGGCCTGCTCTCGATGACGTCAAAGAGCGTGTTGATCTCGTGAGCAACCTGCCAGACGGTGCTGAAACCCCGGAGATCTCCCGAATCGTTAACCACGAGCGGGTCGCAAACCTTCTTATTTCAGGTCCGGAAGATCCTCAAGGGCTCCGCACGCTCGTTAACCAATTTGAGCGCGAACTTCTGGAAAGAGGGATTGCGCACATTCGCATCTACGGGCTTCCAGAAGAAGAAATCGCGATTCAAATCCCGCCCAGCACGCTGCGAGAACTGGGCCTGTCCATTCAGGATATTAGCCGGCGAATTTCCGCGGCATCCCGGGACCTACCGGTTGGCATCATCGGGCGCGGCGAGTCTGCGCTGCAGCTCCGATTCAAAGACCAGCGTCGGCAAGAGCTTGCATTTTCGGATATTCCCATCATCGTCACACAAGACGGTCGTCGACTTACGCTTGGCGACATCGCAACGATTACACGTCGGCCAAAAAACGCGCAAACCGAAGTTCGATTTCAGGGAAAGCCGGCAGTTGAAATGCGCTTATCCCGAACCCGTAATGCGGACAGTCTTGAATCGGCAAAAATTCTCCGCGAATGGAAAGAAGAGACTCAGCCAACTCTCCCGCCAGGCGTGGGACTTCATATCTATGACGAGCGCTGGGAATACATTCAGGACCGTATTCAATTACTTTTGAAAAATGGACTATCCGGTCTCGCGCTCGTTATCCTGATTCTTTACTTCTTTTTGAATGCGCCGGCCGCTGGCTGGGTCACCATCGGCATTCCAACCTCTTTTCTCGCCGCACTCGGTGTTTTGTATCTCTATGGCGGCTCGATCAACATGATCAGTCTTTTCGGACTGATCATGACCCTGGGCATCATCGTGGATGACGCAATTGTGGTGGGCGAGGATGCCGTCACGCACTTTGAACGCGGGGGTGGTGCGCTTGAATCAGTCGAAAAAGGCGCAAAACGCATGCTCGCGCCCGTGATCTCCTCTTCTTTGACAACCATCGCGGCGTTTATGCCCTTATTGCTGATTGGCGGAATCATCGGCTCAATCCTTCATACGATTCCCATCGTGGTGATCTGCGTGATCCTCGCCTCCCTGGTCGAATCTTTTTTGGTGTTGCCCGGACATTTACGCGGCACGTTCTCCCGGATGGGTCACTATCAACCCAAAGGCTTGCGGAAAAAACTCGACACGGGCTTTGAAAACTTTCGCGATCGAATCTTCAGGCCAATCGTCAAAACCGGTGTTCACCATCGATGGACAACCATCGCACTTTCGATCGCTCTATTCACCGTCACCGTCGGCTGGCTTGCCAGCGGGCGCATCGCTTTTAATTTTTTTCCCGTCGCTGAAGGCCCCATTCTGTTTGCCAACGTTGACTTTGTGTCGGGCACGCCAGAAGAGACAGTGGCGGACTATCTGAACGAAATCGAAAAAGCAGCTTGGGCAACCGATGCGCATTTTGGAGGCGGACTCGTGAAAACCGCAATCTCAAGAAAAGGCCTGGGGGAGAGCGGAGACTGGGAAACGCGTAGTAACGACAACATCGGCTCTGTATTGGTTGAATTAATCAAGCCCGATAAACGAACTGCGCGCAATCGGGATTTCATTAACGAATGGCACAGTCGAATCCCCAAAACAGCAGGCCTTGAAAATCTATCCATCAAAGAGCCTACGGCCGGCCCCCCGGGACAGGATATCGAGGTTCGGATCACCGGCAATAATTTATCCGGGGTGAAAAGCGCCGCCATTGAACTCAAAGCGATTCTGAACGAGATTCCGGGCGTTTCTGGTGTTGAAGACAACATGCCTTATGGGCGCGAACAACGAATCTTGAAACTGACCCCGACGGGAGAGGCATTGGGACTCTCGGTAGAAAATCTGGGCCGACAGCTCCGTGCAGGATATGAAGGTCAACTTGTTCAGGTAATGGCCGATCAGGGTGACGAAGTTGAAGTGCGTGTGATGTTGCCGGACAGCGAACGTAACCGACTCAACAGTCTGGAAGAGTTTGAGATTATGTTGCCGAGTGGTGGCGCCGTTCCGTTCGACAATGTGGTCGAGATGACACCCAGCCGTGGTTTTGATTCGATTCGACACGTCGAGGGCAAACTTGCCGTGACGGTCACTGGTGATGTTGATGACACCGTCAACAACGATAATCGTATCATTGCGGGCCTAAAAAAGAATTCCTTATCAGCGCTTGAAGCTCGGCACGGCGTGAGGTTTTCTTTCGAGGGCCGTCAAGCAGATCAACGCGAAACCATGAGTGACATGAAGCGCGGCGCTCTCGTGGCGGTGGTACTCATTTATCTCGTGTTGGCTTGGGTTTTTGGTTCGTATGGTTGGCCTGTGCTGGTTATGATCATCATTCCCTTCGGGCTCGTGGGCGCGATTTGGGGTCATGTATTAATGGGTATTGATCTGACGATTCTCTCAATGTTTGGCTTCTTTGGATTGGCCGGCATCGTGATCAACGATTCAATTATTTTAGTGACGTTTTATAAAGAGCTTCGACAACAGGGAATGGCGGTCGAAAAAGCAGTGGTAGAAGCTGCCTGTCAGCGCCTGCGTGCGGTGCTACTCACGTCAATGACAACAATTGCCGGGCTCACGCCTTTACTCTTTGAAACATCGCTTCAGGCGCAGTTCCTGATCCCAATGGCAACCTCGATTGCATTTGGACTCGCGTTTGCAACACTGCTTGTGTTATTTCTGGTTCCGTCTTTATTAACGATTTATGAAAACTCTATCTTTGGAAAACATCGTCACAGGACGATCTCCGAGACAGCACTTTAATCAAAAAGCTCAACCCAGACCGGTTGGTGATCAGAACCTTCTGCCGCTTCATCCACCCAGCATTTTTGAATTCGTTTTCTGAGAGTTGCACTAACAAAAGCGTAGTCCAGTCGGGCCGGCACATCGTCAACGTCAGAGGTAAAGCCCGCATCAACGTCGCCACCACCGTACACCCATGCATCTACAAAACCCAGTGGATGGGTGACTCTCCCGCCATAGGGTGAAAGTGAACCAACCATATGCTCATACTCGGGAGTATGCGGGACGCTGTTGAAATCACCGAGCACCACGGCATGTGGGGGCACTTCGAAGTCCATAAGACCCTCCACCCAATAATTGCCCCCGTCTTTCAACGGATTCACCTCTATTGCCCCGCTGACCGGAAGACCCTCATGAGCCGCGTCGTGATGAATGCGAAGTAACGCTTCCACCTGAGGAACTCGGGTCTCGGAATTGATATGCGTCAAATGCGTATTAATAAATCGAAACGAAGTGTCACCGAGATTGACCGCACACTCGAGCGCCGAACGCTGGATGCTGAGCGGGCCAATGCTGGCACTCTTGGGAAGCAAATGATGGCGACAGTAGGCAATCGGTTCCCGGCTGAGCAAAAGATTGCCAAACTGTCGGCGAATCGGCCGACCCGCAGAATCAATCTCACCGCCAGCCTGATCAACTCCTGGGCCATAAGCGTAGTCATAGCTTTCAAAAGCGTTGATGATCTCTCTGACTTGATCAATTTCGCCCGAGCGAGGCCAAAAGCGATCAACCTCCTGGAGGGCAATTAAATCAGCTCCTTTAACCGAATCAATAATCCGTCCAAGGTCGACCTTGCCATCACGGCCCTGTCCAAACTGAATGTTGTAGGTCAC
>Ga0233427_10001406_pt1 | contig 25967 bp, 23 predicted proteins | sample SI_118_April2016_5_FD_179885 | JGI IMG/M metagenome (GOLD analysis project Ga0233427, IMG submission 179885) | Seawater microbial communities from Saanich Inlet, British Columbia, Canada - SI_118_April2016_100_MG | ecosystem: Environmental > Aquatic > Marine > Inlet | place: Canada: British...
GTATTTTTAGTTTTACTTGGCTCATGCTTGTTTTCTCTACATTTTTATCTAATCCTTCTTCTGTTATTTCAATCTCATTTATTAGAGTCGCATTCTCTTTTAATGAAACATTTATTCTTGTATTTTTTTCTAGATTTATTGATTTTTCTATAGTTTTTAATCCGATAAATGAGTATAATATTTCATACTTTCCTTTTGGTAGAGTGATTGAATAAAATCCGTATTGATTAGTTGAGGTTCCTTTATTAGAGGATTTATCAAATACTGATACTCCAATTAGATTCTCACCATTTGATTCTTCTTGAACATAACCACTTATTGTGTAGTTTTGAGAGAAAACAGAGATACTAATAAATAGTAGTATTATAGTGAAATTTTTTTGAATGTGATATTTCATATATTTCTAAACGTAAAATGTATAACTATTTTAAATAAATACTATACATAATTAGTTTTTTAATAAATAAGTTTGGTTTGCAAATATATATATTCCCTTTTCACAAAAGGTTTAACGATTAATAATTATTTATATTTCTTTATAAAATGAATATTATTATATTTGTAGAAAATTAAAACAAAAAATTATGAGAGGAAGTATGTTACGCTCGGGTAATCCCGCATTAGGAAAAAAAACATTTGAGAATTTAACAAATACAAGTGGAGGAGTAATGACACTTGAAGGAGCGGTAAATAAAACTGCAATCAGTCTATGTCTTTTAATGCTTGCCGCATACTATACCTATACTAAACAAGATTTAAGCTTAATTTGGCCAGGATTTATTGGTGGCCTTATTGTTGCTGTTATTACCATTTTTAAAAAGGAGTGGTCTCCAATCACTGTTCCTATTTATGCTGTTCTGGAAGGACTTGCTTTAGGAGGTATTTCAGCTGTTTACTCTCATGAATATACTGGAATTGTACAACAAGCAATATTCTTAACCTTTGGAATTTTCGCTACTTTATTATTTGCATATAAAACTAAAGTGATTAAACCAACTGAAAATTTTAAATTAGGAGTTTTTGCTGCAACTGGTGGTATTGCAATAGTTTATTTAGCTAGTTTTGTAATGAGTATGTTTGGAGGTGGAGGTTTGTCAGTTATGGATCCTTCTAATTCCTCTTTAATGAGTATTGGTTTTTCCTTATTTGTAGTGGTTATTGCGTCATTAAACTTGGTAATGGACTTTGATTTTATTGAAGAAGGAGCAGAGCAAGGAGCTCCTAAATATATGGAGTGGTATGGTGCCTTTGGACTTTTAGTGACTTTAATCTGGTTGTATTTGGAAATTCTCCGTTTACTATCAAAACTGAGTTCTAGAAATTAATAAATGAAAAGGATACTTTTATTATTTATATTAATTCCTATTTTTTCTTTTTCTCAAGAGTATTCTTTCAGAATTTTACCTATTTACTTAATGCCAACTACTGATATTGTAATTCTGGGATCATGTTTGGCAATTGAAAGAAGTATTTCAGAGAATCAATCATTTGAGATAAATTTAAATCCAACATTTATTATGGGAGATGAATCTGAAGCATTTAATTTTAACTCCTCAGTTGGTTATAAACTATTTTCTGAAAAAAAGTTTTTTATATCAAGCAGAATGAGAATTTCGGCAGTATTTAGTGGTATAGATTATTGGGAACAAACATATGAGGAATGGAGTCCAGAATTTAACGATTACATAATAGAAGATGGATGGAGAAAAGAAACTTTTTTAACTATTGGCCCTGAATTTGTAATTGGAAAACGATTTTATTATACAAAACAACAAAAAGGATTTTTTGATTTAGGATTTGGAGTTTCATACAACAAAACAATTTACTCTGAAATAATAAACACTAGAATTATCTCTTACCCAAATGGACAAACAGATATTACAAAAGAATATTCTCATGAGGATCTTATTTATTTTTGGCCAAACTTTACTTTTCAATTTGGATATACTTTTAGAAAATAAATTATTTATTTGATCTTTTTCTGTCGTGTTCTTTCAATAATATTTTTCTTAACCTTAAATTTTTCGGAGTTACTTCTACATACTCATCTGATTGTATGTATTCCAAAGCTTCTTCTAAAGTAAAGATGATTGGAGGAGCAATTTTTACTTTATCATCATTTCCAGAAGAACGCATGTTCGACATCTTTTTGGTTTTAGTAACATTTATCACCAAATCGTCAGCACGGCTATTTTTTCCAATAACTTGTCCTTCATAAATAGATTGATTTGCTTCTACAAAAAATGTCCCTCTTTCTTGCATATTGTTTAACGAATAAGGTATAGCATTTCCTTTTTCCATAGAAATAAGTGAGCCATTTAATCTTCCAGGAATAGTCCCTTTGTAAGGTTGAAACTCCATAAACCTGTGAGACATAATTGCTTCTCCAGCCGTTGCAGTAAGTAAGTAGTTTCTTAAACCAATAATTCCTCTTGATGGAATAGTAAACTCTAAATACATAAGGTCTCCTTTTGGTTCCATTATTGTCATTTCTCCTTTTCGGATGGTAACCATTTCAATCGCTTTTCCACTTACATTTTCCGGAATATCAATTGTTAGTTCCTCAATTGGCTCACATTTTACACCATTAATATCTTTAATGATAACTTGTGGTTGACCAATTTGTAATTCATAACCCTCTCTTCTCATTGTTTCTATAAGTACAGATAAGTGTAAAACCCCTCTACCAAATACTTTAAAGGTGTCAGCTGATTCTGTTGGTTCTACTCTAAGTGCAAGGTTTCTTTCTTCTTCTTTTTCTAATCTTTCTTTTATTTGACGAGATGTAACAAATTTACCATCTTGTCCAAAAAACGGAGAATCGTTAATGGTAAAAGTCATACTCATTGTCGGCTCGTCAATCTTAATAATTGGTAAAGCTTCTGGGTTTTCAACATCAGCAATAGTGTCTCCAATATCAAAACCTTCAACCCCAGTAATAGCGCATATTTCTCCTGCTTTTACTTCTGACACTTTTCTTTTCTCGAAACCATCAAAAATAAATACTTCCTTAATTTTCGCTTTGACAATAGTCCCATCTCTCTTACAAAGCGTAATATTTTGATTTTCTTTTACACTCCCTCTGTGAACTCTACCAATTGCGATTCTTCCAATAAAAGAAGAATAATCCAAAGATGTAATTAACATTTGAGTAGTTCCTTTATTTTCGTTTGGTGCAGGAATGTGTTCTATAATTTGATCCATTAAATAAGTGATGTCTTCTGTTGGATTTTTCCAATCAGCAGCCATCCATCCGTTTTTACTAGAACCATATATAGTTGGGAAATCCAATTGTTCTTCCGTAGCATCCAAGTTAAACATCAATTCGAAAACCATTTCATTTACTTCTTCTGGTGTGCAGTTTAATTTATCTACTTTATTTATAACAACAATTGGTTTTAATCCCAATTGAAGAGCTTTTGACAGTACAAATCTTGTTTGTGGCATTGGTCCTTCAAAAGCGTCTACTAATAAAACAACACCATCTGCCATGTTTAGTACTCTCTCTACTTCCCCTCCAAAATCGGAGTGACCTGGAGTGTCAAGAATGTTAATTTTATAATCTTTATAATTTACTGATACATTTTTGGCGAGTATGGTAATTCCTCTTTCCTTTTCTAAAGGATTGGAATCCATGATTAATTCACCAGGATTGTCATGTTCCGAAAACATTTCAGAAGATAAAAGCATTTTGTCGACCAAAGTAGTTTTTCCATGGTCTACATGGGCGATAATTGCAATGTTTCTTAGTTTCATTTATTTCGTTTTAAAAAGTTTGCAAAACTACTCTTTATATATGAGCTAAATGGCTAAAACCGAATAAATTATATTAGTAGAGGTTTTAGGTTAATATTTCCTTGTTTTTATCTATTAAAAAATAAAAATATAACATTTGTTGTTTGTTTTTAATAAATTACTATTTTTGCCGTCCTATTTCGGGAATTAAAAAACAAAAGAAAAATGAAAACAGGAATACACCCAGAAGATTACAGGTTATGCGTATTTAAAGATATGTCAACAGATTACATGATTTTAACAAAATCTTGTACGCCAACTGAAGAAACTATTAAATATTCAGACGGAAACGATTACCCGTTAATTAAAATGGAAATTTCTTCTGATTCTCACCCATTCTACACTGGTAAAACAAAACTTATTGATACTGCTGGTAGGATTGATAAATTTAAGAACAGATACAAGAACTTGAAAAAATAATTTCAGTTTTATACAATAAACAAAAGCCCATACTATTTAGTGTGGGCTTTTTTATTTAAATTTGTAAAATAATTTTTTAGGATGAATGTAATATTATTTGATACCAATAGAGAAAACTTATATCCTTTAAGTTTCACAAGACCTCTTTCCAATTTTAGAATTGGGATATTAACTATTAAAGAGAAATGGGAATGGTATTATAAATCTGTTTCTGTGAAAACGGAAGATTACTTATCTGTAAAATTCCCTTGTATTACTAAAAAGGAAAATCTTTGGATAAATGCTTCTGTATTGCCAAATACTGATTTGGTGACGGAAATAAATTCCTTGAGAAAAGGTGAGTTGTTAAAGAAGGAAGATGTTATTATAGCAATTAATAATCATGAATTTGAAACTATTAACTTAGATGAAATTGAAAGTCATTCAACATTTAATAAGATAAATGATTTGTGTGATATTTTTTCATTAAATGGAGAGGAGATCAAGAATGATTTTAATTGCATGGTTACTCCTCAACATGGTAAAATATCAAAAAAAGAGATAGATAGCTTAAAACAGATAAAAGAATCTAATATAAAAATTGGAAATAATCCTATTTTTATTGGAGAAGGAGCAAAAGTAAGTCAGAGTATTTTGAATACTACTAATGGTCCAATTTATATTGGAAAAGATGCGGAAATTATGGAAGGATCTATGGTAAGAGGCCCTTTTGCTATGTGTAATAATTCTGTTTTAAAGATGGGATCAAAAATTTATGATTCTACAACTATAGGTCCGTATTGTAAAGTAGGAGGAGAAGTAAATAATTCTGTATTTTTTGGATTTTCTTCTAAGGCACATGATGGATTTTTAGGAAATTCTGTTATTGGTGAATGGTGTAATTTAGGTGCAGACACCAATAATTCAAACCTAAAAAATAATTATGAAGAGGTAAAACTATGGAATTATAAAACAGAACGATTTAAAAAAACTGGACTTCAGTTTTGCGGATTGATAATGGCGGACCACTCTAAATGTGGAATAAATACTATGTTTAATACAGGATCAATTGTTGGGGTAAGCGCTAATATTTTTGGAAGTGGTTTTCCTAGGAATTTTATCCCATCCTTTAGTTGGGGTGGAGCATCCGGATTTACTACTTTTAAAACCAATAAAGTATTTGAAATTGCTGCAATTGTGATGAAAAGAAGAAAAATAGAGTTTTCTAAAGTAGAAAAAGATATTCTAGAAAAAGTATTCGAACTGACATCAAAATACAGAAACTACTAAACTACTGACAATATTTCCTATTTTTTAGTTTGGAACACTAATTGAATCTGTTTAATTAAGAAATAAACTATTTATACATTTAACAACAGAAGAGGATAATATGAAAAGACATAAAAACGATTTTAGTTTCTCACTTTCAAATGTGATTGATGAGGAAACAGAAATGTTCCCATTGATGAGTAATGAAGATGAGGAAATTATAAATAAAGAAGAAACTCCGGAATCATTACCGATTTTACCGCTGAGAAATACAGTGCTTTTCCCAGGAGTTATCATTCCAATTACAATTGGTAGAGATAGATCGATAAAACTGATAAAAGAAACTTATAAGGGAAATAAAATAATTGGGGTTCTTTCTCAGAAAGATGCCACTATTGAACTCCCTGAAATTTCAGATTTGAATACTGTTGGAACTGTTGCTCATATCCTAAAAATGCTCAGAATGCCTGATGGAAATATTACTGCAATTATTCAAGGGAGAAAGAGATTTGAGTTGGGAGAAATGGTTCAGACAGAACCATATTATAAAGCCAATGTAACAGAGTTAATTGAGGCAAAACCAAAAAAATCAAATAAGGAATTCAATGCTCTTGTTGATTCAGTAAAAGATTTAGCCTTGGATATTATTGAGCTTTCTCCAAATATTCCAACTGAAGCAACAATAGCAATTAAAAATATTGAAAGTCCTTCTTTTGTTCTGAATTTTGTTTCTTCAAATATGAATATTTCTCTGAAGGAAAAACAATCATTATTGGAGAATACGGATTTAAATGATAGAGCAAATAAAGCTCTTGCTCTGTTGACAAAAGAGCTTCAAATGCTGGAAATGAAAAATGAAATCCACTCGAAAGTAAGAACAGATCTGGACAAACAACAAAGAGAGTATTATTTACATCAGCAAATGAAGGCTATACAAGAAGAGTTAGGAGGAGCGGGATCGGAAAAAGAGGTAGATGAAATGAGAAAACAGGCTTCAAAAAAGAAATGGAATAAAGAGGTCTCGGAGGAGTTTGACAAAGGATTAAAGAAATTACAAAGAATGAATCCGAGTATGGCTGATTATTCTGTACAAAGAAGTTATTTGGAGTTAATCTTGGAACTTCCTTGGAATGAATTTACAAAAGACAAATTCGATTTGAAAAGAGCAAAGAAGATTTTGGATAGAGATCATTTTGGATTAGATAAAGTAAAAGACAGAATAATTGAGCATTTGGCCGTTTTAAAATTAAAAGGAGATATGAAATCTCCAATCTTGTGTTTGTATGGTCCTCCAGGAGTTGGAAAAACTTCACTTGGCAAATCAATTGCTGAGAGTTTAGGAAGGCAATATGTTAGGGTTTCTTTAGGAGGATTGAGAGATGAAGCAGAAATTAGAGGTCATAGAAAAACATATATTGGAGCAATGCCCGGCAGAATTATTAAATCTGTGAAAAAAGCAAATTCTTCAAATCCTGTTTTTGTTTTGGATGAAATTGATAAAGTAACTAGAGATATGCATGGAGATCCTTCTTCTGCACTTTTGGAAGTTTTGGATCCAGAACAAAATGATAGTTTTCATGATAATTATTTAGAATTGGGATATGATCTTTCCAAAGTGTTGTTTGTTGCTACGGCAAATTCTCTTTCTACTATTCAGCCTGCTTTAAGAGATAGAATGGAGATAATAGAAATAAATGGATATACTATTGAGGAAAAGATTGAAATTGCAAAAAGACATTTGTTGTCAAAACAAATTACAGAACACGGATTAGAAAAAAAACACTTGAAACTTTCCGATAAAGTTTTGGAAAAAATTGTTGATGGATATACCAGAGAATCGGGAGTTAGAGGGTTGGATAAGTTTTTGGCGAAAGTTGTAAGATATGCGGCGAAATCAATTGCAATGCAACAAGATTATGAAGTGAATTTATCGGTAGAAAAATTATCTGAAATTCTTGGTCCTGCCAGATTTGATAGAGATAAAACAATTGACAATAATGTTTCGGGAGTTGTAACAGGACTAGCTTGGACTTCAGTTGGGGGAGATATTTTGTTTATAGAATCGGGTTTGAGTAAAGGAAAAGGAGTTTTGACAATTACAGGAAATTTGGGTAAAGTGATGAAGGAGTCCGCAACTATTGCTTTGGAATATTTAAAATCTCATGCCACAGATTATAGTATTGACCCAGATGTTTTCCAGAAATGGAATACACATATTCATGTGCCTGAAGGCGCAACTCCAAAGGATGGTCCTTCTGCAGGAATTACCATGCTAACTTCACTTGTTTCTTCCTATACAAGCAGAAAAGTCAAAAGTAATTTAGCTATGACAGGAGAAATAACTTTGAGAGGGAAAGTACTTCCGGTAGGAGGGATAAAAGAAAAAATTCTGGCTGCAAAACGATCTGGAATTAAAGAGATTATTCTTTCAGAAGACAATAGAAAAGACATTCACGAAATAAATGAAAGATATTTAAAAGGATTAAAATTTCATTATGTTGCAAAAATGAAAGAGGTTGTAGATATCGCATTATTAAATGAAAAAGTAAGTAATCCTATTAATCTGAATTAATTATATTTGCAGTATAATAAACAAAATTAATTATCGTTAAATCTATTAATAAAAAAAATATGAAAAAAACAGGAATATTATTATTTATAATCACACTCTTCTCCACAGTTCAAGCTCAGGAATCCTTGATTAAAGTTAGTCCTTTTCACTTTTTTGACGCTACATTTAATATGAGTTTCGAAAAAAAAATCACTTCTGATAAGTCAATTAATTTAAGTGGAGGATTTCATTTAAGAGATAGAGATTATATAAGTTATGGTGAAAGGGATGCTGTTGGGTGGACAGGAGAGTTTCAACTTAGAAAATACTTAGTAAAATACAATTCAGATTTATCAGGAATTTTTGTGGCCCCATTTTTTAAAGGATCATATTTTGACATTTCTTATAATGATGATATTTGGTATGTTACTGAAGAATCTTATTATGATGCAGATGGAATTTGGTATCCACAAGAGGGAGAATATATTATGGAAACATCAAATGATGAAATAAAATCTGTACAAGGAGGAGTGTTAATGGGAGTGCAATATGTAATTAAAGATGTAATTTCTTTAGAATTCTATTTAGGAGGTGGGATTCAATATTCTGAAGTTGAAGGGAATTCTGAAGATAACTGGAGATATGATTCTTCTTTGGGAAGAGGATACAATGGAGTCATTCCGAAAATAGGATTTAATGTTGGAGCTGCATTCTAAAATAAATTAAAAAAGATCTTTTATTAAGTAGATGAAAAGATTAATAATACTTGTTTTTTGTTTTCCCCTTGTTTTGTTTTCTCAAATAGGAGGAACTTCTTCTTATAATTCCCTGAATTTAAATTCATCTTCCAGAGTACTTGCAATGGGTGGAGAAGTTATTTCTGTGATGGATAATGATGTGAGTTTGGCAAATATGAATCCTTCATTAATGAATTTAGGAATGAGTGGACAGATGTCATTTAACTTTGTGGACTATGTGTCCGATATCAATTTTATTTCTTTTCATACCTCCAAAAAAATAGGAGAAAATTTCTTTTTATTTACAGGAATAGATGCAGTTAATTATGGTAAATTTGAAAATACTGATGAAATTGGAAATTATCTTGGAGAGTTTTCGGCGCATGAGCAAGTGTTTACAATTGGAGGGGCAAAATATTTAGGAAGCAATTTTACGCTGGGGTCCAATATAAAAATTCTCAATTCTCAATTGGAGACTTATCATTCTTTGGCTATTTCTTCTAATATTGGTGTAACTTATAATTTGATTGAAAAGCATTTTACAACTTCATTTTTATTGAAAAATATTGGGAGTCCTATAACATATTACTCCTCTGAAAAAGAAAATCTTCCTTTTGAAGTTCAGTTGGGAGTTTCAAAATCACTAAAACACTTACCTTTCCGATATTCTCTGGTTTTTCATCATTTAAATATTTATGATCTTTCCAATGATTTTTATCCGAATACAATTTATAATCCTGAAACTAATGAAGTTGAAATAAAGGAGGAGACGGTTGCCAAAAAAATGCTGAGACATCTTATTGTTGGTGGAGAACTAAACCCATTTAAGAAGAATTTTTATTTGAGAGGAGGTTTTAATTTCCAAAGAAGAGAGGATTTGAAATTATCTACCAGAAACTCAATGGTTGGCTTTTCTTTTGGATTAGGATTTAAAATTTCAAAATTTCATTTTAACTATTCTCGCTCTGCATTTCATACATCTTCTATGCTAAATAGTTTTTCTATTTTAACAAATTTATCTACTTTTGGGCTGTAAATGCTACTTAAAATAAATATTGCAATTGATGGACATTCTTCTTGCGGGAAGAGTACAATTGCAAAGGCTATTTCTGAAAAATTTGAAATGAGATATATTGATACGGGAGCAATGTATCGTGCTATTACATTCTATTGTATTCAGAACAATATTATTCAGAATAAAATATTAAACTATGATTTTTTGAAAAGTGAACTCAATAATATTGATGTAACATTCCGTTATAATTTGAAGAGTAAAATCTCGGAAACAATTTTAAATGGAGAGAATGTGGAAGAAGAAATTAGAGGTTTATCTGTTTCCGAAAATGTAAGTAATATTAGTAAAATTAAGGAAGTTCGGGATAAACTAGTAATTTTGCAACAGGAAATGGGAGAAAATAAAAATGTGGTAATGGATGGAAGGGATATTGGAACAAAAGTTTTTCCGAATGCAGAAATTAAATTTTATGTTACTGCAAATGTCATGATAAGAGCAAAAAGAAGATATGAGGAGTTGATAAATAAAGGAGAGAAACTAAGATTTAAGGATGTATTGGAAAATATTAATTTGAGAGATAAAAATGATTCTGAAAGAGAAATAAATCCCCTCTCAAAAGCAAAAGATGCAATTCTAATTGATAATTCTGATATTTCAGTGAAAGAGCAAAACGAAAATATTTTTAAAGTAATAACAAATTTTCTGGATAAAAAATGAATATTGAAATAGATAAATATTCTGGATTTTGTTTTGGTGTAGTTTACGCTATACAAATGGCAGAAGATGAACTAAAAAACAATAACAATCTTTATTGTTTAGGAGATATTGTACATAACAATAAAGAGGTTGAAAGGTTAAATAATTTGGGATTAGAAATTATCGATCATAAAGATTTAAAAAACCTAAAAGATTGTAAAGTACTAATTCGTGCTCATGGAGAACCTCCAGAAACTTATAAAATTGCACTTAAAAATAACATTCAACTTTTGGATGCTTCTTGTCCTGTTGTATTAAAATTACAACATCAGATAAAAGAAGGATATAAACAAGTGTCGAATATTAATGGTCAAGTTATTATTTTTGGGAAAGAAGGTCATGCTGAAGTGCAAGGTTTATTGGGGCAAATTGGTGGAGATGCAATAGTGGTGTCTGAAATTTCTGATTTGAATAAAATTAATTTTGAGAAACCGATTTATATGTATTCTCAAACAACAAAAAGTCCAGAAACTTTTTCCGATATTCAGAATGAAATCACCAAAAGAAGGTTAGATATTGGGATAAATGACCCTTTGCAATTTGTGGTGAATGATACTTTATGTCGTCAAGTTTCAGGCAGGGAGCCTCAATTAAAGAAATTTGCCAAAACCCATGATATTATTGTGTTTGTTAGCGGGAAAAAGAGTTCTAACGGTAAAATGTTATTTAATTCGTGTAAAGTAGAGAACCCTAATTCTTACTTTATTTCTGATATAGATGAGTTAAACCCTAACTGGTTTACCTCTGCAAGTTCTGTCGGAATTTGTGGTGCGACATCTACTCCTCTTTGGTTAATGGAATTGGTGTCCGAATCCATTGATAAAATAAAATAGAAAAAACATCTCTAATTTCTTGATTTTTGTATATTTGCAAACCTTTTTATTGTGTTATGTTTAAGGTGATAAAGGGTAAAAAATAAACAAATAATTCCTCTCGGAATTCCAAAACATTAAACCTTAATGGTCCCGAGATACAAAAAATTGAAGACTAATGTCTGAGAAAAAAACAAAAAAAGAAACAAAAGCAGTAACCAAAAAAACTGTTAAAAAAGCAACCAAAACTGCATCTGAAAAAGCAGAAGAAGTAAAGGTTGAAGAAGTGACTGAAACTCCAGTTGAAAATATACAAGTTGAGGAAGTAGCAACTGAATCAGCTGTAGAAGAAGTAAAAGTCTTGAAAATTGAAGTAAAAGCTGTTGAAGAAAAACCAAAAGCAGAAGATTTTGATTGGAGTACAGTATTAGAAGATGCTGTTGACATTTCTGATAATCCTGAAGAAGAAAAAATGTATTCTTCTACAATGCCGAAAATTGAAGAGAAACAAGTGTTAGATGGCAAGATTGTAAGTATATCTGACAGAGAAGTAATTGTAGATATCAATTTTAAATCTGATGGTGTAATTTCTTCTTCTGAATTTAAATACAATTCAGAGTTAACAGCAGGAGATACTGTTGAAATACTTGTTGAAAAACAAGAAGATAAAAATGGACAATTAGTTCTTTCTCACAGAAGAGCAAGAGTATTAAGAGCTTGGGAAAAAGTGAATACTGCACTTGAAACTGGTGAAGTAGTAGAAGGACTTATAAAAAGTAGAACTAAGGGAGGAATGATTGTAGAGGTATTCGGAATTGAAGCTTTTTTACCTGGTTCTCAAATTGATGTGAAGCCAATTAGAGATTATGATGAGTATGTTGGTAAACAAATGGAATTTAAAGTAGTAAAAGTAAATGAGTCATTCAGAAATGTTGTGGTTTCTCACAAAGCTTTAATTGAAGCAGACATTGAAGGTCAGAAAGAAGAAATAATGGCCAAATTAGAGAAAGGACAAGTAATTGAGGGTGTTGTAAAAAACATTACTTCTTACGGAGTGTTTGTAGATTTAGGAGGTGTTGATGGATTGGTTCATATTACTGACCTTTCTTGGGGAAGAGTTTCTCATCCAGATGAGGTTGTATCATTAGATGAAACGATTAATGTTGTTATTTTAGAGTTCGACAAAGAGAAAAAGAGAATTCAGTTAGGATTGAAACAATTAGGTGAACACCCTTGGAATTCATTAGATGAGAAAATTAAAGAAGGAGATACTGTAAAAGGTAAAGTTGTTGTTGTTGCTGATTATGGTGTATTTGTTGAAATTCAAAAAGGAATTGAAGCTTTGTTACATGTTTCTGAAATGTCATGGTCAACTCACTTAAAAAGTGCGGGAGACTTTTATAAAGTAGGAGATGAATTTGATGCAAAAATCCTTACTTTGGATAGAGACGAAAGAAAGATGTCATTAGGAGTAAAGCAATTATCAGAAGATCCTTGGAGTATAATTGATAAAAAATACTCTAAAGATTCTCGTCATTCTGTTAAAATTAGAAACTTTACAAACTTTGGTATCTTTGTTGAATTAGAAGAAGGTGTTGATGGTTTAGTTCATATTTCTGATCTTTCATGGACTAAGAAAATTAAGCATCCTGCAGAATTTACAACAATTGGAGAAAACATTGATGTAATTGTTTTAGATATTGATATTGAAAACAGAAGAATTAGTTTAGGACATAAACAATTGGAGGATGATCCTTGGGGTAATTATGAATCTCAATACATTGTTGGAAAAGATTATGAAGGAACTATAAAAGAAATTTTTGCAAAAGGAGCTATTATTAATTTTTCGGATGAAGTAGAGGCATTTGCTCCTTTACGTCATATTGAAAAAGAAGGTGGTGATAAAGCAACTATAGGAGAAACATTAAACTTCAGAGTTTTGGAATTTTCTAAAGAAAACAGAAGAATATTAGTTTCACATACTTCTACTTTTAGAGAGGAAGAAATTAAAAATAAGAAACATGAAAAAGCTGCTACTAATAGGGTTGTAAAACAAATTCAGCAAACTCAACAAAAATCAACACTTGGTGATTTGGATGAGCTGTCGAGTTTAAAAGATAACCTTGAAAAAAAAGGTGAATAAATGAATTAAAGAAGTCCTAATTTTTATTAGGACTTTTTTTTTACTTTTGTTAAAACAAAATGGAAAAAGAAAAACAAATAGTAAACAGTAAACAGTTTAGTATAATGATTGAACGATTGGCTTGCCAGCTAATTGAAAATCATGTAAATTTTGAGGAGACTGTACTGGTCGGTATTCAGCCAAGAGGAGTAAATTTTAGTAAAAGAATTTTACAGAAGATTAATAAATTAACCTATAATACTGAAATACAATCTGGTAGTTTGGATATTACATTTTTCCGAGATGACTTTGGAAGAAGGGATGTTCCTATTGAAGCGCAGGAATTAAACATGAACTGTTCTGTTGAAGGAAAGAGAGTTGTTTTAATTGATGATGTGTTGTTTACAGGTCGTTCTGTTCGTTCGGCAATGGATGCTTTAATGAATTTTGGAAGACCGAAAGAAGTAGAATTAATGGTGTTAATTGACAGAAGGTTAAGCAGACATTTACCAATTGAACCCAATTATGTAGGGAAAACAGTGGATTCTATTTCTTCTGAAAAAGTAGTAGTAAAATGGAAAGATATAGATAAAGAAGATAAAATAATATTATTAAAATCTGAATAATGAGTAAATTATCAGTAAATCATTTACTAGGAATAAAAGGGCTGAAAACCAAAGATATTGACTTGATATTTAAAACAGCAGACAATTTCAAAAGGATTATCAATCAACCCATAAAAAAAGTTCCAACCTTAAGAGATATTACTATTGCAAATCTTTTTTTCGAAAACTCAACCAGAACTCGACTTTCATTTGAACTTGCAGAAAAAAGGTTATCAGCAGATGTTGTGAATTTTTCTTCCTCTTCCTCTTCTGTTAAAAAAGGAGAAACATTAGTTGATACTGTAAACAATATTCTTGCCATGAAGGTAGATATGGTAGTGATGAGACATCCAAATCCTGGTGCAGCAGAGTTTTTATCCAGAAATGTAAATGCGAGTATTGTAAATGCTGGAGATGGTGCACACGAACATCCAACACAAGCTCTATTGGATTGCTATTCTATAAGAGAAAAATATGGTGATGTGAAAGGTAAAAAAGTTGTAATTGTTGGAGATATATTACACTCCAGGGTAGCTCTTTCCAATATTCATTGTCTGCAAAAACTAGGAGCTGAGGTAAGAGTTTGCGGGCCTTCTACACTTATTCCTAAATATATTGATTCATTATCAGTAAAACATGTATCCAATCTAAAAGAAGCCTTAAATTGGTGTGATGTGGCAAATGTTTTGAGAATTCAATTAGAAAGACAGGATGTGAAATACTTCCCCTCTTTAAGAGAGTATTCAATGGTTTATGGTATCAACAAGGAAGTGTTGGATTCTTTAGATAAAGAGATTACAATCATGCATCCAGGACCAATAAACAGGGGAGTGGAACTAAGCTCTGATGTTGCCGATTCTGAGTGCGCTATAATATTAGATCAAGTTGAAAATGGAGTTGCAATTAGGATGGCGGTAATGTATTTGCTTGCTGGAAAAATAAAAAGATAAAAAATGACTAAAATTGTAAATGGCAATACCTTGATTTTTAAGGTAAATAACAAAGGAGAATTTGAAAATTTAGAACTGACTAAAGATGTAAAAAACTTTATTGCCGACTTAAGTGAGGTAAATAAAGAAATTATTTCCTTAATTAAAAATAATTTAATTAAATTTGGGCATTCAATTTATTCCACTAAGGGTTCATTTGTGGTAGTTTCTACTTTTGAGTTTGACGAAAACTTAAATATTGTTCCTACAATGCAAGAAGCTTTTGATTTTATAGATATGGAAGAAATTGAAAGACAACTAGAATTATAACTTAAAACAAAAAAAATGAAAAAACTTTTAATTTTATTTGCTGTTACTTTAGGGTGTGTTACTGCAAATGCTCAATGTACTGCAGATCCACAGTACCAAAATTCGACTTATGGAATCTGGCCGGATACTATTCAAAATTTACCAATTGTTGTACAAGGACAACCTTATTTTACAACCCTAACAGTTAAAACACCAGCAACATTATTGGAAGCTAATTCAGGAGACTCAAGCATTTTGTATATAGATACACTTGGAACTTCCACCTTTGTTGGTGGATGGCCTGTTGACAGTATGGACTTAGTTCAGGTGAACGGAATGCCAACTGGACTTGTTTTACATTGTGATGAATTAGATGCTAATGTAAATAACTGTATGTTACCTGGTAGTTATTTAACATGTGCTTATGTAGATGGAACCACCAATGATCCGATTGGTATTTATCCAATTGAGCTTGTGATTAATATTTATACACACGGAACAATTATAATTTTCCCCATAAGTACAGATTTATATTCTGCACTGGGAAGTTATGAGTCAATTACTGGATATAACATTGTGATTTCCAATTCCGCATCCTACGAGATGTTTAATTCAAATGAATTTACTTTGTTACAGAATGTTCCTAATCCTACAAAAAATAATACTACTATTCAGTTTAATACTCCAAATTCTAATATGATAAAATTTCAGATTACAGATATGTTTGGAAAAGTAGTGTATTCTGAAAACATTAAATCAGATATTGGATTAAATACTATCGAATTTAACAATATATTAAGTACAGGTGTCTATACTTATTCTGTTCAGAATGAGGAAAGAATTATTTCTAAAAGAATGATAATTTCGAAATAGATGTCGTTTAAATTAACAATTTTAGGATGTAGTTCTGCTATTCCTACAGTTGATAAAAATCCAACCTCTCAATTGCTTAGTGCAAACGAGAGTTTTTTTTTAATTGATTGCGCGGAAGGAACTCAAGTTCAGATGCGCAGATATAGAATTAAATTTCAGAGGATAAATCATATTTTTATTAGCCATTTGCATGGAGATCATTATTTTGGCCTCATTGGTTTGATAAGTAGTATGCATTTATTAGGTAGAGAAAAAGAACTTCATTTGTATGCTCATCCTCCCTTAAAAGAAATTATCGATTCTCAACTAGCGGCTTCCAACACAGAACTTTGTTATCCTTTATTTTTTCATCCTTTACCGTACGAAAATGAGCAGATTTTATTTGAGGACAATAAAATTGAAGTGTCAAATATCCTTTTAGATCATGGGATTCCGTGTAGTGGTTTTCTTTTTAAGGAAAAATTGTCATTACGAAAAATTAATTCAGAAAAAATAAATGAATACAATGTTCCAATTGATCAGTTTAAATTTTTGAAAAATGGAGATGATTTTATTACAATTGAGGGAGAAAAAATATCCAACGAAATATTGACAACTGAAAATAGATTACCTATTTCTTATGCTTTTTGTTCCGACACAAAATACAATGATAGAATTGTTGAAAAAATAAAGAATGTAAGTTTACTTTATCATGAAACTACTTTTATGGAAGATAGAAAGGAAAGGGCAATTGAAACATTTCATTCAACAACTATTGATGCTGCAACAATTGCAAAAAAGGCAGAAGTCGGAACTCTTTTGATTGGTCATTTCTCTCAGAGATATAAGGAATTAGATGAATTATTAAATGAGACAAAATCGGTATTTGATAATACAAAATTAGCACAACAAGGAATGCAAATTGATTTTTCTGATTTGTAGATTTAGAATTTATTATTATTTAGGTATATTTGCCGTTATTCAATTAACCAAGATTATTCAGATGAAAAGATTTTTATTTATATTTTTCCTATTTATTACGTTATTTGAGGTTCAATCTCAAATAATAACTTCAACAAATGTTCAAGGAATAGATTGTAACAATTCTATAGGATATATTGCATTATCAATTGATATTCCAACTCCATATATTTATTGGGATTCTATTACTCCTTCAGGTGTCGCTATTCAAATGATGAATGTTGGAGACTCTATATCTTTTTCATATTGCGGAAATTATAGAGCTAGAATTTATAATTCAACTGGTATTCTTACTGATTCTAGTACATATTATATTTCCTGTTTGCTAGGGGTTAGTCCTTCATTTCATAGAAATGTTGCGTGTTATGGAGATTCAACAGGATCCTTAAAGGGACTTGCTTATGGAGGTGCTCTTCCTTATTTATACAGTTGGTATAAAAATGGAACTCTTTATTCTTCAGGAATAAATGATACTGTAATTGACAATCTTCAAATTTCACAATATAAGGTTGTAGTAACCGATAGTATTGGATGTCAGGATTCTGTTATTTCAAATATTTCGCAACCAACTGTATTAAGAATTGATACGCTTATAAGAAATTCTGTGCATTGTAAAGGAACAAATACAGGTTCTATTCAAGTTTTTGTAAATGGAGGTAGAGTGATTGATTCCTTATATCGTTATGATTATTATCTAACCAATTCAAATAATGACACTATTAGAACTATAGATAATGGTATTAGTCAGAATGTTATCCTAGATAGTGTCCAAAATTTTGTTTTGTTTGATAGTTTGGGTGTAGGTAATTATACTATTCATGTTGTTGATTCATTTGGTTGTACTTTTGATTCTACAATTTATGTAATGGAACCTGATAATTATACTCTACATGTCTCAACTAGCCCTAATATTGTTTGCGAGCAGGATAGCACTTGGATTATAATTGATAGTGTTTCTGGTGGACATCCTTATTTGGAGTATACTTGGATAAGTCCAATAGGAGATTCTATTTTTGTAAGATCAGGAATTTATGATGTTTTAATTTATGATACAGTTTATAAATGTAAAGATACTGTTGATTATATTTTAACAGCTCCAAATACAATTTATTGTAATGTAACTTCTTCCATTGCTCCCTGTTTTGGGACTAGTTCTGGAAGCTTGAGTGTTGATTCTATTTATGGAGGCGTATCTCCCTATTTTATTCAATGGGGAGGTATTGATACAAATAATTTATTTGCGGGAGTTTATACTTTATTTGTTACTGATTCATTAGGATGTATTTATATAGAAGAACATGAAGTGTTTGAAAATCCTGATGTAAATCCAAATTCTATTTTATATCCTCCATCTTGTTTTGAAAATGCTGATGGAAGCATTTCTATTAATATTTCAGGAGGAAATGATCCGTTAAATTACAATTGGCTCAATGGAACGGGTACACCAGATTCTTTGTTTTCTCTTTCAGAAGGAATATATATATTACAAACTACAGATTCTTTCGGTTGTGTATATACGGATAGTATTCAACTTTATCAGCCAGATGAATTAGAAATAAATCTAAATGGATATACCAACCCTTTAGCTTGTAATGGTGGACAAACTTTGATAAATGCAAATATTACAGGAGGAACAGGAGTGTATTCTATATCTTGGACAAATAGTTCTGGAAGTGCTATTTCATTTGATTTTCAAGTAGTTGTTCCAGCTGGTACTTATACTGCTGAGGTTATGGATGAAAATGGTTGTTGGAAACAAGAATCAATAACCATTACAGAACCACCCCCATTAGAGATTACTGTGAACTTTACTCAAGCTACTTGTAATGTTGGAGGTATGGCAAGTGTAAATTATATAGGAGGGACCTCTCCAATTGAATTACTATGGAGCACAGGAGAAATAACATCTACAGTTTCTGATTTATTTGGTGGAACCTATTGGGTAATTGTTACGGATTCTTGTGGTAATTCCGATTCTTCTTCTTTTGTAATTGATGAATATGTTTTAGAAACCTCTATTTATTATTATGACAATTTAAGAGAAGCAATTGTTGATGTAGATAATTCTACTGTTGGAGCTCCTTTTACCTATCAATGGTATGATGAAAACATGAATGCAATTAATGGGGAAACAGATAATATAATAGATGATTTGTGTGAGGCTTGGTACTTTGTAACTACTACAGATGGAAATAGTTGTGTAGTAACTGATAGTGTTGAAGCAACTTTCTTATTACCTTTAGGGATTGTTGACGAAAATACAACTACCGTTTTGGGTGATGCTTCACTTTGGGGAGCAGAACCTTATACTTATTTATGGGATAATGGAGATATAACCGCTCACGGTAATGTTTGTCCTGGTTTTCATAGAGTATGGGTAACAGATATAAATGGTTGTGAGGTTGTTGGAGAACTTACAGTTGATGAAATAATTCTCTCTTTAAGTCCTTCAGATGTTATTATTGAATGTGATATTACAAATTTAGATGTAGAATTAGAAGTAACTGCTACCGGTGGTATTGGTCAATTTACTTATTTGTGGAACTCAGGAGAAACTTCAAATCCAATAAATATTTCATTAAATCCAGGGAAATATAGTGTGATTGTAACAGATGAAAACAATTGTAGTGTTGATACTGCTTTTACTATCGCTGCTTTTACTTCAGAATGCATTCCTAATGTATTTACTCCAAATAATGATGGTGTAAATGATGTTTGGAGTTTGGAAGATGCATTCTTTTATACTGATTCGGAAGTGAGAATTTATGGAAGATATGGAAGATTAATGTTTAAATCAGTTGGATATGAAACTCCTTGGGACGGAACAAATGAAAAAGGAAATCCAGTAGAAGATGGTGCTTACTTTTATGTTATTGACTTAGGAGATGATATAGAAAAGATAAAAGGTACGGTTTCTATTATCCGATAAATCTTATTATTTCATCTTTATTATTCGGAGAAAAATAAGTAGTAGAGCTATCTTTTTTAAACCAAGTAATTTGTCGTTTGGCAAATCTCCTAGTGTTTTGTTTTATCATTTCTATGGATTGTTCCAAACTACAGTTTTCACCAAAATATTCGAATAACTCTTTGTAACCTACTGTTTGTAAAGCGTTTTTATTCTGGTAAGGAATGAGAGATTTCACTTCTTTTTCAAGTCCATTTTCCATCATTATATCTACTCTGTTATTTATTCTGTTGTAGAGTAATTCTCTATCTATTTCCAATCCTATTTTTACAATATTAAAACTTCTTTTTTTCTTTTCTTTCTTCCGGAAAGAAGAAAATGTTTTATTAGTAGAATATATTATCTCCAAAGCACGCATGAGTCGCTGAGGATTTTTTGTATCTATTTCATTAAAGTAAATAGAATCCTTTTCTTTTAATTCTTCTTGCAAAAATTCTATTCCATTTTTTTTGTAAAGTGAAATTACTTTCTCCCTAATTTCAGAAGGAATTTCCGGCATTTTATCAAAACCTTTGCAGATGGCATCAATATATAAACCGGAACCTCCAGTCATTATAATTTTATCGTTTTTTCGGAATAGGTCTTCTATTTTAAGGATTGCATCTTCTTCAAATTTCCCAACATTATAATCTTCCGAAACAGAAAGGTGTTGGATAAAATGATGTTTTACTTCTGAAAGTTCTTTTGCAGATGGAGGAGCAGCACCAATAAGTAACTCTTTGTAAAACTGCCGAGAGTCGGCTGAAACAATTTCTGTGTTATACTGTTTTGCAAGTTGTATGCTAAGGGAAGTTTTGCCGATAGCGGTAGGTCCTAAAACAACAATAAGTGTTTTAGTCTTCATAATCGTTAAATTCGTCAAAATCTTCAAAGGCATCTCCATAAGGGTCAAACTCCTTTTTTTCTTTTTCCTCTTCAAATTTTATTTCGGGAGCTTCTTTTGGCATTTCTCCAACAATAAGATCGCATCCACTTTTCAATCCTTCATTTTCTTCAACAAACTGAATATGAAACCTCCACATGTTTAGGAAATCGTACACATATATAAGTTGAGATTCTGGAGAATGTAATACAGAAGAAATAATCATTTGATTCATTGTAATTACTTCATTTCCTTTTTCGGAAGTATCAAAAAGAGGGATTTCCTGACCTAAATCTAAATTTGTATCTGCAATGTAGAAAGAAGCCATTTCAAATTCATTTAGATTAAAATGTTTTATAATTTCTTGATGTAGCTGTTCTAAATTTAATTCAGAATCTAATACAAGTTCTCTTATTACATCCTGTTTGCTTTCTAATGTGATTCTTAACTTAATCATTACTGTTCAGATTAATTTCTTTTGCTTTCATTTTCATAAACTCAATTGCTGATTCTTTATCGTTTTTTATTTTTCCATCTAATATAGCATCTTTTAAGGAGTTTTTTAAAATACCTACTTTCTTTCCTGCAGCTATGTTGAATATTTTCATGATTTCTCCACCACTAATTGGAGGTTGCCAGTTACGGATATGGTCTTTTTCTTCAATTTCTTTTAGTTTTAATCTAACTAATTTGAAGTTATCGATATATTTTTCAACCTTTTTAGGATTTTTTGATGTGATATCTGCTTCACAAAGTGTCATTAAATCATCTATATCATCTCCTGCGTCAAAAAGTAAACGCCTAATTGCAGAATCAGTTACAATATCTTGTGCAAGTACAATTGGGCGTAAATGAAGTGTTACTAATTTCTGCACATACTTCATTTTTTCGTTTAAAGGAAGCTTTAATTTCTTGAAAATTCGGGGAACCATTTTACCTCCTAAAAATTCGTGACCATGAAAAGTCCAACCATGACCATCTTCAAATCTTTTAGTTTGAGGTTTAGCAATGTCATGTAAAAGTGCCGACCAAATAAGCCATAGGTTATTCGTCTTTTTTCGGATATTATCTATTACCTCCAAAGTATGGTAGAAGTTATCTTTATGTGCAAATTTTCCTTTTTTCTCTATTCCCTGTAGTTCTACTATTTCCGGGAAAAATTGATGTAAAAGGTTGGTGTTAAAAAGTAATTTTAAGCCAATCGAAGGATTTTTGGATAAAAGAATTTTATTCATTTCTTCTGTAATTCGTTCTTTCGAAATAATAGATAATCGCTCTGCATTTTTGTAAATAGAGTTATATGATTCTTCTTCAATCTCGAAATTTAATTGGGATGAAAATCGGATGGCACGCATCATTCTTAATGGGTCATCAGAATAAGTGACATCCGGATTTAGAGGGGTTTTAATACATCTCGCTTTTAAATCAGCAATACCGTTAAAAGGATCTACTAATTCTCCAAAAGATTCGGAGTTTAAAGAAATAGCCATTGCGTTTATAGTGAAATCTCTTCTGTTTTGATCGTCTTGTAGAGTACCGTTTTCTACAATAGGTTTTCTACTGTCAGAACGGTAAGACTCTTTTCTGGCTCCTACAAATTCGTAATATTCTCCCTTGTAATTAATCATAGCTGTTCCAAAATTTTTGAAGTATTTTACATCTATTTTTCCTCCCAATTTTCTCCCCACTTTTTTAGCAAGGTCAATTCCTGAACCTACACAAACAAAATCGATATCGGTTTTATTTTGTTTTCGGTTTAAGAGTGTGTCACGGACAAAACCACCCACTACATAGGTTTCTAAATTAGCGTTTTCTGCTACTTCAGATATAGTTTTGAAAATGGGATTTGTAAGATGTTTTTTTAAATTCACTATCGTAGTTTTGTTATACTTCCGTCTTTTTCTATTTTTATAATAGTAGAAGGATTTTCTCTTGTTTGATTTTGCCGCAAATTTACTATATAATCTGCATTATTTTTAATCTCATCTGAAATATCTGAAAACTGTTTTGGGTTATTAATTCCACTGATATTTGCAGAGGTAGAAACAATGGCTTTTCCGAATGAATGTATTAGTTTTTTACAGAATTCGTCTTGTACTATTCGGATAGCTGCTGTTCCGTCATCTGAAAGTAGATTACTTGATAATCCTGTTACATTTTGGTATATTACCGTAGTAGGGTTGGAAGTTATATCTATTTTAGGAATGTGATTGGTAAGTTTTTGTAGCATGTTTTCATCAGCAACTAAGCTGATAAGTACTTTGCTTTCTTCTCTTTGTTTTATGTTGTAAATCTTCTGTACTGCTTCCGGATTTGTAGCATCACATCCCAATCCCCAAATGGTATCTGTAGGATAGAGGATGACTCCCCCGGATTGTAACACTTTAAGTGCTGTTGTAATTTCGTTTTCCATTTTATAAGGAAGTGTATATTTTGTGCAAATTTTGTGCTACTTTTTCATCTGTAAAATTTTGTGAGTATTTATATCCTTCTTCTATCATCTGTTGGCGTAATTTACTATCCGACTTTACTGTTGTAATGGCTGCTGTAATCTCGGAAACAGAGAGTGGATTAATGTAGATAGAATGATTTCCTCCGGTTTCGGAAAAGCATCCACCTTTGCTGGTAATTACGGGAGTTTTACAGAATAAGGATTCTAATATTGGAATTCCGAATCCTTCAAAAACAGAAGGGTATATCATTATTTCTGCCTTTTGGTAGATGGCCGCCATTTCTTCTAACTCTAATCCTGAAAGGAATGTAATTCTGTTTTGTAAATTATTATCAGAAATATACTTTTGGCATTTATTTTTGTAGTCTGTACCCTTACCAATAACTACCAATTGTTGTGTGGGTAATTCCTTTATACTTTTCAGTATAGTTAGTAGGTTTTTACGCTCTTCAATAGTACCTACATTGAGTAGGAAATTTTGAGGGAGTTTGTATTTTTTGAAAACTTCTATTATCTTCTCTTCCGAAATAGAGGACTGAAATACTTTATTACAACCTTGGTATACTACTTCAATTTTAGTTGCTTCTATTTTGAGGAACTCAATAATATCGGATTTGGTTTGCTGGCTTATAGCTATAATTTTATCGGCCCTATTGCAGGCAGACTGAAACTTTTTAAGATATATTTTCCGGTCGATAGCAGAAAATAAATGAGGATAACGGATAAAAATAAGATCGTGAATAGTAACTACCGATTTTATATTTGTTTTTTCAATAGCTAAGGGAAGTTCGTGAGATAAACCATGAAAAATATCTATTTCATCTTGTTGTAAATCTTTTACAATATCGGAAGTTCTCCAATAATTTTTGAAAAGGTTTCCTAAAAAGGAAAATGGAGTACGGACAAAAGTATTCTCCCTATTTTGTAAAAAAGAAAGACGAATATTTTCTTTTGCTTTTGGGGTATATAGAAAGTACTGATTTAAAGGAAAATGTTTGGATAGGACACGAATGCTGTCACGGGAGTAATTCCCTAAGCCAGTAGAGTTGAAAAAGGCTCTTTTTGCATCAAATCCTATTCTCATTATACAGATACATTATAAGTACGGAGTGCATCATTTAAAGAAGTTTTCTTGTCGGTACTATCTTTCCGTTTGCCAATAATAAGTGCACAGTTTACTCCAAAAGTACCCGCAGGAAATTCTTTGTTGTAAGTGCCCGGAATAACAACAGAACGTGATGGAATAATTCCTTTGTGATATACTGGAGAATCTCCACTCACATCAATAATTTTGGTGGAAGCAGTTAGCACTACATTGGCCCCCAAAACAGCTTCTTTCTCAATTTTTACACCCTCCACCACAATGGAACGCGAACCGATAAAAGCATCATCTTCAATAATAACAGGAGCGGCCTGAATAGGTTCCAACACACCGCCAATACCAACACCTCCCGAAAGGTGAACATTTTTACCGATTTGAGCACAACTACCCACAGTAGCCCAAGTGTCCACCATGGTTCCACTATCCACATAAGCTCCTATATTGACATAGGAAGGCATTAGGATAGCTCCTGGAGCAAGGAAAGCTCCGTAACGAGCGATAGCATGAGGAACAACACGAACACCTAACTCTTTGTATCCTGTTTTTAATTTCATTTTGTCGTGAAATTCAAGAGGACCTGCTTCAATGGTTTCCATTTTTTGGATAGGGAAATACAAGATAACGGCCTTTTTTACCCAATCGTTTACTTTCCATCCTTCATTGGAGGGTTGTGCGGTTCGTAGTCTTCCTTTGTCAATTTCTTCTATTACAGTTCTGATTGCGTTTTGCGCATCATCAGTGGAGAGTAATTCTCTATTGTTCCAAATATGTTCTATTGTGTGTTGTAGATTTTGCATAATGAGGCAAAGATATAAATTCGTTTGTAGTTGTTTGTTTTTAGTAGACAGAAAAAATAATTAAGTATTTGTACTGAAGAGGTCGTAAATTCCATAAGATTTATTAAGTTTGTCATCCGAAAAATTATTATATGAAAAATCTGTTTTATCTTCTTTTGGTTTTTGTTTTCACCTCTTGTGGAATTTCTTCAGTGGTAGTAAATGTGCAAAGGCCGGCAGATATTTCTGTTCCTCAAAATATCCAAAAAGTAATAGTAGCCAACAGAAGTACTCCAGAAAAAGGGAATTTGGCCAATAACATTATAGAAGGATTGATAACAGGAGAAGGAATTGGTTCTGATAAAAAAGGCTCAGAATATTGTGTAATGGGTCTTGTTGAAATGCTTGCTGGCTCTGATAGATACGAACTAAAAAATTCTGGAGAAGTTGATTTAAAAGGAACAGGAACCTCTACTTTTCCACCACTACTTAGTTGGGATGAAGTGAATTCATTATGTGACTCCTATGGAGCGGATGCGATAATTGTACTGGCTACATTTGACTCAGATTCTAGATTATTTGAAGGAAAATCGGTTGTGAGAACAAAGAAAATAAAAGGGGTGAAAGTAAGAGAGGTAAAATATCCTGTTACATTAATAATGGAGATTACCTCAG
>Ga0233427_10001407_pt1 | contig 25952 bp, 20 predicted proteins | sample SI_118_April2016_5_FD_179885 | JGI IMG/M metagenome (GOLD analysis project Ga0233427, IMG submission 179885) | Seawater microbial communities from Saanich Inlet, British Columbia, Canada - SI_118_April2016_100_MG | ecosystem: Environmental > Aquatic > Marine > Inlet | place: Canada: British...
CGGTTTTGGCTTTATGGTGGATTTCGAGGCCGCCATCGGCCTGTTGATCGATTCGCCCATCCGCACGATCACCAATTTTAACTTTAGCGTCATTCCCATGTTCGTCCTGATGGGCGTTCTGGTCTCGGCCGGCGGCATGAGCCGCGAGTTGTTCCGCGCCGCCAACGCCTGGGTCGGGCATTTTCCCGGCGGCATGGCCATGGCGACCATTCTTGCGTGCGGCGGATTTGCCGCCATCAACGGCTCGTCGATTGCCACTGCGGCCACCATGACCAACGTGGCGCTGCCGGAAATGCGGCGCGTTGGCTATAACCCCGGCCTGTCGGCGGGCATTATCGCGTCCGGCGGCACCCTCGGCATCATGATCCCGCCTTCGGTGATGTTTATTTTGTACGCCATCATTACCGAAAATGACGTCGCGACCTTGTTTCTTGCCGGTATCATTCCGGGCCTTATCTCCATCGTGCTGTACTGCATCACTGTTCAGGTTCTCTACCGCTTCAAAAAAGATTGGATGCCGCGCAGCCAAGCCGCCAATCGCAAAGAACGCTGGGACAGCCTTAAAGATGTCTGGGCGACGGTCTTGTTGTTCGTACTGGTCATGGGCGGCATTTATGGCGGCTTTGTGACCATCACCGAAGCGGCTGGATTGGGCGTGCTTGGCGCCCTCGGCATTAGTTTTGCCCGCAAGCGTCTCACCTGGAAAGTGACCGTGGACGCGCTGGTGGAAAGTCTGCGCAACTCGGCGGCTATCTTTTTCATTCTGGTCGCCGCCTTCCTGTTCCAGTTCTTCCTGGCGGTTACCCAGGCGCCGCAGTTGCTGGCCGGATTTCTGGGCAGCCTCGATATCGGCCCCACCGGCGTCATCATCCTGATCATGATCTTCTATATCCTGGCCGGCATGTTCGTCGACGGGTTGGCGGTGATCCTGCTGACCATCCCGATTTTTTATCCGGTGGTTCTGGATCTGGGTTTCGATCCGATCTGGTTCGGCGTGCTGGTGGTTATGACCGTGGAGATCGGCCTGATTTCACCGCCCATTGGAATGATCTGTTTCATCATGAACAATATGGTGCGCGATATCGGGCTGGTGAATATCTATAAGGGTGTGTTGCCCTTCATGGCCGCCGATTTTGTCCGCTTGTCGTTGCTGGTGTCGTTTCCGGCCTTGGCGCTGTGGATCCCCAATACCATCGGCTGGGCCGCGAAATAGTAACCGGCTAAAATCCTATGGGCTGATGCAGAGCCACGGAAGCGCCGCGCGCACCAAGCTGCAATCGCTGATCGGTTAGGGAAGTTCCAGCCGGACCTCGACGGCGGCGCTGGCGATCACCGCCTTGTCGTCGGCTTCCGGATCGGCCACGTCGAGGCCGCCTTTGACCGCCGTCACGCTGATCTGACCCACCGGCAGCGCCGCCTTGACGGCGTCCAGATCGACCGCGTCCGGGTTTTGCACACCGACGGTGACATGGACTTCCATGGTGCCTGTGTCCACATCAAGGGTGCGCAGCATGGTCAGCGACGAATGATGGATGGCATCGTTGACGGCGCGAACGGCGGCCTTGGTGTAATCGCCGCCGTGCAGATCGTTGCCGGTTCCCATTTCCAATATGACGCGTCTCTTTGCCATGTCCCGGCTCCCCTAAGGCAGATCAAGCCGCACGATGGCGGCGGCGTTGGCGATCACGGTCGAGCCGTCGCCGGTCTGGTCTGGAATTTCGAGCCCGCCCTCGATCACATTGACGGTGCCGGTGCCGTGCGGAAGAACGGCAAGGACTGCGGCAGTGTCTACTTGATCCGGCTTTGGCACGCCGATATTGACCTCCACCTCCATGTCATCCACATCCAGGCCAAGGGCGGCGGCGGCGCTAAACGAGTTGTGCCACAGCGCGTCTCTCAGCGCGCGCACAGCCGCCTTGGTATAGTCGGCGCCGCGAATATCGGTGCCCATGCCAATCTCCAGAACAACGCGCTTCATGGTCATACTATCAATCCCCTTAATCCGGTTCTTCGTCCATGATCCAGTTTCGCCGATCCCGGTCAACCGTAATTTTCGTTGGGCTTGGCGATGCCGATCCTCTAATTTGTTTGCCTGTAACGTTAAGGAGCCAACAATGATCACATCCGATTTGAGCGGCAAGACCGCGCTGATTACCGGCGGCGGATCGGGCATCGGGCGCGCCACAGCGGAATTGTTTCTGGCCTCGGGCGCTACCGTCGCCGTCAATCATCTGCCCGGCGATGAAGGTGCGCTTGCCGCCATCGAAGACATGCGCGCCGCCGGCCAAGTCATCTCCGCGCCCGGCGATGTGTCCGATGCTGCCTCGGCGCCGGGCATGGTGCGCGCCGCTATCGACGAATTGGGCGGGCTAGATATCCTGATCAACAACGCCGGTACCGCGGTCTCGCCGGTGCCCACCGATTTTAAAGATTTGGACGCCATGACCGATGAATTCTGGGCGGCGACCATCAACACCAATTTGCTCGGCGCCTTCCGCTGCACCCGCGAGGCGGCGCCGGAGTTAAAGGCGGCAAGGGGCGCCGTAGTCTCCACCGCCTCGGTCGCCGGGCTCGGCCTCCGCGGCTCCTCCATTGCGTATGGCGCGTCCAAGGCGGCGCTGATTAACCTGACCAATTCGCTAGCCCGCGCCCTGGCGCCGGAGGTGCGCGTCAACGCCGTCGCGCCGGGCCTGGTGGAAAGCCCCTGGACCAGCCAATGGCCCGCCGAGCGGATGCAAAAGACCCGCGAATCGACGCTGTTGGAGCGCCTCGCCCAGCCCGCCGATATTGCCGAGGCAATGCTGTTCCTGGCCGCCGGCGCGTCCTACATCACCGGCCAGACTTTGGTGGTCAATGGCGGCCAGGCTTGAAATCTCTTAAGCCCCATCCAGCTTGAACAGTTTGAGCGAATTGGTGCGCCCGATTTTCATACGGTCGTCCTCGGAGATGCCAGCCGCGTCGAACCAGACGGCGGCTTCCTCGACGCCTTCGAAGGGATAATCCGACGAAAACAAGATGCGGTCGGCGCCGATCTCCATCATGGCATCAATCAGCGTCCGCGTGTGAAAATTGCCGGATGTGGTGAGATAGAAATTTTCCTGAAAGTATTCGGCGATCAGCCTTTTCGCCGGGTATTTGGGCGGCGCTTTGGTCCAGCTGTTGCGGTTGTCGATGCGCCACAGACTATAGGGGATGCCCTCACCCATATGGCCGAGGATAATCTGCAACTTGGGATGCTTATCGAATAGCCCGGAGCACATAAGGCGCAGCGCATGCACCGCCGTTTCCTGTGCGAACGCCCAGGTGGGGCCTAAGAGCCACGGATGGCCTTCGTAAATGCGCGACTGGCTTTCCAACGGGTTGCGGGGATGCAAATAGAACGGCACGTCCAGCTCTTCAACCACCTGCCAGAACGGCCAATATTGATCCAGATCGTAATAGAGGCAACTGTCAGCATCGTCCTTTTGGGAGAATCCATTAACCAAAGCGCCGATGAAACCCAGATCGTTCACGCAGCGCTTCAATTCCGCCGCCGCCAGTTCCGGATCCTGCATCGGCAAGGCCGCCAGGCCCTGAAACCGGTCCGGGCGCTTGGCCACTTCTTCGGCCAGCGCATCGTTGGAGCGGCGCGCAATTTCGTCGGCCTTGCTGGTGTCCGGGATCGCCTGGATGGCTGGCGCGTTCAGCGACAGGATCATCATCTCCATATCGAACTTGTCCATAAAGCCGAGGCGCTTTTCCTGGACATCCAGTAGCCGGCTTTTCAGCTCGGGCCAGATTTCCTCGGGCAGGAAACCGTGGGAATCCATGATCGTGTCTTCGATGGCGAAATGTTCTTCCAGTCCTATCTTGCCCTTCATGATGGCTCCTTTGTTTCTGCGGGCCGCTGGCCTTTTAAGGTTTAAACCGGCTTGGCTATGGTTAGAATGCGATACAAACGGGCGAAGTGAAAGCAGTCAATAAAGCCAGGGGGGGAGGGTCTATCCAATGAGCGAAACAGCCAATTTCGATTACATCGTCGTTGGCGCCGGATCGTCGGGCGCTGTCATCGCCAATCGGCTGAGCGAGGACGAAGGTGTCAGCGTCTGCCTGGTGGAGGCCGGCCCGCCTGATACCTCGCCCTTCATTCATATCCCCACCGGCATCATTAGATTGGCCCAGCACAAGGTCCTCAATTGGCGCTTCAACACCAAGCCGCAACCCGGCATGCAGGGCCGCCCCATCTATACGCCCAGAGGGCGCACCCTCGGCGGCTCGTCGTCGATCAACGCGATGGTCTATATTCGCGGCAACCGCCTGGATTACGACGACTGGGCTAGCGAAGGCAATGCGGGCTGGTCGTGGGAGGACGTAAAACCTTATTTCATGAAGGCCGAGCATAACGAGCAGTATCAAAACGATGGCCACCACGGCACCGGCGGGCCGCTCAATGTGACCTTCCCGAACGCCGTCTCGCCGCTGACCGACGAATTTGTTGCCGCCGCCGAGAGCCTGCAATACAAGCATAACCCCGATTTCAATGGCGAGACCCAGGACGGCGTCGGCCTGCACCAAGCGACCCAGAAAAACGGCCGTCGTTGGTCCACGGCGATGGCCTATATCCGCCCGGCCGCCAAGCGCCGCAATATGACCGTGATGACCAATGCCCCGGTTGCCCGCATTACCGTAGCCGATGGCCGCGCCACCGGCGTCGAGATTATCGGCGGGCGCAAACTGACCGCGAGCCGGGAAGTGATCCTGTCCGCCGGCGGTATTGTATCCCCCAAAATCCTGATGCTGTCCGGCATTGGCGCGGCGGATGAATTGAAAGCGCATGGCATTGAAGTGGTGCATGATCTTCCCGGCGTCGGCAAAAACCATCAGGACCATGCCGCCATCATCACCGCTATGCGCACCAAATCGACCATCCCATGGGGATTTTCCTGGCCCAAGCTGCCGGCGTTCGCGGTCGATGCGTTTAACTATTTGTTCCGGCGGCGCGGTTTCTTCTCGGCGCAGATTATCGAAAGCGGTGGCTTCATCCGCACCGGCCCAGGCCTCGACCGACCCGACGTCCAAATTGTTTTCATCCCCGGCCACCGGGCGCCGCCGCCAAAAATGATTGAGGTTGGGCACGGCTATTCCTGCTCGGCGGTGCTGCTTCGCCCGAAAAGCCGGGGCACGATTTCGCTGGCCTCCAAGGACCCCGCCGCCCCGCCGGTAATCGATCCCTGCTTTTTCGAAGACCCGGCCGATATGGAAGTGCTTCTCAAAGGACTTAAAGAAGCCAGGCGCATCACCCAAAGCCAGGTGTTTCTCAAATACCGCCCGACAGAATGGACGCCCGGCGACATGGTGCAGACCGATGACGAATTGCGCGACTTTATCCGTGGTTCCGGCGGCACCATTTTCCATCCCGTCGGCGCCTGCAAGATGGGCAGTGACGATATGGCCGTTGTCGATACGCGGCTCCGTGTGCATGGCATCAAAGCCTTGCGCGTCGCCGACGCCTCGATCATGCCGACCATCGTCGGCGGCAACACCAACGCGCCTTGTATTATGATCGGGGAGAAATGTGCGGACATGATTAAGGCCGACGCCAAAGCGGCGTAGCCCGCAACTTGAATTAGTCGCTCCAACTCGACATCGCCGTGGTACCAACGCCCACCCATGCACATGACGCATAATGGTGCGACATATTTCGCCAAATACCCCCCTTACGGTTATGACGGTTTCTAACGGTTTATGACGCTTTTGGCCCAGTCCACATTGGGCCCGGCGTGCACCATAAATCTCCACGTAACCCGGAAACTTCCCGGCGTGGGATCAGATATTCCTATTCACAATGTTCAAGAGCAGACGCTCATTATGGTAATTAGTTTTCTGGCGGGAGATTTCAAGTCCTGGCGGCACAGCACGTCCTTAACCCCTTCCCCCTCGCTGGGGGGAGGGGATTCAAGGATTGAGGGGGGAGGGTGTTTAACTTGTTACGCCTCGCCGATGAGGGTGCGCCATTCGTCCTCGCTGAGAACATCAACCCCTACCTCCGCCGCCTTCTTCGCCTTCGAGCCCGCATCGGCGCCAACCACAACATAATCCGTCTTTTTGGAGACTGAACCCGCTACCTTGGCGCCAAGGGCCTCGGCCTTGGCTTTGGCTTCGCCCCGGCTCATGCGTTCGAGCGAGCCGGTGAAGACGATGGTCTTGCCGGCCACCGGGGAGTCCGTTTCGTCCGGCGTTTCGAAATTGGCCACATCCAATTGCGTGCCCAAATCTTCGAGGACACCCAGGTTGCGCGCGTGGGCGAAGTAGGCGGCGACGTCTTCGGCTACCGAGGGGCCGATGCCGTCGACGTTGGTTAGCTCCTGATAAGCTTCAGATTCCGGGTCTTTCGCCGCGATCATGGCCGCCATCCAGGCGCTAAGTGAGCCGTAGGTTTTGGCCAGCAGGCGTGCCGTCGCCTGGCCTACCTGGCGGATGCCGAGGGCGTAGATCAAACGTTCCAGCGGCACGGCGCGGCGGGCATCGATGGCGGCAATTAGATTGTCTACCGATAGGTCTCCCCAGCCTTCGCGTTCCAATAGAGCGTCGCGCTTTTCGCCCAAGCGGAAAATATCGGCTTCGGTTTCGATGATGCCGTCTTCGAAAAAATCGGCGATGTGTTTGGCGCCGAGCCCTTCGATATCAAAGGCGCCGCGGGATACGAAATGTTTCAGCTTTTCCGCCGCCTGGGCCGGGCAGGTGTAGCCGCCGGTGCAGCGCCGGGCGACCTCGCCCTCGCTGCGGACAGCCGGGCTGCCGCATTCCGGGCAGGTGTCGGGCATTTGGAAGGCTTGGGTGTTTTTTGGGCGCTTGTCGGCCACCACTTCAACCACTTGCGGGATCACGTCGCCGGCGCGCTGTACAACCACGGTGTCGCCAACGCGCACGTCTTTGCGAGCGATCTCGTCCTCGTTATGGAGGGTCGCGTTGGAGACGACGACGCCGCCGACCGTCACCGGCTCCAATTTGGCCACTGGCGTCAGGGAGCCGGTGCGGCCTACCTGAATTTCGATATCGTTGACCACAGTCACGGCTTGCTCTGCCGGGAACTTGTGCGCCACCGCCCAGCGCGGCGCGCGCGACACGAACCCTAACCGTTCCTGCCAGTCGATACGGTTCACCTTATAGACCATGCCATCGATGTCGTAATCGAGGCTTGCGCGCGCATCGTTGACTGCCGTGTAGGCTTCGAGCATGTCTTCGAGCCCGGCGCAAAGCCGGGTGCGGTCGTTGGTCTGGAAGCCCCAGGTCTTGAGCTGGTCCAGGAACTGCCAGTGGGTTTCGGCGATGGGCTCTGACGTCGCGCCCCAGGCATAGGCGAACATTTTCAGGGGCCGCCCGGCAGTGATCGACGTGTCGAGCTGGCGCAACGATCCGGCGGCGGCATTGCGGGGATTGGCGAAAATCTTTATCCCTGCCTCCGCCTGGCGCACGTTGAGGGCTTGAAAATCGGCTTTGGACAAATAGACCTCGCCGCGGATTTCCACCAGATCGGGCGCTTCGCCGGGCAACCGGGTTACCAGATCCTTGAAGGTCATCACGTTCTTGGTGACGTCCTCGCCGACGGCGCCGTCGCCCCTGGTCGCCGCCGAAACCAGCGCGCCGCTCTCGTAACGCAAAGACAGGGACAGGCCATCGATTTTCGGCTCGGCCACCATCTCCAACGGGATGGTTTCATCGTCGGCCAGCTCTTTTAAGAATCTGCGGATGCCGGTAAGGAAATCGGCCAGCTCGTCCTCGGAAAAGACATTGCCAAGGGACAGCATGGCTTGGGCGTGTCTGATTTTGGTAAAGCCAGCTGCGGCGGTGGAGCCGACGCGCTTCGATGGGCTGTCGGCGCGCACAAGGCCCGGGAAGCGGGCCTCAATGGCTCCGTTGCGGGCCCTTAAAGCATCGTAATCGGCATCGGAAATCTCGGGGCTGTCGTCCCGGTGATAGGCTTGGTCGTGTTTGGTGATTTGGGCGGCGAGATCGGCCAATTCAAACGCGGCTTCCATTTTGTTCAGCGCATCGACCGGGATGCCACCTGCGCCGGTGTTCACCGCTTTGCCTCCGCCTCGCCGGCAATCAGGCTGGTGGCAGCGGCGCGGGCTTCGTCGGTGACGGCTGCTCCAGCGAGCATGCGGGCGATTTCCTCAATGCGGTCATCCTCGCCCAGATTGGCAACCTGGGTGGCGCTGGTTTTCTTGCCGCCCTCTTTGGTGATGCGCCAATGATTGGTGCCTCTGGCCGCGACCTGGGGTGAATGGGTTACCACTAGCACCTGGAAGCGCTCCGCCAGCTGCGCCAGGCGTTCGCCCACTGCGGCGGCCGCGGCGCCGCCGATGCCGGCGTCCACCTCGTCAAAGACAATGGTTGCGGCGCCGCCGGTATCGGCCAGCACCACCTTGATGGCCAGCATGATGCGCGCCAATTCGCCCCCCGATGCGACCCGCCCGATGGGGCCGGGTGCGGTGTTGGGGTTGGTCTGTACTTCAAAGCGCAAGCGCTCGGCGCCGTTCGGGCCCCAGGCGTTTTCGTCCAATTCTTCGAAACAGACTTGGAATTTCGTTTTTTCCAGCATCAAGGCGGGTAGCTCTTTTTCGATGCGGGTTTTCATGGCGCCAGCGGCTTTTTTGCGGCCAGCGGTCAGTTTGGCGGCGGCGGTGATATAGGCCGCGCGTGCCTCACCGGCGGCTTTTGAGAGGCGCAGCAATGCCTCGGCGCCGTCGTTCAATTGCGCCAGTTTGGCCTCCATGTCACCCCGAAGCGACGCCAGATCATCGACGCTCACATTGTGTTTGCGGGCCAGGGCGCGCAATGCGAACAGACGTTCTTCGGCCTGTTCCATGGCCGCCGGGTCCAGGTTCATACCCGCCGATGCCCGCTCGATCTCCGCCTCGGCGTCGGTTAGCTCGATCAAAGCCCGCTCCAAGGCGGCGGTGGCCGCATCGAAACGCCCATCCGCCTTATCCTCGGCGCCGCGCAGATTTGCCAGGGCCGCGCGCAGGGCGCTTTCGGCTGTGTTGCCCGCCGACAGATCAGCTCCAGCGGCGGTGAGGGCGGCCAGCAATTGCTCGCCATGCATGAGCGCGCCTCGGGTGCGGGCCAATGCTTCTTCCTCGCCGGGTTTGGCATCAATTTCGGCTAGCTCGGCGCTGGCATGGGTTAGGTATTCTTCGTCTTTGCGGGTGCGCGCCATATCCTCTTCCGCCGCCAGGCGCGCCGCATCCGCATCTTGCCAGGTGTCATAAGCGGCAACGGTGCTTTGCAGGAGTTTTTCGTTGCCGCCAAAGGCATCCACGTATTTTACATGGCTGGCGGCATCCAACAGGCCGTGGGATTCCAGCTGGCCGTGGATTTCCACCAGTGCTTCGCCGATTTGGCGCAAGAGGGTGGCGCTCACCGGGCGGTCATTGACAAAGGCCCTGGACCGCCCGCCCGCCGATACCGAGCGGCGCAGCACCAGCGCGCCCTCGTCGGCGAGATCGTTGTCGGCCAGCAATTGATCGATGGCGGGGGCGCCGTCCAATTCGAATTCGGCGATGGCCGAGCCTTGTTCGGCGCCGGCGCTGACCAGGTCTGTATCGGCGCGGGCGCCGAGCGCCAGGCCGAGGGCATCGAGCAGTATGGATTTCCCCGATCCGGTTTCGCCGGTGAGCACGCCGAGCCCGGCCTCGAACGCGAGGTCCAATTTCGCGATCAGCACGACGTTGCGGATGGTCAGGGATCGGAGCATCGAATTATCGGTTACGCTTTAAATCCGGGGCGGGTGGGGCAGGTCAAAACGGCCAATACCAGGGCTTGGGTTCCGGCTCGGGCAGGTCCTCTGTCTTTGGCGTCTGGCCACCTTCGACGATTTCAAAGGAATCGATATACCATTCGTTGCCGGGAAAATTATGGCCGAGGATAGCCGCCGTTTTGCGGGCTTCGCCGATGAGACCGACGGCCTGATAGGTTTCCGTCAGCCGGTGCAGGGCTTCGGGCACATGGGTGGTGGTCTGATAACTTTCCAGCACAATCTTGAAGCGGTTGATGGCGGCCAGGTAGCGCCGCTGATTTTCATAATAGCGGCCGATTTCCATCTCCTTGCCGGCCAGATGGTCACGGGTCAGATCGATCTTCAATTCCGCGTCGCGTGCATATTTCGAATCCGGAAAACGGGTCACCAGATCCTGCATGGATTTCAGCGCCAGCTGGGTCATCTGCTGATCGCGCCCGACATCGGAAATCTGCTCATAATAAGATAGCGATTTCAGGTAATAGGCGTACGGAACATCCCGGTTGGACGGATGCAGCTGAACAAAGCGGTCGATGGCGACAACAGCATCATCGTAGGCGTTGTTCTGATAGTGACTGTAGGCGGCCATCAGCTGCGCCTTGGTCGCCCAAACGGAATAGGGATGCTGGCGTTCGACCTCGTCAAAGGCCGCCGCCGCTTCTTCGAAGTCTTCGTTTTGTAGAAGGTTCAAGGCGCCGTTATACAGCCGTTCGACCGCGCCCTCCGAATAGGCATCATCCTCGCCGGAGGAGGCGCAGGCCGAAAGCAGCAATGCCAGCGCAACAAACATGCCGGCAAGCGCCCGTCTCGGGTGTCCCGAACTGTTAGCCTTACGATTCATGAATATCCGCATATTTCCGCTTGAAATCTTCCTGCGCCAACGGGCGCTCCAGAGGCCATATATAGCCTATTTATTGGCGGGATGTCTTTGACAAAGAGTGCAGGGCACAAACAATTTGTGCCGGCCACGGGGGCCGGCACTTGCCGCGATCGATTTTGCAAAAGCCCTCAGCCGGTGGCGGCGATAGGGTCGAGCTGGGCGTCGCCGTTCCGGATGCGCCAGGCGCCGGTGTCCGCAAACAAGGTGTGCAACAGCTTGTTGGTCAGGGCATGGCCGGCGCGGACGCCCCTGTAATGGCCCTTGATGGGCGCGCCGGCCAGATACAGATCGCCGACCGCGTCCAGCACCTTGTGGCGCACAAATTCGTCTGAGTAGCGGAGGCCGCCTTCGTTGAGCACGGTTTCGCCGTCGACCACAACGGCGTTATCCAGGGAGCCGCCGAGGGCCAAGCCGGCGGCGCGCAGCTGTTCGACCTCGTTGGCGAAGCCGAAGGTGCGTGCCCGGGCAATCTCGTTCTTGAAGGTGCCGTTTACCAGATTGACGGAAATTTCCTGGCGCGAGACAGCGGATTGATCAAAATCGATCTCGAAGCTCACCGAGAAAATATCGGCGGGGGCCAATTCGGCGCTGCTGGCGCCGGCCGAAACCTTGACCGGTTTCAGAATTTCCAGGATCGGGCGGGAGACGTTCTGTTCGATCACACCGGCGCATTCGATCAGGAACACAAACGGATGGGCGCTGCCATCCATCACCGGCAATTCCGGGCCGTCGACCTCGACAATCGCGTTGTCCACATGACAGCCGGCCAGGGCCGCCATCAAATGTTCCACGGTGGCGATGCGCACATCGCCTTCGCCGCCGAGGGTGGTGCACATGGTGGTATCGACCACGTTCTCCCAATTGGCGGCGATCGGGGCGGAGCCGGCCAGATCGGTGCGCCGGAACTGGATGCCGGCGCCGGCGGGCGCTGGATTTATGGACAGCGAAATTTTCCTGCCGGAATGTAAGGCGATGCCCGTGCAGCTTGCCGGGCGCGACAGGGTCCGCTGCACCGCAAAATTCTCCATGGCCAGATCGACCAGGCTTTTGTTGCTGGTGTTACTGTCCAGGCCAGCGGTATGATTTGGGCCGAGATGGTTCATGTATATTTCATTCCGTGTGGCCGGTTTGATGCGGCCTTACCCCCGAATACTTCAAAGCCCCGCGCGCCGGCACCAATTTTGCGGCACCCCCGCCGCATGGCCTCAAAGGCGCGCTTGCCTCATGGTTTTTTTAGCAACGGCTCAGGTGCCATTCAAATCAACAATTATTGCGAATTGTTACGAAATTCTGGCGCGTCGTTTAATTGGCCTGGCGCCGTAAAAACGCTGGGATTTCAAGGAGATCGTCGGATTCTTGGCCGTCGCCTAGATTCTCATCGGGGTCCAGGCCACCAAAGGCACCCTGATCGTCCAATTCCGGCTCCGGCGCTATTTCCGGGGCCGATTCGGCGGCTTCCGGGGCGGCTTCTTCGGGCTCGGGGTCAGCCAACATATCTTGATCGGTGACCGCAAAGGCGATTTCGTCTTCGATGGTCTCCGGTTCCGGGGTTTCCGTCTCAAGGTTAGCTTCCGGCTCAGGGCTAATTTCGGGCGCGGGATCTGGCGTGATCTCCAACGCCGGCGGCGTCTCCTCGATCACCGGCTCAGCATCGATCTCGGCAATCTCCGGCTCCGGTTCGGCCTGCATGGCCTTGGGCAGTGCCCGCTCCCGTTTGGGAACCCGGCGTTCGCTGCGGGCGACACCGGTAACTCGCTCGAACAGGGATTTTTTCTGCGGCTCGATTTCTTCTGCCTCGATACGGGTATTGACCATGTCGGCGGCGGTGAAGGGATCGGCCTTCGGCGCTTCGTCGATGGCCAGGTTGCCCATCACTGGCGGCGCCGGGATGAATGCTTCTGCCTGCGCCTGCGCGGGCATGGGCGCCGGCGCGGGCGCTTCGCCAATTGCCGGCGCGGGTTCCAGGCTGGCCGCCGTGGCGGGCTGGGAGGCTGGCGCGGTGATGCCGGTTACCGACGGGACCGGCTTGGTGTAGACCGGCTTTTCTGCCCGTTCCGCTCGATCGGCTATTTCCGGCTGTGGGGCTTGTCGCGGGGTTTGGGGCACCGGGCGCGGGAATACGGCGACCGGGGCCGGGGCGGCTTGTGGTTCGGCCTTTGGCTCGGGCGCTTCCAGGGTGGTGGGCTCGGCGGCGCGGGCATCGGTGATTGCGGGCGCCTCATGCTCGGGCATGGATTGGACTTCCGAATCGATGCCGGTGGCGACCACCGATACCCGGATGCTGCCTTCCAGGGCTTCATCGAAGGTGGAGCCGAAAATGATATTGGCTTCGTCGTCGACTTCTTTGCGAATACGGTTGGCGGCCTCGTCGACCTCAAACAGAGTGATGTCCTTGCCCGCCGTGATGTTGATCAGCACGCCCCTTGCTCCGTGCATCGACGAATCGTCGAGCAACGGATTGGAGATGGCGGCTTCGGCGGCTTCGACGGCGCGGTTGTCGCCCTCGGCCTCGCCGGTGCCCATCATTGCCTTGCCCATCTCGCTCATCACCGATTTGATATCAGCGAAATCCAAATTTATCAGACCTGGGCTAACCATAAGATCGGTGACCCCGCGCACGCCCGAATAGAGCACCTGATCGGCCATCTGGAAGGCGTCGGCGAAGGTGGTCTGCTCGTTGGCCACGTAGAACAGGTTCTGGTTGGGAATGATCAGCAGGGTATCCACATATTGCTGCAGCTCCTTGAGGCCGGCTTCGGCCAGGCGCATGCGCCGCTCGCCCTCGAAATGGAACGGCTTGGTGACCACGCCGACGGTGAGGATGCCGTAATCGCGGGCAGCGCGGGCGATCACCGGCGCGGCCCCGGTGCCAGTGCCGCCGCCGAGCCCGGCGGTCACGAACAGCATGTTGGAATGCTGAATATGGCCGAGGATCTCTTCCAGGGATTCTTCTGCCGCGGCGCGCCCGATATCCGGGTTCGATCCGGCGCCAAGGCCCCTTGTCACGTCGATCCCGATCTGGATGCGGCGCTCGGCAGAGGACTTGGCCAGCGCCTGGGCGTCGGAATTGGCGACCAGGAATTCGACCCCTTCGAGCCCGGATTCGATCATATTATTCACCGCGTTGCCGCCGGCGCCGCCGACGCCAATGACCGTGATATTCGGTTTCAGATCCAAGGTGTCCGTGGTTGTGGGTACGGTTAGTTTGATACTCATGTCAGCCTCCAATGAAGACGGGGATTGGGTTGTTCAAAATCAAATATGTTCACGAAGCCATTGCCCGAACCGGTCCATCCGGTTCTTGGACACCTCCATGGCGCGGAATGACGTCACCGACTGTTCCGCGCGTTCGTTCAGTGCAAACTGGATCAGCCCGGCGGAGGTAGAAAACGCCGGACCGTTGGTGGAATCGGCAAGCCCCTTGAAATGGGCCGGGCGGCCAAGCCGCACCTGCCGGTTCAGTATTTCCGAGGCCAATTGGCTGACGCCGTTCAACTGGCTGGCGCCGCCGGTCAGCACCACTCGGCGCCCGACCTCGGCATCGATGCCGGCCTCTTCGATCTTAGCGCGGGCCATTTCGAATATCTCTTCCAGGCGCGGGCGGATGATGCCCACTAAGATAGCGCGGCTGATCTCGTTCTCGTCGAGCCCTTCTTCGCCGACCAGGGGCACCTTGATGATTTCCTGGTCGTCGGACGCCGATGGAATGACGCTGCCAAGCAGGCTTTTCATGCGCTCTGCATGGGCCAGCGGCGTCGAGAGGCCGCGCCTGATATCGTTGGTCACATGGGTGCCGCCCAGGGGCACCGAATCTGTATGGATGACCTCGCCATCGACGAACACCGAAATACCGGTGGTGCCGCCGCCCATATCGATACAGATGACGCCCATCTCTTTTTCGTCTTCGACCAGGCACGATAGCCCGGATGCATAGGGCGCCGCCACATTGGCTTCGATATCCAACCGGCAGCGCCCGATGCAACTTTCGACATTGCGTAACTGCGATGCGTCGGCGGTGACGATGTGCATCTTGACGCCCAACTTCTCGCCGAACATGCGGCGCGGATCGCGCACCCCGGGGCTGCCGTTGATGGTATAGCCCACGGGCAGGGTATGCAGGATGCGGCGGTCGTCGCTTTGGCGGGCATAGAGCCAGGCCGGATCAAGGGCGCGGCGCAAATCCGCATCGCCAATCTCATGACCAGAGATGGCGACGTCGAATGATATCAGCCGTGACTGCGGCGCGCCGCCGGAAATGCACAGCACTACGTCGCGCACATTTTCCTCGGCCAGTTGTTCGGCGTCTTCAACGGCGGCCACCACGCAGGCTTCGATGGCGTCCATATCGATGATGTTGCCCGAACGCACGCCCTTGGAGATGCGATGGCCGATGCCGATGACCTCGGCGGTGGTGCCGGTGGGACGGGCGATAAAGCAAACGATCTTGGTGGTGCCGATATCCAGCGCCGTGATCAAGCCGTTACGCGCTGGCTTATTGTTTTTGCGGGAATGGAACATGGGCGTTCTCAGGTGTCCCTTCCGGTGGCTGGGGCGGCATTTTCGGCTGCGGATTCAGGGGCCTCGGCCGGCGCCGGGCGCAACACCACGCGCCCCGTAAGGCGGAGATCAATGGCGGCGTAGTCCCGGTCCAGGATGGCGTCGCTTTGCTGCAACTCAGCCAGCCGCCGCAGCGCCGTTTCGGGATCAAACTCGGGCAATTGAATGGCCAGGTGATTGCTTAGATGCAGATCCCAGCGGCGCGCACCGATGCGCACAGCGGCGCTGACCCGCCGGGACAGTTCCGGCACCAGGGCCAGCGTGTCCAAAAGCCCCGATGCGTAGCGAGGCGCGTCCGGCCCGATCACCGTGATCAAATTGCCGAAGCGCCCGATATCGCTGATCGGCACCACTTTGCCAGCGGTATCGATAAGGCGGAAGCGGCCATCGCGCTGCCACAGCGCCATCGGTCGGCGCTCGGATATGCGGAGATGAATAACATCCGGCAAGTGCCGCTCGATAGAGACGCTTTCAATCCAAGGCAGGGATTTGAGGCGCGCGTGCGCGGCTTCGGGATCAAACGCCAAAATCGGCGCGCCCCGCTTCAGACGCAGCGCGCTAAGCAATTCGGGCGATTTGGTCTGGTGGCGTCCCTCAACGAATATTTCATCGAGGGCAAAGCCAATTTTGGTCGACGCCGCGATCACCGTCCATTTGGAATTGTCGGCGGTGCGAGACACGAGCCCACTTTGCCACGCCCACCAGCCGGCCACCGCGAATGCGGCCAGCACAAACGTCGCTACGCCGGCGCGCGTCTCCGCCCGCCGCCACATTGACTTAATGCGCAGCCTCCGCCGGCGCAAATTGCCGGACTTGAGGAATGTTCCCCTTAGTCGCACGCAGCGTTCTCCACCATCCAGCCGACAAGCTCTGGAAACGGAATACCGGCGTGGGCCGCTTGTTCCGGAACCAGGGATGTCGGTGTCATCCCAGGTTGAGTGTTCACTTCAAGAATGTACAAATCCTTACCATCAAAGCGAATATCGGCGCGGCTGACGCCGCGGCAGCCAAGCTCTTTGTGCGCCAGCGCCGAAATGCGCATCGCCTCGGCCTCCACTGGGGCCGGAATATCCGCCGGTAGGCGGTGCTGAGAACCACCTTCGGCGTATTTGGCGTCGTAATCGTAAAAGCCCCGCTGGGTGGTGATTTCGGTGACGGCCAAGGCTTTATCGCCCATCACGGCGACGGTCAGTTCGCGCCCGGCGATGAACCGCTCGACCATGACTTTTTCGCCGTAAGGCCACGATTCGCCGTCTGCCGAATAGCGCTCGCCCTCGCCAATAATGGTTACGCCGACGCTGGAACCTTCGTTGAGCGGCTTGATCACGTATGGCGCCTCCATGACTGGGCCCGAAGCCAGATCATCGCGGCTGGCGATCACATGCGCGGCGACCAGGATGCCGGCGGCGGCGAACAAGGACTTGGCCGCTGGCTTGTCCATGGCCAGGGCGGACGCCAGCAATCCCGAATGGGTATAGGGGATATCGAGAATATTTAGTAAGCCCTGGACGTTGCCGTCCTCGCCGTAGCGCCCATGCAAAGCGTTGAATACTGCATCCGGCTTTGGATAAAGACGGGTGAGGAGCGCGCCCATGTCGCGCTGAACGTCGATGCTGGTAACTGAATAGCCGCCGGCTTTCAGCCCATTGGCAACCGCCGCGCCTGACACCAAGGACACTTCGCGCTCGGCAGACCAGCCGCCCATCAATACAGCCACATTGCGCATCATGTTTGCACCTCCGCCAATGAGGCATCATCGGCGATGCCGATAATGCGGATTTCCCATTCCAAGCGGATGCCGGTTTCCTCCATCACCCGGCGGCGTACTTCCTCGCCGAGGCCTTCAATATCCGCCGCCGTTGCCGATCCGGTGTTGATAAGGAAGTTGCAGTGCTTTTCCGAAACCATGGCACCGCCGCGCTTGAGGCCCCGGCAGCCGGCCTCCTCAATCAGCTCCCAGGCCTTGTGGCCCTCCGGATTGATAAAGGTGGAGCCGCCGGTGGGGGTTTTGAGCGGCTGACTTGCCCCACGCTCTTCTTGAATCTCGGCCATACGGCTGGCGATGGCACCGAAGTCCCCGGGTGTCCCCCGCATTTCAGCGGCAACGAAGATCAGGTTTTCGTCCACGTCTGAATGGCGGTAGGAAAAGCCCATGTCATCGGCGCCAAGCTGTACCGGACCTGCCCTGCCCACGGCATCAACGGCGTTGACGATGTTCGCCATTTCGGCCCCGAAGGCGCCGGCGTTCATGCGCAACGAGCCGCCGAGGGAGCCGGGGATGCCGCTCAAGAACTCAAAGCCGGTGAGCCCCGCGTCTCGGGCTTCACCCGCAATCTTCAGATTGCTTGCGCCGGTGCCGGCGATGATCTGATCACCGTCCACCGTTACCCCTGCGAAACCGTCACCGAGGCGTACGACGACACCAGGTATGCCGCCGTCGCGCACCAATATGTTGGAGCCGACGCCGATAACCGTAACCGGAATATCGGCGGACAGCCGCGCCAGCAGCTCCGCCAGATCATCAACATCGGCGGGCCGGAACAAAATTTCCGCCGGACCGCCGACACGGAACCAGGTCAGTTTCGAAAGGGCCGCGTCTTCGGCGATGCGGCCCCGCAAGCTTGGCAGGGCATCGATCAGGCGGTCACTTTTGTGCTTGGCGGCCATCATAGTTGTGCCAATTCATCGGGTAATGCGTTCGCCCATCCGGTGATGTTGCCGGCGCCCAGGCAGACAACCATATCGCCGGGCTTGCCGTTGGCCGCCACCAGCCCCGCAAGATCGGCGGGATTATTCAGCGATATCACGTGGCGGTGGCCCCGGGCTTGGAGGCCATCGACCAGCGCGCCCCTATCGAAACCGTCGATTGCGTCTTCGCCGGCGGCGTAGACATCGGCGACGATGACGGTGTCGGCATCGTTGAAGCAAGTGCAGAAATCCTCGAACAGATCCTTGAGCCGGGAATAGCGGTGCGGCTGCACCACGGCGATGATATGGCCCTCAGGGTTGGCGCTGCGTGCCGCATCCAGCACCGCCGTGATCTCCACCGGATGGTGGCCATAATCATCGATCACCGTGATGCCAAGGGCCTCGCCTGTCTTGGTAAAGCGCCGGTTGACGCCGCCGAATGCGGCCAGCCCGGCGCGGATATGGGTTTCCTCCACATCCATTTCGGCGGCGATAGCGATAGCGGCGACGGCGTTCTGAATATTGTGGGCGCCGTGCATGGGAAGGTACAGGCCGGTGATTTGGGCCTCGGGCGCACCGCGCCGGGCCGCCACGGCGATATCGAAGTTGGAGCCGCCGTCGGCGGGCTCGAAGCGGGTGATGCGCACATCAGCCTGCGGGTTGCGCCCATAGGTGACGATCTTGCGATCAGACACCTCCGGGATCAGGGCCTGAACCTCGGGATCATCGATGCACAGTACGACGAAACCGTAGAAGGGAACGTTTTTGACGAAATCGACGAAAGCGGCGCGCAATGCCTCGAACGATCCGTAATGGTCCATGTGTTCGGCATCGATGTTGGTGACGACGGCGATGGTGGGATGCAGTTTAACGAAGCTGCCATCGCTTTCGTCGGCCTCGGCAACCATCCAATCGCCGCCGCCGAGGCGCGCGTTGGAGCCCCAGGCATTGATGATGCCGCCATTGATGACGGTGGGATCTAGCCCTGCGCTCTCCAACAATTGGGCGACCAGGGACGTGGTGGTTGTTTTGCCGTGGGTGCCGCCGACGGCGATTGAGGATTTGAGGCGCATCAACTCGCCCAGCATTTCCGCGCGGCGGACCAACGGCACGAAGCCGCGACGGGCTGCCACCAATTCCGGGTTGTCCGCTTTCACCGCCGAGGAAACAACCAGCACGGCGGCATCGCCCAGATTATCTTCGGCGTGGCCGATCATGATCTTGATGCCGAGAGCGCGGAGGCGTTGCACATTGGCGCCCTCGGCCATATCGCTTCCCTGCACCCCATGGCCGAGATTGTGCAGTATTTCGGCGATACCGCTCATGCCGATGCCGCCGATGCCGACAAAATGAATGACGCCGAGATCAAGCGGCAGAGTGCTCATGACGCCTGCCCTCCCAACGCTTCGGCGGCTTCGGCGGGCAACAGGGCGGCAACCATATCGGCCAGCCGGCTGGCGGCATCCGGGCGCCCGAAGGCTTTGGACGCGGCGGCGGCGTTTTCCAAAATGCGCGGCATGGTCAGTAGCGAGGTCAGGCGCCCGGCCAAAATTTCCGGGGTAAAGGCTTCTTCCGGCAACAGCCATCCGCCGCCGGCCTCGTCCAGCGCGTGGGCGTTGGTGGCTTGGTGATCGTCCACCGCGTGTGGATAGGGAACCATGATTGCGGGCCGCCCGATGGTGGTTGCCTCAGCAATGGTGGAGGCGCCGGAGCGGCATATAATCAAATGCGCCGCGGCCATGCGCGCCGGCAGATCATCGAAGAAAGACGCCAGCTCGGCCGCCACGCCCATATCCCGGTAGGCGGCGGTGGCCGCGTCCAGATCATCGCTGCGGCATTGCTGGACAATGGATAGCCGCGCCCGCAAATCTTCTTCCAGCCGGGCGATGGCAGCGGGCACCACCTGGGTGAACACGGACGCGCCCTGGCTGCCGCCGAATACCAAAATGTCGATTGGCTGCGCCGGCGCTCGCTCTGGATAAGGGTTTGAGCGCAAATGGGCGACGGCGGGGCGCACCGGCATGCCGGTACGTATCACGCCAGCGGCAACCTCCGGCATGGCGGCGACCTTGTCGAACGAGGTGGCGATCTGGCTGACACCGCCTGCCAGCAATCGGTTGGCGCGGCCCAGAACCGCGTTCTGTTCGTGCATGGCGGTCTTGGCGGTGCAAAACTTTGCCGCCAGCATGGTCGGCACCGAGGCGTAGCCGCCGAAGCCGACGACAACTTGAGGCTTGATGCGCTTGAGAATGAACCATGCCTGGATGGTGCCGGCCAGAATTTCCAACGCGCTTTTGATGCGAGCAGCCAGGCCTTTGCCGGCAATACCGCCCGCCCGGATGCGGAACAATTGAACACCGTTGAAGCCGGCGTCCATGGCGCCGCCGCGTTCATCGGTGATCAATGCCAGCCGGCAACCGCGCTTCGCAAGTTCGGCGGCCAGGGCTTCGGCCGGGAACACATGCCCGGCGGTGCCGCCGGCGGCGAGCGCGATCAAAGGTGCGTTTTGGGACACCATCAGCGCGGCCTTCCCGGCACACGGGAATCCCTGGTCAGCGCCAGCACCATGCCCATGCCGAGCGCGAGGGCAAACATGGACGAGCCGCCATAGGATATGAACGGCAGGGTCATGCCCTTGGTTGGCATAAGATTGAGGGTCGAGGCCATATTGATGATCGCCTGCAGGCCGAACTGAACCAGCAGCCCGGCCACCGCCAACTGGGTAAACAGATCCTGATCCCGAAAGACGCGGATGAAGCCGCGCAAGACAATGAAGGCGAATAGGGCGACCACCATCAGGGTCATCAGCAATCCGAACTCCTCGCCGGCGACGGCGAAGATGAAATCGGCATGGGCGTCGGGCAGCACTTCTTTCACATGACCCTCGCCGGGACCGACGCCGAATATGCCGCCGCCCCTGAACGCTTCCAGCGAGCGCGCCACCTGATAGGCTTCCTCGCCGGAGGGATCGAGAAACATGTCGATGCGCGCCTGCACATGGGCGAACTGGAAATAGGCGAAGACGCCGCCGGCAAGAAACAGAACGCCGATGGCGATCACCAGCAGCATCGGTAAGCCGGCCAAGAAAAACTGGGTGCCCCAGATGATCGAAACCAGGATCGTCATGCCCACGTCGGGCTGCGCCAACAACAACAGGACCACCAGCACATAAAGTCCGATGGCCAGGGCGTAGCCGGTGAAATTATCGCCCAGCCGCCAGCGGGCGAACAGCCAGGCCGACAGCACCGCGAAGGAGGGCTTGACGAATTCCGACGGCTGTAAGGAAAATCCGGCGATCGAAACCCAGCGGGTGGCACCCTTGATCTCGGCCCCGGTTACCAAGGTCAGTGCCATGAAGCCGAGGGCGCCAGCGAATACCGCCAGCGCCAATATGCGCACCCCTTGGGGTTTCAGCGCCGAGACGGCGAGCAGGCCGGCCAGCGCGATGGGCAGAAAGATGATGTGGCGCTGGGCGAAGTAAAACGTGTCCTTGCCCAGGTGTTCGGCCACCGGCGGGCTGGCCGCCATGCCGAGCACCGCGCCTACTGCCGCCAGGGCTATGAGCGCCGCGATGTTCCAACGGTCGAGGCTCAGCCACCAGCCGCCCAGCAGGCTCAGGTTGGTGCGCGAATAGGTGTTCATGGGCCTGCGCCTTCCAATGCCTGGACAAGGTCCCGAAACGCATCACCGCGCGCTTCGAAACTATCAAATTGATCGAAGGACGCGCAGGCCGGCGACAGCAGCACCACGCCCACACCGCCCTCGCTATCCATATCGTGTTGCGCGGCGACGTGGGCGCGCATCACAGCAGTTTCCAGATCGCCGCATTGATGCACCGGGGCGGAGGCGCCAATGATGGCCTCGAACCGGGCTGCCGCATCGCCGATCAGATAGGCGCCGCATATGCGCTCGAAAGATGGGGCGATGGCGTCCAGGTTTTCTTCTTTGAATGTGCCGCCGGCGATCCAATAGATGGCATCGTAGCAATCCAGCGCCTTGGCCGCCGCCTGGCTGTTGGTGGCCTTGGAATCGTTGACGTACAACACCGATCCGATGGCGCCGACAATTTCCTGGCGGTGGGGCAGGCCGGGGAAGGTGGCGATGGCTGCTGCAATGGTTTCGGCGTCGATGCCTTGCAAGCGCGCCACCGCGTAAGCCGCCGCCGCATTCTGCCAATTGTGGGTGCCGGGCAGCGCCGCGACGGGTTTCAAGTCGCACACCGGCACTTGGCCGTATTCCATATCGTCAATCAGAATGCCGGCCTCGCCATAGACACCGCCGGCGGCGCGGGCGCTGCCCGAAATGGGGGTGATCTTATGGGCGCCGCGCACCATCAGCTCCATCCCGATGCCGCGTGAGGCACCGTCCTCCATGCCGACAATGGCGTGTCCTCCGGTGGCCGGATTGTCGAAGATCATGCGCTTGGCCGCCACATAGCCGTCGAGCCCGCCATGGCGGTCCAGATGATCGGGGGTAATATTCAACAACACGGCGACATTGGGCTTGAGGCTCGGCGTCCGCTCCAACTGGTAGGACGACAGCTCCAGCACATAGGCGCCGGTGCCTTCGATGTCGCCTAAATCAAGCGCCGGGACGCCGATATTGCCGCCCACTTGATTGGGCACTCCGGCGGCGCTTAGGATGTGTCCGATCAGCGCCGAGGTGGTGGATTTGCCGTTGGTGCCGGTGACGGCGATATAGTTCGCGTCCGGCTTGGCCCGGGCCAGCAGGTCCACGTCGCAAATGATCGGGCAATCGGCAACGCGCGCGGCGGCGGCGATTGGGTTGGGGGTAGGGTATTGGTCCGGAATGCCGGGTGAGAGCACCAAGGCGGCGCAGCCGGTCCAATCCAATTCGGCCAAATCGGTCAGCGGCACGCCGGTGGCCTCGGCTTCGCCTCGCCGCGCTTCGGCGTCGTCCCAGGCGCAGACCTCGGCGCCGCCGGCAGCCAGGCTAAGCGCCGCCGTGAGGCCGGAGCGTGCTAGCCCCAAGACCGCCACCTTTTGACCGGAAAATGTATGGACCGGGATCATTTGCCTCCTAGCGCAGTTTCAGCGTCGCCAGCCCGGCGAGCGCAAGAATCATGGCGATGATCCAAAAGCGGATGACGATGGTCGGCTCGGCCCAGCCCTTCTTTTCGAAGTGATGGTGCAGCGGCGCCATCTGAAAGACGCGCTTCCCGGTCAGCTTGAACGACACCACCTGGACAATCACCGACACGGTTTCCAGAACGAACAGGCCGCCGACGATGGCCAGCACCAGCTCGTGCTTGGTGATGACCGAGACAATGCCGAGCGCCCCGCCCATGGAGAGCGAGCCGGTATCGCCCATGAACACCATGGCCGGCGGCGCATTGAACCAGAGAAAGCCGAGCCCTGCGCCGACCAGTGCGCCGCAGAAGATCGCCAACTCGCCGGCGCCGGGCACGTAGTGGACTTGCAGATAGCTCGAAAATACCGAATTGCCGATGATATAGGAGATTAGCGCGAACACCCCGGCGGCGATCATCACCGGGCCGATGGCGAGGCCGTCGAGCCCATCGGTCAAATTTACTGCGTTGGAGGCGCCGACCATGACAAAGACGGCGAAGCTGACAAACATAAAGCCGCCGAGATCGACGAGCACATTCTTGAAGAACGGGATAGCGAGAGAGGTGGATAAAGGCTCGCGCGTGATTGACACAACCCACATGGTGGCGGCGCCGGCGATGAAGACTTGCAAGAGCAGTTTCAATTTGCCCGGTAGGCCCTTGGAATGGCGGCGGGTGACTTTGATGTAATCGTCGATAAAGCCGATCATGCCGTAGCCGACGGTGACACCGAGCGCCGCCCAGATATAACCGTTGCGCAAATCCGCCCACATCAGGGTGGAGACCAAAAGCGCCGTCAGGATCATGAAGCCGCCCATGGTGGGGGTGCCGACCTTGGTGATCAGGTGGCTTTCGGGGCCGTCTTCGCGGATCGGTTGACCGCCCTTTTGGCGCGCCGCCAGCCAGCGGATGATGAACGGCCCGCAGATGAAGCTGACGATCAGCGCCGTGATCATGGCGCCGCCGGTGCGGAACGTGATGTAGCGGAAGACGTTGAAGACGCTAAATTGATCGGCGAACTGAACCAGCGAATTAAACAGCATTCGGTGCCTCCCCATTCGATTTAAGCGCCGCGACGATGGCACCCATGCGTGACCCGGCTGAGCCTTTGACCAGGACCACATCACCCTTTCGAAGTGCCGCTGCCAAAGGTGCAGCCAGATCATCGGCGTTTTGATAGCGGCCGCCCTGAACCTTGGCCGGCAGCGCATCGAACAGTGCCGCCATCATCTCGCCGGCGGTATAAACAAGATCGACGCGGCCCCCGGCGATGGCCGTGGCCAATCCCCGATGCGCGCTTTCTGATTCCGGCCCAAGTTCCAGCATGTCGCCGAGCACGGCGATGCGCCGCGCCCCCGGCAGCGCCGCCAGCACCGCCAGCGATGCCGCCATGGATACCGGGCTGGCGTTATAGCTTTCGTCGATTAAAAGGAACTGGATGGCGCCGGTATCGATGCTATGGCGGCGTCCGCGACCGGCGGCGGGTTGGAGCCCGGCCATGGCGGCGGCGCCTTCGAATATATCGGCGCCAGCGGCATCCATGGCGGCCAGGATGGCGAGACTGTTCTGCACCCAATGGCGGCCCGTAAGGCCAAGGCGGTATTCCAAGGTCCGGCCCCGATAGGCCGCCGTTACATCGGAATGGTCCGGGCCCAGATCGAATTTCTCAAGGCGGAAATCGGCGTTGGCGTTTTGGCCGAAGGCAACCACGGAACCGGCGCCGGCCTCGAGGGCCCGCTTCGCCAATAATTCAAAGTGCGGATTGTCCCGGTTGAGGATGGCGGCGCCGCCCGGTTTGAGGCCGGCAAAAATCTCCGCCTTGGCTTCGGCGATATCTTCCACGGAGGCGAAGTAGGCGGTGTGCACTTTTTCCACATTGGTGACGATGGCCACGTCAGGGCGCGCCAATTGAGTGAGCGGTGTCAATTCGCCCGCATGATTCATACCCAATTCCAAAACCCAGAAGCCGGCGTCCGGTGCTAGGCGGGCCAGGCTCAAGGGCACACCGATATGGTTGTTGAAGCTACCGGCGCTGTGCCCGGTCTTTGCTTGCGCAGCTAACAAAGCCGCCAGGGCTTCCTTGACGCCGGTCTTGCCGACGCTGCCGGTGACCGCGATGACCGTGGCGCCGGTTCTATCCCGCGCCGTTTGGCCCAAATCATTGAGCCCGGTCATCGCATCACCGACATGTAGCAAGGGCCGATAGCCGGCCGCCGCCGCGCTATCATCCACCATGGCGGCGGCGGCCCCGGCGGCGTACGCCGCGTTCAGAAAATCGTGTCCGTCGAAGTTGGGCCCTTTAAGGGCAATAAACAGATCGCCGGGCGCAAGCGTGCGGCTGTCGATAGAAACGCCGCTGGCGCTCCAATCGCCGGAATTGGTGCCGCCGGTGGCCTCGGCAGCTGCATCGGACGTCCAGAGCGCGGCGCTCATTGATCCACCTCCGCCGCGGCGCGCACGGCCACCTCCACATCGTCGAATGGAATTGTTTTGCCGCCGATGATCTGGCCCTGCTCGTGTCCTTTGCCGGCGATGACTAGAATGTCGCCGGTCGCCAATCCTCGGACGGCTTCGAAGATGGCGTCTTCGCGGGCGCTGATCTCGGACGCGCCGGTTGCGGCGGCCAGGATGGCGGCGCGGATTTGGCCAGCGTCTTCGGAGCGCGGATTGTCGTCGGAGACGATTACATGGTCCGCCAGACGATGCGCGATTGCGCCCATCTCCGGGCGCTTGCCGATGTCCCGGTCGCCGCCGCAGCCAAAGACCACGGAAAGCGCCGCTTCGGTATGCGGGCGCAAGGCCTCTAACAATCTTTGCAGTGCATCGGGGGTATGAGCGTAATCCACATAGACGGCGGCGCCGTTTTGCAGGCGCGCGGCAAGCTGCATGCGCCCGCCTACCGGCTCCATTTTTTCGATGCCCTGCAATACGGCTTGCGGATCGGCGCCATCGGCGAT
>Ga0233427_10001408_pt1 | contig 25952 bp, 38 predicted proteins | sample SI_118_April2016_5_FD_179885 | JGI IMG/M metagenome (GOLD analysis project Ga0233427, IMG submission 179885) | Seawater microbial communities from Saanich Inlet, British Columbia, Canada - SI_118_April2016_100_MG | ecosystem: Environmental > Aquatic > Marine > Inlet | place: Canada: British...
AATACCTATGCCACCAACGTTCTCTGTGAAAGAGGCATTCTTATTAGTCAGGTTAGTTTTATCTGTATCTGATAAATAGTTACCAGTAAGAGGATTCTTAGCTGCACCAATACCTTTAGTAAGGTTTCCTGAGATTACATACTTACCTGCATCACGGGGGGCAAACATTGCTAAGTAATTCATCTCTGGAAACTTAGTATCTGCTTCGTGGTGAAACCAGTAAGATGTTCTATAACGAGCATTCTGTTTTAATACAGAGGGTATATCTGTAGCACTCTCTGAGTACACACCTAAGTCAGCTTGATTCTGAGTTGATACCCAATACTGCTTAGTACGTGATTCAATATCATTAGATAATGCTTCAATAAATGCTGCACTATGGTCGTTACACGCTACGAAGTAGAAGTCATCATCTTCATCTGTAATATCAGCCATCATATTAGCGGCTGTCTGTGTAGTGATAGTTGTGTAAGTTAGTTTATTAATATCTGTAACAGCATAAGCGGCTGTACCAGACTTAGCTAATGTAACACTACCTGTGTTGTCTGTAAGTGTAATACCAGTGGGACTGCCTAATGCTGTAAACAAAGCTGTAGCAATAGTAGTGGCTGTTTCTGAACCAGTGGTAGTTACGAATGTAGCTGTAGTAGTTACATCTGCTGTATCAAGAACTTGTAGTGTATACTCTTGTCCAGCACTTGTAGCTGCATCTGGTGTGAATGTAATACTATCAACTTCTCTACGGCCTACTTTAACTGTAGCAGGATCAATGTCTTGAGAGAATGCAGCTTGCATACCTACATAAACATCAGATGAAGTAGGGAAGTCGCCCTGCCATCCTGTAGCGGTTGTATATGATCTAGTTTTCTCTTTAAACCAAACATGGTCTGCAATAAAGATAGGAGTACCAAATGTTGCTCTGGATACGCCTGTAACATCTAGCGAGATGTTAACTGTGACAATTTGTTGATAAGACAATATATTTCTCCTTTAAGAAATTTTATTATTTATGGTGTTGGAACTACTATGGTGGAATCCAGAGTGTTATTTACAGAGTTATCAATATTAATAGTTGATATATAACCTGTCTGTTCATCTATCACTGTGTCTGTAATACTAAAGTTCAAGGTGAACCCTGCTGCTTCTACATAACGAGTGGATAGTTTTTCAGGGAGAGAATTAACTGCAAATACATCTTCTACTTCTCCTGTTGTATTAGTTTTAACTTCATCTAATATCCTACCTATACGGAACTTACCTTTAAGCTCATGTGCTATGTCAAAGGCATCTTCTCCGTATACAGTGTATTGAAATAAGATTCTGTAGTAAGATGAGAAGTAAGGGTTGCCATCTGTATTAACTCCTGATTGCATTAACCAAGAACCTGAATCATCCACTACTATTTTATCTACTGTGATATAAGGGTAATCAGGGAGTGTACCTGTGTCCCTGCTTAGAATTACAGAAGGTACTAACCCTGTTTCTATTTCTATAGTAGATAATTTACTTCCTACTTCTTCTCTGGCAACTCTTATGAGTTCATCTGTTATTACATCAAAGGCTATAGCCATTATTAATCCTCAAGGTTAAACTGAGATAAGATATCTTCTCTTATTGCTAAGGCTTCATAATGATCTGCTAATAGTCCGTGTGTAGACCAGTTGGCTACTTTAAAAGCTACATAAATTTCATCATCTATCTCTACTCTATCTGCTTTTAGCTTTGTCTTTTGACTAGCTTGTTTCATAGCAAACTTAGTAAATAACACCCTAGCATCATCTGATTTTATACCTTCAGGTAGTACGTGCTGTGTGCTTCCTTTAGTGAAAGGTTGTATACTAAACTTGACATCCTCTATGTACTCAGGCTCTCTATCTACTGTTCTATTTCCTTTAGTAGAATCTCTATAACTCCCTGTATGTCTGATAACATCTAAAGGTGTTTTAATAATCATAAACGTCATATACCAACCTCCTTAACTACGTTATCATAAGAACTCTTATAAGCTGTTGCTGACTTCAATTCACCTGTATCTAAAAGAGGAGTAGTGTTACTTCCAATGATAGGCATCATATGTCCAGTTTTACCAAACATACTCATGTAATCTCTACGTAATGCTTCGCCAACTTCTTCTAAGAAAACCATATTAGCTTTTTTATTATCTAGGTTCTTAGACCACTTAATGTATGCAGCTTTAACTTTGGGGTTTTTAAGTATTCCACCGTTCCTGAGTTGCATGAATTGAAACGCTGCCATTGGATTCTTTCTAACGCCTTCTTGGAAAGTTCCAGCAGCCCAACCTTGTAAAAGTTCTACATAGGATAAATCAGATGAACCATGTAATCCGCTTGATGCGAAATGACCAACCTCTAACTTCTGCTTACTTAGATTTTGAAGATTTTTTATTAGTTGATCTGTCTTTCCGTTCTTCTTTTTTACTACCTTCGACTGCACCATTAGTAGAGGATTCCTTTTCTGTTTTAATCTCTATAATTGAATCTTCTAAGATGTTTCCATCTTTATCTTTTACTAATCGCTTTATCATATTATTCCTCTTTATAAGATTAAGTTAGTTTCTTCACTGCAACCTGTAGTCACAGCTTTATCAGCGTCTCTAATCACTTGGATACCAAATGTAGTGGGTAAGTTATAGCCGCCTTTAGGAAGGTAAGGGCATATATCTGGGAGAGAATTAATAAACTCTTTCCATACACTCTTCTGATTCTCTAAGGAGAACTCTAACAGTACGCCGCCTACTTTCTGCTTAGTCATAGATGCAGAATCTACAGAGTGTTTGGAGTTATTCATTAGTCCAGCCACTTTCATAGCCTTACAAAGAGCTTCTGAATAATACAACTCATCGTCTTCTGGGATATGCCTAGTGATAATGGTTTCTAGTATGTTCTCTAACTGGGATTCAATTAGTTTATTTTGATCTGGAAGGTTAAGTATTAAATCCCCCAGTATTTCTTTTCTATTTATTATGGGCATATAGTATCCTTAAATTTTATAATAAATACTCATAGGGAATATAAATACTTATTATAAAATAAGCCACGTCCCTGTGGCTTCAATATAAACTTCTAATTATTAGTTAGAAGAAAAAAACTTCTGAACTAGCTTAGGATTACGGTTCATGTAGAGGTTATTAGACTCTTCAAACAATGTAATACCACGGCGTTTATGTTCTTCTGCAAAAGAATAACGTTTCATACCAGAGGTATTAACATAATCCATAGTCATAGAAGGGCTATAAATAGTGGCAAACATATTATCCGCACCTGCTGGAATCAAGAAACCTGCGTTAGTACCTAATAGTGAAGTACCACCAATGCTATCTGCCATACGGATATAAGTAATACCAGTTAGTACAGAAGTAAAGTTTCTACGTTTGAATACCATCTCATCTGCACTGAAGCCACCACGATCACCAGCTAAGATAGACAAGTCTAAAGTAGTACTAGAGTCAATACCTGCAACAGCAGCAGTTTGTGTTTGTTCATAGTCAAATAGTTTGTCGTACAAGTCACCAGATACAGGCATAACTAGAGAAGTATAGCTTGTACCAGCTAATGCACATTCTTCTTGCATCTTATCCACTGCATCGTTAAGTTTCTTCTCTACGTCTGCACCACTGCCTACTAGCAAGTCTACAGCGTCATAACCTAAGTTAGCACGTGTATCACCATGAATATCGGCAAAGTAGTCATAAGATTTAGCATCGCCACCAAATACAAAGTTAGTATCTGTAGTTAATACTTTAGCTAGTGCAATCTCGTTAAAATCATTCCATGAACGATCCATCTTAGTAGACATCTCTTGTACACGCTCTTCAGTTGTGTACATTTCTTCACTGAAAGGTTTACGCTTGCCAGCAACATCCATAGGAGATACATTAGCAGAGATACCATAAGAACCTGTGCGGTATAACATCTCACGTGCATTATCTTTCTTAACTCGTCCACCACCAACTTCATCGAAGCGTTTACCTTCAGGTAGTTGTACAGTTTCTACTAACTCATCATGACTAAGTTTATCTGTGGTTACAGAGAACTCATTAGAAGTACCCGCAAGTAGTGCTTGTAATAAACCTGTCTTAACAGATTCCTTACGCTTAATACCACTTGTTACATCCTGCATCTCAAAAGAGTTCATCTCTGAGCGTACAGCTTTATCAATCGCTTTAATTGTCATTGTTCTTTAATTCCTCTTATGCTAAGTAAGATGCAGCAGCATCAGCAGCTTGGTTAGTAGTAGTGATACGTTGTGCTTCTAGTTGCGCTAAGAATAGTGCTTGTGCAGGAGCAGCCGCGCCGTTCCAGATAACACCTTCATTTAAGATAGCTGCATCACCACGGTATAGTACAGTCATTTTGCTTCCTGCAACTGCTAGATCAGTATCTTCATCATTGAAACCTTTACCTTGATAATTACCAACTGATACAGCAACTACTGAACCATCTTTAAGTGGTGAACCACCTGTTGAAATAGCTGTTGCAATATTCTGTGCTACATATGGTTCAAATCGTGAATTACCATCAACCCAAATAAGTGCTACACCAATATTATCTACTTTACCTGTACCGCCTACTGCAACAGTTTGGAAGTTAAAGTCCACTGCGTTTTCGTATGCAAAAGTGTCAACACCTGCTAACAATTCTGATTCTAATTTTCTACTTGTAGAAACTACTGGCATTATTTATTCTCCTGATCTTTGTTAAGTTCTGCTAGTTTTTCAACTAATGTAAGAGGTTTTGCACTTGCTTTATCAATCTCTGCTTCACCGTCTATACCTTCTTCTGTAAAACCTGCTTCTTTCTTAGCAGCCTTTTGAATCTCATCTTTGTTAGCATGTAATTCATCGAATGCTTTGATAATAGCTTCACGCTCTGTAACTTCCACACTTTGCAATGCTTTAGTAATTCCTTCTACTTCTGAGAACTCATACTTAGATAGGCTTTCAGTTAAACTCTTAGTTAGCTGCTCTGTTTGATTATCTTCAATCTGCTTAGTGAGTGCTGCGATAGTATCTAATGCCTTTTGCAAGTCATCTTTTTCTTTATCTGACATTTCGTTTCCTTTTGTCAAGTTATCTTCCCCTGCATCACTCTTGACAGAGGAGAGGGAGTTGGTATCACCCTTCTGCTTTTGCAGAGGAGTAAATTCTTCGCCATACTTTTCTAATAGGGCTGTTTGTTCTGGGGTTAAATCTTCTTTACATGTTAATCTATTCTTTACTAGAATAGTCTCCATGCCTGATGCTGCAAAACCTTGAGATTCATCTGTCATTGATATTTCAGATATATCCAGACTATGCAAAACTGCCTTTGCTTTACCGTTTGAATCACTCATCTTCTAACTCCACTTTAATACCTTTTGCTCCAAAAGAAGGTGCGCCTAATATACCCGCTTTCTTATCTTCCCAAGCAATCTTGTTATTCCATTTAGCAGAGATAAGAGGTGTTCCTGCTTTAACAAAAGTCTCACCTAATGTAGCATCAACCTCTTGCACCCAAGCTCTTTGCCAAGTGAAAGTATCTGTCTTATGTCCGTGGAATAAACCAGCCTGTAATTCACCTTTATCTATCTTCTGATTGATGTCGTCTACAGCTTTTCTTATTTCTTCTAAGGAGATTGTGTCTCCATGTAAATCAACTTCCCCAGCAGGTCGCCAGATAGGTTCTACAGAGATCATCTGCTCATCATCAAAAGCTTTGATAACTTCTTTCTTAGTGAAGTATTTATCTAGCCAAGTAAATAAACTCTTCTCTGTCATTTCAGTCGGAGTTTCTGGTAATAGTTTCCACTCTGTCATCTGTACAGTTTTAATTGCTTCTTCGCCTAGTACAACTTCACCATTGTCTGTGTTGTATGTATAAGCTACCGCCCATTGCATGTATTTGTTAGATTCACAACCCCAGATAGAGAAGTATATATAACTATCATCGTGGTCTTCGTAATAGGCATATTCTCTACAACCCCCTACTTCAAAAGCTGAATCAATAGCATCTCTAAGTTGCCTGACTTTATCTTGATTAGTATTCTTCTGTAGATAAGTCTCGTTGGGCTTAACTAACAGTTCTTTAAGTTTTATCATTTATCACCTTATGAAGCATTTTCATTATTAGTATCACTTCCCAGTCCATTATTCTGAGTAGAGCCATTTCCTGATCCTTCTGAAGAACTAGGGTTGCTTAGTGCTGCGAAGTCAATATCTTCCAAACCCTCTGTTGGTAGTCCGAGGTCTTCGTATATTTTCGTAGTTGCTGCTAAGGTTAGTATACCTCCGCTGGCTAATCTGCTAGCTAACTTACCTAACACCTCTGAATCAGCTTTAGTGGGATCATCTGCCTCAAAATATGGCATGTCTTCATAATCAACTTGGATACCGTTAGCTTCTAAAAGCATTGGTAGTAATTGATTATTGATTACATCTTCTACCCACATGATTAATCTTTGCACATAATAATCATGTGTAGACATTTGATTAGAGGATAAGGCATTAGAGCCATGTCCATTCTGACCAAGCAGCTTAAACCCTGCTCCAAATACGTTATAGATACATTTCTTTTTAGTTTCTATAATCTCAGAAGTGGTATACTGTTTACCACCACCATCTATACCTTTAACTTGGAAGTCGTACATCTTGGTCTTGGATTGTGGGTCTACATCACTAGCAAGTACTACTAAGTTACCTTCTGCATTCTGAACATTAACTGCATTCTCTAGGAGAGACATATATGATGCGTATTCTTCTGGAAATAGTTCAGGCTGTGCAGCTTTATTCATTAACTCTAGTGGAAGGTAGACAATACCTACTCCGCCTAAGTCTTTACTTGCTGCCATTAACTCGTACTGTTCTATTAACTTCTTCTCTGAGTAAGCATCATAACAATAGAACAATGGACTATAACCTTGTGGGTTGTTATCAGAAGGGTTGAACCTAAAATGTAATAGCTTCTCTGATTTAAGAAAAGGATATTTACTGTCTTGGTAATACCCAGAGGCTACAGATGTAAAAGATATTTTATTATCTGAATAATCACCTATTGTAGAAATCCTACTGGAAATTTTCATAGGCTTCTGTATAGCACCTTTCAACTCCCTACCCTTGTCATCCCACACCCAGCCATAAATACTAGACTGTGTTCTTGGGGCAAGTTTCTTCAATACTACTGTGTCTTTATATTTCCCATAAGTTCTATATTCTAAGACAGGGTTAATCAAGGCATATCCATGTATCAAACATGATGAAGCGTTTTGCATTGCCTCTAGCCACGTCCCTTGTGACATATTCCTTATAATATAATTTAACCTCTCTGCCAGTTCTTTAGATTTATCTGACTTAGGTTTAGCCTTCACAACTCCTTTTGCTAAAGCAGGAAGTGTCTTAACTAAGATACTATCCACTGCATCTGCAACGTCTGCATCATTCAACATCTCTTTAAATGTACAAGGGAGTTGACTAGGACTTAACTCTGCTTTCTTCTGTTGTTTTATTAATGAATAACCGTTGACTATATGGGGCTGACCTACTTCCCTAGGAAGTCTTGACAAATCTGCTAACCCTGTAGACTCCGCTTTATCTATATTAGTTTCAGTCATTTATGGCCTACTTTTTCTTAGATGGACGACCTGCTTTCTTAGCTGGAGTTTCAACAACTTTCTCTTCTGCTGGTTCTACAATAGGCTCTGGTGTAACTACGTCAGGTTTAACCGCTACTTCTGGCTTAGGCTCTTCAACTTTAGCTTTAGGAGCTGCACCTTCTTTAAACATCACACATTTGCCCATAGCTGTACTTTTATAGTTACGGAAAGACATATCTACACCTAGTGATACTTCTTCAGGGATTTTATAACCTTTACTGATACCGTCTTGGATAGCTAGGAAGAATTGAATCTCTCTCTTCTGGCCTAAACCTGTTTGTAGGATTTCTAATCTACCGTTCTCTTCTTTAATAATAATTGGTTTCAATGTATTTTCCTTTATGTTAAAATCTTCTTGATGATAATAAATCAGAAGCTAGTGTTTTATAATTTGATAGTGAATGATATTTAGGGGTTACTAATACTTTAGATTGTGCTACTGTATTAAAAGCTGTCCCTGTTGCATCCACCCAATCATCCTTTCTTGCTGTTGTACTTTTCTTATTAGGGTCAAAGTTTTCATGTTCCTTTAACCAAGCCTCTAATGTTTTAGCATTAGGGAATGAATCAGGGACTATATAAACTAGACCACTTGAACAAGCATTACAGAAAGGCTGGAAATCTTTCATCTTCTTATCTGGTGTATTGCTTGGAGACTTATCTTCTGTAACATTTACACCTTCCCCTATAAGCTTACCCACTGTATAAGTGTGGTCTGTCAACCCTGAGCCAGAATCCTTGGTTAGAATAACTGTAGTGTCATCCCCATCGTACAATGCTTGTGATAGTATTAAGTTATCTCTAGCACCTGCTAACCGCCTAAACCTGCCATAAATCTTATCTGAGTCTGGTTTACCTTCATATTCTGGATCATAATTAGAAGGAGCATAGTTACCTATTATCCAAAAGAACCCGTCTTTATCTTTTAGTATCTCTGGAGAAGCTGCTGTGTAATCCACTTGAGGATTTTCTTTAGAAGGTTCTGTATATGCTTTATCCCAAGCTCTATACCTTTTCACATCTGTAGGTATATCTGTTATTTTCTTAGCCTTCTCCCCATCTTCACCTAGTACCCATTCTCTTTTCCACAAAGAAGAACCTTTAGGTCTTGAGTACCAGTTGCCGTACAACTGTGTGTTTCTTTCATGGTCTTCTAGGTTATTAAGTTCTGATAGATAAGCAGGGTTAGCTTTTAAACCTAATGGATTATCAAATATATTAAAGAATACAAAAGTAAATGTCTTAGGTCTTACATACCTTTCCCCTTCTTCTGAAGTAGGGTCTGGTACATATACTGCATCTCTATGATTCTCTATGAACCACTCTTCTGTGTCTCCAAATATAACTTCATTATCTTTTATTACAAAGTAACGTATAACACCTACTTTATCATCTGCTGGGAATCCTTCGTCGTTTAAGTAATACTCTACCCAAGGCAAACACCAAGAATCTGGAGAAGGGTTTAATGTACCTACCATGAAGCTATCTGCTTTAGCCTCAGAACGTAGACAAGTCATCATAAAAGAGACTTGACTTTGAGAGAACTTATCTATCTCATCGAATGCAATAAGAGTAGCACCTGAACCCCTGTGATCTTCCTTATCTCTTTCGTGGTACATGTGACTGTACTGCACTCTACAGCCAGAGGGGAATTTCCAAGTGTTAGAAGAGGGTGTACCTGCACCATTAAATAAAGGGTACATACTATTAGCTTTATCCCACAAGCCATTACTTTGCATAATCTCTTTATAAGTTCTTCGGAAGTATATACCCCTAAAGTTTGGGTCTTTGTAAAAGGGTAGTGGAATCATGGTTAGCAATTCCGACTTGCCACCAAACCTTGAACCTCCCCATAACATAAAGTCCACTTTTCCTAACAAACTAAAAGCTAACTCTTGTTTACCCTCTTGAGGTTTAATATCTTTCCAAGAGTTATATGACATATACTACCTATTGTTATTATTTTCTAAAGTTTCCACTGACAACTGAACTCATGTCTGGCTCATCTTCTTTAACTTCTTCTTTCTTACCACCACTCTTATTACCTGACATCTTCTTCTTCTTATCTTCAACTTGTTTAGCTTTAGTCTGTTCATCTATTAACTTAGAATAAATACTAAAACTCAGCTTAGGGTCGTATGTGGGGTTAGGTTTTAATTGTGGTTCTCCGTCTTTATCAACACCCTCTGCTATATAAGGATGGTAGACGCTATTAGCTAAGTCTTCGATTCGGATGAAATAGTGTTCTAATCTTTTACCTAAATAATCAGTGACTTGTTTATTAGTCATTGGCTTATTCTTAACACCCTCTTTCCTGCCCCTTGGGTTGCCACTTACGCCCTTAGGGAATTGGCCTTTAGCATTACGTTCTGGTTTATCCATATACCCAACCCTCTACTACTTTAATTTCTACTATATTGTCAGGGTCTTCTATAACTTGCCCTGTAACAGTGTTTCTATACTCAACCCCTAATATATAATCATCTTCATTTATATCTGTTTCAGTATTAGTAAGAGTGATTACGAAGTTAGTGTTGGTTTGATTCTTGGTAGTGACTTCCCTGTCAACACTCCCTGTTATTTTTTTATTTTTCTTATTTCTTAATTGGATAAAACATGTCCAATCTGTCAAGTCTGTTACTTGCACTTTATCTATTTTTAATAAAGAAGAAAAGGACTTGGTACTAGCCCTTACAATTTTGTACTGTTTCGACATCCTCTTCCATTTCCTCTATTATTATTTCTTGTTGTATTACATCTACTTCTATTACATCCGAAGATATATTAAAATCTAATGTTATATTCTCTTCAGATGTAATTATTTCTTCTTGTGTTATATTAAAATCCACTGTATCTACAGGAGTAAAGTAAACATTATTCTCTGCTATTACAGCATTGTTTAAGCAGAAAGGTAATATCATTTAACTGTACCCCGTATGTTCAGATAATATAGTTGGTGTGTTAGTAGCATCTAGTGGTGTTATTCTTCTTAACTCTGTAGTACCGTCAGCACTTCTTAGAGATATGAAATAAGCATCCTTTTGTAATACCCTAGTCACTCCGTCTTGCCCAAAGTAATAAGTTGGATTATTATGATTAGCTATAATCTCTGATACGCTTTCCTGTACATCTAATATTGTGCTATTATCTGGGGCAGTGTAATTAGAATTAAGTAAAGCATTATCTGTGCCTCTCATGTTAGTTACCGTTGTTACTGTAGCAACTACATCACTGGCAGGATTGAAATCATTTAATGCTTGAATCTCAGCACTTGTTGCTAATCCATCTTGTATCTCTACAACAGTAGGAGAACTCACTGTAAGTGTTCTAGTGGCGTTATTCCATATATCTGATACTAGACTAGTAAAAGAAGATAACGTCCTTGTAGTGTAATCCCACACGTCCTGTGCTGTAAGAGTAGAACGACTACTAATTGTAGCATCCAAGTTATCTAATCTCACATCGTCAGATGCTAAAGGTGTTGGCAGATTATCTACACTGGTTTGTGTAGCTCTGCTAGACACTGCTACATCTAAATACTGATCTACTAATATCTTAATATCTGTTATCTGTTCAGAATTAGCATTATAAAGTCTATCATTTGGAACCCATCTTATAGTTTCTGAATCTTCTGCTATAATAGACTCCCCTTCAAAATGAGTCCAAATACCATTTACAATAGTTAATCTAGAACCTATTTTACTATTCTTTATTTTTAATCTTCCTTGGAGTTCAATATTATATTCATCGGGGTTATAAACCAACCCTAGTGCATCATATATCAAAGCACCCTGTGCAGTGGTGTTAACCCATCTCCACCAAGCAATACCTCTGCGACAATCAAATATATCATTATCATCATTAATATTAACTTCTACATCTGTAAGATTAGCTGTAAGTTCTCCTCCATTAGAGCTGTCTACTAGACTACCATCTAAGCCTACTACACCATCAAAGATCATATTGTTATGAATGATATCATCTACTTGCGAGTCAATAAGTGTTATACCACTTTCAGTCATTACAGCAAATATTCTTAATGGTAACTTAGCCAGTACACCTGATTGCCAGTTAGCTTTTATTAGAATAACATCCCCAAGTTGTGTCACTTCACTGCCACCTACTCTGACCTCTATATCATAGCCATTACCACCTGACACTACACTGTTGTCTATTAAGGCTGGATTTATAATAATATCTTCCAATAAAGTAGAACGTGTGTAGTTGATTACTACGACTCTAGTCCCATCTATTAAGTTTGGAATTGTAATAGGTAATAAGGGTGCAGGTTCACTCCATATGTAAGTAGAATCAAATGGGCATTGTATTTCTATGCCCTCAATATAACCATCCTTTAAAGGGAGGGAGTTTTTAGTCACTCTAACTTTTAAAAACCACTCAGTTTCAAAAGTATATCCAGTCTGAGAATTTTGTAAATTAACCAAGGTTAAGTCTGAATAAGTAGAAGGTTCAGTTTCAGATATAAGCCATACTTTATATTCTACAGAGAAGTTCCATGTATTATTACCAGTAATGTTTACAGCAGTAGCAATACCTACGCCTTTTTGTACATTACTTTGTTGCTCTGATACTGTGTTTGGTATGTAATAAGCCTTTGTTCCATTGAATACAACTTCCCCTGTACTTGCTAAGTAAGGTTGTACCCATATACTTCCCTGATCTCCAGTGGAGTTGGTAATAATTTCACTGGATGTTGAACCTTTGCCTAACTTAGGAGTATTACCTATCATACTTACAAAGTGGTAATCTGTATTAGATTGTGTCTGATTGCCATGATCGGTGTCATTAAGCATTTTTATGTTACTAAATCTCCAACCACGTTGGGCAAAAGTATTATAATCCCTAGAACCTCTAGAGCTTGTACCGTTGTTTATAACCCTATTTATAGAGCCTCTGCTATCTCCACCTAAGTTAAATATTTCATAAAAGTCTGCATCAATAGGGAATATAATGTCCTGAGAATCACTGCCTATATTGACTTCTCCAGAGTTTGCCAATATAAAATGTCTGGTCTGGTCAGGCCAAGGCTCTGTTCCTATACGTTCAAAACCTGTTATAGCACCCTTGATATCTCCATTTCTTAGATATATACCTGCGTATAAGCCTCCATCTGTCCTTTTATAACCAGTGCTATATTTTATATAGGTAGAACCTCCAACCCCTCCTTTAAACTCAAAGGCGTATTTATTACCTCCTAAGTCTATGACAACTGCATCACCGCCGTTATTATACAGGCTAGTAAATGCGAATGATTGTTTTGAAGAGGGTTGTGTAAGATATCTAGCTTCTATAGTTCCATTTAAAGGCCTATAAGCATTAGCAACTCTTTCAGATATAGGTGTTGCTTCTATGGAATAGATAATATGATCTGTTCCTGTAGTTTCCCCTAAGGTGATTCTTCTATTGTTAGTACCTGTTAGTACAAATACTGCATTTGCATGGGAGTTTTTAACTAAACGAGATGTTACATAATTGCCATTGTGGTTGACTATACCCCAGTAGGAGTCTTGTGTTAATTCTATACTATGATCAAAGGAGAACTTAGGTTTATTAAAGACTACTCCTCCTGTACCTATTAAAACTCCTTCATTTAGGAAAATATCGTTGTTATTCATCTCTACATATAGGTTAGGTATCTGTATAGATCCTACAGGAGTTTTGCCATTTGTATTATCTCCTACTGTAATAACACCTGTGGTATTATCATATAAGAAATGTAATCCTCTTTCATCTGCATACATATTAGATAAAGATTCACACTCTGTGTAGCAGTCTCCATTATTAATAAAGAAACCTATATGTGACGGTCTATCTCCATTTGAATCTACTGGGACTACAAAAGGAGAGGTTAACGATATAAAACCAGAGTCTAACTCTATAGTACCTTGAGAAGCGTTTATATCTCCTGTCATATTCAGGATTACTATACCCGAAGTAGAACTATTACTTAGTTTTAATCTCTGTAATGAACTATTACACCACAAAGTAGATATGTCTAGGCTAGATTCATCTATAGTCAGAGTGGCAGAGCCTCCCAAATCTAGGGAATCCCCTGCCGAATATGTAATATTCGATAGGTTGGAGTCTGAACTGATGTTTATATTAGCCATCGTTTATATTCAAATCCTTATTGTTTACATTATAGATAGATGTCTTGCTCTGAATCCTCTTGGAAGAAGTCATCTGTAACGTCTGCTATAAAGCAATTCTCGCAGATATCTTCTCTCTCTTGTATATTCTGTTTATACTCTTTAATGGGAAGTTTACAAGATGAGCAGAGTGTATTTATATTATCTATAATATCCATATTTGTTATTCTTATTATTTATTTTAATTATTCTGTGCAGGGCACTTTACTTTTAGTCTAAAATATGTATATAATAGAGTATAGGTAGTAGGTGTTCTTTGTTGTTATTGTTTATTTCTTTACCTTATACTTACCATTATATAGCAAAAACGATCAAAAGTCAAGTGTTTTGATGAAATTAGTTGAAAATAATTGAAATTAGTATGATTTAGACCTAATTTGGCACTAATATGAGATAAATGTTGACAATATAGATGAGTGCAGGTATTATATTTGGACATTAACTGAGGAGAGAAGTAATGGATGTGAGTTTAGAAGAGCTGTTTGAGATTAATCAAGGTGCTATTAAATCTACTAAAGAGGGTATGGTACTGAAGGTACATGATATGAAAGGCACAGTAAGCCGATTTGGTACACATGAAGAGTGTGTTGCATATAACCAAGCAATACAAAATGTTATTGACATGTTAGAATAAGGTGTGTAACATACCACTAAACAACAATATAAAGGTAGTAGAATATATGGGTAATATCGTAGATGAACTTTGGGAAGATGAAGTGACCACACCATTAGAGTATGAACTTAGACGTATGTTCTATGGATACCTTGATGGATTGGGCAAGGATAACGTTATGACGGACTCTGGGATAGAGCAGTACCTACACACCAGTTTAGACTATAATGTCTCTACAGAGAGCTACGGAAGCTCTGACATGGACATAGATGGCATAGGTTGGAAGAATAGCTACAGTAAAGAAGAAATAGACTATTTGGAGAAGGGATTAGATTCTTTTAAATTAAATGAAGAAAATACTTGACATTTTGAGCTTTTTGCTATATAATAGGAAGTATAGGGTAAGTAATAGAAATAGGTATAATACAATTACTTATATTATATAGCAAACAAGACTTGACTTGTGTTAGAAAATACGTTATAATACAGGTAAGAGAGTAGGGTCTTTAGCATAGTTGATTAATGCAGCCGACTCATAATCGGAAGATGCGGGGTTTAAGTCCCTGAAGACCCACCAGTTAATGTTCTCATAGCTCAATCGGATAGAGCAATAGATTTCTAATCTATAGGTTGTAGGTTCAAATCCTACTGGGAACGCCACATTAGAAGGTAAAGCCTCTCATAGAAGCTCAAATATAGATGGGATAACCCATATCGCCTAGTAGACGTATTAGGAGTCCTTCAATTATTGACCAGTGTTAGTAATCTTATTAATTAGAATTATAAGGTAAAAGCCAGAGTCCTTGCCCCCACCTCTTCCTTACATTGGGACGTAAGATACGTGAGAAGATATACTAGATAAGGTTTATCAGTTCCTTATGTTCTAGTTAGGCTATCAATAATACTGAATACAGCTTACCACCTGTCGGGTAAGAAAGAGATTAATGTTATATCATGTCCCACATGGTTGATATATGGCAGGGTTATTAATAAATATAACTACCTTGGCTAGTCGAGGTTAAATAATACCAGTGATTAGGCTCGTATATCACAGGGGTAGTTATATTTATTAATAATGTCTCAGTAGCTCAATTGGTAGAGCGTTGGTCTCCAAAACCAAAACCAAAGGTTGTAGGTTCGATCCCTACCTGATTCGCCATATTAAAGCGGTTTTTGATGCAGTGTGTTACCGCTATATAAACAAAAATGACCACTCAGTAATGAGCATAAACTAGAACACAAACTAAACCCATGCGCTAACCCACCCCTGTTATCATGGTGAGAGGAGCTGTATCAGGTATGGTACAGATCTATACGATACTACTAAGGGATTATCATTGCAGTAAGTAATACACTGTATATATTTTAAATATAACTTGATAATCGCGCCAAACCTTGGTATTATACTTACATATTACTTGATATAGATGTTTATATTAGTGAGTATATTCAATATAATTATAGAGAGCCTACGAAGTGCCGTAGTAGTATAAGAAAGTTTGATTGGTTTAAGCTGATTAATCTTATCACATACTCCTCTCTATAATGGGGTAGTTGTAACTAAAATTTGAATACAGTTGAATAAGAGGTAAATACAATGAGTAATAGAAACTTTAAACGTGCGTTCCACAACCCTCTCGAACTGATAACTCAATGGTGGCCTGGTACTGATATAAGCCATATACACTACGACCCTGATATGAAGTCTAGTGAGAGGGATTACTGGCGTGTAGGTCAATCAGGAGGGGATGGGACTATGGCATTCACTATGCAGATGTTACAAGAAGTTTTACTACCATTGCTTAATAAAGAATCTTATTATAATCAAGTACCTGAAGAAGACATTAAAAGAGCAGTGGATATTGAATATACTATTGGGAATATATGGCACTCGACAGTGTACGGGATGATTTATTTAAAGTGTAGTAAAGACCATAAGTACCACGGACAAAAAGAAAGAGTAAGAATACCTGTGAAATGTACGTTATTATATTAATCAACCATTGACACACACCAGACATCAGTGTATAGTGGCTGTACATTAACTAGAGAGATATAATATGACTACACAAGTTACAGTAAGTATAAACCAAAATATATGGTGGGATAATCACCAAGCATTAGTAGATGCTAAAGATAATGTATTAGATCTACTGGAAATGATAGACTGTCATAGTCCATCAAAAATAGATAAGTGTATGCGAGATGTATATGAGAAAGAGATACGAACATTAAATAGCTTATTAGAGTATTCAAGTAATAACGGTGGTGTTCCTTTTTAGGAGGGTATAATATGCTACAACAATTAAATGATACAATAGGCTCACATAAAGTGTTTGATTATGTTAAGGTGTAGGATAACCACAACCTTCGATTTGAAAGCGGTTGTTATGATCTATTAATTAAGGAGAATATGTATGTTTGATTCACTAAAAAGTTTAACTAAGGCAACGATAGGTGTAGCGATTGAGACACCGTTAGCTGTAGCTGCTGATTTTGTCACACTAGGTGGCTCTATAACAGAAAGGGATGAGCCTTACACTACTACAGCAATCAAGAAAGTAGTAAAAAACGTAAGCGATTCTACTGAAAGCGATGAATCATAACCCTTTAAATAACGGGCGCAGCTTTTCGCGTCCCTGTTTATTTTGTTGTTATGTTGCACTTACACAAGAGGAAAGATTAATGCACTACGATGAACAAAGAGAAAAAGAATTATTAAAGCCTTGGTTGATGCAAGGCGATTGCCTTGAGAAGATGAAAGAAATTCCAAGCGGTAGCGTTGATATGATATTAACTGACCCGCCTTATGAGCTATCAAAAAGCAAAGGTGGTGGCATGATGGGTAAAGGTGGGTGAAAGTTCATGCAAGAAGTTAAAGAGCAAGGAATGATTGACGGCATAGAAACAGGATCATTTTTAAATGCTTGTTTATCATTGTTTGATCATAAACAAGCATTTTGTGCAGTGGTTACTTGTTCAACAAAGCAAATTATTGAATATATAACATGGGCTGAAAATAACGGCTTTCAATATGGCGTAGGTGTTTGGCACAAATCAAACCCAGTGCCACTATGTAACTTCAAGTATCTAAATGATGTGGAGTATTGGATTTATATAAAAGGAAATAAATCTAAAATACTTGGCGACTACCATAGTAAAAGCATGGTTTATAAGTCACAAATAAACAAGAAAGATAAAAAACTATACGGTCACGCCACTTGTAAGCCTGTCGAGTTAATGGAGAAATTCATAATAAACCATTCAACAGAACAGCAGATTATTGTTGATCCATTTATGGGGAGCGGGACAACTGGTGTAGCATGTAAAAACCTACACCGTAGCTTTATTGGGATTGAGTTAGACGAAGAATATTTTAAGATTGCACAGGATCGGATAAGTGCAACATAATCTATCAATTAGCGGCTGGCGTTATCTAGTCCGAACGAAGCGCAGCGCAGTGACTATATTGCGTTGTTATAATTTTTGAGGATTTGAAATGGATACGAAGATTAAAACTTTATTAATTGCAGCGTTAAATGTAGCGGATGGGAGATATGGCGATGTTGATACAGAGGATGGTAGTTTTGCAACAACTTCTGTTGAAAATATGATTGCGCTGGAAGAGGCGTTTTGTGATGCGTTTAATACTAATTCTGACGATGTTATTGCAAGCGAGATAATGCCGAAGATAGCGGAGTTATAACCCATACATAAATTGAGAATGGAGCGAAGCGGAATGAGTCAAATTGATGATGTTGTTATGTGTGAATGGGTCGATGTTAATGAACAATTACCAAAGGACGCTGAACCCGTAATAGTACAAGGCGGTTGCGGCCACTACAGTCACAAATATAAGCAGTGGTTTACAAATATGGAACGTGACAACTTCGGCGAGTATCGGGCTATCCAGTGGGAAGTCACCCACTGGATGCCTATCCCGAAATTAAACACATAACACTACAAAACAAAGGAATCCCTGTTATCAGTAAATATCGTGATAACGAGGATTCCTGTATATCAAAAAATTAAGAAGTACATATAATATGAAAAATACATGCTTTATTAAACATTCTGAAGGTTTCTTCTTTAAGGTGTACGGATATGGTCTATGTGTTAATAATAGAGATACAACTAAGCCATTATTCAGTATTAGAAATGGGGAGTTCAATTGTTGAAGCCTAGTAAGTATATAAAGTAAGAGGGGTAAATATACAATGAAATTGAAAGATAACACAGAAGCTGAATTTGGAGATATAATACGTTGGAATTGTTGGGATAATGATGACTTCGTTACGTGGAATATGACAGGGATGTACACTAGGCAAGGTGTTATATATTTAGGAGGAGGGATTGACTTCGGCTTAGGTATAGGGCAGATATTGGAAGTGGAAGAAGTTATAGAGGAATCAGAGAATAATGACCCTGATGATTGTGGAATAGTTAAAGTGGGTGTTGCGACAGACTTGGTTAGATATATTAATAAATATGAGATGAAAAAGGAGAGTGAAGATTAAAAATAGAGTAGAAGATTATTTAGGTATTACTATAGATTATAACAGAGATGCTTTGTTAAAAGAAAAAGCTAAGAAGATGTTAACAACAAAGGGTTTTTATAAGAGGTCAAATGAAGACAGCCCTCAGCAAACTTTAGCAAGAGGGTCTACATGTTATTCCTTTGGAGATTATGAGTTTGCACAGAGGATTTATGAGTATTCATCAAAAGGTTATTTTACATTTGCATCTCCTGTATTGTCTACAGCTATGGAAGTGGATTGGCCTACTTTCAATAAAGATGAGTTTGAAGTTGCAGGAGATTGGCTGGAAGAGAATGTAACGCCAGAGGGATTACCAATTAGTTGTTTCTTATCTCATATCCCAGATAATAAAGTGGGACTTGTAGAAGGCCGTAAGGAGACAGCATGGCTTAGTATGATGGGAGGTGGTATTGGTATAGGAATGAATAATAGAAGCCCTGATGAGAAGTCTACAGGGGTTATGGCACACCTAAGAGGTTATGATGCAGATGCCCTAGCATATAAACAAACTTCTAGCCGACGAGGAAGCATTGCAGCGTACTTAGATATAGACCACCCTGAGATTAAGAATTTTATTAGTTGTCGTAACCCTGTAGGCGGGGATTCTAATAAAAAATGTTTTAACTTGAATAATGCTGTATGTATCACTGACTCTTTTATGGAGAAAGTTATAAAAGGTGAGAAGTATGAGCTTGTAGATCCTAAACATGGTGCAACTGGTACTTTTCTTGATGCTAGAGAAGTCATGGAAGATATAAACCAGCAACGTTATGAAACTGGTGAACCTTATATAATGTTTAAAGATACGGTTAATAGGGGTATCCCTAAATGGATTACTAAACCTACTTACCATGTATCGCAGAGTAATTTGTGTGTCGCACCTGATACTTTTATACTCACGGATAAAGGACATATCCAAATAGGTGACTTAGAAAATGAAACCGTTAATGTGTGGAATGGGGAGCAGTTCTCAGAGACTACGGTAATTAAAACATCTGAAAGTAGCAGTCTATTTAGGGTAGGTTTAAACTCTGGTCAAGAGTTGGATTGTACAGAATATCATAAGTTTTATGTACAAGAAGACTACGGGAAAGACCCTGTAATGAAATCTTACAACGAGCTAAAAATAGGGGATAAATTAATTAAATCTAAATTCCCTGTAATACAAGGAGATAAATTTTTAACTAACGCCTACCAGAATGGTTTTTATACTGGAGATGGTTGTGAAGTAAAAGGGAAATCCCGTGTGTACTTCTATGGAGAGAAGAAGGAACTAGAGGCTTGGTTTGATTTAGAACAAAGAGTAGACCAACCTCAGTACGACAGGGTTTATGGCAATTGTTCTGGACTAATGCCTAAATTCTTTGTACCCTCCAGTGAGTATAGTGTAGACATAAGACTTACATGGTTGGCTGGATTACTAGACGCTGATGGTACTGTAGCTAGGAATGGAGATAATGAATCACTACAACTGGCATCTATAAATAAAGACTTCCTGCTAGAAGTCCAACTTATGTTACAAACACTGGGTGTTAATTCTAAAGTATGTTTTGCCCGTAAAGAAGGTAAGTATTTACTGCCAGCTAATGATGGCACTGGAGGACTTAAAGAATATAATTGCTCTGAAACTAATAGATTATTAATAAGCTCTACAGGCCTTTATCAGTTAACTTCACTAGGTTTAGACTGTGTTAGGTTAAAATGGGAGAATAAAAAGCCACAAAGATGTGCAGAGCAATTTTCTAAAGTGATATTTTTACAGGATTTAGAAACAAAATCTTCTACATACTGCTTTAAAGAAGAACTTAGAGGTATGGGTATTTTTAACGGTATCCTTACAGGTCAGTGTTCAGAGATAACACTAATGACATCTGAGAAAAGAACTGCTGTATGTTGTTTATCTAGTCTTAACTTAGATAAATATGACGAATGGAAAGATACAACTATAGTAGAAGATTTAGTCAGATTATTAGATAATGTATTAGAATATTTTATACGTCTAGCACCAAAAGAATTATATAGAGCTGTACATTCTGCTAGCCAAGAAAGAGCTATAGGGTTAGGCAACTTAGGCTTTCATTCATTCTTACAGAGAAAGAACATACCATTCGAGTCTGGTGGTTTTAATAGTGCATCGCAGTGGGCGCATATATTAACGTCTACCATACAAGAAAGAGCTATTGCATCTTCTAAAGTATTAGCTGAAGAACGGGGAGAGCCAGAAGATTGTATTGGTTCTGGAATGAGGAATAGCCACCTTACAGCAACAGCCCCAAATGCTTCAAGTAGTGATTTCGTTGGTGTCAGTCCTAGTATAGAGCCTTGGAGTTCTAATGCTATAAATACTGAAGGTAGGGCTGGAAGTTACCTCATTAAGAATCCACATTTAGAAGATGTATTAGAGAAGTTAGGATTAAATACAGATGAGATGTGGGATAGTATTATAAAGAATAATGGCTCTGTACAACACAGAGATGACTTATCAGGTGAGATTAAAAAAGTATATAAAACTGCATCTGAGATAGATCCAATGTGGGTGGTAGAGTTAGCAGCTTTAAGGCAACCTAATATTTGCCAAGCACAATCATTAAATATTTTTGTTACAGCTAATATTACAAAAGAAAAGATGATGGATGTAGTAATTGCTGCTTGGAAAAAAGGTGTAAAGACGTTATACTATTGTAGAGCTGAACAAGCATCTAAGACAAACATAGGTAAAGGAGATAAAGCACCATTAAACTCAATACCTGTAGAAAGTACATTCAAGGTGGACATAGAAGAGTGTCTTTCCTGTCATGGTTAATAAAATAAAAGGATAGTAATGTCAGTATTTAAAGAAAGTGAAAGTTATAGACCGTTTCAGTACCCTTGGGCTACGGAGGCAGCACGTAAGCACTCTATTGATATGTTTTGGGACGTACACCAAGTGGAGTTACAAGAAGATTTAAGACAATATAATTCTAAGGATGGACTGAAGACAGAGAATGTTAGCCATGAAGTAAATAAGAATATTATTGATAAAGTGCTATGCCTATTTACTGAAATGGATAAGACCGTAGGTGGTTCTTATACTAAACTAATACCTCGTATAGGTAATAATGAAATAAGAAACCTCCTTATTACCTTTGTAGGGAGGGAAGTGGTACACCAACGAGCATACGCTTTATTAGCAGAGACTTTTGGTTTTAGTGATAGTGATTGGGTTATCTTCTCTGAGTATGTAGAGATGCAAGATAAGTTAGATATTATGTCACAAGAGGGAGAATTAGAATCTAAACTGGATGACGCTAAACTTCTTGCTAAGATACTATTAGGAGAAGGTATTGGATTATTTGCTGCTTTCGCTTGCTTCTTGAATTACAAACGCCAAGGATTGCTAGTAGGTTTTAATGATGTCAATGCTTGGTCATTAGCAGATGAAGCATTTCATGTAGAGAACAACATGAGAGTTCTAGTCCACATACGAGAGGACTTATCTGAGGTTGAGAATATAGAGTTAGATAAGTATATTGTATCTCTGGCTGGAGGTTACGTTGATGCAGAGATAAAGTTTATTGATTTAGTATTCGAGCTAGGAGATCAAGAAGATTTAACTAAAGAGGACTTACAAGAGTATATCAGATATCTACATGATTTACGACTATACCAATTAGACTTAATGGATTACACAGAAGTTAGAGTCAATCCTCTGAAATGGATGGAGTGGATGTTAGGAGCTAAGAAACATAGCAACTTCTTTGAAAAACGTGTGACTGATTATTCACATAATAAACTACAAGGCGAAGTAGATTACGCGAAGTATGTAATAACACCTTGACATACAACACAAACTCATATACAATAACCTCTCAATATAATTATTAGAGATACATTATGAGCAACATGACTGAGATGGAAATGTGTACCACTTACAGACGTAAAAATGATCTATGTACAATATCATGTAAATTAGGATTATGGTCTGTGAGTGGTAAGTGTGGGTTAGCATTAATCAATGAAGCAGATCATTATTTCAAGCAATATAAAGAAGATGGCGAGTATAGCAGTATTATTGGTGGTAAAAGTGCTAGTGAAGTGTTAAGTGAATTTTTAAATAGGGATAAATAATGCTGGAAGATTCACAAAGTTATAGGAAAAAGACTCTCGGATGCTGGGTTTTGGGAATGAAGTGGTTTCGAGTACGTGAAGATACCTACTGGGAGTATTTAGAGTTGAAGAGTCAAGGTTCGCCCAAAACTTATTGGATTAAAAAGATGGAGTATTATGGGAATGATTAGTGTAACACAATCAGAACAAATAGATGGTATAATCAAGACAACTACATTCTCTTCATCAGCAGAGGAAGCCTCAAAGTTGCTTAATTTCATGGTAGCTTATGAGTGTGGGATGCACAGAAAATCCCTAACACCTGATGAAGAGTTTTGGTATAGAAACTACATGGGTATTTCTAATCCCATAGAAGGAAATAAATAATGTATAAATTAAGCAAACGTTCACTATCAAACTTAGAAGGTGTTCATCCAGACTTAGTATCTGTAATTAAGCGTGCAATAGAAATATCTCCATTAGACTTCGGAGTTAGCGAAGGTGTACGTACAGTGGAACGCCAGAAAGAGTTAGTAGCCCAGGGCAAGTCTACTACAATGAATAGTAAGCACATACCTAGAAGTTTTAAAGATACTGGGGAGGAGTATGGAGCTGCTGTAGATTTATTCGTATTAGTAAATGGTGAAGTATCTTGGGAGCATAAAGAGTTTAGGAAAGTTATACAAGCCGTATTCACTGCTGCTATAGAGCTAGGCGTTCAAGTGGAAGCTGGAGCATTATGGAGAACATTCTTAGATTCTCCTCATATTCAATTAAATATGAAGTATTACGGATAAAGTTTAGAAAAAGGTTTGACATAACCTGAACACTATGTTATTATGTATTTAACGTTGTAATTAGCGGCTGCGTTTTTCGCAGTCCGACTACATTACCTTGTTATGTGAATGTTAATTAATAAAGGAAATAAAAATGAATATTGAATATGTAAATAATAATTTCATAATTAGACCAAGCTCTGACCGTGAAGTAGAGAAATTAAAAGAGTTATTAGGTGTCACTATAGATGCAACTAATTTAACACCTTGTGGCAATGTTGGACTACATCGAGAAGACCAAAGCCTATATAAGGACTAGAAGCCCTTGTGATTACCCTTGTTATACTAGATTAAAATTAATTAAATAAAAGGTAAAGGTTATGGACAAAAAAAGTGCAAGTAGTTTTATGGACACTGTAGATGAATTAGATCTTGTATCTAATACTATTAAAGAGTCAGCTAAGTCTTTAGTCTGGCTTAGTTTCTACGATGAGTCCGATGTGCTTAAAGAACTTAAAAAGTTGGGCTACAGTAGTTTCCCATCTGTCCACCAACTCTTGGATAGTAATGGAGGATTGGAAATCGCAGGAAGTACAATTACTGGTAAACTTACTGTAGGCAAGGCTAACCTCGCTAGTAAGGTTCTCGCCGCACTTAGGGCAAATGTCAGCACTATCGAGCCTACTTTGAAACTCGTCTAATCTGGATGACATTTCATCGAATTTTTTAAACTTTGCTTCCATGTCTTTGAAGCGTTGCTCTATATTAGTCATAATTTTATTCCTTGAAATAGGGGTTAAATAGATTAAGCAAATATTAACATAGTAAAATTAAATACAATGATTATTTATTGTATTTTGGGTATAACGACCAAATAAGTGGCTACGCTTTTTGTAGTACACTTAATCTAATTTGTTATAAATATTAATTAAATAAGGAATGTTATGAACAATAAAGAAATATACAGTATACTCTTAGAGATTAAAACTAAGATGATAAATATACATAAACAATTAGAAGATAATAGGAAGATTAATGAGGGTGAGGTATGAAACTACCCCTCCGAAACAACTTATATTGGATAATCAAGATTCAACGGAATAATCCCGCGAATCTTTTTGCTATGTATAGTCCTCCCAGATTCCTAGCTGGAAATAAGATAAGATCATTTGAAGCATACCCTTGTAACAGATGGTGTAGTGGGTATATAAGTAGATTACCATACAGATAATAACAATAAAAATAAATAATAAGGAATAATAATATGCCAAGTTTAATATCAGGCGCACAAAGAGAAATGGAATTTAGGAATTCATACAAAGAAGTAATTGCTAATCATGGCAAAGACTCTAAAGAATATAATACAATGTTAAAGAAGTATAATGCAGAAGTGGATTACTACCCTAAGATTAAGAAACATGAGGTGTATCTTCCCAGTATGAAAATACCTGATAGTAGGACTAATACACAATCAGTTATGTTCTTTTTAGAGGATAAATCGTGCGGGTGGGGGAGTGGTTGATATGAACGGTAAAGGTGATAAGTATAGACCATTTGACAAAGATAAGTTCAGCGAAGGTTATGATTTAATATTTAATAGTAAGCCTGTAGTAGAAGAAATTCAACTTGACTTACTAGAGGATTTAGAAGAAGAGGAATCTACTTAGATTCCTTTATACGTTTAACTACATCTAAGTATTCATTGTATAGCTCTTCTGTAGTTTCATATACACCATCACGTAGTTGAGCTGTAAACTTACTACTTGTTACTTTTCTAACGTATGTATATTGATTTACAGCACCGTACTCATCAAGTACTACTACAGGGTAGTCAACAGTTGCCACATCTGTATCTTCAGGGTAGTCCCCTATAAAAGATGAACAGTCTGCTAAGAATGTAGCATACCTTAAAGTAGAGAAATCCTCATAATCACTCACTTCTACCACTTCCCCTGTTTTAAATTCCACTTTACTCATAATATATTCTCTCTTAATTGTTTAATTAGGTTGTATTATAATGTCTGTTATAGGGGATGTCAACTATGTTTCTACAGTGATAATAGTATTATTTCTCACCACTGCCTTACCTCCTCCGTCAATAGGATACTTACCATTCCCCATA
>Ga0233427_10001410_pt1 | contig 25892 bp, 21 predicted proteins | sample SI_118_April2016_5_FD_179885 | JGI IMG/M metagenome (GOLD analysis project Ga0233427, IMG submission 179885) | Seawater microbial communities from Saanich Inlet, British Columbia, Canada - SI_118_April2016_100_MG | ecosystem: Environmental > Aquatic > Marine > Inlet | place: Canada: British...
ACGATTACCGGCTCCCAAGTGCTTACCTCTCGTGAACTGATTGAATTGATTTTTGAGATCGCGGGGTTAGAAGAAAAAGTGGAGTATTTGCCAGAGGGAAAAGCGCAATATCATTACTCAAGCACTCCGTATCGGTATACGCCAAAACAGTCTAGAAAGTTAATTCCAAAAGAATTTATTGATATCGGAGAAGGCGTACTTGAGTTAGTAGGAGAAATATCTCCTCTTATTCAAGGTGAGTAAGCGTTGTTGCGACTGCATCGAATTCGTTTTTCCATAAACGCTATTTCATGTTTTTTGATATTCGATGTGGTATTTACCCAACTTATGTGGCTAGGATGAGGGAAAAAGAGACTGTAAACTAGGCGGAACGCTTTCCTTAAATTCCGCAAGATGAACGATGACAGTTCTCGTGATCCATCAAGGCAGTGACGATCTGCGTCTTAAGCCAATTGACTCAAAAACCTACTCTTTCCGAATAGGATCTGGCCAGATCATTGGCCGAAAGTGTGAAAATCTTAATGATGTTGCAGCTATGAATCGAATCTCTGCTGAAATCAGGGATTCCTATACTTCTTGGGTTTTCAGATTTAACAAGGAGTTTCTTGGTGCAGGTTTGATTTGGGAACAAGTATCAATGTTCTTTTTTTCAGATCTATCAAGTAAGCGAACTGAACGCTTCGACACCTACAACACACTGACTATACTTTGTTTGCTCAGAGAGAAGCTCGCCGACGAACGAATTGAAAAGATAATTCTCCACGGGGTGGATAACTCTTTTTTAAGGGCGGTTCAATCTTGTTTCAAAGGAGTTCCCGTCAAGCTGATTGGCAAGAGAAGTCGGCATGTGAATTTATTGCGCCGCATTGTTGCTGACCTGAAGTTCCTGTTTTCAGTCGCCGTAGTTATTGCCATTAATCGGACCTTTAGATTTCAACCGGTCATAAAAAAACAAAAAGCAAATTACTTTTTTTCCTTTTTCCCGCAGACGTTTGACGCTAACGACGCCGACACTCGCTATGGGGCGAAAGTGCAGGCTGAGGACCAGTATTTAGTGGCCCTAATGGCAGACGGCATGCATCAACAGATAGGACCCTTGAAGTATCTAACGTGCTTAAGAAGGGCGCAGAAAGCCGGCTTTTCAGTAGTTGATCTAGGCATGAAAATTAGTGATGCGGTAGAGATTGTCAGGATCTGGTTAAAGCTGATGCGGTTCCTTCGAGATAGAAAGAGAGCCTCGGATATTTTTCTTGATATTGACATCTCAGGATATATATACGAAGAAATTGTATGGTCTATTAGCCGGATCATCAGGCTAGTAGTGTTTGCTCGGGCTCTAGAGAGAACGATTGATCACCTATCTATTTCAAAATTGACATACATCGTTTTTGAATTTCCATTGGGCCGAGTTATCTCCGCAGTGGTTGGCAAAAAACTTCCACATACTCAACGCGAGGGTTTCAATCACGGTGAATTTTCATGGCGTTTCCTTAACTATTTTTTAGCGCAAGAGGAAGGATCGGTAGGGCCTTCTTTTTTGCAACACTGTCCGATTCCTGATTCCGTACTTGCGGAAGACAACTTGGCTGCTGATATTTATCGATTTAATGGTTATCAAAATGTGCATTTGATGGATCGAGTTAATCGAAATACATATCTAGACGATGTGGTTGTAAACTTAAACGTCTCCCAATACTTGGTTGTGGCAGGGCTGCATGATGGAGAAGATTTCTTTCGTGTAATGTTGTCGACGATTAAAAATCGTCCAGACCATCGTTTCCTCTTCCGTCCACATCCCAGAGGCGATAACCGATATTTAAGGAAGATTGAGCACCCTAAAAACATGGTTTTGGACACGGCCTTAATTCAAGACTCTCTCTCTAAAGTGAGTCGGGTATTTGTGACTTATAGTGGAATTGGATATGAGGCTGCTCGATTGGGCTTGCCCGTTACGGTTGTACATATCCCGGGTAGAATAAACTGGTCAAAGTGTATCGATGTGGTTCCTACTGATAAAAATCATAGACACCATGAAGAAATAAAAATTAGTTTTTTATCTTCTTAAAATAACTGAGATTAATTTTGCAACGGATTAATTTTGGAAATTCTCGATAGAGACAACGCGTTTGCTATGACGCACTGACTTAAAGCGGTCTAACTAGGATTACAAAGCGTTGAAAATAACACCAAGTCTTGATTCCACCACGAATCGTAAAAACCGAATCGCTGCCAATCGCTTAAGTCTGCGAGATGGAGTGCCGTTATTTTCTATTGTCGAAATTAGTGCCGTTGCCGCTTGCAATCGTCGTTGTTCATTTTGCCCAGTGTCTTCAGGAGATTACTATAAGAATTTGGGTCTGACAGGAATAATAAAGGATGATCTTTACGGTAAGCTTCTGGGGGATCTTAGCGATATCAATTTTTCAGGAATGATTTTATTTTCAGGCGAGAGTGAGCCACTACTTCACAAGAGATTAGATAAATTAATTAAGAAAACGAAGGCAACACTTCCAGCTTGCCATGTCGAAGTAAATTCAAATGGCGATCTCTTGACATCAGACAAGATGAGTCATTTATTCGATGCGGGCTTAGATACGCTTAGTATTAGTTTGTACGACGGGCCTGAGCAGATCGATCAGTTTGAACAGATGCGTGAATCATCTGGGGTGGCTGCCGAAAAAGTGATTTTGCGTCGTCGATATTTTCACGATGGAGATTATGGAATTCACATGACAAATCGCGGTGGTTTAATTAACTTAGACCCGTTCCAGTCTGTTGAGTCTCCAGAGGGTTTATCGAATCAAGAGTTTCCATTGAAGAAGACCTGCTTCTATCCGTTTTATATGATGTGCCTTGACGTTGGAGGGAATGTAACGATTTGTTCACATGATTGGGCAAAGAAGTTTACTGTGGGCAATTTCGCTACTGAGCATTTATTTGATATTTGGACGGGTCCGAAGTTTAAGATTGCTCGAGAAAAGTTAGCGTCGTCAGATCGATCGCTTCCATCTTGTGAGAACTGTGATGCCCAAGGAGATCGAATTGGTCGTGACAGTTTTGAAGGTTGGCTGTCTTTTTATCGGACTGACCTTCAGGTAAAAAACGCAGGCGATGAGACCGGCAGCAGTGAGTGAGCCCACATCTATTCTTCTGAAAAATGAATTCTGAGCGTTGGAAGTCGGATAAATTTTCCTGACGGTGCACGAGGAACATCGAGAATGCCATCTGCAAAAAATGAAGTCCGTATGCTTGATCGGATGAGCGATATTGGAGATGGTCGAAATTACTTATTAAATTTAGATAAAAATGAGCGGATTTCTCCTTTCCACCAAAAGCACATTGAAAATATCTTTGCGTCGATAAGTTCAGTCGAGCTCTCGCGTTACCCTGATCAATCGCCCCTTTACACGAAACTCTCTGAGTTTTTAAAGATTCAAACAGGAAACATACTTCTTACAGTGGGAGGAGACAGTGGCCTGAAGCATATTTTTGAAACGTTTGTAGAGAAAGGTGATGAGGTTGTTACAGTTTTCCCAACCTACGCAATGATCTCAGTGTATTCCTCAATGTTCGGTGCCGATCTCAAATGTATTGAGTATGGTGAACAGTTAGAACTAACAGAAGCAGATTTGCTCAGTAGCTTTAGTTATGACACAAAATTGGTCGTAATTCCTAATCCCAATCAGCCAACAGGGACGCTTCTAGCCGAAGAAATGATTAGTGCCATGCTTAAGTTGGCTAGAAAATTTGATTTTGTTCTCGTGCTGGATGAGGCCTATATTGAGTTCGCAGATGAGCAAAGTTTTGCGACCCAGGCAACTAAAAATAAAAATTTACTAGTCTTGAGAACTTTTTCGAAAGCATGGGGATTAGCCGGAGTTCGGCTAGGTTACATCACCGGGGAAACCTCGATGATTGGTGAGTTAAAGAAGGTAAAAACACTACTGGATATCAATATTTTATCAATTAAATCTGCCTGTTATTTTCTTGAACGTTACGATATTGTTGATCACTATATAAAAGAAGTAAAACACAGTCGGGAATTCGTTCGAAAAGAGTTAGAAAGCGCTGGGATTGATGTAATAACCGGCGCGACTAACTTTGTTCATCTGAAGGTGCCGAAAGGGACGTCTCCAGTGAAGGTTGCCGATAAGCTTTTGGCTCGAGGGATTAAAGTTCGGGTTGCAGGAGGCACCGCTTCAGTTTTAGATGGGTGCATCCGTATAACGCTAGGGGTAGAAAGTGATATGCGAAAATTTCTAGATGAATTCTTTTTTTTAATCTCTGCCGAGGATTTGTTGTTGGAATCTAATGATGAGTCTTCGTATGAGTAAAAACTTTAGATCGCAGACCGACGATGTAGAGATCCACTCTTCGGCAATAATATATCCCGGTGTTGAGCTTGGAGCGGGCACACGAGTCGAGCCTTTTGGGTTGGTTGGACTATCGGATCGATTTCATCCAAAAAGACCTTGTGTGGTAGGTAAGCGCAGTTTCATTGGATCACGTGTAACAATCTATGAAGGCGTTATCGCTGGAGATGATTTCGATGTTAGCGATCAAACCACGATATTTTTTGATAATGTTTTTGGAAAGAACTGTAGAGTGGGTCCAAAAGCAGTTGTGAAGAATAGCTGTATATTTGGAGATAATGTCAGGATAAATTCACAGGTGTTTCTCGAACGAGTTGAAGTGGGCTCTAATGTATTTATTGGGCCGGGTACTATTTTTACGGACGATATGCATCCCCCATGTCCAAAATATAGCGAATGTGTGAGAAAAACTAAGGTCGAGTCATGGGTTTCAATTGGTGCTAATGTCACCATATGCCCTGGGGTCCGAGTGGGGCATCATACCCAAATCTATGCAGGGGCAGTGGTAGTTAAAGATGTGCCGCCTTATTCTGTTGTTGCGGGAAATCCGGGCAGAGTTGTGAAGGATTTTAGGGAGCTTAAGTGTGAAGCTGGCTTTTTCTCGAAACCATATGAGTGGTGGGACGACGAATAATACTCTTTGATTAATATTGTAGAGGCTATCAGCTGTTCAAATGAGAACGGCTCACGAGATTTTGATTTAAATTTGATCGTAACTTTAATTATTGTGTTGAAAGTAACATAAGCTTATGGAGAGTTATGATCAGGTTTAGACCTAATCAAGACTGATATGAATTCTAGAAGACCTTTACGGGTAGGGATTGCGGGCTATGGCGTAGTTGGACAGCGCCGCCGCCGCTTTATTGATGCTCATGAACATCTGCAGACAGTCGCTGTTAGTGATATCAAGCTAGATAACAATAAGCGTTTAGATGGTGCAGTAACTTACTCTGACCCTCTAAATCTTCTTGATGAGGATTTAGATATGCTGTTTGTAAGTTTGCCTAATTATCTTGCTCCCGATGTGACTATTGCGGGTTTAAAAAGAGGTTTTCACGTGTTTTGCGAGAAACCACCTGGTCGTACTGTCGAAGATGTCGAAGATGTTCTCAAAACGGCACAAGGAAGTCCTCATCTCAAGCTCAAGTTTGGTTTTAATCATCGATATCATGAAAGTTACAAAGAAGCATTAAAGCTAATTAATTCTGGCAAGCTGGGGAGCGTTATCAATCTTCGTGGAGCTTACGGAAAAAGTAAGATTATTAGTTTCGATTCTGATTGGAGAACAAAAAGAAATCAGGCGGGTGGCGGAATACTGCTGGATCAGGGAATTCACATGCTCGATATGATCAGAACGATTTCTGGTTCGTTTAATGAAGTATTCAGCGTCATTTCTAATGATTATTGGCGCCACGATGTTGAAGATAATGCTTACGCACTTATGAAAACTAAGACGGGCGTCGTGGCAACGATTCATTCAAGCGCCACTCAGTGGCGCCACACTTTTCGTTTAGAAATTGGTTTGACTGATGGATTGATTGTTCTTCGGGGAATACTTTCTGGATCTCAAAGCTATGGTGACGAAGAGATTGTTATTTATGAAAAAAATTCAAACGATGTTCTTGAAAAGCGAACGTTTGAATACACGCAGGATAATTCTTGGCGAGATGAAATCGACGAATTTTACAGTGCGGTGACGCAAGATCGCAAAATTGTGATTGGAAGTGTGGAAGAGGCGCTTGCAACTATGAAACTGGTTTATCAGATCTATTCAGCTGATAAAAATTGGGCAGCGCAATTTCAATTGCGAAGCCCAAGCTGACTTATTACTAAAATATCCTCGGTCTAAACACTTTTAGATCTCAGACTTAAGTATAGTTTCATGGGGATACTAACAAGGTTAAAAATTTTCTGAACCTAAAGCGGCTGCCAGATAGCACTTGGCTCACAACCGGTTTCACGCCGATATTCACTTTGCTAAAAATGACAGCATCACGCTCCAGCTTTGATATGCCTGCCTCACGCACAAAGAGTTTTTCTCTGCTCGGATCTGTTTATGCCGGAACAAAAGCCAAAGAGTTTGAGCAATGTCTGCAAAGTATTGAGAATCAGACTCTCGCTCCCAACCAAGTCGTTGTGGTTTTGGATGGACCGGTCGACGCTGATGTTCAAAAGGTGCTTCATTCTTTTTCTAGCAGGCTTCCTCTTCGCACTGTTGTTCTTTCGAATAATCAGGGTCTAGGTAGAGCGCTGAGAGCCGGCTTAGAGCAGTGCGCCCATAATTTTGTTGGAAGATTTGACACAGATGACATCTGTCTGGAAAACCGCTTTGAGAATCAAGTATCGTTTCTTTTGTCAAATCCTGATGTCTCGGTAGTCGGATCCCTCATGAGAGAAACCTATCATTTAGGCAGAAAAAGCATTATCTGTGATAGAAGCGGAGCGCCGGGTGGTGTTAATTTGAGATCGTGGGCGAAACGACGCAACCCGCTTAATCATCCTACTGTAGTTTTTAGAAAAGATGCGATTAGCGCGGTTGGAGGATATGTTGACTGTCCGTTATTCGAGGATTATTTCTTGTGGGCCCGTTTGATATTGGCTAATCACAAAATTGTGAACCTAGATTTTGTTGGAGTTGAAACCGTCGTCGACAACGATTTTTTTTCTCGGCGTGGAGGGCTAGCGTACTTAAAGTGTGAAATTCAATTTTTAAAAGAACTCTACACAATTGGGTTTCTAAATTTATTTGATCTTATAGCTTGGGGAATGATTAGAATGCCGATACGGGTTTTACCGGTTCAATGCAGAAAGTGGTTATATCTCAAATTTCTTCGCTCTTAAATAGGAAAAACTAGATTGCAAACATTATTTCATAAGTTGGCTGGATCTTTTTGGATCAGAACCTCTTACGATATTATTTCCAATCTGTTTGTGTGCTCTATTCTTATCGGGATATCTTTAATTTTATTGTCTGGTAATGCTCCAATCTTGATTTTTATCAAGAATGATCTTTTGGCAACGAGGGAGACGTTGCTGTTCGTTTTCTCGTGGCCTACCGCCTATTTAGTTGCCTGGTCAATTGTTCGACTTCAATTTAGTCAGATTGTTTTTGATTGGCAAGGAAGAGCAGTTCTGGTTTGCGGTTTATCATTTTTAATTATGGCAATCGCGCTTTATCTGTCTCGGGTATTCTTTCTGTCCCGTACGGTGTTCTTAATTGAGTTAATCATAGGGACGATGAGCTTGATTGTTATTCTCAGTTTACGAGCTCGTTTGTTTAAATCAGTCTTTGGAGTTAGTAAAGATGATTCAGATATTTATCTGCCTAAACATTCTGGGGTCCGCTATCAATCAGTCGATTTTGAAGAGTCTTTGCCGCAAGGCCTTTCGGGACTTGTGGTTGACCTTAAAGATAAAAGGTTTGAAGAAGATGCCGCTCGTTTGGTGGGGTGGCGTGAAGCAGGACTCGAGATTCTCGGACGGCGGGATCTGTTTGAAAAGATTGCGGGTCGAGTTCTATTATCTGAAGTGACCTTGCAGGATTTGGAAAAAGTTACGCCTCCAAGGGCTTATATGAAGATCAAACGCATCGCTGATTTTCTAGTTGTTCTAACGCTTGCGCCAGTCTGTCTTGCGTTAGCGATTATTATTGGCTTTGCAGTTAGATTCGAGACCCCAGGGCCGATCTTTTTTACTCAAAGACGCATCGGTCTTCATGGAAAAGAATTTGTCATGTTTAAGTTTAGAAGTATGTTTAGTTCAGATACTGAGAGCATTGAGAGTTTTGCTCTAAAAAGAGATTCTCGCGTGACAAAGGTAGGTCGTTTGATTAGACGGTTTCGTCTTGACGAGATTCCTCAATTGGTAAATGTCCTCAAAGGAGACATGAGTCTGATTGGGCCGAGACCTGAGCAGCAGAGTATTGTTGATAACTATCTCAGGTCAATTCCTTTCTACGGATTTCGTCATATCTTACGGCCGGGGATTTCTGGCTGGGCTCAGGTGTCCTATCCTTATGCAGCGAGCGAAGAGGAAACAAAAGAAAAACTTGAGTACGACTTTTTTTATATCAAAAATATCGATTTTTGGATCGATCTTATAATTTTGGTTCGGACATTTGTGACTGTGCTGTCAGGACGAGGGGCGCGATGATCATTGATTTTTTTAAATAGTTGATTTTTTAGTCTGTTTGTCCTTAAGGGACAAGATGTTTCTCAGAAAGTAGATAATTTGCAATTTCAAAGTCGAATTCTGTATCTATATCTATGGAATCGCGCCTTGGCATGAAAAAGGCATTGAGATTCTCGTTTGGGAAAAATGTTTTTTCTTTTAATAAGGTGCTAGTCGGTGAAATGTAGATCGCGCCATTGATAACATAGCTAACTGGAAGAATATTAGAGGAGATATCGAGACGGGTTATTTGAAGGAAGTTCTGCATCTTCCCATCATCCTCAATTGGTCCTTGCCACTCTTTGGGATGTCCCGATTTAGTTACGCCAACGACAGAGGCGTTGTTATTATTTTTTATTAGATCAAACGCCGAGTAGATATGGGCACTAGTGCGAAGAGGTGACGTAGGCTGCCCAAGAAAGACGAAATCATATGATTCCCCTTTGGCCTTAAGATCGGTAATGATTTGAGTCACGGTGTCCATCACTGGAGATGAGTCCGTTGAGAGTCCAGCAGACCTGTTTAAAACAAGATCAGCCCCGCTATTTGTGGAGATCTGGGCAATATCTGGATCATCTGTTGAGACGACGATACGATCGATGTATTTGCAGTCTCTGCATGCCTGAATTGTCCAGGAGATAAGAGGTGATCCACCGATAAGACGTTTGTTTTTGCCTAAAACGCGTTTGCTTCCCCCACGAGCTGGGACGATAGCCAAAACTGAATAGTTGTTAAACATGGGCAAATGACTCTTTAACTCTTTTAAGGATGAAAACGTAATAAATTATGGATAGACTTTCTTACCCTACCAAACTTCTGATCTCTCGAGTAATCAGTAACTCTAAAAAAGAAATGGACTAAATGCATGATCTCATTAGCTGAAGAAATTAAGGGCGTCACCAATGTAAAAAACATGTTTTTTGGTCAAGGCGCCCTCTGCAAACTCGAGGAAATAATTGAACGGCGTAGGACTCCAAGCCAGGCAGGCGCTATTTTTTTGATCGATGATGAATTAAAGACTCGATCATACCTTGAAGATGCTCTTCCACTCACGCCTGAAGATTTATTAATCTATGTGTCGACCGCCAAAGAGCCAACGACCGCTCAAATTGATAGTTTAAAACAAAAAGTGGTTCAGTCATTGGAATCGAACCCGTGCGCCGTGGTTGGCATAGGGGGAGGTAGCGTACTTGACTGCGCCAAGGCTTTGTCAAATCTTCTTACAAATCCAGGCAAAGCAGCTGACTATCAAGGGTGGGATCTGGTCCAAAATAAAGGGATATACAAGATCGGTGTTCCGACACTTTCCGGGACAGGGGCAGAAGCCACTCGAACATGTGTGATGACTAATCCTGAGTCCGGCGTGAAACTTGGAATGAATAGCGATTTTTCAGTTTTTGATGAAGTGATTCTCGATCCAGTGCTCACCGCAACTGTTCCACGAGAGCAATATTTTTTCAGTGGAATGGATGCGTATGTGCATTGTATTGAATCACTTGCGGGAAGATATCGACACCCCGTTGGAGATACTTATTCGCAGAGCGTAGTCGGTATCTGTAAAGAAGTGTTCACTCATGATGAGATGATGAGTGAAGAGAATCGCAGCAAACTAATGGTTGCCTCTTATCTTGGAGGAAGCGCAATTGGCATGACAATGGTGGGTCTAGTGCATCCTTTTTCGGCAGGTCTCAGTGTAGTTCTTGGGACCCGGCATTGCATATCTAACTGCATAGTCATGCAGGCGATGGAGCATTTTTATCCAGACGCTTTTCAGGGTTTCATGACGATGGTGGAAAAACAGGAAATTGAAATTCCAAATCGAATTTGTAGTGAGCTTAGTGATCAGAAGTACGATGAATTGTATGCAGCAACTATTGTTCATGAGAAGCCGCTCATAAATGCGCTCGGACCTAATTTTCGAGAGACGCTTTCACCATCAGAGGTACGGCGGATTTTTGAGACCCTGTAGCGAATAATATTGGCGTCTGAAGACTCAGAATTTGGTTAGTGGTTAATTGATTAGGGGACACTGCTTTGATTGCGAAATTTGTGTTGAGCTGAAATGAGAAATTCAAACAAAAATTTCTTGTTTTTAATACGTGCATTTAATGATTTGGATCACTTTGCGCCCATAATGCTGAGCGCGTTAAATACAGGGTGCGGCGTAACCTTTATTTTCACTGGAGATTGGGATGGGAATCATTACCTCACGTCTTTTCTGAAAGAAAAGGGGGCGAAGGAGCTTCGTTTAAGATGGTTAGGTCGATATCATTTTCTATTTAGGCCAAAAATAAACGGGAAGATATTGTTAAGGTTGATGGATGTAATCTGGGGATTCATTCCTTTATCATTATTGTTCATCTTTATCCGGCCAAGTTCGGTTGTTGTTGAATGGGGGGGAATTTCCGGCAAAGAAATGGCTCGATACTTCCTGGTTTCGGCAAGAGTTCTTGGAGCCCGTATTGTCAGCTTGCCCCATGGATACCATATTTGGAAAACACGACTCATTAATGAGTTGATGGTCAGCCTTGGCGAGAACCACAGGAAATTTGATTTTACCGAGAGGAACCAGTTCACAGCAGTAGTTGCTCAATCCGAGAATATTAAACAATTTTTTTTGAATCGAAAAATACAAGAAAATAAGCTAAAAGTGTTGGGTAGCGCAAGATTTTGTGAAGACTGGGCTGCGTTTAATCTAAAGCTTGCGTTAGACGCATTTCCTGGCGATGTTATTCCCTCAAGTAAATCATTGATATTAATTTTTCTTGGAAATTGGGAGTATCGAGTAGATAAATTGACTTGTTTTGAGATGATTCAAGAGCTAGCAACAATTCCTGATATCAATATTCTTATAAAAGGTCATTCGCGAGGAGATGAGGTAGGCGGCCTGGTCTCGTCAGAAAGAGAAGAGTGGTTGTCAGAAGTGGTGCACTACGATTCTGATAATATTCCCTCTAACGTCTTAATTCACCATGCCGATGTTGTGATTAACTATGGATCGAGCATAGGGATTGAAGCGGTTGTTCAGCGAAAGCCGCTTTGTAATCCTTCTTTTGTAACTGAAAACCAAACAATATTTGATGGCTCAGGGGTTACTTTTGATGCTCAATCAATCGCGGAATTGGTAGAATTCGTGACAAACATGCTATCCAACTCAAAGATAACCACGATGACTGAAGACTCAAGAGATCTATTTCTAAAAGAGAACGTTTATGCGGGACGAGACGAGATGTCAGTGTCGAAAGCGTATCTCGATTTAATTTCGAGTTAGAGCGCTTCAAGACGGTGCTATAACCAATTACAAAAACTTATCATCACCTATGTCTGAATTTAAAATCCCTTTTGGTGGGCGGGCTCACAATTACACTGAGGAAGAAATTGAATCAGTCGTCTCCGTAATGAGAACCGGAGGCACCCTAACTCAAGGTGCGCACAGGGTTGAATTTGAAGAACGACTAAAGAGCTATTCAGGCGCAGCCAACGCGTTTGTCGTCAATAGCGCGACGAGCGCGTTGGAGCTAGCCGCGACGCTGTGCCAATTGGACTCGAGAGCAGAAATAGTCATTCCGGGGCATACGTTTACATCCAGTGCATACCCTTTTGCAAAACATGGGGTGAAGATTGTTTGGGCTGATATCGATTCAAATACTCATGTGGTGTCTCTGGCGCAAATAGAAAAGCTAGTTTCTGACCAGACCCGCGCAATTTTAGTCCCCCACTTATATGGATATGGCTGCGATATGAATCCGATCAGGGAATTTGCGGCTCAAAAAAATTTAATTCTGATAGAGGATGCAGCACAAGCCTTCGGGGTCGAAGTCGATAACCAAAAAGTTGGAACTTTCGGTGATTTTGGAATTTTCTCGTTTCATTCTCACAAAAACATCACCACCCTTGGCGAAGGAGGCGCGGTGCTGGTAAAAGATGATGCCCTAGCCGACTTAGTACCAATGCTACGTCATAACGGTCATTGTAGTTTTTCTGAACCGCGTGATGACTATTGGATTCCCGCAATGGGTAACTTGGATATTCCTCAGAAGGATGAAAAGCTTTTATGGCCTGGAAATTATTGCCTTGGTGAAGCGGAGTGCGCGCTTGGTACGAGACTGCTCAAGCGAGCAGATAAAATTAACAGTGAAAAGCGAAAAAGAGCGATACAGTTTATTGATGAACTCGCTGAGTTCAATGAATTGCGATTCGTGAGGGAAAACACGCGACGGCATAATTATCACTTACTTGCAGCGGAGGTTATTGGAATTGATAGAGATGCTTTTATCCGAAGGATGGCAGGTCATCATAGAATCCAGTGTGTCGTGCAGTATTACCCGTTGTATCGTTATCCGTTTTATAAAAAAATTGGATTAGGTGATGCCAATTGCCCGCTTACAGATCGTTATTTTGATCGAATGGTTTCTTTTCCATTTTCTCATCTGCTTGACGAAGCAGAACTCGACCAAATTCTTGAAGCGACTAAGGAGTCAGTGCGACACCTCCGCTCTTAAAAGATAATCGGGTCAAGCTAACTGTAAGTGATCTCGCGAACGAGAAATCCTTAGCACACGCCCTTTAGACTTGATTACCGGGATTGATGTTCGAAATCTTTTGCATGATTGGATCTTGTAAATCTAAAACTCGACTTGAGCGAAAAAATACTTGGTGATCTTAAAAGTTTTATCTGAAATTGGATACACGAAGAAGAAGCAGTTTTTTGTTAATCAATGTTATTGTGTCGGAAACTACATAAAAAACGGTATGGGAGTCAATCTAATAACACTAGCTACCCCGCAGCGTTGTCATGCGGGTTAAAGCTCATTGACTTTGGAACCAATATTGAAAAAGAAAGTTTTATTTCGAGTGATCGGAAGTGAGGCAGTCGGGATGGGGCATATTTATAGAAGCCTCTCTTTAGCTGACGAACTTAAGTCTCACGACGTGTATTTCTCATCTAATTTAGAAAGTGATTTAGCGATCAAATACCTCTCTGAGCAACGCAGATGGCTTGGCGCAACTCCGGACTCTGATTTGGTCCTGCAGATTAATCGGATTAAACCGGATATGGTAATTTTTGATATTTTAAACACGCAGGCGGAGATGATCCTCGCGCTGAAAAAATTAGGATTGAGAATCGTGAGTTTTGAAGATCTTGGATCGGGATCAAACTTTACCTGTTTAACGATTAACGAGTTATTTGATGTGCCAGCACTGGAGGGAGACAATTATCGATGGGGAAAAGAATATTTTTTTGTGCGTGATGAGTTTTTAAACGTTTTGCCGCGAAGAAAACCAAAAAAAATAAAGAATATTCTCCTCTCTTTCGGCGGTGTCGATCAGCACAATCTTTCAAAAAAAATTTATCTTAAAATTCGCGATTTTTGTAAGCGCAACGATATTCATATTCACATCGTCACGGGACCTGGATATCGAGATCATGATTCTCTCGAAGTTCTAACTAAATACGCCGATGGGGTTGATCTTACGCATGCAACGGGTGTGATCTCGAACATTATGGCTGAAGTTGATTTTTCTATTAGCTCAAATGGGCGAACCGTATATGAATTAGCCCATATGAATGTGCCCGGTATTGTCATTGATCAACATGCTCGAGAGGGAACACATCATTTTGCCTGTCCTGAGAATGGATTCTTGAATCTAGGGCTGTATAGCTTAGATACTACCGAAAATAGAGTGATGGACACTTTTTCAGAGATTGTTGAAAATCATGAACTCTTTGAGGCACTTTATGAGAAATTAGAATCACATTATTTTGAGAAAACGCAGTGTAAGACTATTCAGGAGATTCAAAGTTTGTTGAATTAGAAAAACGACTGATTTCTGATCGAAACAAGTCTCTATGACCATAAGTCTAGCGCTAAGGAGGTTTCGATAGCTGGTTTTTAGAAACGATTACAAAGAAATATTGATGAATAGATAAATCAGATACCATATTTCGATTCAGTCAAAGATGGAAGTGATTTTAAAAAATGAAAACAAGGCACTAGTCACTTTTAGGTCTAGATCCGAAAACCCTAACGCTCGCGGAAAAATTTAATGCTTGCTAAAGAAATAATTAATTTAAATGGAGGGCCGCCACAGGCGCCCTACATCATCGCTGAAGCGGGTGTTAATCATGAGGGCAGCATGAGTTTAGCCCGAAGACTTATAGAAGAGGCGGCAGAAGCGGGGGCTGACGCAATTAAATTTCAGACTTATCGCGCTGACAGCATTGCAGTTCGTAAGTCTCCAGCCTATTGGGATTTAGAGGAAGAGCCAACTACGAGTCAACATGAGCTGTTTTCAAAGTACGATAAATTTTGGAAAAGTGAATTTGAGCAATTAAAAAACCATTGCGACAAGACTGGAATTGAATTTTTGAGCACGCCTTTTGATATCGAGTCAGCAATTTTTCTTAATGATTTAATGGACGCTTTCAAAATTTCTTCTTCTGACATCACGAATAAACCATTTATCCAATTTATGGCACGTTTTGGCAAGCCATTCCTTTTATCTACTGGTGCCTCAAATAAAAATGAAATAGAAGCGGCATTGGGGTGGATAGATGAAAAAAAAACACCGACTGCGCTTTTGCATTGTGTCCTAAACTATCCAACACTCGATCAGCATGCTAACCTGGCGATGATTATTGACTTAAAAAAAGCGTTTCCTGATCGGGTGATTGGGTATTCAGATCATACGTTACCGGGCAGTATGGATAATCTTCATTTTGCCTGGCTAATGGGCGCCCAGATTCTGGAGAAGCATTTTACGCATGACAAGAGTCTGACTGGAAATGACCATTATCATGCGATGGATAAGCAAGACCTGGCAATATTCCGAGAGAAATTGTCGCGATCACGATCGATTCTAGGGGTTAAAAATAAAAGAGCGTTAGATTCGGAATCGTCGGCGAGGAAAAATGCGCGCCGAAGTCTTGTGACGACAATGTCGATTCGAAGTGGTACTACTTTGTCAGCAGAAATGCTCACCTGGAAAAGGCCGGCTTCAGGGATTAGTCCGTCTGAGATTGACAGTGTTCTTGGCCGACAAGTAACTTGCGACCTTGAGCCAGATAATGTCCTAATGGCTTCCCATCTTGGCGATAAAATCAAATAAATATCTTTAATATTGAGACATGAGGCGAATGAAATTTATTTTCGGTTTGGTCATGTGGACGCAGTAGGTCAAGCAATGGCGGAAGAAAAGGAAGAATTTTCTATCCGAAAAGATGAAGAGAAAAATCTCAATCTGTTGCTGAGACAGCTTTTTCCAATCACACGATCATTAATGGGTGAGGGGAATCGCCAAACTCTCGACATTATCAAAGATTTTTTACCATTAGAAATAGTCGAGTATCCAAGTGGTACGAAAGTGTTTGATTGGGTAATTCCAGATGAATGGAAAATAAAGGATGCTTTTATAGCAAATCAGGAAGGTCATCGCATCGTTGATTTTCGAGCCAATAATCTTCATGTTGTTGGCTATAGCGCGCCTATTGATGCTACGTTATCGTTCGATGAACTTCGACCTCACCTTAATGTCCTGCCGGATATGGAAAATGGAATTCCGTATCGAACGAGTTACTACAAACGAGATTGGGGATTCTGCGTTACGCCGGCGCAATATAAAACTTTAAGCGAGATCGATGACGTTTTTACGGTAAAGATAGACTCAAGTTTTAATCCGAATGGATCCATGACGGTAGCAGAAATTTTCGTTCCTGGAAAATCACGAGAAGAATATTTTGTGTCTACTTATTTCTGTCATCCCTCTATGGCAAACGATAACCTGAGCGGTTTATTGCTCACGGCTTTTTTAGCACGAGACATGCTTCGTCATAGGCAACCGGAGAAAAGCTGGCGATTCATTTTTGTCCCTGAAACAATAGGTGCCTTAGCTTACTTAAGGCATAACCAAGATGTTATGGAGCACACGGTCGGAGGCCTTGTGGCCACGACCTGTGGCGGCCCGGGGCCTCTTGGCTACAAAGAGACTTTTTTAGGCGATCACCACATCGATCGCGCGATCGACCTTGCATTTAGAGACCGAGGAATTAAGCCGATACGCTATCGTTTTGTGCCGGATGGGAGTGACGAGCGTCAATACTCGTCTCCCGGATTTCGGTTTCCAGTTGCGAGTATCACTAAAGATAAATATTATGAATATCCTGAGTATCACACGTCTTTGGATAACCTCGACTTTGTAAACGGTGCCCAGATCACTGAAAGTCTTGAAATTTACCGAGATGTAGTTGGCATTTTGGATAGCAACATTCTACCGATCTCTGTCGTTCAACATGGTGAACCACAATTAGGACGAAGAGGGCTTTATCCTTCGACTGGCGGCGCAATTAATCAACCTAGCGCTAAAGTCCCAGTAGAAGATGAAGCTCCAGATATTGACGCAATGTCTTGGGTGTGTTTCATGGCTGATGGCTCACATGATCTTATTTCCATTGCGGAGCGGAGCGAACTTCATTTCAGTAGGATACTCAACGCCACTCGTCTTCTTGACAAAGCAGGTGTAGTGCAAGTTGGCGAGGATTAATAGACCGCAGAATTAAAATCTGATCAGCTATCGTAGTGAGAGTTGAGCCTAACAGCCTGATTTAGGACCGTTGTTTAACGCCATAGTGTATCTCTACGATGTATAATACAAACGGCGGGGTTATTCAATAAAAAGCAAATCTCGGTAGCTTTTAAATATCGCAGACTACGATATGGCGCCGGTATATTTCTCCAGTTCTAGAAGAGTTATTAGTGATAGGTAATCGATTTACTGTTCTCGGCATCAATCACGGAGGTCACGATACCTCAGCGGCATTGATGAGCAACGGAAAGTTAATTGCGGCATGTGAGCAGGAGCGTTATACGCTTGACAAGCACAGCCGGAAATTCCCAAAAGAGTCGATTGCAGACTGCTTATCTCGCGCCCAAATTAATATTAATGATCTCGACGAAATCGCCTTCGCGTTCGAGCCAAAATACCATATTCGTGAGGCCTATCTGCGGCCGGCGCTGGATGATGACGCTCGCCTCGGTGCGCTAGTTTCAGATCTGGATCGAGTTAAAGAAAACTTTTATATCGAGCAGAAAATTCGAGAGGAGACGCGGTTTAAAGGAAAGATTAACTTTTATCATCATCACGAATGTCACTTGGCGAGCACTTGGTACCCAAGCGGCTTTGATCGCGCTTTGGTTGTTAGCTATGATGGGATTGGGGAGGTCGAGACAGGTCTTCTTGCGATTGCAGAGCAAAATTCGTGCTCTGTTTTTCATCGCGCAAGCCGCTTCCCCGATTCGCTGGGGCTTTTCTATTCAGCTGTTACGCATTACCTAGGTTGGCAGCATCATTGTGACGAAGGAATTATTATGGGGCTTGCATGCTATGGCAATCCCAATGAATTGATTCCAGGAAGCGATAAAACTTATATTGAGATACTCCGCGACATCATCACAGTTGTTGGCCAGTATGACTACCGGATAGGACGAGAATGGATTTCGTATCACGAAGTGAGAGACAAGTGGGTCAGTGATAAGTTCATTTCTATTTTTGGCGCTAAACGTGATTTTAATGATCCGCTTACCGCCCATCATAAAAACCTGGCGGCGGGTCTTCAGTTAAGACTTGAAGAAATTGTGTTGGGCCAACTCGGCCACGCGCGCGATGAATACTCAGTAAACCGCCTGTGTCTATCCGGAGGCGTGGCTCTGAACTGCTCGATGAACGGGAAAATCGAACAATCAGGACTTTTTGACGAGATTTTTGTTCAGCCGGCAAGTGGGGACGCAGGCGTCGCTGTCGGCGCTTGCTATCTTGCTCAAAAGAAGCAAAATCCGAAATTCCAACCACAAAAGAATCATAACTTTTATCTCGGCTCGTCTTTTGATAATGATGAGATTCACGCCGCTTTTAAGGAGTGCGGTTTGTCACCGACTAGACCCGACGACTTATTCAAGCGGGTGGCAAAACGGCTTGCTGATGGAAAAATTGTGGCTTGGTTTCAAGGGGGGGCAGAATTTGGCCCGAGGGCGCTGGGTAATCGAAGCATTCTCACGCGTCCCTATCCAGCGGAGATGAAGGACTATTTGAACGTAAGAGTGAAATTTCGGGAGGAGTTCCGACCTTTTGCTCCCGCAGTGCTCGCTGATTTTTATCAAGACTATTTTGAGATTAGTCAAGAAAGCCCGCATATGCTCATTGCGTGCCAGGCGACGGCTAAAGCCAGATCGGAAATTCCCGCTACTGTCCATGTGGACAATAGTTGCCGGGTTCAAACTGTTCGAGAAGAGCAGAATCGGATGTTTTTTTTATTATTGACGGCTTTTTTTCAGGAGACGGGTTGTCCGGTTTTACTAAATACCTCGTTCAATGTTAAGGGTCAGCCTATTGTGAATACACCGGCTCAGGCTATCGAGTGTTTCTCGAGCACCAACATTGACTGTCTCGTGATTGGTGATTTCCTTGTCGAGAAGGATTCGATTTAGGCGTTGATCACGAGACCATTCTGATGCGTAACGTCGCTGTTATTCCTGTTCGTATGGGCTCTGAGCGGTTACCGGGTAAAGTGATGCGTGAGGTAGAGGGGCGACCTCTGTTGGGACACCTTCTTGATCGAGTTAAGCTAAGTTCGGAACTCAGTGACGTAATCGTTGCAACGTCAGATTTTGAAGAAAATGACTGTATTCAGTCTTTTTGTAATCAGCAGGGAGTTCGAGTATTTCGAGGGTCCGAGTACGACGTACTCGATCGAATACTTGGCGCACTTCGATCAATGAATGCGGACAACGGTGTACTTGTGTTTGGGGATGGCCCTCTTATTGACCCGCAAATAATTGACGATGTCACTCGATACTTTCTCGAACATAGTCAATATGATTTTGTCTCGAACGATCTTGAAACCTCGTGGCCGCCTGGAATGGAAGTCGAGGCATTTAATGTAGCGGCGCTCGCGGATTCTGCCGTTAACTGCACAGACTTAGAGATTCGTGAGCATAGTACTTTATATATACGCCAGCATCCCGACCGTTATCGGCTTAAAAATCTCTCAGCAGAGGGGCCGTTGAACCGGCCGGACGTCTCTTTTGAGGTTGATGTTGAGGAAGACATGATTGTTATTGAAAGCCTGCTGAAAAATTTTCGCGACAAACCAAAAACATCCTTGCCCATATTGCTGGATTACATGGATTCTCAACCCGATTTAAAAGCTATCTCCTCGCGTATAGTCCGAAAGTGGACGCGGTATCGTTCGTGATCGAGCCCGCTCTTTTTAGTTTGTTCTTGGAGTACGCGTAAATCGTGAAAGAGATCGATTTTCAAGCGTTAAAAATTGTCAGTGCAGTGCACGAGGCTCATGCCTCATTGGTCCAAGAGATCGAAGATGAAAGCAGTATATTCTTAGTGTTCGCTCATGATCTGGTGATCCACTTTAGTAGCATCCTTATGCACCGGCAGACGGTGAGGATGTATCCGGGAGGCGTCAAATTTCCATATGCGAACAGAAGTTACGCTCAGTCCCCGTTTCTCGTAGATTTTAAAACTGCAACGAATGTTAACGTCAGCATTAAAGGCAAACTTTTTTTGCGCCGTTTGGCGCTTAGTCGCGTGGCGTCGGGGGAGGCTATCCCACTCGGTTTCGGAAGGGAAAAAATATCGGCTAAGTGGCTAAATTTGCTTGCGTCTTATCAGTGTTTTGCCAAAGTATTTCTGCCTAGAAAAGAGTGGCAAATCGACGCATTCCAAAGCTTAGTTGAATCACTTTGTAAAATGTTTGACATCAGTAATTCGAAAACAATTTTGTCAAATTGGGAGAATTATATTGCCCTGCATACAACGTCAACACAACCCGTGATTCATCAAAAAGGCTTGATAGTGGGCACCCGCAATAAACTACAGAATAGAAAGTTAGCCGCAAACTACTTACAGCAAGGTCTTGACGTGGTAGCTATTACGCACGGAGAGGTATCGAACGCAGTAATGGATGAGCCGCCTTTTGGTTATTCGGAGAGAACGTTGTGCTCAACTTTGATCGATTACGGCACGTTTATTGATAGTGGAAAGTACAACGCCCCCTGGATTGCGCCAAAACAAACCTTTTACCGTACTGGGGCACTGGCAAAAAAAGTCCACCGGCCAGCAGGCGATATTGTTTTCCCTAAAAAAACTTCGGCGGGACTTTATATTCCTACCACCTATCATGGAAATTATCTTTATGGACCATTTCATGCTTTTGAGGATGCTTCTTATCAGGCATGGCAAAAAAAATTGTTCACAGCGATTCCGGGACTTACGTTTAAGGCCCATCCTAAATCTCAATCGAAGCCACTAGACGGTGTTCGGGTCGAGTCGCGACCTCTCGAGAAAATTATGAATCAGTATGACTTTTTGGTTTTTGATTATTTTGCGACAGGCTCGATGTTGGCGCTGATGTCATGCAAGCCAGTCCTTTATTGCGATATTGGACTTAGAAACCTTCACCCGGATTTTTTGGAAGATCTGAAAAAGCGCTGTGAGTATGTCAAAATAGACAATCATGACCAAAGTTCAGGCGATCTCGCTGAGATCATTCAAAATCAGTGTCATCAAGGCGTCGTGCGAACTAATCAAATGATGAAGCGTTATGTGGTTTGCGATGAGTCCAGATTTAATTTGGGCAGTATTTTCTTGGCGCTAAACGCGGGTCGTAAAATTTATTTTTAAAATTTGAGAAGCATGCCAAATAAATCAGTTTTAGAGTCCCTTTCTATTGGGTCGTGGATCCAGCTCGGCCACCCTGCGGTTGCAGAAATTATGGCAGCCGCGGGTTTTGATTGGCTCACGGTTGACCTTGAGCACAGCACTATTTCTCTAGCAGAGGCTGAGAATTTGATCCGAATCATTGATCTTAAAGGCGTAGTGCCTCTGGTTCGACTCTCTTCAAACAATTCGGAGCAGATTAAGCGTGTGATGGATGCGGGTGCTCATGGCGTAATCATTCCAATGGTGAAATCTGAAGCAGAAGTAAAACGGGCAGTGCGTGCGGTGAAGTACCCTCCTGATGGTGATCGTAGTGTTGGTCTTGCAAGAGCGCAGGGTTATGGAACCAGTTTTTCTGAATATTACAAATGGCAAAAAGAAGAATCCCTTGTGATTGTCCAGATCGAGCATATTGAGGCGGTAAATAATCTCGAAAAAATCCTTTCGGTGCCGGGTGTCGACGCTTACATTGTTGGACCATATGATCTTTCCGGATCTCTTGGTATTCCAGGTCAGTTTGAGAATCCTACCTTTCTAAAAGCGATGAAACAGATACGTGACGTGGCAGAACGACTTGAAATGCCGGGGGGCGTACACGTCGTTGAGCCTAACCCAGAAGAATTAAAAAAATGTATTGCGGACGGCAATCGTTTTATTGCTTATGGAGTTGACACTCGAATGCTCGATGTTGCGTGTCGGCTCGGATTAGCTGGTTTAAAAAATTAGGACGAATGAAATGAGAGTTATCGCTGTAATTCCCGCTCGAATGGCGTCATCACGTTTTCCCGGAAAGCCTATGGCGCTTATCCATGGGATGCCGATGATTGGTCATTGCTACGAGCGTATTCGTCGTTGCCCTGACTTGACGGATACTTACGTTGCAACCTGTGATCAAGAGATCTTTGATTATTTGCGCTCGATTGGCGGGAACGTGGTAATGACAGCGGATACCCATGAAAGGGCGAGCGATAGGGCTGCTGAAGCAATGCTTAAAATTGAAGATCAGACGAAGGAGAAAACTGATATCTTGGTAATGGTTCAAGGAGATGAGCCAATGGATACACCTCAAATGGTCAGCGAGGCGCTTCAACCAATGCTGAACGATGATCAGGTTAACATCGTTAACTTAATGGCAAAGATTACCGGAGTGGAGGAATTTGAAGATGTTAATACTGTCAAAGTAGTGACTAACCCTGACGGGGATGCTCTTTATTTCTCCAGAGAGGCTGTTCCCTCGAGAGCGAAATGGTCCGGTGACGTTCCGATGCAAAAGCAGGTTTGTGTCATTCCCTTTAGGCGTGATTACTTGCTTGAATTCAATAAAACCCCTGAGATGCCGCTGGAAAAAATTGAGTCAGTTGATATGTTGAGAGTGCTCGAGAGTGGTGGACAGGTTCGAATGGTGCCGACTACATTCCCAACAATTGGCGTAGACACGCCTAAGCATCTGGAGATGGTGATTGATCTTATGCGTTCGGATGAACTTATGAAAACGTATTTGTCGTGAGACTACTCGTCACTACAATTCCTTTCGCAGAGAGGGATCAAACCCCTCTTGATAGCCTTAAAACCGCAGGCGCAGAGGTTGTCATAAACCCGCTTGGAAGAAAACTCACAGAATCTGACCTAGCGAATCTGATCCCAGACTTTGATATCGTTATTGCGGGTACTGAACCGATTACCGAGAAAGTGCTATCCAGAGCTAATAGACTTAAGTTAATCGCGCGCGTTGGGATTGGTTTAGACAGCGTTGATTTGATCGCGGCAAGAAAAAGGGAGATTTTGGTTAGTTACACTCCTGATGCCCCATCCCCAGCGGTTGCTGAGTTAACTCTCGGTTTGATGATCGATCTGTTGCGATCAGCGCATGTTTCAAATTTACGAATGCATCAAGGGGTCTGGTACCGTTATTTTGGCCAGCGGCTCGCGAGAAGTTCTATTGGAATTATTGGCCTAGGCCGTATCGGCAGCGCCGTTATTCATCATTTATCGGGTTTTAAGTGCGAGAAAATTTTAGTCAATGATTCAGACAAGGCCGTCTTAACGCCGACTCATCCTCACTGCAAAGTTGAAAGAGTAGATAAGAGTGATATTTTTCGGCAAGCCGATATCATCTCTCTCCATGTTCCGCTGACTGCGAAGACGATCAACTTGATTTCGGCTCGACAGATGGACATGATGAAGCCGGGTGTTATGCTGATTAATACATCAAGAGGCGGCATTATTAACGAAAAAGACCTACACGATTACATTAAGTCAGGTCGTGTGGGTGCCGCTGCTGTCGATGTATTTGAGCAAGAGCCTTATGATGGAATGCTCGCGACACTTGATAATTGCATGCTGACCGCCCATATGGGATCAATGTCGGTCGATTGCCGGACGCAGATGGAAATTGAATCAACAGCGGAAGCGATCCGGTTTATAAAGAATCAACCGCTGCTTAGCGTTGTGCCCGAGTCTGAGTATGAAAACCAAGCGTTATCTAGGTAGCTAGTGTTTAGCTTGAAAAGGAGATTTTAAGCTTTAGCCATTAGTAAGGCTGCAGTGTTTTAGCCTAAAGGGTAGATCTTGAGCTTCACAGCATTTTTTATAAAAAGTGGTTGATATCGAAATCTCGTTATCTTTAGATAGGTATAGCTTGTTAAAATCAAGCAATAATAACCTCACGAGATCAATTTCGATTCTTGCTTGATAGCGCTTAGAGACTGTGATGAAGTCCGAGTCCTTTGCGTTGTTTTAAAAATTTTTTGACCGTTTTCTAATCTGGAAGATTTGTAAAAAGAGTGCTCTGTTAATGAAAGAATTGATTGTTTATCAAGGACAAGACTCGGCAGAACTAACTTCTTATTCGGCAGGGGCCTACCTCTACCGAATAGGCCCTGGGGAGTTGATTGGCGATGATTTCATTGACATCAATAATCCTGATCGATTGAATCAAATTGCCGAGGAGATTCGGGACGAGTATTGTCAGTGGGTCTATAACTTTCATCACCTATTTGTTAAACACAACTTAAGATGCGAAGATCTTTCCCTGTTTTTTCTCACCGATTTATCTTGCAATCGAGCAGAATTTTTTGAGACATTTAATAACGTTTGCAACTTGCTTTATTTGCGAGAAAAAATCGATGAGCTTTCTCTATCGTCAGTGAGGCTAATTGGTTTCGACAGTGCATTCGCTTCTGCGTTTCAATCACTATTCAGCGATATCCAAATTCATTTGGGAAAAACGCATTCAGCAAGAGCCGGTGTTTTGCGACGGGTTTTTTCAGATCTTAGATTTATTGGGATATCAGCGATTATCCGTTTGTTTTGGTTAGGCAGTGGAACAAAATGGAACTACGGCCAAGATAAAAATCGAGTTTTTTTCTCATTTTTCCCTCAAATGTTCGATTCTTCAGGGAGAGAAGAAAAATTTGGCTCATTAATATCAACTAACGACCAAGTTGCAGCTTTTTTACTGTCCGACGGTATGCATCAAAAGCCGAAGCTGACGTCCTATTTCAGAAATGTAAAACGAGCAAAAGAGCATGGCTTTGAGATTATCGATCGTTTTCTTAGATGGGTAGATTTCCGGGAGTGCCTGATTTGGGTGTGGAAACTCTGGCGTTGGTATCCGGTCGTCCGTAATCAAATTCCAAAGTATCGAGACATAGATATGTCAGGAATGATTAAGATCGAGCTACGGTTTTCGATCAGCAGGCTGATTCGATTAATATTGTTAAAAGGATCGGTGAAGAGATTTTTGGCGGATAAAAAATGCGCAACTGAAATATATTACTATCCCGTGGAATATCCTCTTGGCCGAATGATTTCCTGGATCAGTTCCAGTGTCCGGAGCGATATTCATCGATGGGGAATTCAGATGAGTCCTGTTTCAACGAGGCGTCTTGAACAGTTTTTGGCTGAGGGGGAAGCGTCTATTGAGTCTCCATTTCTTTCGAATGCTCCTATCCCAGATTGCATTCTGGCCGAAGATGAGAGATCGGCCGAGATATATCGGTATGCTGGGTATCAGAATGTTACGGTGATGGAAAAAATCTTCCGTTTCGAATCTGAAGAGCGCTTTATACCTAGCGAAAATAAAAATCTAATTTTAATTGCACCTGGGCTTCACGATGGCAGGATGATGATGAAGTTTTTGTCAAATACTATCCTTAATAGAGAAGACCGAGATTGGATTTTGAAGCCTCATCCAAGAGGAGATATTTCCTACCTCGAAGATTGGGTTAGATTTAAAAATCTTGCAATCTCCAGAGATCCAATACGGCAACTTTTACAGAAAGTCTCAGAAGTTTATGTAACTTATAGTTCTGTTGGCCTCGAGGCGAGTAAAATAGGATTGAAAGTAAACGTCATAAATATTCCTGGTCAGATCAATACATCACCTTTGCTGGATAGTAAGCTTGTCAAGCGTGATAATTCTGGTTCGGCGTTCGGGTAGGGATCTGTAATATCGAGCCTAGATAGGCTTCGGGCCTGATGGAAGTCATAGAAGCGTGATCAAAGAATGTTGAAAAATGTCTGTATTCAGGGGCTCGGATTTGTTGGCGCAGCAATGGCGGTCGCGGTTGCGAGCGCGCGGTCGACCAATGGTGAAGCGTTGTATTCGGTTGTGGGAGT